>Ga0265292_1002795_pt1 | contig 11581 bp, 12 predicted proteins | sample Munlanlewell296A_FD_189080 | JGI IMG/M metagenome (GOLD analysis project Ga0265292, IMG submission 189080) | Leachate microbial communities from a municipal landfill in Southern Ontario, Canada - Leachate well 296A | ecosystem: Engineered > Solid waste > Landfill > Unclassified | place: Canada...
TTCTTTCACGGCACCACTTATATAGACTCGGACCGCAGTGCAGACTACAGCGCCACCAACCTGGCGGTGACTCACCATGGCCAGCGAAAAGCCGTCTCCGCTCATTCTCGATGCGGTCAAGGCATCCGCATCGAAGTTCATGGAGAACAAGTCGGCCCTCGAGGCCCGCGCCAAGGAGCTGGACGCACTCAAGGCCCGGCTCGACGCGGAGCGCGAGGAACTCGCGAGGGAATCCCGGAAGCTCCAGGCGGAGAGTTCCGCCTTCCACAAGGAGAAGGAGGACGTGGCCGAGGCGCGCGCGTCCATGGACAAGGACATGGCGTCCTCGAAGGCGGAGCGGGAGAAGCTCGGCGCGGAGGAGAAGCGGCTCCAGGACTGGGCCCGCTCCCTGAACGAGCGGGAGAAGTCGATTAAGGACGTGGAGCAGCGCACGAAGCGCCTCGAGATCGACCTCTCCGGTCAGATCAAGGATTCGGAGGGGAAGCTCCAGGCCCTCGTGGAGCGGGAGGAGCTCATGGCCCAGCGGGAGAAGTCCCTCGCGGACATGATCGACCGGTTCTCCACGATGGAGTCGGGCATCGCCCAGCGCGAGAGGAACCTCGCGAAGCGCGAGGAGGAGCTCATCAAGCTCCAGAACGAGCGGCTCAGCGCCCTCGAGGCCCGCGAGAAGGAGATGATCAAGATCGCCGAGGACATGCACGGCCGCCATAAGGAGTCCCTCGCGCAACACGAGTCCTTCGTCGAGCTGCAGAACTCCCTCAAACACGAGTTGATCCGCCTCTCCTCCGAGCGCGAGAAGCTCGCGATGAAGGAGAAAAGCCTCATCGAGGCGGAGAAGTACCTGGCTGCGGCCCTCGAGGCCAGCAGCATCGAGATGACCGCCGAGCCGGCGCCTATCAAGGGTGCACCACCCCCACCGCCGGTGGAGGAGCCCAGGCCCCCGGTGCCGCCACCCGCGAACGCGAAGTCCGCCCCCGCGCACGAGGTCCTCCACGACGAGATGATGGAGGAAGAGCCCGAATCGGACTCGAAGCCCAAGCTCTCCCGCACCGAGGCGCTCGACCGGATGACGAGGGCCCTCGAGACCGCGAAGAAGGCCCGGGACGCCGGCCGGAACGTGAGCGAGATCCGCAAGACGCTCAAGCAGGCCCGCAGCGCCTTCGAGTCCGGGGCCTACGACACCGCCGTCAAGCTCGCGGACGAGATCCTCAAAGAGCTGGAGACGGCTCTTCTCTCCCGTTAGCCGCGACGACCTTCTCGGCCCAAAGGGGTTCCAGCGGCGCGGGCGCTCCGTATTCAATCCCGGTCATGGGCACGCCGCCCCAGGGGTCCGGCGTGCTGTGGGGTCCCGCGAAGTAGCTCCAGATGAAGTTGACCGCGAAGGCGAGCTGGCCCGCGGCCAGGATGAACGCGCCCATGGACGTCAGCCAGTTGAGGGCCCAGAGGCTCTGGGGGTAGTCGTACACGCGGCGGGGCATGCCCTCGAGGCCCAGGAAGAGCATCGTGAAGAACACGAGGTTCAGGCCGATCATCGTGAGGGCGAAATGCCAGCGGCCGAGGCGCTCGCTGTACATGCGCCCGGTCATGCGGGGGTACCAGTAGTAGAGCCCGGCGAAGACGCCCATCATCGTGCCGCCGAAGAGCACGTAGTGAATGTGGCCGATGACCCAGTAGGTGTCGTGGAGCGCGTAGTTCACGGGGATCGGCGCCTGGAAGACGCCCGTGATCCCGCCGATCACGAACATCCCGACGAAGCCGATCGCGAAGAGCATCGGCGTCTTGAGCTCGATCGCACCGCCCCACATCGTCATGATCCAGTTGAACACCTTGATGCCGCTGGGCACCGCGATGACGAGGGTGAGAATCATGAAGGGGAGGCGCGCGGACAGGCTGATGCCCGACGTGAACATGTGGTGCACCCACACGCCGAAGGAGAGGAAGCCGATGGCCACGGTGGACAGGGCGATCGCCTTGTAGCCGAAGATCGGGCGGTGGGAGAAGCGCGGGATGACCTCGGAGACGATGCCCATGGCGGGCAGGATCATGATGTACACGGCAGGGTGGGAGTAGAACCAGAAGAGGTTCTGCCACATGATCGGGTCGCCGCCCACGCCGGGCGAGAGGAACGCGGTGATCCCGTGGCGGTCCAGGAGCAGGACGAAGGCTCCCCCCGCGAGGACGGGCGTCGCGACGAGGGTGATCGTCGCCGTGACGAGGATGGACCATGCGAAGAGGGAGAGGTTCTTGAAGGTGATCCCGGGCGCATGGTGCCGCAGGATGGTGACGATGAAGTTGATCGCGCCCGCGCTGGAGGAGATGCCGATGAGCTGGAGCCCGATGATCCACATGTCCACGCCGATGCCCTTGTCGTAGACGGACAGGGGCGTGTAGCCGGACCAGCCGACGTTCGCGGCCCCGAGCCACATGATCACGCCCGCGGCGGGGATCAGCCAGAAGCTGAGGGCGTTGATTCGTGGGAAGGCCATGTCTTTCGCGCCGATGAGGGGCGGCACCATGAGGTTCCCGAAGCCCGCGAGGATCGGGATGGCCACGAGGAAGACCATCGTGGTCCCGTGCACCGTGAACAGTTCCGAGTACGTGGCCGGGTTCACGATCGTCGGCCCAGGATAGGCGAGCTCCGTGCGGATCAGGAGGGCAAGGACGCCGCCAAGGATGAAGAACAGGAGCGAGGTCACGATGTACAGGATCCCGATCTCGTGGTGGTTCGTCGTGTAGATCCAGTGGAGGACTCCGATGTGCTCCTTCGCGGTCTCCTCACGGGCACGGTGCCTCGTGACAACTTCGCCCGCCATCGCGCAACCCCATGCTCGGGCCGGCGGCCTTCGGCCGACCGAAACCCGTACTTCAGCGTGTGAGAAAAAGGTTTCCACTCGTCGCGGCGGCTCTCGACGACGTACGACGGAGTTCGTAGCGTCTCCAGGGTGAGACCGCGAGTTCGGCGCACCTCAACCTTCGGCAAACCGAAAATGCTTTAGAGCACCGTGGTTTACGTCGGCCTGATGTCCGGCTCCCGCCGGTTGGCGCGGTCCCTACCGGCGCTTCTCGGCTTCCTGTCCTTGCTCGCGCTGCCGTCGGCCTCGGGGGCCACGAGCACGAGTCAGGAGCAAATCAACAACCTCTTCACGATCGTCCTGATCTTCGGCCTAGGCATCGGCGTCTTCGTCGGCGTCGTGATGGTCTACACGATCCTGAAGTTCCGCATCCGCAAGGGCCACACGCAGCCCCGGGCGAACCCGAGGACCGGGGACCACCGCCTCGAAGCCGCGTGGACGATCATCCCGGCGGTCATCCTCCTCGTCGTGGGCGTCCTCGCCTTCCAGACTCTTGCCTTCACGGACACGGTCCCGCAGCAGGCCGACGTCGTCGTGAGGGTCACGGGCCACCAATGGTATTGGACGTACAACGTCACGTACGCGAACGGCACCACGGCCCATTTCACCAGCGACCTCGTCCTCAAGGCGAACCAGACCGTCAAGCTCTACGTAGATGCGGCGGACGTGGCCCATTCCTTCTTCATCCCCGCCCTCGCGCTCCACATCGACGCGATCCCCGGCCACGTGAACGAGTACTGGTTCAAGCCCACCCAGCCGGGCACGTACACGATCGTCTGCACCCAGTTCTGCGGAGTTGGTCACTATACGATGGTCGGTACCCTCACGGTCCAGGCCTGAAGCCGCGCTCGTCGCCACCCTCCTCCTGGCGGTCGCCTTCATGGGCCTCGTGTCTCCCGCGAGCGGGAGCGCGGTCGTACCGACGGTCCAGAAGGAATCCGCAGACTTCACCCTCTACGGAGAGACTGCGGGGGGATGGGGGAACAGCACGACCACGCTCTCGAATCCTGGGCCCACATTGTACGTGTACCAGGGCGAGAACGTGTCCATCACCCTGTATGCGGGGGACAACATCCCGCACAACTGGTTCATCGACTTCAACGGGAACAACCGCGTGGATGCGGGCGAGGTGAGCTCCCGGGACTTCAGCTCGTCCACGAACGCGGTCGTGTTCAACTTCACGGTGCCGACGGACCGCATCGGACCCTCCACGTACCTCTGCCGCTACCACACGCTCACGATGCGCGGCCAGATCGTGATCCTCACGCCCCCGGAGATCACCCCGTACGGGAGCCAGGTGACGGGCTGGGGCTTCGCGAACAACACCACGGCCAACCCCGGGCCCACCCTTTACATGCGATACGGGACGAACCTCACGATCCATCTCATTTCCCTGGACGGCCCGCGGGTGGACCACACCTGGTTCGTGGACTACAGCGGGGACGGGACCTCCACGGGCGAACTGACCTCGAACCTGTTCAACTCCACCGCGCCCACGACCTACGTGTACACGCCGGACCGGACGGGCAACTTCACGTATCTCTGCTCAATCCATCCCACTTCGATGACCGGGACGATCGTCATCCTGGGGAACGTGCCGGCGCCGTCCGGAGGCTTCAAGATAGACCTCATCCCGGGGATTATGGTCGCGACGATCATCGCGGTCCTCGTCCTCGCGGCAGTCTACCAAGTCCGCGCGGTGCGGGCGGCCCGCCGTCAGAAGTGAGGCACCCGCGTTGGACCTCAGGCTCCTCGCCGCCGGTTTCGGAATCATGCCCATGGGGGCCATCCTGCTCGTGTTCCTGGAGGGACGTCTCCGGTCGCGTGAGGCCCTGGTGTGGGGCGCCCTGATCGGGATCGTGGCGTTCCTGGGGATCGCCCACGCCGCTGCGACGATCCTGGAGCTGGACTCCCAATTCACCGCGGGCGCGGGTGCGTCCGCGGTAACGCTCGCGCTGGGGCTCCTGCTGGGGCTCGGACTCGGTTGGGTCCTGCTCGGCCGGACGACCGGGGGAGGGGTTTCCTTCGCCTCGAGGGTCGCGTGGGCGGCCTTGGTCTTCCTCGCCCTCCACAGCGTCTCGGACGGTCAGGTGCTCGGCGAGGCTTACGCGGGACCGCTCCCGCTCGGATGGACCCTCACGCCCCTGATCGTCTCCGCGACCTTCGTGCACCGCTTCGCCGAAGGAGCCCTCGTGGTGGTCCCCGCCCTCGTGGCTTCCTGGCGCCCGGTGAAGTCCCTCGGTCTCCTGACCGTGGGCCTCCTCGCCCTGCCCGCCGCCTACCTGCCAGTGGCCCTGTTCGCCTCCGGCTACTCCTCAGCTACATTGACCGCGGACCAAGCCACCCTGATGTTCGTGTCTTCTCTCAAGATGGGGATTGCGTTCATGCTGATCCTGATTGGCCTTCTACCGCGCGTGGTGACCCAAAAGGATCCGCGGTGGGCCGTCGCGGCGGGCCTCGCCTTCCTTGCGATGTTCCTCGTGCACTTCGCGGTCGAGTGAGCCTCAGCTGGCCGTGGTCTTCGATTCCTCGTCCGCAGGCGTCCCGGGCGGATGCATGAGGGCGATGAGCGCGAGGGCCAGGGCCGCCGCGAAGGTCGCCGTGCCCACGGCGAGATGGGCCGTGACGAGGACGGGGCTGAGATCCGTCTGGACGGTGAGGGCCCCGAGGAGTGCCTGCGCAACCACGAGGAGGAAGCTCGAAACGGACAGGAAGAGGATCCTCTTGTCCTTCCGATACCAGAGGAACGCGAGGACGAGGGTCAAGAGGAACACGATCCCCGCACTCAAGGCGACAACGCGGTGGGAGAACTCGATCGCGGTCTCGGGATCGCTGAGGTCCGGGATGATCGAGCCGTTGCAGAGGGGCCAGTCCGCCCCACAGCCCATCCCCGCACCGGCCGAGCGCACGGTGCCGCCGACGATGACCGTGGCGTAGGCCACAACCGCGCTCGCGACGGCAACGATCTGGAACACCCGACGGCGATTCACCCGGGTCCGAGCCCCCCGCTGCGCCCCACCCGGTTCACCGCAATAAATCCTTCGTTAGGCCTCTGCCTCAAGGGGTGTGTTGTCGAGGCGCCAGGCGAAAAACAGGATCCCCAGGTCGATGGCGAACCCGATCACACAGAGGATGCAGATGGCAGCGATCACGAAGATCTCGACGAGGGTCAAGCCGAGGCCCAGGAGGGCCCCGATGCCCGCGAAGACCAAGAGCCAGCGATCCAAGCTCCAAGGCCCGAGCAGATCGACGCCACGGAACGCCAAGACCACGAGGACGAGCAGGACCAGGAAGCCCGCGACGGCGATGAGCGCGGTGGGGATCCCGCCGACGGATGAGAACTCGCTCGCTCGCACGCGGCTGCAGCTGAAATAGGAACTCAGGTCGCACCAGGAGGAGCTGGCCGCCTCGTACCACTGCCACGTCAGGTAGGCCGCATCCGCGGCGCCGAAGACCGCGAGGACCGCGATGAGGAGCAGGAGGTCCCCGCGGGAGAGTCCGGAGGCCATTCTAGGACCCCAGGATCTTGTCCAAGGCGGCCGCGAAGTCCCCGTAGCCGCCGGGCGCGCGCCCCACGAACTTCGCGGCGATGACCCCGTTCCGGTCGAGGATGAACGTCGTCGGGGTGTACTGGACCTGGTAGGCGTTCCGCACAGTCCCGCTCGTGTCCATCCCGTACGCCCAGTTCGTCCCGTACTTCGACTTGAAGCCCTCGATTGTAGCCTTCGTGTCCGCGGGGGGCACGAAGCCGATGAGGCTCACGCTCAGGAACCGCACGCCCCGGCCCGAGTAGTTCTGGAAGACGAAGGGCAGCACGTCGCGGGCCTCGAGCTGGCATGCGCTGCAGTCCACGTCCATGAGCTCGAGGACGACGGGGGATTCGCGATACGAGGAGAGGGTCACCGTGCCGACGGTGGACGTCTCCACGGTGAAGTCGGGCGCGACCTGCCCCACTCCCGGCCCGATCCCTCGCAAGGGGTTCCAGATCGCCAGGATCAGGATCACCGCGACGACGACGGCGATGATCGCGACCCACCGCATCCCCTTCGTCGTGATTGCGGGCCGCGCGGCGGCCTTCGCCCGCTGCGCCTCCCGACGCTCCTGCTCCGTGAGGGCCGACGTGAGGTCGACGTCCGCGCGGGGATGCTGGTTCCTCAGGTGCCGCTCGAGGTTCTCCACCTTCACCGGCACGCCGCAGACCGGGCACTTCTTCGTCGCCATGGAGCAATCGAGGAGGGTGGGGCCCTCGATATAAATCTCCCGTACGTATGACTCCGGGAGAACCTACGGCCGGCACGGGCTCGCGTAGGGGCATATAGGCGGGAGCGGATTGCGGATGCCGCAGGGTTAGTGATGCCTGAAGAACCGTTCCCCTTCCAATCGCGCCGATCGCCGGTCTACGCCACGCGGGGCATGGTCGCTTCGAGCCAGCCCCTCGCGACGCAGGTGGGCCTCGATATCCTGATGCGGGGCGGGAACGCGGCGGACGCCGCAGTCGCCACGGCGGCCGCGCTGAACGTGACGGAGCCGACGTCCACAGGGCTAGGCGGGGACTGCTTCGCGCTCTTCTACGAAGGAAGCACGACGAAGGTCACCGCGCTCAATGGCTCGGGGCGCGCGCCGGCGGGACTCACGCTCGACCTCCTCCGGAAGCAAGGCTTCGGGCGCGAGCTCCCCCCGTACCACGCCCACACAATCACGGTGCCGGGAGCGTGCGCTGGGTGGTGCGACCTCGTCGAGCGGCACGGCCGCCTGCCGATGGGTCCGATCCTCGAACCCGCCATCCGCTTGGCCGAAGAGGGGTTCCCCGTCGCGCCCATCACGGCCTACTCCTGGGGACGAGGCGCGGAGAGACAACTCCTCGAAGCACCGGGCGGGCGAGAACTCCTAATCGACGGTCGTGCACCCCGGGCGGGAGAGGTGTTCCGGAACCCCGGCTTGGCCCGCACGCTGAGGGCCATCGCGGAGGGAGGGAAGGAGGCGTTCTACGAAGGTGACATCGCCAAGAAGATCTCAGCCGCGGTCAAGGGAGCGGGCGGCGTGATGACGGAGGAAGACCTCGCGGCCCATCGCTCCACCTGGGATGAGCCCATCCGCGCGGTCTACAAGGGCGTGCGACTCCACGAGTGCCCGCCGAACGGTCAGGGCCTCGTGGCGCTCCTGGCCCTGAACATCCTCTCGAACTTCGAGCTGCCTCGGGAAGCGCTCTCGGCTTCGCGGCTGCATCTCGTGATCGAGGCCCTGCGGCTCGCCTTCGCGGATGGAGGCTGGCATGTGGCGGATCCGTCCTTCGCGAAGATCCCACTGCAGGGACTGCTCAGCTCCGCCTACGCGAAGGAGCGGGCACGCCTCGTGGACCTTCACTGGGCGAGGCTCGACCGGTCGTACGGGACGCCCACGATGGGCTCCGACACCGTCTACTTCAGCGTGGTCGACGGCCAGGGCAACGCGTGCTCCTTCATCAACAGCAACTACATGGGCTTCGGCACGGGGATCGTCCCGGAAGGGACGGGCTTCTCCCTCCAGAACCGCGGGCACAACTTCTCCCTCGATCCTGCGCACCCCAACGCTCTCGCGCCGGGCAAGAGGCCCTATCACACGATCATCCCCGCGATGGCGACGCGAGAGGACGGTTCCCTCTACGCCTCCTTCGGCGTGATGGGCGGGTTCATGCAGCCCCAGGGTCACGTCCAGGTCCTCCTGGCCCTCGTGGAGGACGGTCTCAATCCGCAGGCCGCGCTGGATCGACCCCGGATCTGTCTCGACGAGGGGATCCCGGGAGGCGACGTGGCCCTCGAAGAGGGAATCCCGGCTCCGATGATGCGGGAGCTGACGCAGATGGGACACCGCGTGTCCTTCGTGACCGGTCACGAGCGGGCCCTCTTCGGACGCGGCCAGATCATCCTGCGCGACCCGTCCAGCGGCGTGCTCTGCGGCGGCAGCGATCCTCGGGCGGACGGCTGCGCCATGGGCTTCTAGCGCTCGTGGGCGGTGTGCGGGAAAAAGTATGGGGACGCAGGGATTTGAACCCTGATCGACGGGTTTCTCCCGGGCGGGGAGCGACCCACGCCCGTTGTTTGCGAATCATGGGTCCGCGCTCCAGTCAGTCATCACCGGATCAGCAAACCCGTTCGCAATCACGCCCATGACTGGAGCCCGTAATTCTACCAGGCTAAACTACGTCCCCATGGACCCGTGGGCGGCGGAAGTTTCGCGGGCCTTATCTAGCTTTGCGTGGCGGGTCGCCCGGGCGACACGTTGCGGGCCGCCCGGTGGGTGGTCCACAGCTCGCGCGCGATCGCGGCGATGAGGAGAACCTCGACGGACTTCGAGACGATGCCCAGGGGCGCGAAGCGGTAGTAGAGGTCCTGGGTCACGAGAGGAAGCGTCGTGAGGCGGGAGGCCAGGTACAGGGCGATGAGGCCTGCGGCCGCGAGCATCCAGCCCTTCAGAACCGTTCGGCTCCCGTGCAACAGGAAGAAAGCCCCGATCCACTGGAGGGGCGCCAGGACGATGAAGAAGGCGACGACGAGCAGATCGATGTGCTCCCCGATCGCGAGGACATGGATGGCTCCGTCCGTGAAAAGGAGATAGGTGGCCGCGACCCGCGCACCGTTCTTCGGGTCCCACAGGACCTCCGGGTGGTCCAGGTAGTAGCCCGCGAAGATGAAGCCCAGCGCCCACGGCGCAACAAGGAGATGACTGAGATCGGCTCCGCTGTACCCAACCTCGAAGCCGCCGGAGAGGGCGACGTTCGCCTCGATCGCCGCGCCGACGGCCAGGAGCGCGAACCCTCCCATGATGAGGGCCAGCCCTGACGTAGGTCGGGACCTGAGCATGTTAGGAAATAACACGCGGTCCGTTACAAGTACCTTTACCGAAAACGCGCCCGAATCGAATCAGCGCTGGCGCATCTTCTGCTCGCGCTTGCGGCGGCGCATCCGCTTCTTGCGCCATTTCCAGCGCATCTTGCCGCGCTTCTTCCACGCGCGCGAGCTGCGTTTCATGGGTAACGGCGCGGCGTATTGGCCTGCTTCTTAAGTAGTTTCCGCCCGGGACTGAGCCCTTCTGAAAACGTTCATCCCGTCCCCGGGGATACGTCCCGCCTCGATGTCGCGAATCGAGTTCCTCCCTTGCTTGTACCGCGACCGGGACGGCACGATTCAGGAGCGGGAGTACCCGAAGACGGAGCCCGATCCGTACGACGTCCCCGCGGACCTGTACTGCTCCTCCTACGAGGTCCAGAAGGGCCTCATCGGTCCCCCGCGCCTCGGGAATTTGGACGTCGTGATCTTCAACACGCGCGGCTACCGCCGCGACCTGGTCCTCGAGCAGGAGGCCCGCGAGCGGCTCGTCCGAGCGATCCTCGCGAAGGAGGGACCCGACATTGTCCAGGCCGCAGGCGGCATCGCCGCGGTGAAGGCCTGGATCGACGAGGGCCCCTGGTGGGAGGAGCGCTCCTGATCGCTCACCCGCGCCGCGCGTAGAACACGTTTCCAGGACCGATGTAGTCCGGTCCCTCGCCCCACGCGACGTGCACGCTGCTGCCCGCCACCGCGATTCCGTAGTAGTCCCCGTACGTGAACTCGAACCCGTTCGCGCGCTGGTACTTATAGCCGAGGTCGCGGTTCAGGATCGTCTCCGCGCTCCAGGTCCGTCCGCCGTCCGAAGATGTTCGGTAGTACGTATTGAACCGGCCGAGGCGGTTGTCCATCCAAGACACATGGACCGTGCCCGCGGCCCCGCCCTCAATCGCGGGGAACAGGTGGTACGCGGAGCTCACCCCGTCCGCGTGGACCGTCGTACGCGCGCTCCACTTCCGGCCTCCGTCCGTCGAGGACTGGAACCAGACGAAGGGCGGCCCCCGGTCCACGAGCCCGGCGTTGTACGCGACGTACACGGTGTCCGTCGAGTCCACGCCGACGACCATCTGCGGGCCCCAGAAGTCCCAGCCGCAGGAGAACTCGCTGCAGTCCGGCCCAGGCGGCAGGTTCTCCGCGAGCGTGATGAAGGACCATGTGCGCCCGAAGTCCATGGACTTCGTGAGGAAGACCTCCTGGGGTCCGAGCGCGTTCCCGCTCTGGTGCACCCCGACCCAGCTGAAGTACACGTTCCCCATGGAGTCCACGACTCCGCCGGAGGTGAGGGTCCAACCTGTGTCACTCGACCTCCAGTTGACCTGCACGGGATTGAACGTCCGGCCGCCGTCCTCGCTCCAGGACACGTAGTACCGCTGGCCGATGCTGAACGACACGTACACGCGCTGGCCCTGGACCGCGAGGCCGACCTTGTCGGTCCACGACTCCTTGATCCCGACGTTTGCGCGCACGGCCGCCGACCATGTCTCGCCGAAGTCGTCCGACCGCTGGACGAGCGTGTCCTTGCCGCTCAGGTACGAGACCCACACGCTCCCCGCCGCGTTGACCACGAGCTGTAGGTCGATTTGGTACTCCGCCGCGGGGTTCAGGACCTTCGGCGCGCCGAAGGTGCGGCCTCCGTCATGGGATGCCTGGACCATGGCGACCGGGCTGCCGCAGAAATCGCAGCTCGGGACCTCTCCGAAGTGGGCCCACGCGACGTACACGTTCCCGCGTCCGTCCGCTGCGACGTCCGGCTCCCAGTCGTCTCCCGCGGGATAACCCATCACCCGGGGCGCGATGAAGGTCACCTTGCCGGTGGCGCCCACCGCAGGCGCCACGAGCAGCATGCCGACCACCACGGCAAAGCCC
>Ga0265292_1002796_pt1 | contig 11580 bp, 13 predicted proteins | sample Munlanlewell296A_FD_189080 | JGI IMG/M metagenome (GOLD analysis project Ga0265292, IMG submission 189080) | Leachate microbial communities from a municipal landfill in Southern Ontario, Canada - Leachate well 296A | ecosystem: Engineered > Solid waste > Landfill > Unclassified | place: Canada...
TGTCCGTCAGTGCCGCGGCCAAGGGAAACCACAACAGCCAGAGTGCGAGCAAGAGGAGTTCTGGGTGTCGGCGACGGATAAGCCACACAAATCCAATGATGGCCAGGGCTCCCTCGACGATCAATGTCGTGTGGTCGCCTGCCCAAAATTGCGGCAGGTAGAAGGCCAGGAGATTTCGGAGCAGGAAAATCGGGGCCGTGCCGTTTGATCCTTGCGCGTGGACAAAACCAAATTCCGCGTTGACTGTGGCCCAGTGGAACATGTGGACGATAATTGAGGGCAGCGCCACAATCACGCCGGTCGCCAGCCAGACTATGAATCCGGCGCGGTGGCGGCGCAGGTGTTGCCAGTGGGTGGCGATGAGTAAGAGGACGAACAACGGCGTGAGCAGTTTGTAGGTGAGATAGCCGTAGAGCGTCAGGCCGAGCAGCACGGCAGATCCGGCAAACGTAAGGGCGCGGCCAGACAGCAGTGCACGCCGAAACAGCAGCGTGCCGCCGAGAATGAGCGCAATACAAAAAACAGCGTCGTTCCCAAAGCGGCTGTAGTAAATGTGGTATGGCGAAAGAGCAAGGACGCCGGCAGCCGTCAACGCAATGGTGGTATCTTTGAAGAGCAGCCGCGCCAGCAGAAAAATCAAAAAAATTGTGAGCGTGCCGACGAGCGCGCCCGGCAAGCGAATGGCCCACAACGATGGCGGCATGACCAAGTGGAAGAGCGCGGACGTGTAGATATCTAAAATGGACGTGCGGTTGTCTAGGCGCGGCGAAAGTCCGGTGACATAGAGCGGCGGGTGTCCGGTCACGCGGTAGTCGGTTCCGGTCTTGGCAATGGATTCCGCCGAGAGGCCGATCACGAGTTCGTCCGGGTGGATGCCGTTGGGCCACTGGTCGAGCGCCACAATCCGAAGCAGCGCGCCGACAAGCACAATGGCGCCGAGAATGATTTTGACCTTGGTCGGCATGTTAGCGCGTGGTTTTTGGTTTGCCGCTCATCGGGCGGAACGTGCGGCGGTGGATTGGCGACAGGCCGTGTTTTTTTATGGCGGCGAGGTGTTGCGCTGTGCCGTAGCCTTTGTGTTTGTTGAATCCGTACTTTGGGTAGAGGCGGTGGTGGCCGTTCATGAGTTCGTCGCGGATCACTTTGGCCACGATCGAGGCGGCGGCAATGGACACGCTTTTTTGGTCGCCCTTGATGATGGCTTTGGTGGGTGTGCGACCGACACGGATGTGCACGGCGTCGACGAGCAGCGCGTCTGCCGGCACGTGGAGTTTTTTGGCGGAGTTGATGAGGGCGGTGGTGTTGGCGTTTTGGATGCCGCGCAGGTCAATGTCAACGTGTTCTACCACATGCACGGCCCAGGCGACGGCTTCTTTGGTGATGCGCACAAAAAGTTTCTCGCGCGCTTTGGCGGTAAGCTGTTTGGAGTCGCGGATTCCCTTGGCGTTGAAGGTCGGCGGCAAAATCACGGCGGCGGCCACCAGCGGCCCGGCCCACGAGCCCTTGCCAACTTCATCAAGTCCGGCCACGTGTTTGTGTCCGAGTTTGTGCAGGCGTTTTTCTTCGCGGGTGTGTGGGGCGGGGGTCACCTCAGTAGTGTAGCAGAATTTCCCAAAGCGAAAAGCAGGTTCTTGAAGAAACCTGCTTCACGATTCTCCCCACCTGAATCCACGACAATGGACTCGGGTAGGGCCAGAATCGTGTGAAGATTCTGGCTGGTGCTGTGGTCTCGCCGCGCCTTATTTGGTTCGTGCGCAGTCCCCACTCGACCCAGGTTCTGGCGGTGCCAGATTGCGGTACCTGAGCTGACTTATTCCTCCTTACTGCATTGAGTCCAGTTACGTGCGCTCTCGGGTACAAAGCAGCCTAGCCAGCCTTGACTCGTATACTTATGTCCATGCATCTTCCCGCACTCACATACATGCACGAGAGTTGCATCGTACTCGTTGTATACGAGTTTCGCCGGTTTGGCGCCACACTGGCAGAGTTGGACCCAGCCATAGTGGTTGGCGTTGTACCAATGCTCTTTCATCCCACATGAGCGGCAGACAAATTCAAGTTTGTCTGTGGCCGTATCATAGGCCTGGCTCACATCGAGAGAAGAACAAGCGAAGCAACGAGGATTTCCAACCTCATCGCAAAGTGACTTTGGCATCAGGTACGTAACGTGCCGATAGCTGTTCTCACCCATTTTGATGATAGGTGAGCTAAAGAACACGGTGCGCGGGTCGCTCCAGAAATTCATGCCCCACTCCTTTCAAAGAACCTTGTTACGTTCTCTCACCCTTTGTGAGCGTAACGAAGCAGCATAGGGGAAATTCAATAAAGTGTCAATACTTGCGACTTAGTAAATGCTAAATAGTCCATAATATTGACTATAATATAGAAATATGATAGTATATTTATGCCCTAATATGCGTCATAAATTATGAATATATCAAAACAGCTTCTCAAAAGCCTCAATCTCTCCCCTGATCAGCTGGCTGTGTATATGGCGGCGCTTGAGTTGGGGCAGGCGAATATCCAGGAAATTGCTAGAAAATCGCAAGTAAAACGCACGACGATCTACCGTTTTATTGATGACCTGTTAGAACGCGGCCTCATGCAGCAAACCAAAAAGAAAAAGCGCCACGTCTATAGCGCCATCCATCCAAAACAGCTGGTGGTTCTAGAACAGAGCCGCCTGAAAGAGTTAGAGCAATCTATTCCTGAACTGGAGGCAATTTACAACCGTTCACAGGACAAACCTCGAGTCACATTTTATGATGGCGTGGAAGGAATCAAGGAAGCGGTAACGCATTTTATTCGAGTGGGAAAACCTATGATTGGGTGGGCAGATTTTTCATTTCGTCAGTCTATCCTCAAAGATTTCTTTGCTTCATTTGCGGCTACTCGGGCGCAACGCAATATTTCTTATCAAGCGATTACGCGAGATACGCCTGAGGCACGGGAATGGGCGAAGAAAAATATCGTTCAGCTGCGAGACATGAAATATATTCAATCAGAGCCGTTTAATACCGAGACACTGGTCTATGGCGATAACGTCATGTTTTTGAGTTACCAGAAAAAAGCCTTCGCCGTAGTTATTGAAGACGTCAACATTGCCGCGACACTTCGTATCGCCTGGCAAGAACTTTGGAATCGGTTGCCGGAGATTCGTTGAGGCAGTCCCAGCGTTTTGGAGCTAGGATTGCTAATTGGGCGAATCCTGAAATCCAGAATATCATGTTATAATTATTTCCATGAAAGATATGAGGTTTCTTGTTTGGTGGCGTCGACATCGTTTTTGGTTAGTTATTTTTGTGGCTTCTTTGATTACTCTGTTTTATGCGTATCATCAGTGGTCACAAAAAACAAGCCATACATATAATCAGTACGCAATCGGAGAACATAAACAGATTGAAGGGAGCTTCTATACTTTTGAGACGAATAAAGGAACTCCAGTTATTCTGAACTATACTAACGACGGCCATAATGGTCTCCCAGCGCATATTGTTGTTGCAATGTCGGGAAGAATTCGTAGGATTGTCTATAGTGGTGGTGATCACCCATGTGCGAATCAGCAATATGATCAGGTAGGCCGTTCGCTGAAACGTGGAGATCTTATTCGCGCCGCGGGGAAAGTAATTCGGAATGACACAATATCAGTATGTGACAGTGAGGAAGATTCGCTTGAGCTCGTTCAAAAGTCAGCAAATGGGTTCGTTGAACCGGCGAATCTTATTGTGAACATTCCGGAGCTTTACGCCCAACATATGGGCTTTGATCTGGCCGTGGTCAATGCTTTCTTTTTTCTGGTCTCTTCTTTTCTTGGTTTCCAATACTGGAAAGTTTCATCTCAAAAAAAACTCGGTCTGCGGCGACTTGCCGCCCTTCCTTTATCGATATTCCCGCTTGTTGTTATTGGATTTTATCTTTTGGGAGCATTTTCTGTGGGGTGTTGCTTGGTTGGAGCATACGCGTGGCCTTTCTTTTTTCTCTATATTGTTTGTGCCGTATCATTACTCATCCTTCGTTCCGAACCGGGGTTTAATCATGAATCCGACCTAAAAATGTTTGGAGAGAGAGTCTATATCCTCCAAAGTTTATTCTTATGTCTAATGCTTTTTATCGCCTGGTTTCCTAATGCGTACGAGAATCTCGTGGTTCGGATTTTAACTACCCTGATTCGCTGAGCTTGGTCTTAGAGTAGCCCCAACGCGTCGAGGCCGAGGTAGCCGGTTTCTGCGTCGGTCATCATGCCGCTGCGGAGGAGGCGGCGGAATTCGCGCACAGAAACCAAATGCAAACGCCCGAATTCGAATTTATCGAACTTCGGCTCACTGACGCGCACAGCATTCGTGATTACAAAATGCGTCCGCCACAATGTTGAGTACGAGTTGTTCGTGCTTTCTCCGACCCGTCGAATGACCCCGCGGTACCCTGTCTCTTCCAGAAGCTCACGAGCGATAGCCTGTCGGGGAGTTTCACCTTTTTCTGCTCCACCCCCGGGCAATTCCCAAAGGACGCGTTCTGGTCCTGGGCGAAATTGTTCCACAAGAACAACTTTTCGATCCTTTGTGAGCACAAGCGCTGCAACCAAGTGGCCAGCTTTAGTTAAATAGAAATTACCAACTATGCCAGTGGGTAGTTGATAGCGCACTTTTCGAATTGTCCGGAAACGATTTATCCGTATGTCTCTTTGTGAGAGCTTATTCCAACCGAGGTTTTTTGCGCTGTTCATGCGTGATGTGGGTGCGGGTCGTTCCCAATTCCGAGTCGGCGTCGTTCCACCATAATGCACGACCCGTCAGTCATGCCGTTCAAGCCAAGCTCGTCAACTTTGGCGCGGACCTCATCAGACTCAGCGCCTGGTTGAAACCACACCTTGGTGATTCCCACAGCCTTCACTTGGTCAAGAAGCGCCAGTCCAACAACAGGCGGAACCACAAACACGGCTACGTTTGGTTTCTCTGGCACATCAGCGAGCGTCGGAAATACCGGGATCCCTTCGATCTCGGTGTACTTTGGATTCACGCCCACCACGGGTAAGCCCGCGCTCTTCAAGTGTGTCATCACGCGGTAGCCATACTTTGCTGTGTCGGTTGTTGCACCAACCACAGCGTAGCGGAAGTCTGGTCCGAAGAATTCGTGCGCCGTGTTCACGTTACGCCATCCCTCGCAGTGTCATGGCTTTGGCAATGCGGCCAATAGCAATTTGGTACGCAGCGGTGCGCAGGTCAATCTTTTCGTTGTTGCCCATGGCCCAAATGTCATTGAAGGCTTTGATCATGCGCGGTTCGATTTTGCCAAAGACTTCTTTTTCGCTCCATTCATCGCCCGTGCGGTTCTGCACCCATTCGTAGTAGGAGCCGATCACGCCGCCGCTGTTGGCGAGTACGTCAGGCACCACGGTGATTTTTCGCTTCCACAGTTTCACGTCTGCTTCAGGAGTGATTGGTCCGTTTGCCATTTCCACGATTGCCTTGGCTTTGATGCGACCGGCATTGGCAGCAGTGATTTGGTTTTCCAGTGCAGCAGGGATAAGAATGTCTACTGGCAGCTCCAACAACTTCTTGTTGGTGATCGGACTATAGTTCTTGGCATCGCAAACCGTACCCACGCAGTACACGCCGTCAATTTTGCCGCGTGCCAATTTTGTGGTCATCACATGCGCCGGGTTCATGGGTTTTCCATTTTTGGCCACAATGCCGCCCTTGGAGTCAGACACCGCCACAATCTGGTAACCCTTCTCAAACAAAATCCGCGCCGTGTGAAATCCGACGTTGCCAAATCCTTGCACTGCCACGCGCGTAGCCGCCGGCTTCCAGCCCAACTTTTTCACCATGGCATCAATCACATACACGCCACCTTGGGCGGTGGATGTTTCACGACCGAGCGATCCGCCAAGGCCGACTGGTTTGCCGGTAAATGTTGCGGGCTGCCAGCGTCCAGTCAACTTGCTGTACTCGTCAACCATCCAGGCCATAATTTTCGGTGTGGTGTACACGTCCGGCGCAGGCACATCAACGTCTGGTCCAATGTACTGCGCAATGCCACGCACGTACGCGCGTGACAACCGTTCCAATTCACCTTCAGAAAGTTTGTGCGGATCAACAATCACGCCGCCTTTGCCGCCGCCGTACGGAATGTCACCCACGGCGCATTTCACCGCCATCCAAAACGAGAGCGCTTTGACTTCGCTCAAACTCACATCAGGGTGAAAACGAATGCCGCCTTTGAATGGTCCGCGCGCATCGTTGTACTGCACGCGGTAGGCGGTCAGCACGTCAACCGAGCCGTCGTCGCGGCGCAGCGGGATTTGAAATTCCATAATCCGCTTGGGTTGGCGGAGTTGTTTGGTGATGCCGGCGTCAAGACCAATACGTTTGGTCACGATGCTGAGCGTCGTCATTGCATTCTGAAAGGGATTGTTGGCCATAGAGGTTATGGTTTAGGCGCGACGCCCCAATCCGTTCGCAGCGGACGAGCCCCACGCTTAGTGAGTAAGTATTTATAGGTTTGCAGGGCTGCCTTGGCGCCTTCGCCGGCAGAAATGACAATCTGTTTGTATGAGATTGTGGTGACATCTCCGGCCGCGAAGATTCCCTGCACGCTGGTTTCGTTGTCGCGCGAAATCACAATTTGGTTGCGGGCATCGAGCTCCACCAAACCTTTGATAATGTCCGGTTTTACGCGAAAACCAATTTCGACGAACACGCCATCTGCTGTCAGAGTTTCGCCCTTTCTGGGCTCGGCGTCAACTGGGCCGACCACAACCGATTCCACGCGGCTCGACCCTTTGATTTCTTGCAGCGCGGCATTATGTTTCACCGAGATTTTTGGTTCTTGTTGCACGCGTTCCACTAATACCGCTTCGCCGGTAAATTCAGCCGTGCGATTGATGAGTGTGACGCTGTTGCCGTACTTCACCAGCAACAACGCGGCATCGAGCGCCGACGATCCGCCGCCAACCACGACCACATGTTTGTCCTTATAGAGTGGCGCGTCACACGTGGAACAATACGACACGCCCTTGCCGATGAATTCATTTTCTCCAGGCACGTCCAGATGACGATGCGACAATCCAAACGCCAAAATTACGGCGCTGCTGTGGAAGGTGTCAGACGTGGTGTGCACGGCAAATGTTTCATCGTCTGCCTTTTTAACGTTTGTCACTTCGCCCATCAACAACTCGGCGCCAAACTCCTGCGCTTGGCTGAGCATCTTTTGCATCAAATCAGGGCCGGCCACAAAGCCGACCCCGGGATAATTTTCCACTTCAGCTGTTGTTGCCGCTTGCCCACCAACATCTTGTGAAATGATGAGCGTGGAGAGTGCACGACGCGACGTATAGATGGCCGCACTTAACCCAGCTGCGCCGCCACCGACAATAATGACGTCGTACGCTTTGCTCATGCTGTGCCGAGCGCTTTCTTGAGTTCTTCCACGAGCTTGGCTTTTTGCTGCAAGCCGATTCCCTGCCACACCGGTTTTCCACTTTTGAAAATCATGAGCGTGGGAATGGAGAGAATATTGTACTGCTGTGAGATCACGGGATTTTCATCAACGTCGAACTTCGCGACCTTCACGGTGTCGCCGAGCTCTTTGGCGATTTCATCAACGATCGGGCCCTGGAATTTGCACGGTCCGCACCAGGCAGCCCAGAAGTCGACGAGCACCGGCTTGCTCACTTCTTTCAAAGCCTCTTGTTCAAATGTCTGGTCAGTCAGGGTAATGGGTTCCATGTGATCCTTTCGTTAGGAGGGTTAATTAGTGCTTTGCTATTTTACGCTTGGTTGGGGCTGACGTCGAGGTTGCCGGCAGGTGTTGCTCTGACCACCTGGCCATACCCTTGATTAGCGACTGAAATTCACGACCTTTCTTGGTAAGGCAGTACTCAACGCGAGGTGGTTTTTCGGCGTAGCGGCAGCGCGTGAGGAGGCCTTGTTCCACCAGGACATTGAGGCGTTTGGTCAGCGTGCGCGTGCTGATGCCGGGAATGGTGTCTTCAAAATCGCAAAAACGGTTGCCGGACGAATCGCACGCCTGTTCGAGAATGGCAAAGGCGTAACGATCGCTCAGAATGCGGAACAAAGGTGAGAGTTTGCTGTTCATAATACTTTACTTAGTAAAGTATAAGACCTCCTCTATGCGCTGTCAAGGGAGTTACGTGAAAAAAAGACCCAGAGAGCATTGCCATCAGGGTCCATCGTTTATTCGCCGCCAGCAACCGGAAGCTCGCGGTAATCTTGCTCGTTGAAATCCAGCTCACTGTCTTTTTTTTCTTCCAGAGGAACGTCGGTGTCATCATTGAATTCATCATCACCATCGAACTCGTCCAGTTCCAGTTCATCTTCCGGGCCGTCGATGGGTACGAATTTGTCCAGTTCGGGTTTCGCGCTTTCAGCTTTGGGTTGGACACCCCCCTCTCTGTGTTTTTTTAACTCCTCAGTAGCAACAACGGTCACGACCGGTGTCGCGCCATTGCCACCGCCTTTCTTGAGAGCTGCCTCGGCTTGGTTAGCGCCTTCACCCAGAATACGTGCAACGCGCTGGGTATAGTTCCCGACTTCTCTCCAAAATCTGTAGGCCGAGAGCAACTCATGCCGGAGAGTATCCTTGCTGTAGCCACTGAGTACCTGTTCCGTGAGGTAATCAATAGCACTGCGAACTCCCGCTGACTTGTTTTCCAGATTGATGCGCGGATCGATAGTGATTCCGCGGGCCCGAGTGTTCCGCGGGCTCTTCAAGTTTCTCTTGAGCTCTCGAACCGCGTGACGGACATGCTCCATCTTCCATCCGATTGCATCGAGCTTTCGGATGAGTGGGTTGTAGATTTTGCTCGAGGTTGTCTCATCAATAACCTCGATCAGCATTAAGGTGGCTGTAGGCCCAAGGCGGCTGTTTCGGATGCGGTCGAGAATTTCCTTCGGCAACTTGAGCACACGCAGGCGCTTATACACCCAACTGACGTCGCTGCCTTTTCCGAGCCTCGTTGCGATTTGGGCAACACGCTGACCTTCCTTCAGGAGTCGTTCGCACTGACGCGCTTCGTCTAAGATAGACATGTGTTCACGCGCAGCATTCTCAATGAAGGAAAGATACATCGCCTCGGTTCGAGTCAGTCCTTCGCGGATCTGTGCCTCAATGTGCGTCCAACCCCGGCTCGTGGCTGCGAGCAATCTGCGCTGGCCGGCACAAACAAGAAACGCACCAGGTCCATCCGGTCCAACACGTACGAGCACGATGGCCTGCAGCTGGTAATCGACTTCCATTGACTGAGCCAATTCTTCCAGGCCTTCTGCTGTGATTTCACTGCGCGTTTGTTCGTCGCTGATCTCGATCCACCCGATTGGCACTCGAAAAGTGGGGATGCGGGATGCCTGAATAGCCAGTGGTTGATTCCCAACCTTCCTACTGGTTTTCTTGGCCCCACGCTTTGCCGCTTTTTTCTTTACGTTTTTTTGGGCCACATTTTTGGGCATACCCCCTCCTTCCTTGTGGGTATGTGTATGGAGATGTCTCAACATCATTTGATGTCGAAGGTCGATCTCTCGCTTTCAAAGTACTCCTTCGGGAAGTATATATGGCCTGCTTTTAATTGAACACCCAAAAAGTACGGTAAAACAAACAAGCCCTTGGCGGGCTTACTTGTTTGGACCTGAGGGGACTCGAACCCCTTACCTCGGCAATGCGAATGCCGCGCTCTACCAGATGAGCTACAGGCCCTTGTTACGACACATATTTTGTACGGGTGTCAATTTTGTGTTTTGATATTCACTTTTTTGTTCCACGTGGAACATTCTGAACTCTCTTTTGGACCTGAGGGGACTCGAACCCCTTACCTCCTCGATGCCATCGAGGCACTCTACCAGATGAGCTACAGGCCCAGAAGGCAATTCACAATGCCTAGAAAGATTATTTCCAGGGAATAATATTTCCTGTGGGACTATGATGTTTTCAAAAAGTCTATTTCCTGGGAATTGACGGTTTTCTCTACACAGTTGTCTGAGGGGGCGTCTCGGAACCCGTCGTGTAGACAGGCGAGAGTGAGGAGCGTCAGAGCACCACGTTTGTTTAACACCTAATCAAACGACTCCGTCCCCCGAAGGCAGCTGGGGAGAGAAAACTAGATATTTGCCCCCGAAGGGAATTGAACCCCTATCTCACCCTTAGGACGGGTTTGCTCTATCCGTTGAGCTACAGGGGCAGGGACAATTGTTCCACGTGGAACAATGGGAAGTTATTTTAAGAGAACTGACGAAATCTTTGTAGCTGATTTAGTTACGAATTGATTCTTCCCTTGCAACATGTCGAGTCCAAAGAGAATCACAGCGAAGATAATGATAACTGCCGCGATCATAAGGAGGTCTTTTTTAATGGCCGTGAATTCAATGTTCTGGTCCATAGAATACATTACAACATAAAATGCTAAATATATCAACTGCCTATGTATTGTATCGAACTTTCGCAAACACATCAAACCCCTTTACGTGCAAGCCAAAATTTTGTTGACAAAACGGCATTTTTCGATTATAATATATATACGAATTAACAGTTCGCCCGAAAAAATTCAATAAATCAAAATCAACTAGGATCATAGGAGGCAAAAATTTGGGCCAAACATGATTCAACAATGAAATAATATTCCTGATGTACCTGGGGATCCGCCGATTTGCCTCGTACAATAGCTCTAATCCTAACGGCGTGGTTTTTTCGTTGGTTGGACCCCAGCATTTATATCATTTTCATGTTTCTGTTACATGGGTTTATCGGCCCACGAATGCTGTTTATCATCTGAATAAAAATCCTTCAAAGTAATTTTTATTCTTTTAACCGCAACGGTAATTTTTCAACGCACATCATCCATGCCGATTTAATGTTTCAACTCCCAACAAAAAATAACTAACGGGTAGGGTGTGACGTGGTCGTCCGCTCGTTGACATTCTTTGCTGCAAAGGCCTAGTATAAGGACATGGCCATGTTCCAACGCGACGACGAAAACAGCAAAGAAACCGAGACCGTCATCGGAGCGTCTGTAAAGGTAGAAGGCAATTTTGTCGGCAGCGGCAACGTTGTCGTGTCCGGCACGGTGGCCGGCACACTCAAGACGGCCAAGAATTTGCGCGTCAACGTTGGCGCTAAAATTCACGCCGACGTTGAAGCGGCAAGCGTGTCGGTGGCCGGTGAAATTCGCGGCAACGTTCGCGCAAAGGAACGGTTGGAACTTGCCGCCTCAGCCAGAATTTACGGCAACGTGGAAACGCAAAACTTGAGCATGGAATCCGGTGCAGTGCTCCATGGCAAAGTGACCATGGCGCAAGCCGCTCAAGCAACGAACGTCCAGACAACGCCTCCGCTTCCTGCCGATCGGGAGGCCAATGCCCGCCGTCGCTAATACGTTTGCTGCCGCGGGTATGCCCTCGGTCCGCCACGTCACTGCTGCCCAGACTTCCGTCGGGAAGTATTATTTTTTGTTTGACACGTTCACACAGGAGTCCAAGTACGCCCCCATGATCACGCGGATCGAGGGGCGGATTCACACGCTCGGGCTGATTGGCCGGTCCGAACGGTTTACCATGCTGAAAAATATTCGCG
>Ga0265292_1002797_pt1 | contig 11577 bp, 8 predicted proteins | sample Munlanlewell296A_FD_189080 | JGI IMG/M metagenome (GOLD analysis project Ga0265292, IMG submission 189080) | Leachate microbial communities from a municipal landfill in Southern Ontario, Canada - Leachate well 296A | ecosystem: Engineered > Solid waste > Landfill > Unclassified | place: Canada...
CCAAGAATTCAACCACCGTTTCCTTCGTTTCTACCTCAACGCCTGACTTCCACCTCGCCTCAACCGATACCTCCGCCAAAGATTCAGCCACTTCCACTGTCTCTGAAATTGGATTTACCGACGACATTGACGGCCAGACACGTCCCTATGGTTCTGCCTGGGACATCGGAGCTGATGAGAATTATACTCCTTCTAACCCCTCATCTTTTGGGCCATCATCTTTAGTAAATGGAAGCTGGTCTACCTCCACGCAGCCCCAATTTACTTTTAATCAGCCAGACGCCAATGCTTCTAATACGCAACAATACAAAATTCAAATCTCTACCTCGTCTTCCTTTGCTTCCCAAACTGTTGATTACACCTCCGCTTTATTATCCCAGACTTCCACATCCTTTACCGTTGGCCAGGCATCCAGTTCAGGGACATACACAATAGGCACTTCATCTCAAACACTTTCAGACGGACAATACTACTGGAGAGTTATGTCTACAGATAATCTTGGAGCCACTTCTTCATATGCAACAGCTAATTCAGGAAGTGTTGCTTTTGGGGTGGACACCACCGCTCCTACCGGCACAATCGCCTCATCAACATATGGAACAATCACCAGTTCTTCAATCATCATCAACAGACCCTCCACTTCCACAATCACAGAATCAGGCTCAGGGCTTTATCAATGGCAAGTACGAAAAAACTCTACTACCACATTATCAGCTGTTTCCACTTCCACTGCTTCTACTTCTGACAGTTCATTAACTTCCAACACTCAATATACCTATGATGTCAGATTCATAGATGTTGCGGGAAACATCTCTTCCTATGGAGCCTCATCAAGTAAATACACATTAACTCCCACTCCCACCAACCTCTCCATCACCCCAAGCCAAACCTCCAATGCTTTGTTAGTTGATTCTTTCAATAACGCCTCTTCCTCCTCATCAGGTTATTATTTCTCTAATACCACAAACTCCAACAACTCCGGCTGGATAACAACTAATTCCTGGACTGATACTGGCCTTACCTGCAATACTTCATATACTTATACAATCAAATACAGAAACGGAGATGCCACTGAATCCGCCACTTCCTCGCTATCCCAAACAACTTCTGCTTGTACTGTTTCTTCTGCTGTTGCAAGCGCGGGATTGCCGATATCTATTCTTGCTTCAGCAAAACCGAAACTAATATCAACCAACCCTTCGACAGGCTCAGGGCAGGCAATAAGTATCCCAATATCCACCAATATCAATCAATATCCATCAGTATCATTCTCAAGGCATCTCTACCCCGGCCTCTCCAATCCCGAAGTCAAAAACCTCCAAACTCTTCTTTCAAACTACTCCGACATCTATCCCGAAGCCAAAATCACCGGCTACTTCGGACCACTAACCAAACAAGCAGTCCAGAGATTCCAGATCAAATATAACATTACAAATAAATCCGACAAAGCCTTCGGACTAGTCGGACCTAAAACAAGAAAAGTTCTCAATCTGCTTGAGCAAATAAACTACTTGCAAAATCAATTGAATCAACTCTTGAGCCAAATCAAAAAACCTTATTAACTTATTAACAAGAGATTCTCTCAAGTACAACTTTTACAGCATGGCTGTATAGTTAACTATACAGCTGAAATACTCATATTAATATTTATCCCACACTTACGCGTAAGTGTGGGATTTACGTGATTGCAAGACGTGAATTGTTGACCCCGTAGTGAATTTGGCTTTATAAGATTTGATTTTATTTAATTTAGATTCACTTGCGTCTATTATAATAAATATTTTGATCTATTATTTTGAGTTTTTAAATTTATTGTTTCGTACGAATATTTAACGATCGTCAAATATTCGTATAGAAGGGGCTGGCTATTTCGCCTTTGGCGAAATAGCCAAAATCTACTACAGGGTTGATACATTCAGTATGATTCAGTATCAATCCTGAGCTCATTGAGTCTGAGACTCTCAGAGTCGAATGACTTGTCGAAGGATTGACTTTTTATTCAGAATGCTTTATTTTTATTACTTATTATGAAATTTGCTGTAATTGAAACCGGAGGGAAACAATATAAAGTTTCCGCCGGACAAAAAATAAAAGTGGAGAAAATAAAATCCTCTATCAAAGGCGAGGCTTGCCAAGTACGGCAAGAGGGTGAATTTTTTGTTTTTGACAAAGTCCTTTTGGTTTCAGAAGGGGATAAAATAAATATAGGAACGCCTCATATAGATGGCGCTAAAGTGGAAGCAAAAATTTTAAAAAATAGCCGAGACAAGAAGAAAATCGTCTTTAAATATCATTCCAAAACCCGCTATCGAAAAAAGAAGGGCCATCGCCAGCACTACTCGGAAGTGCAGATATTAGATATTAAATAGATACTAATTGATACTGGTGGATACTAATAGATATTGTTTGTTTGAGTTTAGGGCTTTGGATTTAGGATTTTAATTCCTCCTTTCCAGCGCTTGGCCCAAAGTGTCTTCATCGGCAAATTCTATTTCTCCGCCCGTTGGTATGCCCCTGCCGAGCCGGGTTATTTTTTTTGCCAATCCTTGAAGCTCTTTAGAAATAAGCATGGCGTTCAAATCTCCGTAGGTAGTCGGATTAATTCCGATAATTATTTCATCAATTTGCCCGCCCCTATTTTTAATTAAATTTTTTAAACTATTAAGCCGTAATTTCTGGGAACTTTCCAATACGCCGCTTTTAGTTAGCTCTCCTAAAAGCAAATACTTGCCCGAATATTTTTTAGTCCGTTCAATTGAAATTAAATCCGTTTCTTTTTCGATAATCATCACAACGTCACTTTTTCTGTTTTTATCCCGACAAATATTGCACAAATTATCGGAATTAGAATGGACAAAAAAACACTCGGAGCAAATTTTAATATTTTTCAAGTTGCCAACTGCTTTTGACGTTTCTTCGATATTTGCTTTGCCGCTATTTACCAAATGAAAAGCCAGTCTTGTGGCTTGCCTCGGCCCGATTGAAGGTAATTTGGAAAACGCGTCAATAAAACGCTTAATGGATTCGGGGTGCATAAATATAAATTAAGAATGAATGGATGTTATTTCTTTAAAGCTGGCTTTTTCCGGATCGAATTTGAGCGGAACTGTTCCTAGAGGTCCGTTTCTGTGTTTGGATATTATGATTTCGGCGGTATTTATTTCTTCGGGCGAAGGATTTAATTTATCGCGGTCTTTCCTATAAATAAACATAACCACATCTGCATCTTGCTCCCAGGAACCCGTTTCACGAAGATCTGACAAGCGGGGGATTTTAATTTCCCTTTGGTCCACAGCCCTGTTTAATTGCGATACCGCTAAAACCGGAACGTTTAATTCCTTGGCAAGGGCTTTTAATCCATGGCTTATTTCGGTAAATTGTTGGACGATGTTTTCAGAATTGGAATTAGACGTTATTAATTGAACATAATCAATAGCAATAAGCCCTAAGCCGTGTTCCATTTGCATTCTCCGGCACATTGACCTTAGCTGTAAAAGCGTTGGCGATGGCGTATCGTCTATAATAATCGGCATTGTTGAAAGTCGGTCAAGCGCTTCGCGGATCATTTCGAATTCAATTTCATCGGTTAACCGTCCGGTTCTTAGTCGCCACAAATCAACTTGCGCTTCAGCCGCGATAAGTCTGTCAATAATTTGGTCTTTGGACATTTCTAAAGAAAAAATCGCCACGGGTACGCCGGTTTTTGAAGCGCTTCGGACAAAATCAAGAACAAGCGAAGTTTTTCCCAACGACGGCCTTGCTCCCAAAATAATCAAATCGGATTTTTGAAATCCCGAAAGATATTTATCAAGTTCGACAAATCCGCTTGTCACTCCGCGCAACCCCCTTTCTCCTCGGTTCATTTTTTCAATTCGCTCATAAGCTTCGCTCAAATGTTCTTTGACAAGAGAATAAGTCGGTAAAAGTGATTTTTGGCTGATTGAAAATATTTTTTGCTCTATTTTGTCCAAAACATTTTCGACATCTTCCTGATTATTGAAAGCTTGTTCGGTAATTTCTCCCGAAACCTGTATTAAGTCGCGCAGTATTTTTTTCTGATGAACGATTTTCCCATAGTGAAAAACATGGGCGCTTGAAGGCACCATATTTATCAAATCAGTAAGATAAGTCGATCCGCCGACATCAGCGAGCAGGTTCCTATCTTTTAGTTTGTTAGTAACTGTCAAAATATCAATCGGTTCCGATTTTTTAAAAAGCTCTATTATGGAGGCGTAAATTTTCGCGTTAGCCGGCTGATAAAAATCTTCGGCGGCGATTGAATCCGCCACTTTGATAATGGCGTTTTGGTCTATCATCAGCGCGCCTAATAATGATTTTTCCGCCTCCAAATCTTGTGGAGGAATTTTTATTATGCTCATATGAAAATTTAAACTCTAAATTCTAAGCACTAAATCCTAAACAAATCCAAATGACCGAAATTCAAAACGTTTAGAAATTAGATATTAGGATTTCCTTTGGACCATTGGTCCCAGTGGCGTATCCTTTATTAAGTATCCTAAACGTTCTATTTTAATTCTCAAGCGGTCGGCGGGGACAAACTGTTTATTTTGCCTTGATAAGTGCCTTTCTTGGGCCAATTTCGCTATTTTTAAGGGTATTTTTACAGAAGCGGTATTTATTTCAAATAGCTTCAAAAGCTTAATTACAGACGCTTTTATCGCCATCGCGTCTTTTTTTGAAAGCTTCCATAAACTGTGGTTCATGTGGTTTATGAGATTAAAAATTTCCGATAGAGCCTTAGGCGTGTTGAAGTCGTCATCCAGCGCTTTTTTAAAATCATTTTCGAATCTCTCTAATATTTTTTTTGTGTTCACTGCGCTTTTTTTATTTACGGCGTTTAGCTCCACGAATTTCAAAGTTGTCATAAAATCTTCAATGGTATTTAGAGATTTTTTTGCCTGCGCTAAAATTTCGTCATTGTAATTAACAGGGGAGCGATAATGGTGGGAAAACACGATCATTCTTAAATCGCTACTGGAATTTTTTTTAAGGAATTCGCGGATAGTAATAAAATTATTTAAGCTTTTAGACATCTTATCGCCTTTGATAAGCAAAAAGCCGGTATGCATCCAAATTTTCACGAACGGTTTTTTTCCTGAAATTGATTCTTGCTGGGCGATTTCCGATTCATGGTGGGGAAATTTTAAGTCATTTGCTCCGCCATGAATATCGTATTGGGAACCAAAAATTTTTTCGGTTATCGCCGTATCTTCTATGTGCCAGCCCGGCCTGCCCCAGCCCCATGGCGACGGCCAAAAAGGCTCGCAATTTTCAATTTTCAATTTTAAATTTTTAATTTGTGTGGAGTTTGGAGCTTGAAGTTTGGGATTTCTTTTCCATAAAGAAAAATCCAGCGGATCTTTTTTTTGCGGGTCTTGTTCTATCCTGTATCCATGCCTCAGTTCATTCAAATTTTGTTTTGAGAGATTGCCGTAATTAGTAAATTTTTTAACCTGAAAATAAACTCCGTTTTTTGTTTCGTAAGCGAAGTTTTTCTCTAAAAGAACGGTGATTTGTTTTTGAATTTCTTTAATATGTTTGCTGGCAGGAGCGTATTTATTAACCGAATTTATATTCAACGCCTTCATATCCGTGTAGTATTCCTTTTCAAATTGTTTCGCCAGTTTTTCGGGGCTAATATCTCTGTTTTTTGCTCTGTTTATGATTTTATCGTCAATATCGGTTATGTTTTGCAAATAAAAAACCTTATTTTTTGAAAAACGAAGGTATTTAACAAAACTATCAAATACTATGTAGGTCCGGGCGTGTCCTATGTGCGAATAATCGTAAACCGTTGGCCCGCAAACAAAAAGCTTCAGTCCGGCTTTGGACTTTTTAATTTCAATTTTTTTATTACTAAGAGTGTCTAAAATACGCATGAATAATATTCATCTTATTTTAAAATCGGCCCTTTCGCAAGCTGGCGCTTTCGCGCCAAAATGTTAAAATATTTATACCATGAAACAAGACTCATACCCAATTTTTTTAATCGTGGTGGTTTTGCTGCTAACCGCGGTTGTTGCCGGACATTATCTTATTTATTACTCGACAATTAAATTTTTTTCAGTAGCAACCGCTCGAGCGCGGGTTATTTTGGGGCTGGTCCTTCTGGGCCTGGCGCTTAGTTTTTTCTTAACGTCAATCTTAGCCCGCCTAAGCGAAAATTTTGTAACAAGAGCGCTTTATTTTCTATCCGCCCTGTGGCTTGGCGTGGCAACAACACTACTTGCTGTTTTTATCGCCAGTTGGGCTATAATTTGGATTTCAAAATATTTTAACTGGCAGATTAATTTAATGGCTTTAGGCGTTGTAGTTTTAACGTTTTCGTTCGCGTACTCGGCGTACGGAATTTGGAACGCGTATAATCCGGTTATAAAAGAAATTACCGTAAACATAAAAAATCTTCCGCCCCAGTGGAGGGGTAAAAAAGCCGCCCACCTTTCCGATGTTCATTTGGGCCACGTGCTAAGAACCGGTTTTATGCGAAAAGTAGTTGACGAAACTAATGCTCAAAAACCGGATATTATTTTTATTACCGGCGATTTATTTGACGGAATGGACGGCGATTTAGCGCAACTGGCAAAGCCTTTAAATGATATCAAAGCTCCGCTGGGAACTTATTATGTGACTGGGAATCACGAAACTTATTTAGGAGTTGAAAACGCCTACACTGCTTTAAAAACCACGCCCGTCAAAGCTTTAAAAGACCAGCTAGTTAATATTGATGGCATGCAAATAATCGGAATTGCTTATCCGGAAAGAGGATTTTCAAAAGACATCGGTCAAGTTATTAAAAATTTACCGGATTTTAATCCTCAAAAGCCGTCTATTCTTTTGTGGCACGACCCCACAAAGATTGATCAGGCAAAACAAGCCGGCATCAGCCTGCAATTATCCGGGCACGCTCACCACGGCCAAATTTTTCCGGTTAATATTATTTCGCGTTTAATATATGGAAAGTATTATGCCGGCTTTCATCAAGAAGAAAATTATTCGATTTATACTTCAAACGGCGTCGGTGTTTGGGGTCCCACTATGCGCACCGGCAGTCGTCCGGAAATTGTTATTATAAAATTTGAATAAAATGCGGTTATTATAGTTGCGTTTTTATTTTATAACCGCTGTATAAGACCCTTTTGGAATCTGGTCAATTTGAGAAGGTAATTTGTAATAAATATTTTTCTTTTCTTGTTTTTCCGGAGTAAAAGTGTCGGTTATAAACATCACGGTTTGGCTGGGCATGGGAATGCCTCTGACTTCAGCGCCGGGCGCTTGAATTATAACGAATTTCGGCCTCTCCTGCGGTAAATTATTTAATTCCCGTCCAATAGCGACATAATCGGTCGCGAAAGCGCCACCAACATTATAATTTTTTCCCCATTTGATGAAATAATCATAGTAAGCGTTAAAAGGAATAAATATTAGAAATATTACACTGGCGATAAATAAGAATTTTCTAAAAACTCCGTGCTCAAATTCACCAAAATGATTTTTTAAAAATTCGTAAAGCCATACTCCGCCGAATCCGGCTAAAATAAAAACCGGCGGAATCATTATAATTGATCGAAGCGCGTGGGGAATGCCTTCGTTTGAAATCACTACTGGGAGAGAAACAATGGCCAGCGCTGAAAACAAAATCCACGAAGCAAATCTAATAGCTTTATCGCGGTCATTTAAAGGTTTTTTAAAAATACCGATAAGGCCGAATAAAACTCCGATTAAAAATATTGTTCCCACTGGCCAAAACAGTTGAGGATTGCCGGATATATTGTGCCGCCAGTTATAATCGCCGACAACGCCAAACATTCCTAAAGTTTTCAGCGTATTAAGCGACAGATCTTTTAAAGGCGTTTCAGAGCTGAAAACAGAAACCTGTGAAGTTCTACCCATAAAATCCGCCGGGTTTTTCAAAAAATGATATCCCAAAGGCGCGAAAGCCAGAAGTGAAAAAATCACAAAAACAATAGAAATCTTTAAAGTGGCCATTCTCGATTCTTTATGCGTAAAAAACCACATTCCAAAAATTACCATAACCAAAAGCGGCGTGGCGCGATAAGCTATATAGCTATTCATTCCCAAGCCATAAACAAAACCCGAAATAATTCCGTACAAAAGCCATTTTTGATTCCGCAGTCCTTTTAAAAGAAAATACAAAGCCCAGGTTAAAAAGAACGGCGCCATTATCGCTCTAAACCCGATGCGCGAAAAATTTATATGCCAAAAACTCGTGGCAATCAAAAACGCGCTGAGTAACGCAATTTTTTGATTCAGCGGAATTATTTTTTCCGTTCGCTCCGACGTAAAGTCGGAGTCCCGACGCTTCGGTCGGGATAATTTTACAAAAAGCTCTTTTGCTAAAAAATAAACGCCCAAAACAGTAAGTGTGCCGAATATAACACTCACTATTCGAAGCGCCCAAGGCTCATTGCCAAACGCCTTAATTGAAAGACCCTGTATATTTATAAATAATCCCTCACGCCCATTATTTTCCGGATAAAAAACTTTCCAATTGCCGGTTGAAATTGCTTCCAGCGCGTTGTTGCCGTTCATTGCTTCATCCGGATAAAGTCCGGGCGGCAAACTTTTTATGTTGTAAGCCCTAAGAAAACCAGCTATAATTATTATTAAGAACAAAAAAACAAGGGAAAAAGATAGAGAAATTTTTCTTCCTTTATTCATATAATTTTATATTATGAGCGACCAACTTAATCATAACATATTGGAGCAGGACATTGAACGTTTAAGCCGGCAAATCAAAGAAAATAAAAATAACCCGGAGTTTAAAGAAAATTCAGAGAGAGAACTGGTAAAACGCTTTCTCGGTCCGATTGTGCGAAAACAGATTTTGGGACAACCGATAGATTTTTCTCCGGCTAAGCCGTTTCAAACGACTGTTTTGCCCGACTATCTCATAGACGCGCCCGATGAAATAAAAATCAAAGTTGAAAAACTTATTGATATGACTTTTCACCAAGGCATTGAAAGAACAGTTGGCGAAGCCCGGAAATTCGGCCCGTTTGTTTTAGATGCGTATCACGACGCATTGACTGATAAGCTTCACGCCGAATTAAAAGAACGAAAGCTTATTTAAAATGATTTTTTACATTATTTTAATAGTCCCGGTTTTAATTGCGGCTGCTATCGCGCTTTTTTTAATTTATCGCTCAAGCAAAAAACGAAAGCTGGCGCAAACGATGGAAATGAAATTGCTTTCGATTGGCTTGCCCAAAAAACAAAAAAGCGATTCTTCCCAGCCGGGCCAGCTCAATGATTGGAAAGAAGAAATCAATTTATCGGCCCAGCTTTTTTCCATTCTTGCCAGTTTGAAATCTCATTTTGTGTTGGAAGCCGCCGTTCATCATGTCGGTGAAGAAATTCATTTTTATATCGGGGTTCCGACAAAATCCGCCGAAGCCGTAATCAGGCAAATTCAAGGCCTTTGGAAAGACGCGCAAGTTAGTTACGTTGATGATTACAATATTTTTAACCCAACCGGAGAAAGCGCCGGATTTTTTGTGCAACAAAAATTTTCTTACGCCTTGCCGATCCGAACATACATTGAATCCAATACCGACACTTTTGCTCCAATTTTAAGCGGATTAAGTAAAATCAGCGAAGTAGGAGAGGGAATAGCCATTCAGATTTTAGGAAATCCCGCTCCGGAGTCGGTAAAGAAAAATATTTTACAAATGCTCGAATCTTTAAAAAAGGGAGCTAAGATGGAGGATTTGATAAGGGGATTGAAAATCGGCTTCGGCGATATAAAAAAAGCAGTGTCAGGACCGGAAGAAAAAAAAGAGAACGAGCCGAAAATAATTGACGAAGACGCGATAAAAGCGCTGGAATCAAAAATTTCCAAAACGCTTTTAACTTTAAATATCCGCGTTGTCGCTTCCGCCTTAAATAATATTCAAGCGGATATAATTTTAGACGGCGTATTAAACGGCTTTTCTCAGTTCAGTTCGCCTCGTCGGCAAGAATTTAAAATAGTAAAACCGCGTAACGCTAAAGATTTCTTTTATAACTTTTCTTTTCGGGATTTTGATGAAAGTCAAAATGTCGTATTAAACACCGAGGAGCTTGCCAGTGTTTTTCATTTCCCAACCGCCACAACTGATATTCCCAAAATAAAATGGGCAAAATCCAAAGAAGCGCCTCCTCCGGTTCTGCCGAGCTCAGGAACCTTAATTGGTGAAAGCGATTTTAGAGACGAACATAAGCCTGTTTATATCGCCGAGGAAGACCGCAGGCGCCATGTTTATTTAATCGGCCAAACCGGAACCGGTAAAACCAATTTGCTTATGAATATGGCAATCGAGGATATCAAGCAAGGCAAGGGAGTTTGTATTATTGATCCCCACGGCGAAGACGCAGAATCCGTTTTAAGCGTTATTCCCAAAGACCGCCTCGATGACGTTATAGTTTTTGACCCCGCCGATCTCCAAAAGCCAATGGGTATGAATATGCTTGAATATGATTTTAATAAACCTGAAGAAAAAACTTTTATTGTCAATGAATTATTTAATATTTTCGACAAACTTTACGACATGAAAGTCGCGGGCGGCCCGATGTTTGAACAATACACTAAAAACGCGATTCTGCTTTTGATGGAGGACATGGTAAATGAACCGGCAACCCTGATGGAAATCCAGAGAGTTTTCACCGACGACGATTATCGGGAAAGAAAATTAATGAGAATCGCCAATCCGGTAGTTATAGATTTTTGGGAAAAAGAAGCTCAAAAAGCCACAGGCGAACATTCATTGGCGAATATGTCCGCGTATATAACTTCAAAATTCAATAATTTCACGGTTAACGATTATGTGCGGCCGATAATAGGGCAAGAAAAATCCGCGTTTAATTTCCGGAAAATAATGGATGAAGGTAAAATTTTAATATTGCCTCTTTCCAAAGGGAAAATCGGCGAAGCCAACGCCAATTTATTAGGAATGATAATATTGGGGAAAATTTTGATGGCGGCGTTATCTCGCGCTGATATGCCGCAGGAAAACCGCCGGGATTTTAATTTATTTATCGACGAATTTCAAAACTTTACAACCGATTCAACTTCGATAATTTTAGCCGAGGCGCGCAAATATCGGCTCAATCTAGTGATGGCGCACCAATTTATCGCCCAACTGCCCGACAAAATAAAAGATTCGGTTTTCGGAAACGTCGGCACTAAAATTGCCTTTAGAGTCGGTATTTCCGACGCTGAATTTTTGGTGAAAGAATTTTCGCCGGTTTTCGACCAAACCGATTTAACAACCATTGCCACCGGTCGCGCTTATATAAAAATGTTAATTCACGGTGCTCCGGCTTCGCCCTTTAGCATCAAAACCTTTTTGAAACCAAAAACTAATTACGATACCATTGCCACGGTCAAAGAAATTTCTCGCTTGAAATACGGCAGCAATCGCCAGGAAGTGGAGCAGAAAATTATTAGTCGCCTCCGCTCTTAAAACAAAAGTATGGTGGACCATATTTTTAAAGACAAAAATCTACGTTTGATATTTTCCGCATCCGCGGTTATTTTAACGATTACGGCGGTTGTCG
>Ga0265292_1002798_pt1 | contig 11574 bp, 6 predicted proteins | sample Munlanlewell296A_FD_189080 | JGI IMG/M metagenome (GOLD analysis project Ga0265292, IMG submission 189080) | Leachate microbial communities from a municipal landfill in Southern Ontario, Canada - Leachate well 296A | ecosystem: Engineered > Solid waste > Landfill > Unclassified | place: Canada...
GCCTTCATTAATTTTTTCAATAACTTTCTCCGTTACTTCATACGCACTCATTTGCGGACGTAAATCATATGTTTTTACTGAAGCTGTTGGAATTAAAACCCTGTCCTCATTTTTAAAAGGTTCTTCAATGCCTCCATTAAAAAAGAAGGATATATGGGGATATTTATCGGTTTCGGAAATTCTTAATTGCTTCATTTTGTTTTTTGAAAGTACCTCCCCTAAAGTATTTTTTACTCTTTTCTGTGGAAATGCAACCGGTGCGTCAAACCTGTCATCATAAGTTGTCATGCATACAAAAAATGTTTCCGGCACATTCTCTCCACGGTTAAAATACTCAAAATCTTTTGAGATAAAAGCACTTGTAAGCTGCCTTGTTCTATCCGGGCGGAAATTAAAAAAAATAACAGAATCATGATTTTTTATCTTTGCATTAATTGGATTTCTAACTTTTATGCTGCATAGCTCAATAAATTCATCTGAAACACCTTTATCATAATAATAATTTATAGCGTCTGTTGAACTTTCAAATTCTTCTCCAACCCTATTAACCAGCAGTTCATAAGTTTTTTGAGTCCTGTCCCATTTATTATCCCTGTCCAGGGAATAATACCTGCCGCTCATTGTAGCTATCTCACCGGCATTTAAATCTTTTAAGCAGTTTTCAATATCATTTATATAATTTTTAGCGCTCATCGGAAAAACATCCCTGCCATCCATAAAGGCGTGAATATAAAATTCCTTAATCCCATTTTCCACAGCCATCTTTGCAAGTTCCTTTAAATGGTTGATGTGGCTGTGAACTCCTCCATCGGACAGGCATCCCATTAAATGAAGCGTGCTGTTATTTTTCCCAACATTGCTGAAAGCTTCCAGAAAAGCTTTATTTTTATAAAAATCACCATTTTTTATTGCTTCAGTTATTTTGGTATAATCCTGTATTACTATTCTTCCGGCACCGATATTTAAATGGCCAACTTCTGAATTTCCCATCTGTCCTTCCGGCAGCCCAACCATTGCTCCTGAAGCATTCAGTCTTGTATTTGGATAAAACCGGGTGTAATAATCTATATTTGAGGTCAATGCCTGGTAAATTGCATTCCCTTTTTTTCTTTCAGAAATTCCCCACCCGTCCATAATAATAAGGCAGACAGTTTTTTTTATATTTTTCATGTTCATTTATATTTTTAATTGCTGTTTTTAAAAATATAATAAAGAAAATAATATTATTTATTATAATAAGCTTTATAAAAAATCATCTTAAAAAAAATTTATAAAAATATTTGCAAAACTAAAGTTAAAGAAAATCATTTTCAGCTTTTAATTAATGAGTTTCCGGTCATTTCTTCCGGTTTTTTTATATTTAAAAGCTCCAGAATTGTAGGGGCTATATCACATAATTTAGGATTTTCTTCTTCACTTATAAGCTCTTTGACATCATTATCACATAAAATAAACGGAACCCTCGAGGTAGTGTGTGCTGTCATTGGGCACTGCATTTCAGGATTTATCATCTCCTCAACTTTACCATGATCTGCCGTAATAAGCGCTGTTCCGCCGGCTTCATTAATTTTACCGACAATCCTACCGACGCATTTGTCTACAGCTTCAATTGCTTTTACTGCCGCTTCAAAAAATCCTGTATGTCCTACCATATCAGGATTTGCAAAATTTACTATTATCATCTGGTATATATTTTCTAAAATTATTTCAACTAACTTATCGGTAACTAAGTAAGCGCTCATTTCAGGCATTAAATTATATGTTGCAACCTTTGGTGACGGTATTAAAACCCTGTCCTCGCCTGGATTTGGCTTTTCAACTCCGCCATTAAAGAAAAAAGTAACATGAGCATATTTTTCAGTTTCAGCAATCCTTAACTGCCTTAGATTGTTTTTTGAAACCACTTCTCCTAAAGTATTTGCAATATTCTTAGGGGGATATGCAATGTAAACATTCGGGACAGCGTTAAACTTGATGTCATATTCAGTCATGCATACAAAAACAAGATTTTCCGGGACATTTCTTCCCCTGTCAAACTCGCTGAAATCCTTGTAAATGAATGTTCTTGTGATTTCTCTTGCCCTGTCCGGCCTGAAATTAAAAAAGATAATTGAATCTTTTGTTTTTATTTTAGCATTATCTTCATGCTTAACTTTAACACACGCAGGAATTACAAATTCATCGTCAACATTGTTTTTGTAAGAGTTTTCAATTAGGTTTCCGGCATCGCTGTAATGCTCTCCATTCCTATAAACAAGGTTGCCATAAACTTGTTTAACTCTTTCCCACCTGTTATCCCTGTCCATAGCATAATATCTGCCGGCAACTGTTGCGATTTCACCATATTGGGTATTATCCATATATTTTTTAATCTCACTTAGATAAGTTAAGGCAGATCTGGGAGGAACGTCTCTCCCGTCAAGAAAAGCATGAATAAATAATTTTTTTACATCATTTTTTACTGCCAGATCTATCAGGGCTTTCAAATGATTTATATGGCTGTGAACACCGCCATCAGATAAAAGACCCATAATATGTAGTGAAGAATTGTTTTTCTTTACATTTTTGATTGCAGCTATAAAAGCATCTTTTGAAAAAAACTTTCCAAGTTCAATTGAGCGGGTTATTTTTGTAAGATCCTGATAAATAACTCTTCCTGCACCAATATTTAAATGTCCTACTTCCGAATTACCCATCTGGCCTTCAGGAAGGCCTACCGCCAGCCCTGATGCCATAAGCCTGGTGTTTGGATAGTTCTTAATATAGTTATCCATGTTCGGCTTATTTGCAGAGAAAATTGCATTACCAGTTTTACTGGAAGAAACACCCCAGCCATCCAGAATAATCAGGCAAACAGGATAACCGACTTTTTTATTTGAAATTTCCATTAATTTTTTCCCGGCTTCGTTTGAATTTTATTTTAATAATTAATTATAGCTAAAAAATCATCGACCTTAATGCTTGCTCCTCCAACTAAAGCACCGTCTATATCCGGCATTGCCATCAGCTCTTTTGCATTTGAAGATTTAACGCTTCCTCCATATTGGATAATCAAATTTTCAGCTATTTCGGCACTGTACAATTTACTTATTTCTCCTCTTATGGCTTTACACATTTCATTTGCATCTTGTGGAGTTGCATTTTTCCCTGTTCCGATAGCCCATATTGGTTCATAAGCAATTGTTAAGTCGCTTATTTCAATTCCTGAAATATCTTTTAAATCTTTTCTTATCTGCATTAAAATATAATCAATCGCATTGCCTTCTTCTCTGACTTTTAATGTCTCTCCAACACATAGGATTGGCTTAAGATCATGGTTAAAGGCAGCTTTTAATTTTTTATTTACAGACTCGTCTATTTCACCAAAAAGCTCCCGCCTTTCGCTGTGGCCTATTATAACGTATTCCACACCAAGAGTTTTTAACATTTCCGGTGAGACTTCCCCTGTGTATGCGCCGTTTTCTTCAAAATACATATTTTGAGCGCCAACTTTAATTTTTATATTTGCATTTTTTGCACTTTCATCTTCTAAAACAAGTATTACACTTCTTAGGGAAGTAAATGACGGGCACACTGCAATTTTAATATTGTTCTTATTTTCAAATTTATAACTTATATCCTCAATGAATTTAATTGCCACGTTATGATTTAAATTCATCTTCCAGTTTCCTGCTATAAATGGTGTTCTCATATCTTATCTCCTGCTAAATTAAAATATTAAAAATATTATTTTAAACTTAAAACAATAAAAAATTTAAAAATAAATAAAATTAAAAGTTAATAATAATAAAAAACCTGACTGGATATAATTGCTGAAGTCATATTATACCAACCAGGTTTTTAATATTTTCAAAAAATACTATTTATCAAGTAATGCAGCTACGCCTGGAAGTTCTTTGCCTTCAAGAAGCTCCATTGAAGCTCCACCTCCGCTTGATACATGGAAGTACTTGTCAGTTAAGCCAAACTTCTTCAGTGCGGCAAGAGTGTCTCCACCGCCCGCAACTGTTTTTGCCCCGCTGTTTGCAATAGCCATTGCTACTCTCTTTGTTCCGTTTTCAAATTCTTTATTTTCAAAGAAACCTACAGGACCATTCCAGAAAATGGTTTTTGCTTTAGCTATTTCAGCTTCGTATAAAGCCAAAGTTTTTTCGCCCATATCAAAACCTTCGAAATCTGCAGGAATACAGTCAGCAGCTACAGTTTTTTTATCTGTTATATTGCCTTCAGCATCCATCCTGCCAACTACAATGTCCACCGGTGTTATGAAATTAACTTTATTCTTCGCAGCCGCCTCAATTGATTCTTTTGCGAATTTTATCTGGCTTTCATATTCTGCCGGATCTTCTGCACGAATTGATTTTCCAATTTCATATCCTTTTGATTTTAAGAAAGTATAGCTCATCCCGCCGCCAACTATTATACTATTTACTTTGCTTAAAAAGTTCTGGATTACCATAATTTTATCAGCAACTTTTGCGCCTCCTAAAATTGCCAGAAATGGTTTTTCAGGGGCTTCAAGTATTGAGGTCAGCACTTCAACTTCCCTCTTCAGCAAAAATCCTGCGACAGAAGGTAAAAATTGGGTAACTCCGCCCGTTGAAGAATGCGCTCTGTGTGACGCTCCGAAAGCATCATCGACGTAAACTTCAGCAAGAGAAGCAAGTTCTTTTGCAAAATCAAGGTTATTTTTTGTCTCACCAGCATTAAATCTAACATTTTCAAGCATTACAATATCGCCATTTTTCATTTTATTGTCAATGTAATCCTTAATTTCAGGAGATACAATTTCATCAAACTTCTTAACAGGTTTGCCTATAAGTTTTTCAAGCTCTTTTGCAGCAGGTGTAAGCCTGTATTTATCAACAACCTCACCCTTTGGTCTTCCAAGATGAGACATTAAGATTACTTTTGCATTTTTTTCCAGCAAATAATTAATTGTTGGAAGTGAAAGCCTGATTCTTGAATTATCAGTTACATTAAAATTAGAATCTAAAGGAACATTATAATCTACTCTTACAAGTACTTTTTTATTTTTTAAATCAATATCTTCAACTGTCTTTTTATTAAACATTATTACCACCCGGATATTTTTAATATTATTAAATAACCGGTAAATGAAAACCCCGGTTACTTAAACTTGAAAAAATATTATAATCAAATTATTTTACTATGTATTTAACTAATTCATGTACTCTGGTTGAATAACCCCATTCATTATCATACCATGCAAGAATTTTAATCAGATTGCCGATTTTCATAGTGCTTAGAGAATCAAAAATTGAAGAATAAGGGCTTGCAACTATATCAGTTGACACTATAGGGTCTTCACAATACTGTAAAATGCCTTTCATTTTTTTAGATTGTGAAGCAGTCTTCATAGCAGCATTGATTTCTTCTGTTGACACGTCCTTGTTTAATTCAACAACCAAATCAACTATTGATCCAACCGGGGTAGGAACTCTAAGTGAAATTCCATCAAGTTTGCCTGCTAACTCCGGAATAACCAATCCCATGGCACTTGCAGCACCGGTTGAAGTAGGAATAATATTCAAAGCAGCAGCTCTTGCCCTTCTTAAGTCTTTGTGCGGGAAGTCAACTAATTTTTGGTCATTGGTATAAGAGTGAATTGTAGTCATGAAACCATTTTTAATGCCGAAATTATCCTGTAAAACTTTAGCAATAGGAGCAAGGCAGTTGGTTGTACATGATGCATTGGAAATAATATTATGTTTTGATTTGTCGTATACTTCTTCGTTCACACCTAAAACTATAGTAGCATCTGCTCCATTGCTTTTCATTGGAACAGTAACTATAACTTTTTTAGCGCCAGCGTCTATGTGCTTCTGAACTTCTTCTTTTTTTCTGAATATGCCTGTAGCTTCAATGCAAACTTCAACGCCCATAGCTTTCCATGGAAGTTCTGCAGGATCCTTAAACATAGTTACAGGTATTTTTTTGCCGTCAATTGAAATAAAATCATCGCCAGCAATAATTTCATTTTCAAGCGGACCATAAACTGAATCATATTTTAATAACAAAGCTAATGTTTTTGCATCTGCCAAATCATTGATAGCGACAATATCAATGTCTTTGTTTTTGTCATACTTTAAGATTGTCCTTAAAGTAATCCTTCCTATTCTCCCGAAACCGTTAATACCTACTTTAATTGCCATTTTTCCTCCTTATAAGATGTAAACTGATACATTGTAACAAATTTATAACAATATAGAAATAGAAAAAATAAAAATTTTATTTAATTCCTTAAGCCAATTTTATATAAATTTCAAAAAACCAAATTTATAATTTTTAATTTTTACTTTAAGTTAAACGTAAATATCAGATTATATAAAAACAGGGTATTTAAAACAATAAAATTTTATGCTTTTGCAATATCTCTATGCAAAAGCTTTACAGAGTAGCGTCTGACTTTTAAATACTCATAAATCCGTTCAGAAATTACTACTGACCTGTGCCTCCCTCCTGTGCAGCCTATGCCTATGCCAAGGTAACTCTTGCCTTCTTCAATATAATTAGGGATCAGAAAATCAAGAAGTTTTTCAAATATCATTAAGAATTCTTTAGTTTCCTCCCTGTTTAAAACATAGTGCAGAACTTCTTTATCTTCACCACTCAAATCCTTTAAATTTTCATCATAAAATGGATTTGGCAGAAACCGTACATCCATAATTATATCAACATTTTGGGGAATGCCGTATTTATAACCGAATGAAAGAACAGAAATCTGAATCTGGCTTTTCTTTTCAGTTTCACTCATCAAATTATCAGTTATAGTTATCCTAAGTTCTTTAGGTGAAAGCAATGTTGTATCAATAATTAAATCAGAAATTTCACGCAGATTATGCATTTTTTCAATTTCTTTTTCAATGCCTAAATCAAGATTACCGTCTTCAACCAAAGGGTGTTTTCTTCTGGTAAGAGAAAATCTTTTTATCAGAACGCTTTTTGAAGCCTCGAGAAATAAAATTTTATAATTTACGCCAAGTTCCTTAATCTTTTCCAATGTCTTGTAAATCTCATCAAAAAAATAACCGCTCCTTAAATCAATAGCCAGGGCTATCTTATCTATTTTTTTTATGCTGCCTGAAAAAGAGTCTATAAGGCTTAAAATCAATTGAGCAGGTAAATTGTCAATGCAGTAATACCCCGCATCTTCAAAATATTTTAAAGCTTCTGACTTTCCCGCACCTGATAAACCGGTTATTATTATCAGCTTAATCTTGTATTTTTCTTTTATCATAAAAATTATAAATTATTTTTAATTTGCCCTAACATATAATATATTGAATTTTAACTTAAAAAGGAATTAGATTAAATAGAAAAAAACTATTCTTCACCATTGTAGTCTCTTTTACTTCCTTTTTTCTCATAAAGAAAAATTTTAGTTAATATAACAGTTAAAACCCATCTGAAAATTAGTTTTAGCAGTCCCACGTATAATCACTTATGAAGCGCGTCATAAATATTTTTTGCATCCTGATAAGTTAAGCCCCGGATATCTGCCAAATCACTTACCGCAAGATTTTTAAGATCATCCAGGGAATTAGATTTTTCATATATATAATGCTTTTTCTTCTCTCCTATGCCTTTAATATTATCAAGAAAGGACTTTGTCATATTTTTATCCCGCAGTTTTTGATGAAATTCAACCGCAAACCTGTGTGTTTCATCTCTTATCTTAATTATCATTCTCATGAAATTTTCATTTTTATCAAAAGAAATCCCATTTTTAAAATAATCGCTGAAAATGATTTCTTCTTTTTTAGCCAGGCTGATCAAATCTATCTGTTCAGATATTTTTGTTTCCAGCAAAGCATCTTGTGCAGCGCTTAACTGGCCTTTGCCTCCATCTATAATTATCAAATCAGGTTTCTGATAAAAACTTTCTTCAATTTCAATTTTTGAATTGTTTAAATATCTCAGCCTTCTTTTCAGAACTTCATGCATCATTTTGAAATCATCCTGGCCTGCTACTGTCTTTATTTTAAAATGTCTGTAATCATTTTTTGCAGGAATTCCATCAATAAAAACTACCATGGAACCGACAGGAAAGGATTCCTTAAGATTTGATATATCATAGCATTCAATTCTTCTTGGGATATTTCTTAATTTTAATGCTTCCTTTAAATCCATGGCATCATCAAAAACTTTACTGAAATTGGACTCTTTTTCAAATTTTTTCTTTTCAAGAAACAAGCTGCAGTTCTTTAAAGCCATGTCCATAATGCTTCTGTTTTCACCTGTTTTCGGGACTTTGATTTCTATTTTTTTATCTTTTGTTTTCTTAAAATATTTTGTAAGCATGTCAATATCTTCAATTTCAAAAGGAATATAAATAATTGAGGGCATGTTGTTTATGTTTTCATAATATTTTATCAAAAAATCAGACATTATGTCTTCAATGTTTTCAGTCCCAAAATTAGTAATTGTAATATTATTAAAGCCAGCCAGTTCACCTTGCCTGTACATGAATATTCCTGCAGCTGCCATATCTTCATCTTTTACAATCCCGATAAAATCCCATGCACTTTCTCCGCTTATATATATTTTTTGCCCGATATAAATTTCTCCGATACGCTCGATCCTGTTTTTTATTTCAGCAGCTTTTTCATAATCCAGATTTGCTGCAAATTTATTCATCTCATCAGTAAGGCTTTTAACTATGTTTTTATCTTTTCCCTTTAAAAAAAGTATTATGTATTCAATATTTTTCTTATATTCGCTTCTGCTTATTTTCCCGATACACGGACCTGAACACAATTTGATATGAAAATTAAGGCAGGGTTTATTTCCCTGTTTTCCTGGTTTTGACTTTCTGCAATCCCTAAGCATAAATATTTTTCTTAGATATTCTGCAATCTCGCGCAAAGCATGGACATTGGTATATGGGCCAAAATATTTCGCTCCCCTGATATTTCTGTTTCGTGTAATAATCAACCTTGGAAAATCTTCATTTTCGGTAATTGCAATAAACGGATATGACTTATCATCTTTAAGATCAGCATTAAATTTAGGCCGGTATTTTTTTATTAAATTTAATTCAAGTATAAGGGCTTCAACTTCGCTGTCTGTAACAAGGTAGTCTATCGCATCAATCTTTTCAGAAAAATATGAAGCTTTAGGGTTTGAAATGTTAAGGTTTTCTTTATTTAAAAAATAACTCCTGACGCGTTTATATAATATTTTTGCTTTTCCTATATAGATAATTTCCCCCTTGTTATCTTTAAAAAGATAAACACCCGGCTTTTTTGGGAGTGAACTTATAGTTAAAGCTAAATCATTCTTTTTGGTTTCTATGTTTTCCATCACTTAAATAACTTTTTAAATATTTGCCTGTAAATGACTTGCTGGTTTTAGCAATTTCTTCCGGTGTCCCGGTTGCAATAATTTCTCCGCCAAGATTTCCGCCTTCAGGACCCAGATCAATAATATGGTCTGCTGTTTTTATGACTTCCAGATTATGCTCAATAACTATTACTGTATTGCCCGCATTTACCAGTCTGTTTAAGATTTTTAATAATTTATTAATGTCGTCAAAATGAAGGCCGGTTGTAGGTTCATCCAATAAATATAAGGTATTGCCGGTGCTTTTTTTTGATAGTTCAGCAGCCAGTTTAACTCTTTGAGCTTCTCCACCGGAAAGCGTAGTTGATGACTGGCCGAGTTTAATGTATCCAAGTCCGACATCATTAATGTATTTAAGTTTGTTTACAATTCTGGGAATATGTTCAAAAAATTTGTTAGCTTCTTCTACTGTCATATTTAATATATCTGCAACACTTTTATCTTTATATTTTACTTCAAGTGTTTCCCTATTGTAGCGCTTGCCTTTGCAGACTTCACAAACAACATACACGTCAGGAAGGAAGTGCATTTCTATCTTAATTTCCCCGTCACCCTGGCAAGCTTCGCATCTGCCGCCTTTAACATTGAAACTGAACCTTCCGGGTTTATATCCTCTTAATTTAGCGTCTGTTGTCATTGAAAAAAGTTCCCTGATATAAGTAAAGACACCGGTATATGTTGCTGGATTTGAACGAGGCGTTCTTCCTATCGGAGACTGGTCAATTACTATTACCTTATCAAGGTTTTGAGCTCCTTTAATATCTTTATGTTTACCTGGCCTGTAACTGGTATTCATTAAAATATTTGATAATGCAAGGTACAGTGTTTCATTAACCAATGTGCTTTTACCTGATCCTGAAACTCCGGTTACTACTATAAATTTGCCCAGGGGAAATGTTACATCAATATCTTTTAAATTGTGTTCACAAGCCCCTTCAACAATTAAATTCTTTCCGTTGCCAATCCTTCTGCTTTCAGGTACAGGGATAAACTTTTCTCCCGAAAGATATTTTCCGGTTAAAGATTTTTTGCAGGCGTAAATATCTTCAAGAACACCACTGAAAATTATATGCCCTCCATGTATTCCTGCTCCTGGACCGATATCAACCACATAGTCAGCACTTCTGATTGTTTCCTCATCATGTTCAATTACGATTATTGTGTTTCCCAAATCCTTTAATCTTTTCAGGGCATTTATCAATTTGCTGTTATCTCTCTGATGAAGGCCGATGCTTGGCTCGTCAAGGATATATAAAACCCCTACTAGACCGGAACCTATCTGCGTTGCAAGCCTTATTCTTTGAGATTCTCCTCCGGAAAGTGTCCCGGCCTGCCTTTCTATTGCCAGATATCCCAGTCCTACATCATTTAAAAACTTCAGCCTTTCAATTATTTCCTTAATCAGCCTCATCCCTATTATCTGTTCCTGCTCTGTCAGTTTAAGATTTTTTAGCCATTCAATGCCGTCAAAAACCGTGAGTTCACAAAGCTCCGCAATAGACTTGCCCCCAATTCTTACAGAAAGGCTTTCCGGCCTTAACCTTCTGCCATTGCATGACGGGCATGGCCTCTGGCTCATTATTTCTTCTATTTTTTCCCTTGCGTTTTCAGATTCGGTTTCAACATATCTTCTTTTTAAATTATTAATCAAGCCTTCATATCTTAAATAATAATTATGGACGCGCCCTTCAAAATTCCTGTATCTTATCTTAATTTTTTCACCCTTTTTCCCGTATAAAATTATATCTTTTACATCTTGCGATAATTCTTCAAATGGCAAATCAAGGGAAAAATTATAACTTTCAGACAAACTTTTCATCAGCTGTGAATAATAATTTGAATACCCCATATTTATAAAAGGGATTGCACCGCCATTTATGCTCTTTTCAGGAAACTCGATAATCAGATATGGGTCAATCTCTTTTTTAAAACCAAGCCCGCTGCATTCCTTGCAGGCTCCGTAAGGGCTGTTAAAAGAAAACATTCTTGGAGTTAATTCCTCAAAACTTATGCCGCAGTCAATACAGGAAAAATTTTCAGAAAATGTTTGAATTTCACCCGAATCTGCAATTTCAATATAAGCTATTCCTTCACTTTCTTTAAGGGCAATCTCTATATCTTCCGTCAGCCTCTTCCTGATATCAGGCTTAATCTTAAGCCTGTCAATTACTATTTCAATATTATGCTTAATATTTTTATCCAGCCTTA
>Ga0265292_1002799_pt1 | contig 11555 bp, 17 predicted proteins | sample Munlanlewell296A_FD_189080 | JGI IMG/M metagenome (GOLD analysis project Ga0265292, IMG submission 189080) | Leachate microbial communities from a municipal landfill in Southern Ontario, Canada - Leachate well 296A | ecosystem: Engineered > Solid waste > Landfill > Unclassified | place: Canada...
ATCACTCCAACCACCGTTGTACCAACCACTGCTACTACAACCTCCCTCTCTCATACCCAGTCTGGCACCCCGTGGGCCTGGTATATCACCCGCGCCGCCGGCATTACCAGCTTAATATTACTGATATTGGTCGCCGCCATGGGCGTGGGGATTACGACCGGATTTTTGTTCCGGTATCTCTCACCTACCCGATCATGGTGGTGGCACCGCGCCAGCTCGATCGCCCTGATCTTTTCGATTTTAACGCACGTCGTCGCTTTACTGTTTGATCGTTACCTCAACTTCACCCTTAAAGATGTGCTTATCCCATTTGCCACCTCGTTTAAACCGCTCTACGTTGCCCTGGGGGTAATTAGCTTCTATCTATTCTGGCCAGTCATCTTGTCGTCGCTGTTTTGGATCCAGACCAAACCGCGCTGGTGGCGTCTGCTGCATTACCTCTCATTTGTGATGTTTATCTCCGTCTTTTTTCACAGCATACTAATCGGCACAGACACCCGCTCCTGGCCGATGCTCACCCTGTATTGGGTCGGGGGAATCCTCTTTTTTGGTTTAGCGTTTTACCGACTACAAAACAGCCTTAAACGTCGTTCATGAGACTTACTCGTACCACCCGTCTTTCACTGCTTGTACTGCTGGTGCTCATCGCGCTGCTGCTGGTGAGTACAAGCTGGATCAGCCGCAATCTACCGCCCAACGCCGTCTCCTTAACACCGGTTAAGCCAAGTTTTACCCTGGGCGAACCAGTTGAGTTAGAGGTGATAAACCACACCAACCAAACACTGCGCGTGGAGAACAAATGCCCCGAACAACCCCTAGAAGTAGCCTATGAATCGGCTGGCTACTGGCGCGAACAAGAGGCTAAAGCAGACGGCATTGGCTGCGCTGATGCCTTCGTTGAGCTAAAGCCGAATGAGGTTCGGCGCCTGAGCTACCTACCGTGGCAAGCGAAGCTCTTTACCCAGCCGGGCAGCTACCGGGTCGAGTTAGAGGTTGAAGGATACGAAACCCGCTACCGCACCACCTTTGCGATCACCTCTAAGTAAAGGAAAGACCGGCGCACCACAGGGCACGCCGGCCAGTCGGAGTCGGACTCCGGTCGCTCGCATAGGAAGGATGGATTCCGCTTGCAGGCATGGATTGATGAATGTTACGAGAAAGCCCGCGGCACCGCACCCCACCTTCTACTTCCGTAATACACTAAAATCTGTCACCATACCAGCATGGTATACATCGTGGGGATTGCCGCTTTTATCGCTATCTTACTTGGTGGCACCTTCGCCCTCCACAAAAAAGATCAGCTGCACCTAATTTTAGGGTTCAGTGCAGGCGCCGTTATTGGCGTAGCTTTTTTTGGACTCCTACCAGAATCAATCGCCCTTGCCCAGTCGCGCTACGAGGTGGCAACCGTTACCACCGTGGTCGCGATCGGGTTTTTAGTCTTTATGTTTTTAAACCGCGTTCTGTTTTTTCATCCGCACGCCGATGAAGACCAGCAGCATATCCACCAGAGTCGGTTAGGAGCAGGCAGCCTAGCCTTGCATAGCCTGCTCGACGGTATCAGTATCGGTTTAGCCTTTCAGGTTTCAAACAGTGTCGGGCTGGTAGTCGCCGCCGCCATTTTAGCGCACGGCTTTTCGGATGGCATAAACACCATCTCGTTTATATTAAAAAAACCGCATGATCATGCGGGTAAACGGGCACGGCGGTGGTTGGTGGTTGATGCGGCCGCTCCCTTGTTGGGAATCTTTGCCGCCCGCTTCTTCTCTCTATCAGATGCAACCCTGGGCTTAGTGCTGGCCCTGTTCTGCGGCTTCTTTTTATATATCGGGGCAAGCGACCTAGTACCCGAAAGCCATCACCGCCATCCGCAGCTAATAACGAGCCTGATGACGATACTGGGGGCGTTGGTGATCTACGGGGCGATTCGCTTCGCCGCTTGACGGGATCTGCTGACGCATCAGCCGCTCGATCTGTGAGACGAGCTGTCTCTGGTCGTGGGTGGCCAGTGAGACTGCCTCACCGTCTTTGCCGGCGCGGCCGGTACGCCCAACACGATGGATGTAGTCTTCAGGAGCATTAGGCAGATCGTAGTTCACCACCAGGCCGATGTCGGCTACATCGATACCGCGGGAAGCCACGTCGGTAGCCACCAACACGCGAAACTCGCCGGAGCGAAAGCCGTCCAAAGCCCGACGCCGCTGATTGAGCGATTTGTTGGAATGAATCTCGGCCGTTTTGTGGCCCATCTGTTCAATTTTGGTCCGCAGCTTGCTCGCCCCATGTTTGGTACGCGAGAACACCAGCACGCTTTTATGGTCACCACCTAAGATCTTCTGCAGGGCCGCCGTTTTGTCTTCTTTACGCACATACTGCATCTGGTGCTTAATCTGGGGAACACTGGTATTGGCCGGTGAGACTTCCACCCGAACCGGACTGTGCTGATAGGTTGACGCGAGTGCGACTACGGGTGCCGACATCGTGGCCGAAAAGAGCATCGTCTGGTGGGGCCCGGTGATGGTCGAAGCGATCTTTTTAACCTGTGGCGCAAATCCCATGTCAAACATGCGATCAGCTTCGTCGAGCACAAAGTAGTTCATGTTATGCAACGAAATCAGCCGTTTCTCCATTAGATCAACCAGTCGGCCCGGCGTCGCCACTATCAGACGTGGATGCTGCTTTAGCTCCTTCTCTTGGCGATACTGGGGCACTCCCCCCATAATCGAGGTGACTTTAAAGCTAACCGGTAGGGCATGCGCGATGCCTTTTAAGGTTTTTTCAATCTGTAAAACCAGCTCACGGGTCGGGGCGATAATTAGGGCTCGCTCTTGACTGCCAACCAGTTTTTGGATTATCGGCAGTCCGAAAGCGAGGGTTTTGCCGGTGCCAGTTTGGGCAACACCAATAATATCCTTACCAGTAAGAACGATGGGGATGGCTTGCTCCTGAATAGGAGTTGGCTTCGTGATCCCCTGCCGGGCAAGAACGTTAACGATCTTGTGGTCGAGATCAAATGAAGAAAAATCAGCATGCATAAAACAGGGGTTAAGTGTAGCTGATTAATCTGTTGATGTCAACTATTACCCCCAAAAACGAGCTTTTATACACTACAGGATGCACGTATAATTTAGCTACTTAGTAATCCTTTTATATGAAAAGATCGGCTGTGATAATCGTAGTGGTTCTCATCGTTGTAGCTGTCGGGATTTACTTAAATAGAACACCGGCCGATACCAGCCCTCCAGCTAACACTGCTTCAGCAGAAGTGGTAAACACTGACCAGATCACTATCGCCAACCTTGCTTTCAGTCCAGCAGCCATCAGCGTCACCGCCGGCAGCACCGTAACCTGGATTAATAACGACAACACTCCACACACCGTGGTGGTAGACGGCGAAATCTCGCCCACCCTGCAAAACGGCGACCGCTTTACTCACACCTTCAACACCGCGGGCACCTTCAGCTACAGCTGCGGCATTCACCCAGCCATGACTGGAGCGGTAACTGTAAAATAATAGACCATAAGAAAAGGGGCCGCACCAAGCGAGCCCCTTTTCTTTTTTATCAAACTAAGCCGCGGCGCGCTTGCCGAGCTTACTAACCACAAACACCAGGTAGAGCCCAGAGAGACCCACCAGGTCGTACACAATCCGGGTGACCGTTGTTGCGTCACCAAAGATGGATGCTACCAGGTCGTAGTCAAAAAAGCCGACCAGTCCCCAGTTGAGACCGCCGACAATTACTAGAACTAGTGCAACCCAGTCCAACGTGCTAAGCCGCTGTTCCATAGGTTACTCTTACTTTTCTCTTATTATCCGCAATATCAACTGATTACGCAAGGGTTTTGTTGTACACTGTACCGTATAACATGTCACCCACCAAACAAACAACTTGGTGGCAAAAACTTTTAGCGTCTGCCATTGAGTTAATAATCTTTTTAGGATGCGCCCTACCTCTGGTTTTAGCAGGAGCACCCCGTCAAACAATCATCACATTCATCGTCGGGCTGTGCTTCACCTATACACTAGCGTCTTTTTACGTCAGTAACGGACGTTGTGTGGGTATGATTTTAGTAGGCTCCTACTGGCAACGGGTTTACACCCCATGGCAATGGATTATCTACAGCGCCCTTTATACCGCCAGCCTAGCGACCGTGTTTTATTGGATCTGGTTTCCGTTTGACCTGTTGCTGATCAATCTGTTTGTGCTACAGCTACCAGCTGTTTTACTTACTAAAACAACGCTGCACGGCCTACTCGCCGGACACCTGATCACTGAGACACTAACTGAGTAAAAAGTGCAGCATTACCGACGACCAACAGAGCCAGGTGGTAAACAGCCCCAGACTGGCTTTCTGAAAGGTACCGAAGGCGAGTGATTTTCGTAGGGCGGAGATCCAGATACCCCAAGCGGTAAGGGTCACCGGTACACTCAACACTATCGACAGCCGAGCCAACGGTCGCAACAGCTCAACCTGACTAAAACCAACCGCGCTACAGGCCACGATGATAACCGAACAGATAATGGCCAGAGTCGCCATCCGCCGGTGAATGTAACCCGACATGGTTGGTCTGTTGTGTCGGTGATCCATGGGATAATACGCCATAACAAATCCGGCGAGACCGGCGACAATGTACATCCATCCGGAAAAGTTAAGCCAAGGGTTAGCTGATAGATCAACGATGGTGACGATGCCATACAAGAGTAGTAAAAGGTTAAACAACACAAATAGAGCGGTAATGACTGTCCGGTTGGGCGAGGTGGGTAGGGTCAGCTCACTTATCGCCTGATAGATGGTATAACCGGGCCATAGCTTGCCGCCAACGACAACCGTTAAAATAAAAATCACTCCGGCCGACAGCCCTAGTAGATAGCCGATCTGGGAAAAATGCATCACCCACCTAGTGTAGCAAAACTATTTGGGCTGGCGCCCTAGGGAGAACCGGCGACAGCAATGGTTCAGGTAGCGGTAGCCGTTAGTTTTTCCCAAAGCTCATCGCATACCAGTTGGTGTGATAGACGTCTTGAATTAAGGTGCGTTCACCGTCGGTATGGGTCGGATGGCCAGCCAACCCAAGCAGCGTCATCGCTTCCTGCACGTGGGCATCACTCGAGCCTTCGATCTCTAAAAAGGGCGGGATGCCGGGGTAACGATCGAGATCGAACCGCCAATCTTGATATTCCCATGAGGTGCGGTATTTCTCTTGGTGGGCGTAGCATTCCAACCCAATCCCCTCGAACAGCGCCGCCAGCTCGTCGGGATGATCAAGGTGAAACGAGATCTCTTTCACCTTGCGGGCCACACTCATGCGATCGGCTTTCGCCTTCCACGTCACCTCTGGCTGCCCAGCACTCGAGGTGCGGATACGCAGATACCACTCATCTTGGTCGGGATTGCGCCGCGGATCGCGGTACCAGTCCACCGTTAGTAACACATCCTGCAGCTGCCGCGCCCCTAACTGCTCCAGAAGGCTTTTAATCGCCACCGGATCAACCTCTAACACTTTGGTTTCAATTTCGTGATGATTCATTATTTTCCAGTATACCAGTCAAATTGGGCTTGCCCCCTGGGTATAGTCACCCCCCCCGGGCGCAAATTCCAGACCGCCGGTTTTCAGACAGGCGCACCATCTTTGAGCTGGCCTGGCGCAGCGCGAAAGCGAAGTAATCTGTTAGTATTTGGTTATGTGGTTCTATTTAGCGATCGCTAACTCATTTTTCTCGGCAATATCGGTAGTGCTCACCAAAAAACTGTTGCGACACGTTAGTGCTACTTTACTGACTTGGACAGTACTTGTTTTAGCTACACCGATTGTCTTTTTGTATGTGCTTAAAGAAGGATTCCCGGCAGTGAATGGATTATTTTACGCCAGCATTATCGGTTCGGTGTTGTTTTATACATCCGGCAAACTGATTCAGTATCGCGCCATCAGACAGGCATCACTATCGGAGGTATATCCGTTAGTAGCACTTGGCCCAATTGTGACCCTGGTCATTGCCGCCCTACCCCCCTTAAAGGAACAGCCGCAGATTCTAGCCGTTGCGGGAGTGTTGATTACTCTATCTGGATGTTACCTCCTAAACTTTCAGTCGTGGCGCCAGGGTCTTTTAGAGCCGTTTCGACAGCTGATTGTAAACACTTCCGCGCGGTTAATGCTTGTAGCAATTCTATTGGATAGCGTGGTGACGGTTTTTGACAAGATCGCAATCACCCATACGTTACCCGTCAACGCGGTATTCGTACTAATGGTAGAAAATCTACTAACGATCGTGTTGCTCATACCGGTGTTACAGATACGCGAATCGGCAATTATGCGAACGTTGCGTATAAACTGGAAACCACTGCTTATCTTAGGATTTCTCGAGGCGGTCACTGCCATCTTGGGCTTCAGCGCAATCGGGGGCGGCGACGTGGCGCTAGTCCTGACACTGTTCCGGATGAAAATCCTCTTCGTTTTATTATTTAGCTACCTGTTTTTAGGCGACAAACCAAAAAAACAAACGGTTGTTGGTAGCCTGATCATGGCCGTTGGTGTGGTAGTGATTAAGCTGTATAGCTAGAGAGTCGCCGCTTTATAATTGCAGGTGTTGTTTTAACTGCTCCACCGCCAGCCGACGCATACTAACCTCGTTTTTCTCCTCCGCCGTCATCTCGGCAAAGGTTTTGCTATGACCAGTGGGTAGAAAGATCGGATCCCAGCCAAAGTTCGTCTCACCACGCGGCGCCACGATCTCACCCTCAATTTTTCCTTCAAAAAAATGAATATCGTCGGGCGTGCGCGCGTAGCCAATTAGAGTGGATGCGGTCGCGTGCGGATTACCCGAGTCCGTCGCCAGCTTCGCCAGCCCTTCAATACCGATCGTCTTCATAAACCACTTATTCAGCGGGCCGGGCAGACCGTTGAGACCAGCAAATGACAGCGACGTATCCTCTACCATAAACTCCCCCTGTTGATGCTTGAACGCCTCCTGTAGTTTGGCCGCAATAATGGCGTGCGCATCCAGCTCTTGGATTTCAGGAAGATCAACCTCGAGCTGCTGCACATCGGGTAGAATCGCCTGCGCTTCGGCCAATTTGTTGGCGCTGCCGGTGATAAAATAAAGGCTCATGTACTTAGCATAGCACTGTTGCCATCCGGCAGTGTACACCCTCGTAACCGGCAGTTAATCCTTTCGCTGTTATACCGACAGTATGGGATGGAAACTAATCTATTACCAATCTAGGAGTGGGCGCGACTATGTCAACGAATTTATGAGCAGCGAGCTTCTTGATGAGACAAGAAATAAAGTGCGTAACCTGTTGGAGCTATTGGCACAGCATGGCCCAATGCTACAACGTCCGCATGCCAAGAAGATATTTGGTCAGTTATGGGAGTTGCGTGTTACTGGCACTGTAGCCGTGCGGATTTTTTACTACATTAACCATAATCAGATCGTATTACTGCACGCCATAAAGAAGAATCGCAACAAACTCCCTTTGAAGGATATTGCCACCGCCCGTCAGCGATTATCGAGCTATCTTAACGATATATAATATATATGTTATAGTACAAACATGAGAGATGTTAAGAATTGGAAAACGTGGGACGATACGTTGAAAGAGTGGCTGCAAGATCCAAAGTTTCGTCGTGGCTATGAGCGGATGCAACCCCGGTTCGAGGTAGCAAAATTTTTGGTTGGTATACGTATTAAGAACAACTGGACCCAAAAGCAGCTCGCCCACATACTGGGCTTGAAACAGTCCGAAGTCTCCCTTATTGAGTCTGGAGATCGTAACTTGAGTCTTAAAACCCTCCAAAATATTGCCGAGGCATGCGGCGCACAATTGAGTATTCAGTTTCTTGAGACAGCAAAAACTTAAGGTAGCCGCTCGATGATCTGATCAGCAATGACGTCGGGAGCGGCCATCGAATAGATCTGAATGTCGCTCGCCTGTTCTTGGTACTGCGCAAACCGTTGCAGAAACTTCTCTCGCTCTCGAGAAGGGTTGGCTTTAAGGTACGGTCGTGACAGTGCCCGCGCCACAATCAAGTCGGCGCTCTCTTCTGCCGTGCGGGATGGCAGCAGCAGAACCGACACCCCGTGCCGCGCGATTCGGTCGGCATCCGCCGCCACTTCATTGATACTCGCCTGATACGCTAAAAATCCGGACGACAGAGCGAAGACCGATCGCCCTTGCGCCTCGTCCAACAACTCACCCAGCAGCGCCGAATTGCGCTGCCGATACACAGCGTATCCTTCAGTATCAATATAGCGGCCAATATGACCAATCCGTTCCATATACTCTTGATCAAGATCTACAAAAGGAACTCCAAGTTTCGCCGCCAGCGCCGCTCCCACCGTTGTCTTGCCCACATTACCTGGACCGATCAAAAAAATGTGCCGCATGCATTAATCATACTCCCCGCCTGATATAATAAGCGCATGACCGATCAAACAACCACATCGGTAGAAGTCGCTACTGACCTGCCTTCCGACGCCGAGGCGTTTACCGAGCAGGCCTGGGCTGCCGCTGACCTTGAGCATTTCGGACGAGCGGTCGACTTTAGTAAAAAGAAATTTTCGTTGGTCGCGCGTCGAAACGGTACGGTTTGTGGCATTGCTAGGCTGCAGATCAAAGCTGGCATCGCCCGCATCGATGAGCTGTTAGTGGATACAAGCCAGCGTCGCCTGGGTGTCGGCACCAAACTGGTCCGCGAGATGGAACAGATCGCCCGCCAGCACCAGTGCCACAAGATCACCTTACTCACTGGCAAAGATTGGCCCGCCGTGCCATTTTATACAAATCTCGGGTTTATCTTTGTCGCTGAACTACCTAACTACTACGCCCGGCACGACTTTGTTGAGCTGGCGAAAGAGCTGTGATCATTGATCGCGTAAAAAGTTTTGGCATTAACACCGAATACGCCATCATCAAGCCCAACTGGGTCAGTAACCGGCCGGGCGAGTTCACCGAACCCGAGATTTTAGATGACCTACTGACCGCCCTACCCGACCAAAAGAAGATCGTCATCGAGAGTTACACTCCCTGGCGAGGACCGCGTAATAGTGCACTCGAACGCGCATCCAACTTAACAGATGGCAAAGCGATGCGCGACGAGTACAAACAGCGTGACGAGCAGTTTCTGGTGGATACCGGCATCGGCGCCATCCTCACCAAACATCAGGTCGAATATCTCAACGTGACCGATACGGTGTGGGACGGGCAGTGCGTCGACGCGACAGCTATTCAACAGATTGTCGAAGCCGCGGGTGGCACGATCCACAACCAAGAGCTCTGCAGATTCGTACCGCAACGGCTGTTCGACCTACGCGACCGCGCTACCTTAATCAGCCTCGGCAAAATTAAGGTCGAGGAAGGTATTCCAACCATCATCGTGAGCATGTCGGTGAAAAACCTGTTTGGACTCATACCCCATCCGTCGCGCCGTAAACCCTACCACGGGAATAATCACGAGCGCATCCCCCAAGCCATCCGCGACGTCTATACGATATATACCAGCCTGTTTGGCCACTCGCTGTGGATTGCGGAAGGGATAAAAAGTTGGATCAAAAACTACTGCCAGCCCGACCAGCAGATTATCAAAGACCAAAACCTGCTATTTGTCGGCCCCTCTGGCCCGATTGTTGATGCGGATGCCTGCCGCGCAATCAACGTAGATCCCAAGCGCGTCCCTTATTTACGGCTTATCAGGTGACGGGGCAAAACTAGGATTAGCCTGCAACATCGTACCTAACAATACTCGTTTCTTAGTTAGAACATCATTACCAACTCTTTTTTCCAACTTATACCAGCTGCCCGGCTCAAATTCGACGATCGTCCAGCCGGCGTCTATCTCACCCGAACTTCGTAGAGCATTAACCTCTACACCAACACCAAAACCGTATTCATCAAGTGGCTCTTCGGCCCAAGGTTCAAACTCTCCCATAGCTCTATGGTAACTTATATTTACCAGTCAGCGCTAGTTAAGCCGGTCATATAACACGATTCGATGATCGGCGCATGCTACAATATGGAGTATATGGAGAACCCACCCCCCGTACAGCCACCACCCGCACGGCGTTGGGTTTGGATAGCTGTTGTTCTGGCTGTATTAGTGGTGGTGATCGTGGTAGCCGCACTGATCGCCCTAAACCGGCCGGCTCGCGAGTCGGCGCCCTCTACTGACAAAACTGCCTCAACCAGCACCAGTACTAGCCCAAACGCGAGTGAAAACTGGCAAGAGCAAGGGGTGGCGATCGCCGGGAAATACGCCGACGCTGATGCGGTGAGTCTGGGCGACAACCAGTATCGGCTGTATTACGCCGTCGAACCAGAGGTGCAGGGCAATAAGATGGAGGTCTTTTCGGCCACCTCAACCGACGGCATCACCTGGACGCCCGAGAGCGGTACCCGCCGCACCTTTGCCGCCTTCCCCGACGTTCTGCAGCTAAAGGATGGAACTTGGCGGATGTATTTTCAAGACAACCAGGCCGGGGGCATCCGTAGCGCGACCTCAACTGACGGACTAACATTTACCGATGAGCCAGGTTTACGGTTAGATACCAACGAACCAGAGTTTAACCTTGATACGGTCGGAGCCCAATCCACCACCCTCTTGCCTGATGGAACATATGTCATGGTCTACCGCGGCACGATCAACGAGCCCTACCAAACAACCGAGAAAATACCTAACCAGAACACCCAGCTTTACTTCTGGGCCACCTCGAAAGATGGCTTGGAGTTTGAGCGACAGGGCACCGCCATTGATTCGCGTAACGACACCTTATATGGCTTAACCGACGGTGCTGACTTTGTGCGGTGGGATGACAACACGCTGCGGGTTTACTTCTGGAGCTACACCGGCGTTTACTACACCACTTTCGTTAATAATACGTTCACCGAGCCGGTATTTACCTTTACTAACCACCCCGGTGCGAACCAGAGATTTAGCCCTGATCCTCCTGGTGACCCAACGCTGATTAAGATCAACGGCGGCTGGAAGATGTTTTACGGTCAACACACCAAGGGCATCTACTATGCAACGCTAGCGAATGGATCAGACTGAAATAACACCCACACCAGTTCAGTCTAAACCGCGCCCGCATTGGGGTAGGTGGATTGCGGCCGCACTTTTGTTGATCGTCGCACTGATCTTATTTTTAACCCACCCCAAACCGCAGCGTTCAGACAGTCAACAGTATAATGATCAACCTGATAATGATCAACCCGCTGCCTCTACCGCCTGCGACGCCCCTACCCCCGTCTTTACGGCCGACTTTACTGACCCCGCGCTGATCAAACTGGTCAACCCGCTGGGCGGACTCAATGTTGGTAGCGCCTCGCGCAGCTATGTTCAGGTAGCAAAAGACGCAAGCGGACAGTACCAGACAGTTCCGGTTTACGTACCGGTGGATGCCACCCTGACTGGCATCTTCCATAAACGCGCCGACTACGGAGAGTTGGGAGTCCGTAGCGAGTACCGGCTAGAGTTTATGGTAGACTGTAACGTCACCTTCGCCCTTGATCACATCGCCAACGTTACCGACGCGATTGCTGCCGCCGGCCCGGCCGAA
>Ga0265292_1002800_pt1 | contig 11548 bp, 9 predicted proteins | sample Munlanlewell296A_FD_189080 | JGI IMG/M metagenome (GOLD analysis project Ga0265292, IMG submission 189080) | Leachate microbial communities from a municipal landfill in Southern Ontario, Canada - Leachate well 296A | ecosystem: Engineered > Solid waste > Landfill > Unclassified | place: Canada...
GATAGTAGCGCTTCGTAAAAAGACAACTTTATCTTTCTCAATATTGGAATATTGAACCTCATTTGAAATGAGGTTGTTTTGCGTTGAAATAATAAAAATAACAAAATGGGGTTTCGTAATTCAAAGTTGGAATGAGAAAAATATTGTGTCCTTCCGCCGCTCGTTTTAGTTTTTCGAAATTTTCTGGATCAATTTTTCCGTTTGAGCATTTTATAACAAGCGCGGCGCTATCATTTTTTATGAATACATTTTTAAACGCGCGAATCACAGCTAATGGATTTTTTCGCTCAAAGATACTGTAAAAATCAAACATAAAGAGGAATAAGAAAGTATGTTCAGGCAAACCAAATCGTGATCGCGGGTATGGATATTTTTTTACTTCAATTGCATGAGGAATGACGGTGACTGGTATATCTTTTCTTGCTTCTTGAATCGCACGAGCCGAAAACACACTTGGAGTCCACACTTCATTTACGTTATCAAGAAGAGGAATCCATCCGGAGGGAAGAATAGAAAGTTCCCACGCCCAATATGCAATGTTGTAATGATGTTCAAACTTTTCTTTTCCAAAGCAACTAAGTTCGCTTCCAAACATATCTCCATAAATGACGATGAGATTCACATAATATGGATTTTTATCTCCAAATTTTTTTGAAAATTGAGTTTCCCTTCTCCTGTGAGGCGCCTGGTCGCTGTTGATGAGTGCGTAAGGTATATGTGCTCGGTCTATCGCGCGTATAAGCGTGCGTGATGCCTCTCCCACCCCACTTTCAGAATCAATAAAACCAAAAATATTCACCCCGTTAGAAATAAACCGCTCAAAGCGGTTGCCGTTCTGTCTTTGGCGTGATGGATTTCTAACGGGGTGAACCTCACGCATCTTTTCGTCGTTATAGAGTGCGTGCATTTTTGAAGTGATGTATTTTAATAATCCCGATTCCAGATACATTTTTGAATATAATTTGAGAAAAAATGATGGTTTTTTGGAAAAGAGCTTAGACAAATTTATTTGATCAAGAAGCATATTTTGCATACGCGATCCATTATATTTGAAATCTTGCATTATCTTTTGAGAAAACCTTATTTTACTGGATTCTTCGATAAGACGAAGGTAAAAATAAAGTTGCGAAGAAGCGTTCGCTTGTTTTCCTATTATCGCCGTTTTATTCCAATCAATAGGATTTTGTTCGAGATATATTGATACGTCAGATATTTTTTTAGGGATCAGTTGGAAAATAGATGGGTTTTTATAAAACGAAAGTTGAAGGCATATCATACACGCATCAATAACAAACGCGGATTCATTCTCAAAAAAATCGCTTTTTTCCGTGAATGTGAGTTTGAAGGGAAGATCCGCGAGTGCGGTTTTAAAATAGATATCCATTGTTTCTGTATCCGTTGACTCCAAAAAATTTTTTGTTAAGGTTCCCTCAAAAAGGTTTTTTTGCATAAATTGATCATTGAGATTTTTTATTTTATATACAATTGGCAACGTGATTCTATGTTTTGTGAGATTAAAAAATGGTAGAAAAATTTTGTGTTTCGTGCGATCGGTAAACGGAATAAAAAATCTCCAGATTGAGAATTTTGTTTTGAGATTTTTCACCCACATCCTTACTGGCGCGAGGTCCTGCGCGGCGAGTTTTATTATTATTTCGTCCGTTCTTTTTCTCCCTTTTTGTATGTGTGAACGTTCTGTTAAAGTGCCTGCGAGATGAACTATGTTCCACCCAAAAGCGAGAAAAGGTATTGAAATGAAAACAAATCTATTTGCGAGAGATAGTTGATGTTTGCTTGCTTGAAAATATCCGACAAGAGCGAACCAATAGCCGATAAGAATATAAGTAATATATCGCGGAAGATTTTTTGTTTCGTAGTTTTTTATCGCTGCGCGGAGCGCGTTTTTTTTGCAAAGATACAGTTTTTTATACGGCATTCGTCCGTAGCTTGCGCTATGTTTGTGATAAATTATGGCGTTTTTTTCAAAGATGATATCATAACCAAAAATAATCGCTCTCCAACTCCAATCCAAGTCCTCAAAATAAGCGCCAAATCGTTCGTCAAGGAAACCTATATTTTTGAATGTCGCGCTGCGAATAAGAGATGCCCCAAAACATGCCCCAATTACATTTCCACTTTCTTTTTTTCCTTTATCGCGGCAGATACCAAAATTTATATCATATCCATCGCCATTCCAATCTAATGTCCCGCCTTGACTATTAATAATTTCTGGATGGTTGTAAAAAAGCATATTGGAAGTTACCGCGGCTATATTTGAACTTGTCTTTGCGCGCGTAACAAGCGCTCCGAGCCATTCCTTATCCGCTCTCGTATCATTGTTGAGAATTGCTATAAAAACAGGGTCGTAGGTTTTTAACGTATAGCGAATTCCTTCATTTACAGTTTTCGCGAATCCCTTATTAATTTTTAAAGAGACAACATCAACTTCAGAAAAATGTTTACGTACATATAGAACACTCTCATCGGTTGAATTGTCATCAACGATAACGGTCTTGAAATTTTTATAAGTTTGTATTCGCAGCGAACGCATACATTCATCAAGAAGTTTTTTGCCGTTATAATTCGGGATAATAACAATAGTTTCGTATTTCATATTAAAGTGTTAGATATTGTTGGATCACATCTTTGGTGTTTCCAAACGCCCTCAATTCGCCTTTATCAAGGAGAAGCGTCCGCTCACAATGTTCTGCGACAGCATCCAGGTCGTGACTTGCGAAAATTATGGTTTTCCCTCTTTGTTTATAATCCCTAAAAACCGAGAAGCATTGCGGTTTGAAATCTTTGTCGCCAACCGCGAAAATTTCGTCCAAAAGAAGTACGTCGGGATTCGTTTGCACCATCGCAGCGAAGGCGAGACGCGCTATCATCCCCGAAGAGAAATTTTTTATCTTCATGTCCTTGAATTTACCTACGCCGGCGAATTCGAATATCCGGTCCAAATTCTCTTTTATCTCTTTTCGTGGCACGCCCAATATCGCTCCGTATAAATAGAGATTTTCTTGGGCGGTGAGTTCGTGATGGAAACCGACGCTCAAACCCAAGAGAGGGGCCACCGTGCCCTCAATATGAAATTCGCCCTTGGTCTGAGGTATGATGCCGCCCAATATTTTCAGGAGAGTGGTTTTGCCGCTGCCGTTTTTGCCGACTAAGCCAACTATTTCCCCTTTATTTACACGAAAACTCACATTTTTTAAGGCATATAAGTCCTCATAAGTAAATTGGTTTTTAACATAACCAAGAATGGTTTCAAAAAGAGTCACATTTTTCTCGTGAGGAATTTTATAGAGTTTTGTAATGCCATTAGCTTCTATCATTTTGTTCAATTATCTACTGGATCATAGTTGTTCCACTAATCGCCGACCATGTTTTTTGAATATTATCAGGCCGATGGTGAAAATAATTGCGACAAGAATAGAGGTGATTAACAGCTGTTTTGGTTCTGGGAAGAAATTATAAAGGACGGCATTTCTTGCATCAACAATAATCCGCGCCACCGGATTAAGAAGATACCAACGTATATATTTCTCTGGGATCAGAGTGTATTGATAAATGATCGGTGTTACCCAAAAAAGCATCTGAAGGAATATGTCCCAGATGTGTCCAAAATCCTTGAAACGCATGTGGAGCGGAACGATGAAAAGCGAGACGCCCGCGGTGAGGATAACCAGCAATGGAATCAAGAGAATGAGTGTTAAAATGCTCCAGGTCAAATGGAGTCCTATGGCGAAAAAAAAGATAAAGAAAATGGCGAGCGTGATGAGGAATGTCCAGAGCGAATGGACAATGACACTTGCGACAACTATGAGCGGCGGGAGATTTGTTTTTTGAAGTAGTTGCGCTTTAGCGGTTACCCCTTGAGCGCTATCCTTTGTCGTGTCGGCGAAGAAATTCCAAAAGATGATGCCCAAAAGCAGATAGACCTCATAATTTTTGATACCCACCTTAAAAAAATAAAAGAAAACGACATAAAGGATAGCAAGCATCATAAAGGGTTTCAGGAAACTCCAGAGCATACCGAGCACGGAGCCATAGTACTTTAATTTAAAATCCAACCGGCTTAATTCGTATATAAGGTTTAGTTTGTTTTTCAGGTTTTGCATGGTCGTCAGTCAAGTATTCTTGATTTCAGGTAGTATTGGTATGATATGATGCGGGTGAGCGGCACGGAAATAGTGTTCGCGCTTTTTTGTATGGTGAGGGGAGAGAGCAGCATAATGCCCAATTTTCTTATGTCCGTAGAATTTCGCTCTCGGTGGGAGGGGATGAACGCCTCATTGGAAAATTTTATTTTCGTCGCTTTGACACCGATATTTATGTGTACGATGTGATTTTCGGTGCGGTAGGTACGCTTCATTACTAAAGAACTTTCGTCATATGCTTCTAAAGTGATCTCCTTTTTATTGAGTGGGGAGAGCATGACATCAAATTCCACCCCTGTTACTTTATCCGAGTTTATGAAGATTTCTGACTGGTGAGAATTCCAGATAAAATATTTTTTTTCCGTATCGTGGTATTCCAACGTATACCATCCACGTCCCAGGACGACATCTTTGTTGAAGTATCCACATAACATCCCGACACGTTTTATGAGTTTGTCTAGAAGTTTTTGGTAAAGGTAGTTCATTTCTATTTTGTAGAGGTAGTGATAATAAAGAAGGTTGAATACATGGAAGGAATAGGTGAGACCATTTTGAGTGTTATTAAGATCTATGGCGTCAGCCATACGGAGGTTCCTTGCCCATTCTTGGTAATAGGGAGATTGCGGATGCCAGGGTTTATATTCCCCTGCGAAATGCAGTACCGCGCATTTTATTTTTGACGGATTATTTCGGTAGTGTGGAGGCAGCTTTAGGTAGTACACATTGAAGAAAAATGGTATTTTTTTCCATTGTTTTTCAAAAAAAATGTTCAATATTGCTTGGTCCGGGTAATAAATCGTTCTTGCCAAATATTCATTCGCAAGCACACACATTTTTAGGAACGTATTTTCAGTGATGATATCGGTGGAGAAACAAAAGACTCCGCTGTTAAACACCTTTGTTTTCCGCATCGCGGGGCTTTCGGTGGTTCTCGCGCCATCGTGAATTTGATGTTCCATAGATGGCAGCATATCGGTTACGGCGCCGAATCCTTGTGTGGCGGCTAATTGATTGATATTTGCTTTCACGATGATATCGCTATCCAAAAAAATAACATGCTTCCACTTTTTAAATTCCGGCGTGAATACATACAATTTTGCGAGAACCACGGGCGGGAAATGCGATCCCCACTTCTCTTTTCTTATAGTGATCGGCGGAGAGGATAATTGTTTTATCAAAATTCCCTTTTTCTTAAACCATGGTAATTCTTGTTTGGGAATTCTGTAGGCCAAAAGCATGTAATCTCCTTCCCACCCGCCGTTCCAGTACGCCGAAGAAAAAAGCTGTTTCGCCTGATCAATGGATTTTTCATCCGCAAGGGTAACAAGTAAGTTTTCTTTCATGCCTCTTTTTATAAACTCAATAATGATTGTATTTCCTGAAAACTTTTCTGCCAACCGTGTTTTATTGCCCACTGGCGGCAAACACTCTCTTTATTTTGGAGTTTTTCTTTGTCTAGCCACTCAACGATTTTTTGAGCAAAAACTTCAGAATCATAACAATTTGCCAAAATACCTGTTTCGCCGTCGATCACAGATTCTTTTAAACCCTTTACATCATTGGCGATGACAAACATGCCGGTGGCATTGGCTTCGAGGACAGAGATTCCATATCCTTCAATTCTTGATGGCACCACACAAAGCCATACAGATTTAAAGAGTTCCTGTTTTTTTTCTTCTGAAACATAACCTAAAAATTTTATTTCTTCAGAAGAGTAATTTTCTTTGTATTTGTTCAATATAGCGTTGAGCCGGGACGAACCAAAAGAAAACTCTCGACCAGCAATAATGTATTTCACTGCCGGTATTTTTTCTTTTACAAAGGGAAAAGTTTTTAAAAATAGGTCAATCCCTTTTCTGCCTTCAAGTCGTCCCAGGAAGAGGACGGTTGGTTTTGGCGCGTATTCTTTACGAATTAAAAAAAGATCATCGTCCACGCCGTTCAATACTTTATGAACGTTTTCAAAACCCCATTTCAATAATTCCTGCTTCATCCATTCGCTGATGACAATCACTTTTTCTCGGCGGTAAAAAAGCAAAAATAATGTCTCAACAATATAAGCGATTAATGCAAAAAAGAACCTTTGGGATTTGAAAAAATATTTTCGGTTGAAGGCGTGAATCATCACCGCTTTATTTTGTTTCGGATAGAGCAGGGGAGTAAAAAAAGGAAGCACGCTTATGTCTTCAAATAAGATATCCGGTTTTACGGTTTTAAGGTAATTTTTTAGCAGGAACGGCAGCAGTAGATGAATTCTAATAACGTTTTCGGAATCAGGATTGCCGAGACGGTAAATATGGATATTCCGGTAAATTTCTTCCCGTTTTGCGCCGGGAAACATAGCCGTGAGGAGATAGACATTGTGCCGTTCGCCGATTCTTGAAAATATTTCCAGCAAGTTTTTTTCCGCCCCGCCGGATTTAGGGTGAAGTGGACAAAATTTATTGATGATAAGAATTGTCTTTCTCATAAAATAAAATTATTGAGGTTTAACCTCCATAGATTTAGATTGTTTGTTGAAGTAATAAAGTACGTTTGAGGCAGCTTCTTTATCATTAAATTCAAAAAGGTCATGGATAAATCTGAACCTGTCGGAATCATTTTGAAAAATTGTCCGTTTTTCTACTCCGCGATTGTAAATGTGATATATTTCATTCATTGTTAAAATTATAACATATCAACTATGGAGGTTAAACCTCAATAATATTTGATTTGTCTTTATATAATGTAAATGGATTGAAGATGAGTAAAATGAGCAAGTTAAAAATAATTTGAATGCCAAGAATTGTAGACATTAAAAAAATCTCAAATAATTGATCGGTATGTCCGGCTAATTTAAATATGATTGGAATAAGAATTAATAGGGAGCTAATAAAAATAGCAGTTCTAAATTTAATAGTTAGATAAAAACTCCTGATAAATTCGTTTTCTTCTTTATATTTTGTATAGAGAATGGTTTTTGCAAAAAATCCTAAGAAAATCAATTCAATTCCAAGTATTGGAAATAAAATTTTTACCGTTGCTGAATTAAAGAGGGCGGGTAAATTTTGTAGGGGAAGATTCGCGAGAATGAGCGAGGTAATTCCAACAACAAAAAAGAAAATACCGCTTGTAAAATAAAACGCAAGCGGCGTTTGAACTAAGATGTATTTTAAATGCGCCATACCATCGCGGTAACGACGGAGTTTTGATACGCCTTTTCTTTTAGAATAATCAATAGGTATTTCTTTTATTTTCATATTTTTCTTTTTTGCTTTTATGATCATTTCGGTAGCAAACTCCATACCGTCTGTTTTTAGATTTAATTCTGAAAATGTTTTTTTTCTCATCGCGCGATATCCCGATTGGCTATCAGAAATTTTTATTCCAAAAATAAATCGCAGGAGAATATTGAAGAGAGGCGTTCCTAAAAATCGGTGAGAAAGAGGCATGGCGCCCTTTTCTATCCGACCACTAAATCTACTGCCAATCACGATATCCGCTTCTTCCAATTTTTCCAAAAATTTTGGTATGTCAGCGAAATGATAAGTGTTGTCAGCGTCAGCGTATATAACAATTTCTCCTTTTGCGTGTCGCACCCCCTCTCTAATCGCAAATCCGTATCCTTCCATGTCGTGTTTGATAAGTAGCGCGCCCTTTCTTTTGGCGATTTCATCAGATCCGTCTTTTGAGGAGTCAGAGACAATAATTTCAATAGTAAGATTTTTCTTGAGCGCTATTTTTTTAATTTCCATAACGCATCGTTCAATTGTTTCCTTTTCATTTTGGCAAGGAAGAATTATTGATATAATGGAATTCATTTGTATATAATTATATCATGTTGTCTTTTCTTATTCTTCCATTCCTTTTCATTCCCGGCTATTTGATCACGCTTTTTCTCACGCAGGCGCGTGGATTTTCGGAGCGAATCGCTTTTTCCATCACAACGTCGGTTTCCCTCTGGGTTGTGGCAAGTGTTGTTTTTGTGGTCTTGCGCGTACCGCTTGCGGAATCATTTTTTATATTTAATATAGTAATTTCCGTTTTCCTCGCGATTGTATTGAAAAAAAAACTTTCTGTTATTTGGGAAGAATGGAAGGATACAAAGAAGAGAGAAAGGGCGTTCATAGGCGCCATATTTTTCATTTCAATTCTCGCGGGTGTTTTTATTGCCGTTCCGCACATAGGTTATCCGTGGGCGATTCACGCTGACGAGTGGTGGCAGATAGGAACGGTCCAAAATATTCTTGAAGGCCAATCTCTTAACACTCATCCATATCTTTTCAATGAATTTTCAAATTACAAACCGGGATTTTCAAGTTATGTGGCGATGATGTCAGATGTCGCGGGAGTAGATCCGGTACGCGGATGGCCATATATGCCGGCGCTGAATATATTTTTTATTTCTTTCGTCGGATCGCTTCTTCTTTTTGGGAGAACAAAAAGTTTTTTCGCGGGAATACTTCTCCCGGTTTTTCTTGTCGCGCTTCAATCAAACGCGTATTCGCTGGGATGGTGGTTTTTTGTTCCTTCAATATTCGCGCTTTTTTTTACGCTCGTTTTTTTTCTCACGTCATCTTTATGGATGAAAAATCTTCGCGAATTTCTTTGGGCGTGTCTTGTTTTCGGCGCGCTCGCGCTCGTGTATTTTCCGTTCGCGATACTTTCTTTCCTTTGTTTTCTTATCCCACTCCTTAAGAGTATAAAAGAAAAACGGATGAAATTGTTAATGTGTGGTGGATTGCTTCTTTTGGTGGCGGGAGGAATATATTTTGGGGGATCTATAAGTCCGTATCGTGAATTTTGGAGAATAACAAGCGACATCTCTCTTCCTTTTTCTTTGTCGCAGTCAAAAATTATTCAGGCGTTTTTTATTCCTCTTTCCGCGACATTTCATTTTGCGGGGAAAATAGGTTTTTTTAGCACGGTTCCCATTGTCCTTTTTATATTGGGTTTAATCGGATTTTTTTCACTTCAAAAAAATTACTGGGCAGAAAGTATTAAATTCGGTTTTTTAATCGGGGTGGTAATTCTTCTTTTTGGGATGTTTACCGGGGTTTCATTTCTTGTTTTTTATCAGCGATTATTTTATTTTTTGGGAATTATGATTGCGGCGCTTGCAACGATGGGAGTGGTGTTTGTTGTTGAAAAAATTAGATTGTTTTGGAATAAGGAACGACTTTCCACAGTATGGAAAAATGTTGTTGTTTTCTTTTTGATGGCAACAATTTTTTTATTCCTTTTCAATGGATATTTTGTTCTCCCCGCGGGGGCGGGGCTTTATGAATTAGTGAACAAGGATGATCTTACTGCCCTTGAATGGCTTAAAGAAAATAAAGAAAGATTTAATGGAATGGCGGTTATAGCAAACCAATCAGTGGGGACCATCATCACTCCATTTACTCGTCTTTCATCAAAGGTTTCATTTCTTACCTCTCAAAATATCCAGTCGGTCATCAACTCCGCCGATTCGCTGTTTTTTTTGAAATCGTGCGAAGTAAAGGAGGATATAATGCGGCGGCTGGCGGCTGACCTCGTTTATTCCAAAACGCCATTAGATTGCGCTTTTTTGAAGGAGATATATCGTTCAACCGGCACCTTCATTTATATCAAAAAAGCGATGTAGGGAGCGCGCTCTTGAGTAAATTGACAAAATAGGGGAGAGAGTGATATAATACAACCAGATCATAAACAATCAAATAAAAGGAAGGTGTGAAATGAAAAAAACTAGATTTTCTGTTCTTCTCGCTCTATTATTGGGCATATTGACCATCACTTTGTGGTGGTCATGTCAGACCCCTACCGATATTGTTGAAATACAACCTCCCGTCGCTCCAACAGGACTCATCGCAACTGCCGCATCACAAACACAGATCAATCTCTCATGGACGGCCTCAACTGGAGCAACGTCATATGCCGTATATCGCCGATTTGTAACTGGGGAATATTCGCGTATCGCGCATAGTGTGACGAAAACGAATTATTCGGACACTACTCTCTCATGTAGTGATCCTTTAGCACTTGATACTTTCTACGAATATTATGTTATTGCGTATAATGCAGGAGGAAGTTCAAGCGCTTCAAATACCGCGCACGCAATGACAAATCAATGTACTCTAACTGCTCCCGCCGCCACTACGGCACTTACCGCAACCGCCGTATCACAAACACAAATCAATCTCTCATGGAATGCGGTAAGCGGGGCAACGGGACATTATATTTATCGTAATAGTGTTTATATTGGCTCAACCCCCACAACAAGTTACTCAGATGCCGGACTTGTCTTAAATACCACTTACAGCTATTACGTCATTTCATACAATGCGGGAGGAAATTCTCCAGCCTCAAACACCGCGAGCGCAACCACATTTCCTAATCCTCCCGCCGCACCTACAGGACTTACCGCAACTGGTGTTCTTAAAACAGAAATAGATCTCTCATGGACCGCCTCAACTGGCGCTACATCATACACGCTTTCTCGAATAGGATATGGTGTCATCTATACTGGAAGCTTGACGAGTTATAGCAATACGGGACTTATAGTAAATACTTCCTATAGTTATACGGTAACCGCGTCAAATGCCGGAGGAACTTCTGGGGTGTCAAACACCGCGACCGCAACCACGCTTCCCGATGCTCCCGCCGCACCAACTCTTTCCGCCACAGCCGCGTCTCAAACACAAATCAATCTTTCATGGAATGCGGTAAGTGGGGCAACGTCATACACGATTTCTCGAATAGGGTATGGGTTCATCTATACTGGAAGCGCGACGAGTTTTTCAGATACAGGACTTACAGTAAATACTTCTTATAGTTATACTATGTATGCTTCAAATGCGGGAGGAAATTCTGTGTGGTCAAATACTGCGAGCGCGACCACTGATGCGGCAACTCCCGGAACGCCAGTTATTTCTGCGATGAACACCGGATCTCAAACATCTAATTCTATATCATGGACAAACAGCAGTCCTTTCACCGAAACAAGTTTTGATGTGGAGAGAAGTCTGGATGGTACAAGTGGATGGGTCCTTGCGTTCAACCGAGGTGTTGGATTTATTGCTGCTCCCGACACACCTTTGAATCCTGGAACAACTTATTACTATCGTATGAGGGCTCGATTGGATACCGGAGGTCGTACTTATTTTTCTGGATATTCTAGTGTTGTCTCCGCGACGACACTTAGATAATTAAACAAGAAGCCGATGCAATTATGCGCACCGGCTTTTTTATTTATTCGTTTGCCAGAATATTCGCCTATTTGCGGGCGGGATAAATTACGACTCTTTGAATTACGAAACTCCTTTTTTCGCTAAATATGCTATCATCTTAGAAGTCGCGGCTCTTTAATTCAAAGAACTGCGACTTCTGTTATGAAAACACTTCAAGTATACCAATTCTTGAAGGATAAA
>Ga0265292_1002801_pt1 | contig 11547 bp, 11 predicted proteins | sample Munlanlewell296A_FD_189080 | JGI IMG/M metagenome (GOLD analysis project Ga0265292, IMG submission 189080) | Leachate microbial communities from a municipal landfill in Southern Ontario, Canada - Leachate well 296A | ecosystem: Engineered > Solid waste > Landfill > Unclassified | place: Canada...
TGGGCGGCCACTCTTTGTAGAAAATGATCCGAAATATCTTGACCAGCCGGGTGAATGGACGCTCTCCACCTCCACTAAAACGCTAAAATACTTTCCTAAGTCTGCCTCCGAAGACCCCAATTCCGAACAGTTTATCTATCCGAAATTAGACCAATTGTTAATCATCAGCGGGAGCAAAAACCTCAAGTTTAACAACCTCACTTTTGCCCACTCCAAATGGACCTTACCCGCTGGCGGCTACGATGGCCTGCAGGCAGGATCATACGGCATGGATCCCTATACTGCCACATATTTTAGCCTGCCGGCTATCCTGACTGAATCTAGTTCAAACCTGGAGTTTAACGCCAATACTTTCTGGCATCTTGGGTCTCACGGCCTGGCTCTGGGCCAAGGCAGTAACGATATAAAGATCAATGGTAATCTCTTTACGGACATTGGCGGCAATTCCATTATGGTTGGCTACCGGCCCCAGTTTGTACTGGAAACAGACTGGAGTCCGGTATCTTTGGCTCCCCAGCGCAATGACATTACCAACAACACTATCTATTCCACCGCCACAACTATGTGGGATTCAGTCGGCATTTTTGCCGCTTTTTCCGGCTTTACCACCATCTCCAACAATCTTATTCACGATCTGCCCTACTCCGGTATTTCCGCCGGTTTCATTTGGAATACCACTGCCACTTCAATGAAGAATACCACTATTCAGTATAATTTAATCTATCACACCAACTTAAAACTCAATGACGGTGGAGGGATATATGTATTGGGAAATCAAGCCAATTCCTTTATGTACAAAAACGTCATGACCGACATTTACCCCCCGGCCCCCGGATCTTATGTGATCGGAATGTATTTTGACAATGGCTCCACAGGCTGGACAGTACAGGAAAATTACGCCAAGGATTGGCATTGCGGTGACTGCCGGCCTAACCAGGTTCCCACAGATTCACCCACCGATTTCATTGTAGTTTCTAACTCTATCGTGGGCAATGAATCACCCACAAAATATTATATTCTACCCAGCGGCCAAGTCCGGACAGAGCCAGGAAACATCATCGCTACCGATTCCAATTGCTATAACTCTTTAGTAGATGGTGACTACTATTTCCCCGATCCTAACTCAGGGGGAAGTCGTCCCTGCCAGACCACCGCCAACACCTTAAATAATTTTTTTCTTTTCCAAGACTTATCTGACAACAACCGGCTGGGCCAAAACGAAAAGTGGATTTACGGATATCAACCCCGCTCTGATTTTGCTCCATACGGGCCCAAAATAACATTGCCTACTCCAACCCCAACCCCAACCCTCACCTCTACCCAAACTCCCACTCCGACAGGCGTATTTCTCTCCGGTGACATCAATCGAGACGGCAAGGTCGATATATTTGATTACAACCTCCTCTTCTTCGACTTCGGCAAGACGGGAAGGTTGGGGTCCACCGCTTCTGACACCAACAAAGATGGTAAGGTAGACACGGTAGACTACGATATATTGATAGTTAACTTTGGGAAATAATATGGATACACCATCAGAACCAGCAGTCCTGCCAACACCACTGCAAGAAGTATCGGCGCCCGTTTCTCGCCGCCGCCTCCCCATCATTCATTTGCTAGTCGCCCTCATTCTAATTGGTGGATTGGGGGTAGGACTGGTCGCCCTTAATTTATCTCAAGACATACGTTCAAAGGCCGGAAACGACGGACCGAGACTCGCCCTCCTCCCCGCCACAAAGACCCAGACAGTTGGAGAAACATTTTCTGTGGTGATCACCATGAATACCAACACTGACACCGTTTCTGCCGCCCAACTCCATCTCTCCTACGATCCGACTGCTATCCAGATACTAAGCTTTACTCCGGGCACCCAACTACCGGTGGTCCTCGTTCCGGAAACCCATGCCAATGGCACAATCGCCGTCACCCTCGCCGCCAAACCCCCAACCCCGTTCAAAGGTGCCGGCGTTTTGGGGGTACTGACGGTAAAAGTACTCACCGCCAAGCAATCGACCATAAGCTTCACCAACGCCACTCAAGTAGCCGCCCAAGGGAAAAACACCAACGTCCTCGCCTCAAAAACAGACAGCATCATCACGGGAGTAGTAATGGTTACACCCACGCCAAAACCCCCTCGCCCCACCCGTAAGTTTTAGGGGGTATAATGACTCCTATGTCTAGAGTCCTGATTTTTCTGGTTGTTTTGTTATCTGTCTTCATACTTTTGCGTGGAGCAAGGAGAACACTTTTGACGAACAAAACCAGCCGAGTCCAACCAATCCAAAATATTACTCCGACCCCAACGGCTATCAAAACTGGCAAGACCACCCCCCCGGTTCAACCCAAAACTACAGGCAATCCTTTCGGCGTCATGATCTCGGGGAACACTTCTCAAGTCAAAGCCCAAACCGCGGTCAAGCTGGGAGCCAAGTACTACCGTCCAATATCAGTCTTTGTTGAACGCTGGCAGGGGAGTTGTGAAGAGTGTGACGCCGCCGTTTCCGCCGGACTCAAACTAGTCCTAACCATTCGAAACAATGGCGGTGCGGGACAGCCCTCCACGCCACCTTCGGATCTAAACGCCTTCAAACGAATCTTGGCTCAAATCATCGACAAATATAAGCCCGAAGTCCTCGTTATTGAAAACGAAGAAAACTCCGCCGCCATCTTCTACTCTGGTACTACCAGTCAATATCTCCAAGAGCTCAAGGCCGGCTGTGAAGTGGCTCATCAAAAAGGCATCAAGTGCGCCAACGGCGGTCTGGTCAGTTCATTAGTCGTCTTCCTCGTCGCCGATAGCTACCAACAGGCAGGGGACTCAAACAAAGCCAATGAGTATTTGGCCCGCTCTCTTGTCGGAGCCAAACAAAAGTTAATTTCGCAAGCTAATTCGGCCAAAGGTCGTGAAGAAATTGCCCAAGGGAAAGAGCTACTAGCTGGGTACAAATCAGCCGGCGCGGATTTTGCCAACTTCCACTGGTATGTCGCCGATACGAAAGCACTGGGTGAAGCCGTCACTTACTTACGTTCCGCCTCAGGTCTACCCATCATGACCAACGAAGTCGGTCAGCAGGCCAACACCGACCCCAATCAAGTTACCTCCGTCATGCAGGAAATAAAGGCTCTAGGTCTTCCCTACGCTCTCTGGTTCAGCATGGACACCAACCCTCCCGACGGGGCCCGTGCTCTCAACGAAACCAATGGCACCCTCCGACCCAATGGTGAGGCCTACGCCGATTTCGTCAAGAAGAACTACTAACCGGCTATTTCACCCCAATTTGGGTGGCGGTCATGGTTAGCGTCTGATCATCCAGCAATCCGGATACCTCAGCCGTTTTACCTACGGCAATCGTTGAACAGTTGATAACCTTCTTCGTATTGTTCTTCGTACCGGCAAAACACTTTGTCGCAGAATTGTAGACGACATTAAGTTTGTAGACCCCAAATTTACCAGCGACCTTCATATTCACGGCGTCCAAAACGAAACTGCTATTGGCCGGATCAACCGTCGCCACCGTCGAAACCAGTTCTTTAGCCATGGAGGTGGAAGTATTGCGTAGCCAAGTTGGAAGGATGGTTGTGTCCGAGGCCTGCATCCCCGCGGTACCTGCATATGACCCCGCCAAATCAACCTTGTCACCAACTCTTATGTCAGCATAGGTAATCGCTCCACCAAACTGTCTGGTAATTGATGTTCCCGCACACACCACCACCACCTTGGGCTTGGTCGCGTCCCCATCCAAGTTCCAGACAAACGTGGTCTCACCTTTGCTAGCGACGACTCCTGAGGCACTCCCCGTCGAGCTCACCGGCCTTTCTCTGGTATAAGCATTGCATGGATTATCAGCTTTTGCTCCGAGCTGGAAATTCCCGTTTATTGCCTGGTACACCGTCAGGACCAAAGCGGCCGTGATGATGATGGCAAAAATCAGGCTGTAGTTAATTGTTGACGAGGACTTTGAGGACCTTTTCGTGCGTTTAATTTTACTCATATACCATATTCATAACATTATTTCTCCACCCCTGTCAAATAAATGTCCTGGACACCCAGATAGAGAACGGTTGCTCTCCTTTCTGTTTAAGGTAATTTGTAACATAGGTAGCCGGTGTTTGATAGCCCAAGGCTTGATGGTATCTCTGGTGGTTGTATTTGTGGTTGAAGATTTCACATCTTTTGTTGATTTCATCAATATTTGGTAAAAGGTCATCCTGATAGTCAAAGAACTCAGACTCCGTCGTTTGAATCAATCTCTCCACCCTCCCGTTCATCTTGGGAGTGTTGGGGTAACTGAAGTAATGGGTGATCCCCAGGTTCTCACAGGCCTGATGGAAACGAAGAAGGTATTCACTGCCGTTGTCAGTATTAATGGCGACAACGGCAAAAGGAAAGGCCTTTAACACCCTAGTGAGAAAGTCAGCCGCAGAAGCAGAAGAAATACTCCGGTAACACCAGACGAAACCGAGACGGCTTTTGCAGTCTACTGCTACAAACAAGTAGAACCTTACCCCCAAGATGTAGAGATGTTTGGTGTCGATCTGGACTAGAGAACCAAGACTTTTGTCTCGTAGTTTAGCTTCAGCCCTGATCCTGGCAATGGAAAGTTTCTGGTGTTTAGCCAATCTCTTCCTGTGAATGGCATTGGCAAGTTCTGATCTTTGATTGATGACCTTCTGGATGGTGGAAGTGCCCAAGGAACACCCTCTCTCTTTCAGCTCTGCCTGGATCTCGTATTTGCTCTTTTCTAAGTCGCCTCTTCTGATCTCCACCACTAAGTTAATCAGGTATTGTGGAGTAGTCATGATGCGAAGATGATCGGGTCTCCTCTTTTTGGTATCAAACTCCAGAGATTTGAGATTGTTGGGATTGAACCGATTCTTCCAGCGGTAGAAGACTGACTTACTAATGCCGAAATGACGGCAAGTGACTTCGGCATTTTTACCGTGACTGAAATACCAGTCCAACCACGCTAGTCTGATCACCGCTTCCTTTGAGAGATTGCTCTCCTGAATTCTTAACCGGGGAAAATATTTGAATGCACGCATAGACGTGCCATTGTAGATGCCTTTCATTAACTAGTGAACCGTTCTGTATCTATCGCGTCCTAGACAATAAAATCACCATAGGACGTTCCTAATCGGCTTTTATTACTACCTCTACTTCGTCATTTAAGTTATTCACCCCGAATTAACGTTTCTTTCTTCACTCTCGACCATCCCTTGATTTCTGCCTCTCTTCCTCTTGCTTCCAGAAGTGTTTCAAACTCCTCCACGTATTTTAAGGCCACCGGCCTTCTTTCATTCCAAAATATAAGTAAAATGCGTCATGCGATGTCTTTGATTATTCGAAGAGTTGCCGGACTAGGACTCGAACCTAGAATCTCCACCTCCAGAGGGTGGCGTCCAACCAATTAGACGATCCGGCAATATTGCCTCATATTATATCTCATGGGTAAACCCGGAAGTTTATTAAATTTTTAAAATCGATTGCCTCTATCTTTTTTCTCAGCCTTACTGCCGTTACCCTTCTTTCTGGATTAAATCCCAAAATTCTAAGTGCCTTTTCAGTTTCATTCAGTAGTGAAAAATTTCTGTTGCTAAACTCAAAATTGTAGGTATATGTTTTTTCGTGTACACAATAAGATGCCTCAGCTTCAAAAAGTCCCTTCAAAATAGAGATCAGATATTGTTTCTTTTTCCAAATCCAAGAGGGGAATAAAATTTCAAGCGAACCCCTTGCACCAATCGGAATATTCAGTCTTTTACCTAGATTTTTTTGATAAATTGTGACATTAAAACAATTTGAATTATATCTCTTAATAATTGATGGAGATTTGTTGAATATCTGTTTTATGACCTCAACGGCGTAATTAGCCAATCTCGGTTTATCTGATCCCAAGGTTAGTCTCAGACATTCAGTTCTGGGAAATTTGGAAATGTTTCCATCTCCCAAACTCAATCCAATTAAAAACGCCAGTTCCTTGGATTTTACCAAGTCTTTAGTTGTATAGGGGATTATTCCCATCACCCTTGATTTCTCCCTCCATTTTGAGAAATTGTCTAACCTTTTCGTTTTGAAAGTATCAGAAATTTTCTTTACATTTGGGTCGGTAAATTTTGTCTTACCCTTATTCCAAGGTGTAACCTTGTCATTCCTAGCCACAGTTAAATATACCATTAGACGACTCGGCAAGGCACGTCTATTCTACTCCCTGAGTCTTTCCTCAAGCCTATTCCACTGTTCCAACCTCAGCTTTAGCTTTTCATCACTGTCAATTATCTTTTTCGCCGCGCGCATGTGTTCCGTCGCCTTTTCGCGGTTGACCTTGTTCATCGCCTCCGCTATCTTCATGTGCCCTCCCGATAGCCAGACCCCTTTCTCATAAGCCGATGCATCTGTTGCGGCTTCCAGTTCCTCTAGGGCTTCCTCTGCCGCGGAAAGTGCCGCTTCATCACCGGCGCGGTACAGGGCCACACCAAGATGGACTTTGTAATCCGCGATAACTGACTTTCGACTATGTTTTCCTTCGGGATACCTCTCCAGTATCGCCACTGCCCGTTGGAAGTTCTCGGCCGCATGAGAATAGTCGGATAGGTCAACCATGATTCTGCCCAATCCCACCAGGGGAATTGCCAGTGAATATTCGTCTTCGTCAAATTCGGCCAGAGCAACGCTCGCCATCGCTTCATGCTTCGCCTTGATAAGGTAGCCTTCATAGCCGGTCTGCTCGTAAAGGTGCCGGTAAGTCAATGTCCTCATCGCTTGGATTTCCGAGAAACCCGGAACGTCACCATCCTCACCATAGACAATCATCGCCTCATCTTCCAACCTAAGCGCCGTCAGAAATTCACCCCTCTCTTGGGCAGCTAGCGCCTGTTCGTGAATCTTCCTACCCTTTTCTGAAGTCATCTATCCTAATTATACCAATTCGGTTGTAGAATCTGTCCATGACCCAATTGGAAACGATAAAAAGAGCTTTTAGCCTTCCTACTCAGGTCGCCAATGATATCGCCGGTAGTATGGAACCAGACGAGACGGTCATTGCCAATATTAGCTACAAAAGACTTGACTGGTTGAGAAAGATGGCGAGAGAAGCAGGCCATCTTTTTTTAGCGGCCACTATCGTCAAAGATACTCTCAATATACACGTTCTAACAGGTGAAGGAGTGGAGGTCATCGATTTTAAGTTTAACAGCCAAGATCCTCTTCACGACTTATGGTTGGCCACAGTTTTACCCCGGTTCGAAAAAACACTCCATCGAGATTATATTGTCTTCACTCCCCACCGCCCAAACTAACCTCTTGACAGTTTTGTCTGAAAAACCTACGCTATAGTAGACCCAAATAAAAGACGAATATGGAACAAGTTCCTCTCGCCACCAGACTTCGACCCAATAACCTGACCGATTATGTGGGTCAACCCCATCTTGTTGGCCAAAACAAACCTCTTGCCATTGCCATCAAGCAGAAGCATTTATTCTCAATGCTCTTCTGGGGACCACCCGGAGTCGGCAAGACTACTTTGGCCAGAATCTACGCCAACGCCCTTGACGCAAACTTTATGGAGCTTTCCGCCGTTTCCGCCGGCAAGGCAGACATCAAGGCACTCGTCGCAAAAGCCGAGACAGACAAGCGCCCCACCATCCTTTTCCTCGACGAGATTCATCGTTTCAACAAAGCCCAACAAGATTTTCTTCTGCCTTTTGTTGAGAAGGGGACCCTGACTCTCATTGGCGCCACCACCGAGAATCCCAGTTTCGAGGTGATTCCCCCGCTTCTTTCCCGCTGTCGGGTCTTTGTTTTGTCCGAACTTAATCATGATGAAGTCAGTCTGATTATCGACCGAGCTATCAATGTCATTGGGGGGACTCCACCCTTACGTCCCTCCTCTAGACTAGAGGAGGGAAAGAGGGAGAAGTCGGTGAAAAAGAATTCTATTAAAATCGACCCCGATACTCGCGAATGGTTGATCGCCGTCGCCAACGGCGACGCCCGCCAAATCATTAACCTTCTGGATAATTGCTTCCGGCTGTACAAGAAGATCACTCTCGAGACGCTCAAAGACACTCTTCAGTCCCGCTTCCTCCGCTTCGACAAGCAAGGAGACGAGCACTACAACACCATTTCCGCTTTTATCAAATCAATGCGCGCCAGCAACCCCGACGCTGCCCTCTATTATCTCGCCCGCCTCGTCGATTCCGGCGAGGACCCTCTCTTCATTGCCCGGCGCATGGTTATCTTTGCCAGCGAAGACATCGGTCTAGCCCAGCCGACTGCCCTCGTCGTCGCCAACGCCGTTTTCCAAGCGTGTAATACCATCGGTTATCCCGAATGTGCCATCAATCTAGCCCACGGCGCCGCTTACCTCGCTGTGGCCAAAAAGAACCGGGGAGCCTATGACGGGCTTCGCGCCGCCCAGAAAGATGTCCACGACTTCGGTAATTTACCCATCCCCCTTGAGCTTCGCAACGCCACCACCAAACTAATGCAGAAAATCGGTTACGGTAAAGGTTACGAAATGTACACCGACAAAAGCTTGCTCCCAGATCAATTAAAGGGTAAAAAATATTTGAAAGGAGAAATATGAAGATTGACGGAAAGAAGTTTCAGGAGAGAATCGACGGAATTCTCAAATACAATCAGATCAGAGGCTGGGATCAAGAACCCGAGGATCTGAGCAAGTCAATTGTCTTGGAGTCAGCCGAGCTGTTGGAGCACTTTCAATGGGACGCCAGTTCAAAAAGACTGAAAACAAATAAAAAACCAAAAAACATGGAGGAAATTAGCCACGAAGTGGCGGACATATTTTGGTATCTAATTCTTTTTTGTCATGAGGTGAAAATCGATTTAGTCGAGGCGTTGGAAAAGAAAATGAAGTACAACGAAGAAAAGTATCCTGAAAGTATGTTCAACGGAAAACACAACCCGGAATTCTATCGCACTCAGAAAAAGAAATACCGTGCCCACAAAAAATAGCCTCGAACAACCTGGGAGGTTATCCAAAAGGATTATCGACCCCAGACCTACGGGGTTTAACCCTGCAGGCGGGATAATCTAGTATCTTCCAATATTGTCCAATATCTTCTAATATCTTCATTAGATATGTTGAAGTATAAATGGGAGATCACTCCCAGAATCAACCAACTTCTAATTGAACTCGAAGCGATCAAGATGGTATTTGATCGTCTCCCGACCCATCCACACCTAGAGTTGAATCTTCGCCGTCACTCACTTTTGCGAAGCGCGGTGTTTTCAGCTCGAGTTGAGGGTTTTTTGGATACGCTTAACTCACCCAAGAGGGAAGGCCAAAATTTGCTTTCGGCCTATCTTTATCTTTATTCCGCCAAAGCTCCCAAAAGACTCTCCTTGAGTTTCATCCGTCGCCTCCACCGGCTGGTTCTCAAAAAAAACTCTGCTTCAGGGAATTGGCGTAGCCAGCCCTGGGCCATTTTTGACCAGTCGGGCGCCGTTGTCCATCTTGCTCCCCCGGCAATAGAGGTCGTCCCGTTAATGGACGAATATGTCGAGTATCTCGACAATCTCGACGATCACCCCGCCGTCATTTCCGCTCTCGCTCAATTCATTTTCGAGAAAATTCACCCCTTCGCCGATGGCAATGGCCGTGTCGGGAGGTTGATATCTTCATTCATTCTTGAGAAAAACGGTTTTGGTTTTCGTGGACTAGCGCCTTTCGAGGAGTATATCGAAGAACACCGTTCGCTTTACTATGCCAATCTAGAACCCACCGCCGACTGTACCGGATTTATAGAGTTCTTTCTTACGGCGCTCATTTCCCAACTGAAAAAAGATACTTTGACGCTAAACCAACGCCCAACTGAACTTCCCGAAGATTCGCTCCTCCCCCGGCGCCAGGAAATTCTTGAAATTATCCGTGATCACCCCAATTGCACCTTCGACTTTCTCCAACGCCGTTTTACCGTCGTGAATAGCAAAACTCTTCACTACGACCTAGCTCAAATGATGAAAAAAGGTTTTATCAGAAAACTTGGCGTCACCAAAGGGGTAGTCTATGGAATAAGATAAAATCAAACAAGCATGATAAAAAAATTAGTTCTCTACTCCATTCTCTTTTTCATCACCACAGTCTCCCTCGTGTTTTACAACTACCAGAAACAGCAAAAGAATCTTCGAAATAGTCGTCAGACTCAGTTCTCAATCAATTTTGAGAAAATTCCGGAAACCATGACCACAAACCAACCCGCGAATGTTTCTTGGAAAGTCGGCGCTCCCGAGTCATTCTCGACGACCGCCACTGGAATTTACTGGAACTACGAGAGTTCACCCTCGGCTCTCACCAAGTTCGACTCCCCCAAAGCCGTCGGCTACCCAAACTTTACCGAGGACTACTCCTCAGGCTTATTCAAACTCCCGGACACGTTTGATTTGAACCTCAAGTTTCCCAGGGTCGGAACCGTCTATTTTCGTGCCTATGCCAAAATCGACAACGACTATCTTTGGACAGAAGAGAAGCAAATTTTAGTTACTCCCAAATGAAAAAGACCCCTTTCTCCTTCTCTTTCTTTCTAATCCTCACCATTCTCACCATTTTGGTCACTCTCCTCCTTGGCAAAAGCTTGATTTTTCGTTAGCAATCAGATACCATATCTGCTAATAACCTCGAAATAATATTATGGCCATTGTCTTAACCCCGCCCAAAAAACCGGAAGGCAACATCCGTATCCTTCCCCTGATTCACCTCAAAGATGGAGTCATCTTTCCAGACACTGAAGCCATCCTGACTTTCGGTCGACCGGCCTCAATAAATGATGTAAATGGGGCTGTCAACAACAACTCGGAGGTTTGTTTCGTTTCCCAAAAAAGCACCAAGACCATCGAGCCGAGGCCAGAAAATTTGTTCGACGTCGGCACTATCTGTCAGGTAATAAAAACCCTTCCGGTAAACGACGAGCTTCACGCTATTGTCAGGGGAATCTCTCGTGTCAAAATCCACTCCATCGAGATTCAGGGAGGGAAACTTCTCGCCGCCGTTTCTCTACTCCCCGACGTTGTCGAAACCAGCCAAGAAATCACCGCTCTGGTGAATCACATCACTACCGAAATCAAAGAAGCCATAAATTTGGGGAAGAACAACATTGAGGTCCCCACATTCATGAAAATAATTAGCACCGCCAGCCCAATCGAAATCGGTCACCAGATCGCCTCAGTTCTAAATGTCAAAAACAGTGACAAACAACGTCTCCTCGAAGAGACGAATCTCAAGGTAAGACTCGGGGAAATCGGCGATTTCCTAGCCGAAGAGGTCAAGATTCTTCAAATCGAGAAAAAGATCTTCGACAAAACTCAAAAAAAATTCGACAAAAATATGAAAGAAACGGTTCTCCGCGAGAGAATGCGCACTATTCAAAAAGAGCTCGGAGAGCTCGAAGAGGATAGCGAGGTCAAGGAACTGCGCGAGAAAATCAAGGCCGCCAAACTCCCCGAAAATATTCTGGAAAAAACGAACAAAGAGCTCGATCGACTCGCCAAACTCTCGATCCATAACCCCGAGACGAGCTACATCAGAGGTTGGA
>Ga0265292_1002802_pt1 | contig 11545 bp, 10 predicted proteins | sample Munlanlewell296A_FD_189080 | JGI IMG/M metagenome (GOLD analysis project Ga0265292, IMG submission 189080) | Leachate microbial communities from a municipal landfill in Southern Ontario, Canada - Leachate well 296A | ecosystem: Engineered > Solid waste > Landfill > Unclassified | place: Canada...
GCCGCGCCTCGGGCCACGAGGCAGAGGTCGAGGGACGCAGCCCCCAGGTTCCGCACCCGTCGGGCTTTCGCGGCCACCTCGGCGGCGTCGGGATCCGCGTTCGTCCCGAGATATACTGTGAAGAGCGTATCGTTCGGGCTGTAGGCCCGCACGTGCAGGGATCGGCCGTCCAGGGTCGCGCCCTTTCCTCGGGCGGCATGATACGTGGCTCCGCTCACGAGGTCGCGGACAAGGCCCTCCTCAACGTCGGAGAGCCGCTCGTGGCCCAGGGCGATGGACACGGAATAGGCGGGCACCCCCCGAAGGGCGTTGTGGGTGCCATCGACGGGATCCAGGACCAGCGTCGCGGTCCCGCCCCGGTCCACGAATCCCGCCTCCTCGCTGAGGACATTCAGCTCCGCACCCCGTTCGTCCAGCGTGCGGAGCACGGCGGCCTCGGCCTCGCGGTCGATGCGCGTGCTTGGCGCGCCATCGGCCCCGCGGCCCAGGATCTCCCCCGGGTCGCCCGTGAGGCCGTCGACGGCCCGCTGCACCGCCTCCGCCAGGTCTTCGAGGAGGCTCTTCATGCTTCGCGCTACGTCCTCTCTTGATATAGAACTATTGTGAGGAGGTTCGGGGGAGCCCATGGCGGGGCACCCGGGGTCCGCTCGACCGCGATATTCTTATATAGAAGTCTCAACATAGACTTGAGCCCCGAACCGTGCGTTCGGGGGTTCGGAGGACGATAGCATGATGCCAGCAGGTACGCAAATTCTCGTTTTGAAGGAAGGAACCCGCCGCGAGCGGGGCAAGGGAGCCCAGTCCAACAACATCGCGGCCGCCAAGGCAGTCGCGGATGCGGTGCGCTCCACCCTCGGCCCGCGAGGGATGGACAAGATGCTCGTCGACAGCCTGGGGGACGTCGTCATCACGAACGATGGCGTGACGATCCTCAAGGAGATCGACATCGAGCATCCCGCGGCGAAGATGATTGTCGAAGTGGCGAAAACCCAGGACGAGGAGGCCGGCGACGGGACGACGACCGCCGTGATCCTGGCCGGCGAGCTCCTCAAGAATGCCGAGGACCTCATCGAGCAGAGCATCCATCCGACCGTGATCGCCTCGGGCTACCGCCAGGCGAGCGACAAGGCCCGCGATGTTCTGGACAAGGTGGCCACGAAGATCACGATTAAGGACACGGAGGTACTGAAGAAGGTCGCCATGACGGCGATGGCCTCCAAGTCGGCGAGCGGCCACAAGGAGCACCTCGCGGACATCTCCGTGAAGGCCGTGACCACGGTCGCGGAGCAGAAGGCGGACGGCTCCTACTTCGTGGACGACGACAACATCCAGGTCGTCAAGAAGCAAGGCGGCTCCATCGCCGACACCGATCTGGTGGACGGCATCATCGTGGACAAGGAGCGCGTGCACCCCGGAATGCCGGGCGAGGTCAAGGACGCGAAGATCGCCCTCGTCGACGCGGCCCTCGAGGTCAAGAAGACCGAGATCGACGCGAAGATCGAGATCACCGATCCCACGCAGCTCCAGGCGTTCCTCGACGAGGAGGAGGCCATGCTCAAGCGCATGGTCGACACGGTCAAGAAGAGCGGCGCCAGCGTCATCTTCTGCCAGAAGGGCATCGACGACCTGGCCCAGCACTACCTCGCGAAGGAGGGCATCTACGCCGTCCGGCGCGTGAAGAAGTCCGACATGGAGAAGCTTGCAAAGGCCACGAACGGCAAGATCGTCACGAAGCTCGACGAACTCTCGAAGGACGACCTGGGCTACGCCAAGCAGGTGTACGAGAAGAAGATCGGTGATGACGAGATGACCTTCGTCACGGGCTGCAAGAACCCGAAGGCCGTGTCCATCCTGATCCGTGGCGGCACCGAGCACGTCGTGGACGAGGTCGAGCGGTCCCTCGAGGACAGCACGTCCGTCGTGGCGGTCGCCATCGAGGACGGCAAGGTCATCACGGGCGGCGGCTCCAGCGCGATGGAGATCGCCCTGGCCCTGCGCGACCACGCGGCCACGGTGGGCGGGCGCGAGCAGCTCGCGATCGAGGCCTTCGCCGACGCCGTCGAATCAATCCCGCGCACTCTGGCGGAAAATGCCGGCCTGGACCCCATCGACATCCTCATCGAGCTCCGCAAGGAGCACAAGAAGGGGAACAAGCACGCGGGGATCAACGTCTTCACCGGCAAGGTCTCCGACATGAAGAAGGAGAACGTGATCGAGCCGATCCGCGTCGGAAGCCAGGCGATCTCCTCGGCGACGGACGCGGCGGTCATGATCCTCCGCATCGACGACGTGATCGCGTCGAAGGCCGGTGGCGCGCCCGGCGGCAAGGGCGGCGCCGGCGGCGACCACGGCGACGAGGGCGGCGCCGGAGAAGAGTTCTGACGGGGCCGAACGGGGAGGCCCCGCGGCCCCGGGGGGTCTCCATGACCGACGAACCTAGTTCGGACCTGGACGAGCGCCCGGGCGCGGTGGCCCGCCTCTTCCGGCGGCTCAACCACGTCCGTTCCCTCCCGGGTCCGGATCCTTCCCATTTTCCTCTGGCGCTGGGGTTTCCCTCGCCGACAATCCTCGAGGAAGGGCCCACTACAGTCCCGTCGGCGGAGATCCACGCCACGCTCCGGCGCGTCTACGTGACCGTCGAGATTCCCGGCGTGCCCAAGGATGCAATCGACATCCAGGCGTGGGAGGACCGCGTCACCGTCCACGCCCCGCGTCCGGGCGGGCCCACGTACTGCTTGGAGCTTGCTTTCCCGGAGCGGGTCGATTCGCGCTCCGCGCGCTCGACCTACCGCAATGGCGTGCTGGACATCACATTCCTACGAAGCCCACGTCCCGACAATCCGGATGGTGAGCCTGATGACAGATGAGACTCCGTCCGCCCAAGAGGAGCCTGAGGAAGAGACTCAGCCGCCCAAGGCGGAGGTCTCCGATCTCGAGCGGACTCGCAGCCAGAACGAAGAGCTCCTCACGAAGCTCAAGTACGTTCAGGCGGAGTACGAGAACTACCGCAAGCAGGCCACCCGGGAGATGGAGGCGGTCCTGAAGGTCGCCCACGAGGCCCTCCTGGCCCGCCTCCTCCCGGTGCTGGACGACTTCGATGCCGCCCTTGCGAACCTTGATGGCGAGGCCGCGAAGGGCGTGCGTATGGTCCACGAGCGTCTCCTCAAAGCCCTGGGGGAGGGCGGACTCCAGGAGATCCCCGCGAAGGGGCAGACGTTCGACCCCTACGTGCACGACTGCGTGCAGCAGGTTCCTGACTCCGGCCTGGCAGACGGCCTGGTCAAGGAGGTCGTCCGGAAGGGGTACCGCGTGCAGGAGCGCGTCCTGCGTCCCGCTCAAGTCATCGTCGTCAAGAACGGAGGTGAATCGGATGGCTAAGATCATCGGCATCGACCTCGGCACCACGAACTCCGAGGGCGCGTACATGGAAGGGGGAACGCCCAGGATCATCCCGAGCGCGGAGGGCAGCGCCTACGGGGGCAAGATGTTCCCGTCCGTCGTGGCCTTCACGAAGGACGGCATCCTCGTGGGCGAGCCGGCCAAGCGCCAGGCGGTCCTGAACCCCGAGAAGACCGTGATCCAGATCAAGCGCAAGATGGGGACGGACTACAAGGTCAAAATCGACGGGAAGGACTACACGCCCCAGGAGATCTCAGCGATGATCCTGCGAAAGATCAAGACGGACGCGGAGGCCTTCCTCGGGCAGAAGATCACCCAAGCCGTGATCACCGTCCCTGCGTACTTCAACGACAACCAGCGCCAGGCCACGAAGGACGCGGGCAAGATCGCGGGTCTCGAGGTGCTTCGCCTGGTGAACGAACCCACCGCCGCGGCCCTCGCCTACGGCCTCGACAAGAGGGGCGAAGGCAAGATCGCGGTGCTGGACCTGGGCGGCGGGACCTTCGACGTGACCCTCATGGAGATGGGGGAGGGCGTCTTCGAGGTCACCAGCACGTCGGGAGACACGCAGCTCGGCGGCATGGACATGGACAACGCGGTCATCCAGTGGCTCGTGTCCGAGTTTCGCGCCGAGCACGGCGTGGACATCTCCGCGGACAAGCAGGCGATGCAGCGCCTGCGCGACGCGGCGGAGAAGGCCAAGATCGAGCTCACGAGCGCGGTCGAGACGACTCTCAACCTGCCCTTCATCGCCCAGAAGAACGGGCAGCCCGTCCACCTGGAGAAGAAGCTCACCCGGTCCAAGCTCGAGCAGCTCATCGAGCCCGTCCTGGCTCGGCTCGAGTCGCCGATCCGCCAAGCCTTCAAGGACGCGAAATGGCCGTTCTCCGACGTGAACCACACAATCCTCGTCGGCGGCCCGACGCGCATGCCCATCGTCCGGGAGCGGTTCGAGAGGATCCTCGGCCGCCCCGCCGAACGCACGGTGGACCCGATGCAGTGCGTCGCCCTCGGAGCGGCGATCCAGGGCGCCGTCCTGAGCGGCGAGGTGAAGGACATCCTCCTCCTCGACGTGACCCCTCTCAGCCTCGGCGTCGAGACACTCGGTGGCGTCTTCCAGAAGCTCATCGAGCGCAACACGACGATCCCTACGCGCAAGAGCGAGGTCTTCACCACGGCTGCGGACGGCCAGACGACCGTCGAGGTCCACGTCCTCCAGGGGGAGCGGTCCATGGCGGCGGACAACGTGAGCCTGGGCAAGTTCTACCTGGCCGGGCTTCCGCCGGCCCCGCGGGGCGTCCCGAAGATCGAGGTGACCTTCGACATCGACGCCAACGGCATCCTGAATGTGACCGCGACGGACAAGGGCACGGGTAAGTCGGAGAAGCTCACGATCATGGCGCCGCAGAGGATGGACCAGCGGAAGATCGACGACGCCATGCGGGACGCCGAGGCCCACGCGGAGGAAGACCGCCGCCGCCGCGAGCTCGTGGAGGCCCGCAACCAGTCCGACTCCCTGATCTACGCGACGGAGAAGCTCCTCAAGGAGCAAGGTTCCCAGGTATCCGAAGCCACGAAGAAGTCGGTCCAGGAGAAGGTGGACGCCTTGAAGCAGATCCTCACCACGGATGACATCTCCCAGCTCCGCAAGGCCCTCGAGGACCTCAACGCGGAGGCTCAGAAGATCGGCGCGGAGATCTACTCGAAGGGCGGGGCCGCCGCGACCCCGCCGCCCTCGGGCGACTCGGGCAGCGGAGGTTCCTCGGACCCCGGGGTCGTGGACGCAAACTTCGAAGACGTAGACAAGAAGTAAGCCCGGCGTATGTGGTCGGAAGAGCGAGGCATGGCCGAACCGGACTACTATAAGACCCTGGGCGTCCCTCGCGGGGCGTCGAAGGAGGACATCAAGCGAGCCTACCGCAGGCTCGCGAAGAAGCACCACCCGGATCTGAACAAGGACAATCCGAAGGCCGCGGAGGAGATGTTCAAGAGGGTCTCCGAGGCCTACGAGGTCCTGGCGGACGACGAGAAGCGCCGGATCTACGACCAGTTCGGCGCGGAGGGCCTGAAACAGCAGGTCTGGGGCGGACAAGGGTTCGACTGGGACCGCTTCACCCATTACGCCGACGTGCAGGACATCTTCGGGCAGGACCTCTTCCAGTCGGTGTTCCGCGGCTCGGGCTTCGGCGGCAGCCTCTTCGAGGACTTCTTCGGGGGCGGCGTGGGCCGCCGGCGTGGTCCCGCGGCGGGCCAGGACCTTCGCGTGGACGTGAAGGTGGACCTGGAGGACCTCTTGACGACGAAGCGTCGGGAGATTACGCTCAACCATCCAACCGCCTGCCCCGCCTGTAATGGCACGGGTGCGGAAGGGGGCCGCCTGGTCACGTGCCCCGCCTGTGGCGGCCGCGGTCAGGTGAGCAACGCCCGCCGCAGCGGCTACAGCCAGTTCATCACGATTGGTCCATGCCCGAAATGTCGCGGCCGGGGTCAGTGGCCCGACTCGCGCTGCAAGCGGTGCGGAGGCGAAGGCCGGATCGCCGAGACCCGCACCATCGGCGTGGACATCCCCGCCGGCGCGCCGGACGGCCTGCAGCTCCGCGTGCCCGGCCGAGGCGCGGCGGGGGATCCGGGAGCCCCGTCCGGAGACCTCTACGTGTTCGTCCGCGTGCGGCCGAATCGGACCTTCGAACGGGACGAGGACGACGTGCTCCTGTCCGCCAACATCACCTTCCCACAGGCGGCCCTGGGCGGCGAGATCGAGGTGCCCACCCTGGAGGGATCCGCGCGCCTGCACGTCCCTTCGGGCACTCAGAGCCACACGCTCCTGCGTCTCCGGGGGAAGGGCCTTCCCCGGATGCGGGGCGGCGGGCGAGGAGATCAGCTCGTCCGTGTGGTCGTGGTCACGCCCGAGCGGCTGTCCGCGGAAGAGCGGAAGCTGCTCGAGCGGCTGGCCGAACTACAGGGGAACGGGGTGGCGACGGGCCACCGGGGTGTGTTCGATCGGTTCCGGAATTCCTAGGGGAATGGGATTCCGGACAGGTACGAGACCAGCTTGATCATGCCGTAGAAGGCGGCGAGCGCGCCGACAACCGTCAGGATGGCCAGCGCGTCACGGAGTAACAGGCCCTTGGCGTCCAGGTCCGGAGCGGCCTGTGCTTGCATCGAGGAAGTCGCTTGCACGGTCTTTTCTCCCCGGGATTCAATGGAAGGCGTGGGTATGAATCGGTTCCGGCCCAATTTTCACCGATGTGAATCATTCCTGGTAACACGCAGAATCGAACAAGCATTATCCGTCGCGAAACCGTTGAGGCGCCGGAAATGCGCAAGGTCATTGGGGTCCTCACGGAGGACTTCCGCCTGTACCATGATCTCGTTGCGGCGTTGAAGGCCCGCGACGTGAGTTTCGTGAGCCTCTCCTTCTCCCGGAGGGTCCCGGAGAACGTGGGGGCCGTGCTGACCTCCGCCGCCGAGGCTCCGAAGGTCCGCTCGCCCCACGTTGTCGCGGTGGACGAGCTCGATTCCGCGATCGCGAAGGCCCTGCAACTCCTGAAGGGGAAGACGGAGTGGAGGGAGCTCCTCGTCGGCGTGGATCCCGGACGGGAGCCCGGTGTGGCCTTCCTCGGGGACGGCGACGTCCTCGACACCCGCCTCGCGTCCCGACCCGAGGCCGTGGCGCCTCTGGTCCGCGAGGCCCTCCGCACGTTCCCCGCGAAAGTGGTGCGGGTGCGAGTGGGTCACGGGGACCCGACGAACCGCAACCGCATCCTGAACTCCCTCTCCCGCGACGGGCTGCACGTGGAGATCGTCGACGAGACGAGCACGACCCATCGCACGGCCCAGCCCGACCTGGACGCGGCCATCGACATCGCGCGCACGCCGGGCATCCGGGTGGAGCCTCCCTTCGAGATCAAACCCACCCCAGGCGAGGTGCGGGAGATCCAGCGACGGTCCCGCGTGGACAGCGGCGGCCAAGTGACGATCTCTTCCGTCCTCGCCGGCGCCGTGGCCCGGGGCGAGGTCTCTCTGGAGGAAGCAATCGGCCGCCAGCGGCGTCGCGATCGAGGGTCAAAGGACTAGGGCGTAGCGGGCCTCGAGCTCCATGCGCCGCTTGAAGTACATCTCCTCCGCGATCTCGCCGGCGGCGAGCTTCGCCTCGAGGGCGTCCAGCTCCCGCTCGAAGTCTGCCTTGAAGGACGCGTTGTACTCCTTGACCACGCGCTCCAGATGGTCCAACAGATCCCTCCCCCGCTGGGTGACTTGGTACACAATCCTCGGACGGCCAGTGGGAGGGAACACGGCCGCGCGGTCCACGAACCCCCAGGCGAAGAGCTCCGCGAGCTGCTTGTCCACCGAGGTGCGCCGGACCTTGAGCTTCTTGGCCAGGTCCTCCGGATGGTCGAAGCCCTGTTGGAGGAGCCGGAGGATCTGCCGCCGGGTCTCGGAGGACGCGATCCGAACCAGCTCCAGGGGCTCCGGCATGGGCAGTGCGGCGAGTCGCCTCAGCGTACTTCAAAGTTCTTCTGCCGCGTCTCGGGCTCTTTCTCCCCGCAGGGAGAAGGTGAATCCCGCGCGGAGGAGGATGTTATTTTTATCCGCGAATCTTGCATAAATATCTCGGCGTCGCTCCTCCGCATCATGTCCCGAAACAAGCCGACCGGAACCCTGAGCACGTTGGTGCGGTCCTTCATCGCTTCCGGGCGCCTCAGTACTCCAGCGTCAAAGTCCGTCCCGAACGCGCAGCGAACGAGCCTCGACCTCCTCGCGAAGAAGGAAAGCTATATCGCGTCTTGGTCCTTGCAGAGATGGCAGGTATGAAGCGGAGCGAGATCCTCCAGCGGCTCGAGGAACGCCTCGCGCGGGGCGAAATCTCCGAGAAGACGTACATCGACATCAAGGCCCGCTACGACTCGGAGCCCGAGGAAGCCTCGGTGGCCGAGGCGCCTGCGCCGAGTCTCGAAGCATCCATTCACGAGGCCGTCGCGCGCGCTACGGAGGAGGCCGCCCGCACGACCGAGCAGGCTGTACGAGCTGCCGGCGAGGCCATGCGCGCGGTCGACTTCTCCGGCTTCGGCGCGAAGATCAGCGACGAGTCCATCAAGATCTTAGGTTCCGGGGTCGTCTCAGGCAACCCAGTCAAGACGGTCGAGTTCAAGGCCGCGGGCAGTGCGCAGGTCCGCGGACCCCTCGAGTGCGAGACGGTGAAGGTTTCCGGATCTTGCGACTTCGACGGGGATGTGCGGTGCGTGGAGTTCCGCTCCGCCGGCTCCAGCCGCATCGCCGGTTCGCTGCACACCCAGGACGTGGACGTGAGCGGTTCCCTCCAAGTCGGGAAGGATCTCCAGGCCGTGGACATCGCCTCCAGAGGTTCTCTCCGCGTGAACGGGGACGTCTCCGGCCAGGACTTCCACTCTTCGGGGAGCGTCCGGATCGAAGGTGAGCTGAAGGTCGTCGACGTGGACATCGAGCTCGGGGGAAGCTCGAGAGTCCGGACCATCGAGGGTCAGGACATCTCCGTCCGCACGACGGGCGGCTTCATCCGCACCCGCGGAGACCTGACGGCGGAGCGGATCACCGGCGTTGACGTGGACCTCGAGGGGACCACCGCCGGATACGTGGAGGGTCAGGATGTGCGGATCGGGCCCCATTGCCGCATCGACGTCGTTGTGGCGCAAGATCTCGTCGTCCACGAGTCCAGCGAGGTCAAGGAACGTCGCGTACCGGCCGCTTGAGGCGCGCCGCCAGCCCCTCCCTGCGTGGTATCGGATATTCAGTCCACAACCCTGAAATAGGTCGGTGGGGTTGAACGCCGCGTGCCCGAAAGGGTCGTTCTCAAGGTGGCCGAAGCCCCCCAGTCTGACGTCGGCCTGGGCCGAGCGCGCGTGGACACGAAGACCCGCCTGGCTCTCGGCGTCGACGTGGGCGAGATCATCCAGATCATCGGGAAGAAGTCCACCGCGGCGAAGCTCTTCCGCGTCATGCAGGAGGACGAGGGCAAGGGCATCATCCGCATCGACGGCCTCGTGCGCCGCAACGTCGGCGTGAGCCTCGGAGACAAGGTCGAGGTCAAGAAGGCCGAGGTCCTCCAGGCGGAGCGGATCACGATCGCGCCGATCATCAGCGAGGGGCACAAGATCTCCTTCGGCCAGGGCATCGAGAACTTCGTGAAGCGTGGCCTCCTGAAGCGCCCGCTGAACAAGGGCGACGTGGTCATCGTGCCCGGAATCGCCCTCATGGGCGGTGCGTTGCCCTTCATGGTCATCAGCACGGCCCCAAAGGGGATCGTCCAGATTCAGGACGACACGATCGTGGAGATGAAGGAGGAGCCTGTCCGCGAGGGCGAGGTCCTCACCCCGACGGTCACGTACGAGGACATCGGCGGGCTCAAGGAGGAGCTCATGAAAGTCCGCGAGATGATCGAGCTCCCCCTCAAGCACGCGGAGCTCTTCGAACGTCTCGGGATCGATCCGCCCAAGGGCGTGCTCCTCTACGGTCCCCCGGGCACCGGCAAGACCCTGATCGCGAAGGCCGTGGCCAACGAGGCCGGGGCCAATTTCTATTCGATCCAGGGCCCGGAGATCATGTCCAAGTACTACGGACAGAGCGAGGAGCGCCTCCGGGAGAAGTTCGAGGAGGCCCAGAAGAACGCGCCGTCCATCCTGTTCATCGACGAGCTAGACTCCATCGCCCCGAAGCGGGAGGAGGTCACGGGCGAGGTGGAGCGACGCGTCGTCGCGCAGCTGCTCACCCTCATGGACGGCCTCTCGGGCCGCGGCCAGGTCATCGTCATCGGCGCGACGAACCGGGATGAGGCCATCGACCCGGCCCTGCGCCGCCCCGGCCGCTTCGACCGGGAGATCGAGATCGGCGTCCCGGACCGCGTGGGCCGCAAGGAGGTCCTCCAGATCCACGCCCGCGGGATGCCCATCGAGGGCACGGAGGAGGACCGGGACCGGCTCCTCTCCGAGCTCGCCGACGTGACCCACGGCTTCGTGGGCGCGGACCTGGCCGCCCTCGCGCGGGAGGCCGCGATGAAGACCCTGCACCGCTACCTGCCCGACATCGACCTGGAGAAGCCCATCCCCGCGGAGACCCTGGAGAAGATGCGCGTCCTCCCGGAGGACTTCAAGGACGCCCTCCGAGAGGTCGAGCCGAGCGCGATGCGCGAGGTCCTCGTCGAGATCCCGAAAATCTCCTGGGGCGACGTGGGCGGCCTGGGGGACATCAAGATGAAGCTGCGCGAGGCGGTCGAGATGCCCCTCAAGGAGCCGGAGGCCTTCAAGCGCATGGGCATCAAGCCCCCGCGCGGCATCCTGCTCTACGGCCCCCCGGGCTCCGGGAAGACCCTGCTGGCCAAGGCCGTGGCCAACGAGTCCGAGGCGAACTTCATCTCCATCAAGGGCCCCGAGGTCATGTCCAAGTGGGTCGGCGAATCCGAGAAGGCCGTCCGCATGATCTTCAAGAAGGCGAAGCAGGTCGCCCCCTGCATCGTCTTCCTGGACGAGCTCGACGCGATTGCCCATCGCCGCGGGTTCGACAACGACAGCGGCGTGAGCGAGCGGGTCGTGAACCAGCTGCTCACCTCCATGGACGGCCTGGAGACCTTGGAGGGCGTCGTGGTCATCGGCGCGACGAACCGGCCGGACATGGTCGATCCGGCGTTGCTTCGCACGGGCCGCTTCGACCGCATCCTCCTCGTGCCCGCGCCGGACAAGGTCGCGCGCCTGGAGATCCTGAAGGTCCACACGAAGACAATGCCCCTGGAGGGCGTCGACCTGGACGAACTCTCGGAGGAACTCGACGGGTATACCGGCGCGGACATCGAGGGCCTGGCCCGCGAGGCGGCCATGGTCGCCCTGCGGGAGAACAAGAACGCCAAGAAGGTCACCATGGCGCAATTCCAGGAAGCGATCAAGGTCGTCAGGCCGAGCCTGGACGAGGAGACGGTCAAGTTCTACGAGCGCCTGGGCCGGAACATCGAGCGCGGGTCCGCGCGGCGGCAGAAGGAAGAGGTCCTCGGGTACTACCGCTGATTCGAGCGAAATCGCGTCGCACCTTTCTTATCCAAGGTATCCTTTCTCGGGGGCATGCCCGTGGAGCCTTCCTGGAAGAAGTGGGCCCGCCGCGTCTGGTCCCTCGGCTACTCGCG
>Ga0265292_1002803_pt1 | contig 11534 bp, 7 predicted proteins | sample Munlanlewell296A_FD_189080 | JGI IMG/M metagenome (GOLD analysis project Ga0265292, IMG submission 189080) | Leachate microbial communities from a municipal landfill in Southern Ontario, Canada - Leachate well 296A | ecosystem: Engineered > Solid waste > Landfill > Unclassified | place: Canada...
CAAATCATCCAATTTTCAAAACATGGATCGATCTGGAAGTTTCACAATGCGGGTATTGTCAACCCGGACAGATAATGACTCTTGCAGCATTACTAAATGAAAAAGATAAACCTTCAAAGGAAACGATAGAAGAAGCCATGAATGGCGTTTTATGCCGATGCGGAACGTACCACAGAATCGGAAAAGCAATTGATAAACTTGCGGAGGGTAAATAACATGAAGGAATTGAAAACACAAACCCGGCGAGAGTTTATTAAAGTTGTCAGTCTTAGCGGAGGCGGTTTCTTCCTGGCAACATATTTACCGGCTAAAGATATTCTTGTTAAACTTGGTGACGAGCCAAAAATATTTTCTCCAAGTGTGTTTTTGAAAATTGATAACAAAGGAATTGTAACCGTAATAGTTCATCGTTCGGAAATGGGGCAGGGAGTGCGCACATCATTACCTATGCTTGTTGCTGAAGAATTAGAAGTTGATTTTAAGAAGATAAGAATCGAACAAGCCGATGGTGATAAAAAATATGGTAGTCAAACAACGGGAGGCAGCCAAAGTATCAGAATGTCTTTCGAACCGTTTAGAATTGCGGGCGCCACTGCAAGAGAAATGTTAATAACTGCTGCTGCTGCAAAATGGTCTGTACAAGCATCGGATTGCTATGCTGAAAAGGGTTTTGTGATAAACAAGATCAGCGGGAAAAAAATCAGTTATGGTGAACTTGTTGATGACGCATCCAAACTGCCTGTTCCACAAAATGTGAAATTAAAGGATCCGAAAGACTACAAGGTAATTGGCAATAGAGTGCATAGAACTGATACTCCTGAAAAGCTCTATGGCGCGGCTAAATTCGGAATTGATGTTGTTATCCCGGGAATGTTTTATGCAGCCGTTGAAAGGTGTCCGGCTTTCGGCGGAAGTTTGAAAAGTTATGATGATTCAAAAACCAGAAAAATTAATGGCGTGGTTGATGTTATAAAAATTTCCAGAGGAGTTGCCGTGATTGCAACTTCAACATGGAGCGCTTTCAAAGGTAAAGAGGCGCTTGTGATTGATTGGGATCTTGGTCCGAATGCAAACCTCGATTCTGAATCCATTCATAAAAGTTTGCAATCTCATCTAACTAGTAAAGGCACAGAAATAGAAGTGATAGGAAAACCCGTTGAAGTTGAAGGCGAAACAAAAATCGAATCGGTATATGAAGTTCCGTTTCTTGCACACGCGCCGATGGAACCTGTAAATGCAATTGCTTCTGTTATAAATGGAAAAGCGGAATTGTGGGTGCCTTCTCAGAATCCGCAAGATGCTCAAAATCAAGTTGCAAAAATTTTAGAGATGAAACCGGAAAATGTTACAATTCACGTTACATTAATCGGCGGTGCTTTTGGAAGAAAGCTTAGATCTGACTTTGCAGTTGAAGCCGCAGAAATTGCAAAGGCATTTGGTAAACCAATTAAACTTACATGGACACGCAAAGACGATATGAAGCATGGATATTTTAGACCGACAAGTATGCACAGCTTAAAAGGTAGTATCGCAGAGGGAAAAGTGATCAAGCTTCAACATCATGTTATTGCGCCGTCAATAAGGGCGCAAGATTCCGGCGCGCCAAAAGTACCGAGAGAATATGATATAGTAGGCGGAACAACCGGCTTGAGGTATCAAATTCCTTATATCAAAATAAGCGGAACCGTTGTTAATACGCCGGTGCCAATCTCTTGGTATAGAGCCGTTTATGGAACACAAAATCCCTTTGCTGTTGAATCCTTTTTAGATGAATTGGCGCATGAGCTAAAAAAAGATCCGTATGAATTACGAAAAGAATTACTTCCGAATGATTCACGTCTGAAAAATGTTCTTGAAACCGCGGCAGAAAAAGCCGGATGGTTTAATAAACTTAGCAAAGGAAAGGGGAGAGGAATTGCATGTGCAGAAGCTTATGATAGTTATTGCGTGCAAATTGCAGAAGTTACGGTTGAAAACAATCAGCTAAGGATTGACAGATTTGTTTGTGCAATTGATTGCGGCATTGTAGTAAATCCCGATACGGTTGAATCTCAAATAGAAGGAACAATAGCATTTGCTCTTTCGGCGGCATTAAAAGGTGAGATCAATATAAGAAAAGGTGGAGTTGTGGAAAGCAATTTTGATGATTATCAAATTCTTACTTTAAAGGAGATGCCAAAAGTTGAAGTGCACATAATTAAGAGCACACAAAAAGTTGGCGGTGTTGGAGAATTGGCAATGGGTACTTGTCCGCCCGCTCTGTGTAACGCCATATTTAATGCAACGGGTAAAAGAATTAGAAAGCTGCCCATCAAGTTAGTTTGAGCGCGTACTAAAATAAACTTTGTGTGTATAAAATGAATCAGTATATAATAGACGGCAACAATTTAATTGGCAGAATCAAATCTTTCCAACAGCTTCAGAAAAAAGATAAGCAGGCAAGCCGTGAAAAATTGGTCAACTTGCTCAATAAGTATTTTGCAGGAAAGAAATTAAAATTGACTCTTCACTTCGACGGGCACCCAAATATCCCACTATCCGTTTCAAAAGGAAAGATTGAATATTCCAAAAACGAAATATCCGATAATCTCATACGAAGAGAAATTGAATCTTCGAAAAATCCGCGGCTATTAATTTTAATTACTTCCGATCATAGTCTTATGAATTTTGGAAAGGTTTGTGGTTGCACCATAATTTCTTCAGATGAATTTTATAAGATCATCGAGCAATCGTTCGAGAAAAATGATGAAGAAGAGAGGATCAAACAGTTGATCAATGATAAAAGCGAGTTCTTAAAACTTTTCCAAGACAGAAGCCAAAAATAATCTAGCCAAATCAAATTCCGTTTGAACTCTCCATTTGATTAGATATAAAAATTCACTTGATAAGTGTAAAACAAAGGATGCAGCGATGTATTCTTAATCAGCACTCAAACTTATTTGATTACCAACTTCTGCTGTGTAGAGTTTTACTTGATTGAATTTAGTAAGTATGTTATAGCCGAGCCAATCTTGCGACTGATGTTCACCGTGAACTAGTATAACACGTTTCGGTTTTGTGATTTCGACAATTTTCAACAACTCTTCTCTTTTTGAATGTGAAGGGAAGTAAAATCTTTCCAACCGGCAATTGATTTTTTGTGGAGAACGAAATTCTGTGATTTGAATTTCATCTCCTCGATTTGCATTCATAACTTTGTAGCCGGGAGTTTTGGAATCCATATAACCAACTCCAAAAATTCCAAACGTTTCCTGACGTATCCAAAAATCTAGAAGTCGAAAAGAAGCTGTTCCTTCAAGCATCATTCCACTTGAAGCGAGAACAATACCTGGATTTTTTTTGAAATAATTATAGTCGTCAATTTCGAATAAATTGCTTTGCGGAATGTCGCGAAGTTTGAGTTCCCTATTTTTTCTTCTCACTAAATAACGGTTCCGATCATACAAGACCGAAATTTCTCTTCCAATGCCGCCCGTATAAATATTTGTTTCAGTTAGCAATCCTTTTTTCATTAACAGATGGATTGACGCGAGCAGCTCCTGCGTTTTACCCAGTGCGAAAACCGGAATTAGAATTGATCCGCCTTTCTGTAAAATTAAGTTTGCATGTTTGCTAAATCGTTTCTGTTCACTCTGCCAAGAACCAAGATTGGACGAATCAGTCCCGGCGTAAGTAGATTCTAAAATTAGCGTGTCAATTTTTTTAACCTTTGATAAGTCAGCGCCTATCATGATAGTCTGATCAACGAGATTAAAATCCCCGGAATAAAAAAGTTTCTGTCCATCGTGTTCAATTAAAATCGCGGCGGCACCAAGAATATGTCCTGCATCATAAAATGTTATTTGGATTGGCAAAACAGAATTATGACGTAATCCTTTTAATGAAAAAGTTTCTTCATATTTCACGGCACGAATACTTCGCACCAATAAATCAATCTCTTCGTGAGTATAAATTCTTATTTCATTCTCGTCGTTCTGGTTATTTGCCAAAATATTAGCTGCATTGTGAAGTGTGAGTTCTGCAATTTCTTTCGTCTGTGTTGTAGATATTATTATTACGTGAGGAATTCTCTGAATCAAAAAAGGAAGCGAGCCGATATGATCTTGATGAGCGTGACTTATTAAAACGTAGTCAACGGGCAAGTCATCTAATAATTCAAATTTTGGAAGTGACTCTAAACCTTTTTTCCGAGGATGGATTCCGCAATCGAGAAGTATTCCCGTACCGGAAATATTCAGGTAAAAACAACTAGCGCCGATATCATCGGCGCCTCCAAGTGGTAAAAATTTTATCATTCGGTCCTATTTGTAATATTCATATTCGTAAACCGTATGAAGAACCACTGTTTCACTATTATCGTATCTAAGCTGCTCACTCTGTAAACCTTTCGGGTTATATTTGAATACCAATCTGATCTGTCTTCTCCCGTCTAATAGAAACATTTTATATTCAATCACATTTCCCTTTTCATCGGAAGTGTAAGATCGTTTGGTTTCACTATCAATCATTTCATTAAGGTTACCGTTTGCATCATATTTATAAGTGTTAACTTGATTAGAACTTTTTTCATTGATCAATTTTCCAGATGAATCATATTCCGGAATTGATACACCAGCGGTATCTCCCTTCTGATCCAAGTATGTTGTACGAATTCTAACATTGTTCTTGTATGTAAAATTTTGTTGATCAGTAAGTTTATCGTTTTCATAATTTTTTATTTCGATAACATTTCCACTCTTATCATATTTTAGAACGGACTTAGTTTCAGTTCTCTTACGTCCGGTTGAAACTAAACGTCTTTCAATTTCATAACCGCGAGGATCGTACCTGGATGTTTGTGTATTTGATCTTCCGGTATCATCTACTCCTTCGGCTTTTACAGGACGACCTTTTGCGTCATAACTAAATGTATAATGGGAGATAACATTTCCCGATGAATTCTGTTCGGTCATCTCGGTGAGTAATCCCTTTTTATTAAACGTTTCTGTTGTTAATAAAATTTTCTTATCGCCTATTTGATTAGGCATACCGTAGTAAACGGCATATTTAGAGCGCGTTTTTACCCTGAGCTGTTTAATTTTAGCAAACTCTTTTTCTTCTTGTGATACAAAATCAGATTTTCTTTTACTTGACGGATTAATATTCTGAGCTGCATTGAATTCATAAGCGCCTGAAATAGTAAGTATTATCAATATGACAAGAACATGTATTTGAAAATGAAAAAAGATTCTGCGTGATGAATTCATTACCTATCTCCTAAAAATTCGATTAGTTGTTATTAGTCTTTTCTACTTGGTGGATTTAATTAATGCCAATTCAACATCGGCGGCAGATTCAAGTTCCCTGATTAATTGCTCAATTATTTTGTGATCTTCTAAAATTATGGAATGATCATATGCAAAAGATCATTGTTCACAACCATTACTGGAATTTATTTTCTTTTTTTTAATTGTCTTTCGCGGAATAACTGCCCGATCTCTGCACCAACAATAAACAAACAGGCAGAGTAAAAAACCCATAATAGTATTGCGATGATTAAAACGAACGCGCCATAGAGCGGATTGCCAGACAGCATATTATTTAAATAATACTTGAAAATATTGCGGGCAACTTCCCAAAGCAATGTTGCCCAAAGAGCGCTGACTAAAGCTACTTTTTTACCAAGTTGTTCATACGGAATTAAATAATAAAGTAAGAAAAACATTCCAAACATTAATCCAAGCGATAGAGCGTAAACGCCAAAATTCCAAAGTGAACTACTGGTTAATTGTTGGATAGCAGGATAATATTTTGTTAGCTCATAAAATATTTTTATTGCCGGATACATAAATGTTGTAAGTGAAATCAAAAACACAAGTAAGATTACCATCAATATGTCGCGTAAAAATCCGTATAAATATCCTTTCAATATTTTCACATGATAAATCTGATTTAGGATTGTTCTTATGCTGCTGAAGATCCAGGTTGAAGTAAAGAGTAACCCGATGGCACCGAGGAAGCCGGCAAGAGTTTTGTATTCAATCACTTCCGGCAGCCTGGAGACGATTAATCGCTTTACATAATTTGCGTATGCGGGGTATGGTATCGTCTGATCGATCACATTATTTATTTGAGTTTCGATAACAGATTGATCAAAAATATTTCCAAGAAGAGAAAATATAAAAAGAATAAATGGAATCATTCCAAGGAAAAGCGAGAATGAAATTCCTGCGCCGGCAAAGAAAAGATTGTTCTCATCCATCCGTTTAAACAATCCGAGAATATAATGACGGAGGAATTCGCTGATTTTTCTGTAAGTGGATAGTGAGATTACAGAGTCAATCCTTTTTAGAATTTTAAAGCGTAACATTCATTCTCTTAGTGATTGCAGAATAGTAAAGATCAATCAGAAGCGGAATTGAAAAATCATATTGGTCATTTACATTCAAACTCTTACCGCCCGTTTCACCGATCAGCATAAAAGGAGTAAAACATTTTGATGCGGTCTCTTCGAATTTTTCCTGGTTATCCGGATTTACCGAAATAATAACACGCGATTGCGATTCGGAGAAAAAAGAAAAATCTTCACGCGTTTTAACCGGTATATGAACTCTCGAACCAACAGGTTTTTCTTGATTAATAATGCAGCATTCTGCAAGCGCACACATTATTCCGCCGTCGGAAATATCATGTGCAGAATTTATTAATCCGTTTTCAATGAAATGAAGAAGAAGTTTGTGCAAATCTTTTTCTGTCTGTAAATCTATTTTGGGAATTTCTCCAGTCACTAAATTGTGAATGACCTTCATATACTCGCTTCCGCCAATTTCTTCGTAATCTTCGCCAATCAGATAGATCAAATCGCCGTCGTTCTTGAATTGCGCTGTGGTTATATTTTCCAGCTTTTCAATTAAACCAACCATTCCTATTACAGGAGTAGGATAAACCGATGTGTCGGGACTTTCATTATAAAAACTAACGTTGCCGCCGGTAACAGGTGTGTTAAAAAACCTGCACGCTTCGCCCATCCCTTCAATTGCTTTTTTGAAAGTCCAATACATTTCCGGTTTGTAAGGATTACCAAAGTTCAAACAGTTTGTAATTGCAAGTGGAATTGCCCCGCTGCAAACTACATTGCGGGCAGATTCAGCAACCGCAATCTTTGTTCCTTCCTTTGGATTTAGATAAACATATCTTCCGTTGCAATCTGTTTTTGCTGCAAGTGCTTTGTTGGTATCTTTTATTAAAATAACCGCCGCATCGGAACCGGGACCCACTACTGTGTTAGTGCGAACCATAGAATCGTATTGCTGATAAACCCACCGCTTCGATGCTATATTCGGCGAAGAAAATATTTTTTCAAACGCTTCCGAAACGCACTCCGGTTCCGGCAAACTTTTCAAATTAAATTTGCGTGTCTCTGAAAGATATTTTGGTTCCGCGGTTTCGCGGATATATACCGGTGCATTACCTCCAAGGACCAACTCAACAGGAGGAATTTCTACTTTCTTCTCACCTTGATAATTTATAATTACTTTTTCTTCATCGGTAACTTCACCAATATGCTCACAATGTAAATCCCACTTCTCAAAAATTTCTTTTACTTTTTCTTCACACCCTTTTTTTGCCACGACAAGCATTCTCTCTTGACTTTCCGAGAGCATAATTTCATAAGCGCTCATTCCCTCTTCGCGAAGCGGAACTTTGTTCAGATCAATAATCATCCCCGATTCACCTTTGGCGCTCATTTCCGAGGTTGAGCAAGAAATACCCGCAGCGCCCATATCCTGGATACCAATAACTAAATCATGTTTAATGATTTCCAAAGTCGCTTCGAGCAAAAGTTTTTCTGTGAACGGATCGCCTACTTGAACTGAAGGACGTTTAGCTTCCGACTTTTCCGAAATTTCTTCCGATGCAAAAGTTGCACCGTGAATTCCATCACGACCGGTTAATGAACCAACAATCATTACCGGATTGCCTTTCCCTTTGGCAGTAGCAGAGACAACATATTTTGTATCAACAATTCCAATTGCCATAGCATTTACGAGAGGATTTCCTTTGTACGATTCATCAAAATATATTTCTCCACCTACGGTAGGTACGCCAAAGCAATTTCCATAATCACCAATACCTTTTACAACGCCTTCAAATAAATATCGTGTACGTGAATCTGATAATGGACCGAAGCGAAGTGAATTTAAACATGCGATTGGACGTGCGCCCATGGTAAAGATATCGCGCAAAATTCCGCCAACGCCGGTTGCGGCGCCTTGATATGGTTCCACCGCCGATGGATGGTTGTGACTTTCAATCTTGAATGCAACAGCAAGTCCGTCACCAATATCAACTAATCCCGCATTCTCTTCACCGGCATTCACAAGTAATCTGCCACCGCTTCGCGGCAATGTTTTAAGAAGTGCAATTGAATTTTTATAACTGCAATGCTCGCTCCACATTACAGAAAAAATACCAAGTTCTGTAAAAGTTGGAGTTCTGCCAAGCCGTTCACAAATCCAGCTGTATTCTTCTTCAGTTAATCCGTGCTCACGCGCTAAACTTAAATTTACTTCCGGTTCTTTCATTTTCTAAATTATATTTTATCAATTAGTGAGAACAATATAATAATTTTTCTTCTTTGCTTTGTGCAGAGATTGTCCAAAAAGTACAGTTTTAATTGTAGAACGAACCTGCCTACCGCGGGCAGGCTTCAGTTCGTTAAAATATTCTTAAAGCGAAATAATCCGCCTCGGCGGATCGCTCTACAACAAACCAGTTCTTACTTTTAGGACAGCCCCACAGCATAGAACATGACTCTTTGCTGCAAGAAGATACGATTGATACTCATACCAAACATTTCTATTTTTAAGCCGTCTTAAATACAAGAGAAAAAGCAGATGAATGCAAAAATGAATCTTTCATTTAATAATCATAAGTATTGGATAATTACTGCAATTGTTTTTTTTGCTGCAATACTAATCCTCTATCCATATGGTGTTTATAACAGTTTAACTTTTGAGACCACCCGGCCGCAAGCAATAAAGATTGCAGAGGATTTTTTGGAAAGTCAAAATATTGCTTTAGATGGATTTTACAGAGAAGCATTTGTTGAATCTTACCCGATGGAAAACAAATATTTTTTGAAAGAGTTAGGAACAGAAGGATACAAAAAAATTCTTCATAATAAAGACTGGCCAACGCGCGGATGGGAAGTTTTTATCCACCAAAATCTCAATAAATCATTACCACAGAAAAACTATAAGGTTAGCATCAGTTCTGATGGCAATATACTTGGATTCAATCAGTCATTACCAAATACTGTTGAAATACCATCTGTTAAGAAAGAGGAAGCTCTTTCACTTATAAAGAATTATCTCGCCTCAAATACAAAATTGGATTGGAATGATTATACTCTCTCTCAGAACACTCAAAACAATGCAGGCAAAAGAACAGATTATACTTTTCAGTGGGAAAAGCAAGAGAAAATTATAAAAGGCAAATGGACTATTACGGGTATCGTTTTAGGAAATCAAATTGGAGGATACTCTCATTCATTTGAAGTACCGGAATCCGAACGAAAATATTTTGAAGTTGGCGAAGCACTCTTTGGTACCGGTTCGCTGATATTTGTAATTTTTCTAATGATGGTGGCATTTTTCCTCTTCTTAAAAAAGTATCATCAAGGTGAAGTTTGGTTCTCGATGGGTCGAAATCTTTTTCTCTTTTATTTTGTTTTGGCTGTCTTGTTCTGGGCAAATATGTGGCCCGGATTTGGTAAAGGAATTGGTTTTGGGGACTTAAATTATAACTTAACAAAAATTATAGCTCTCATCATTTATGGCATAATTGTTCCCTTCTTTATAAGTCTGATTCTTTTTGCGGGCTGGGCAGTTGGAGAATCATATGCAAGAAGTCTCTGGCCTGAAAAAATGAAAGGAATTGATGGATTTGTTAAAGGTCATTGGACAACCATTTCCACAGGTTCTTCTTTAATGAAAGGAATGGTTTTGGGAATAGGTTACGTGTTATTCTATGTTGTAGTAGCACTTTTATTAAATAAGCCGCATTCAAGTGTTTTCATTAGTAACTTATCTATGTTCGAAATTTTTATAGGTTTTTCCCCTGCGGCATATATCATTCTGCATTCATTAACTTCCGCTACTCTTTCAAGTGTTGTTATTTCTTTCTTCATTATTAATACTTCTTATCAGCGGTGGAAAAAGAAATGGGTATCAATTTTTCTTGCAGGTTTGGTTACTATGTTTGGTGCAGTAATAGCTCAGACACCGCCGTCACTAAATAATTTTGCCATTGATTTACTCTCTTATTTCCTTTTTGGCTGTGCCATAGGATATATTTATTTCTTGTTTGATCTTCTAACAATAGGAAGTATGTTCTTCCACGCAACTTTAATTTCCTATGGGTTAGTTCTTGCTGCAAGTCAAAATAGTTTCTATCAGATTAACTTCATCATTTTGTGTATCTTTTTAGTGATAACCCCGCTCATCTATCTTATTAGTAGGATCCGCAATAAAGAATTTATTTTAGAAGATTACGGAGTACCAACTCACATCCAAAGAATATCAGAAAGAGAACGGCTAAAGAAAGAATTAGAGATAGCGGCAAAAGTTCAATTGAGTTTACTTCCTAAAGAAGAACCTAAAATTCCCGGATACGAAATTTCGGCGATCAGTATTCCCGCAATCGAAGCAGGCGGTGATTATTTTGATTTTGTAAAACTTAGCGGTGATAAATTGGGAATCGCCATTGGAGATGTTTCCGGTAAAGGTGTAGGTGCTGCAATATACATGACACTAACAAAAGGTATTTTGCAAGCACACGCAGAAGAAGACGTATCTCCAAAAAATGTTTTAGGAAAAGTTAATCGCCTTCTCTACAAAACTATCGAGAAAAATACATTTGTAAGTATGTTTTATGCTATTCTTGATTCAAGCAAGCACACTATTCTTTATTCGCGCGCCGGACACAATCCGGGTATTCTGTGCAGTCAAGAAGGCGGCGATACTAAACTTTTACTTAGTAAAGGAATGGCTCTTGGATTAGAAGAGGGACACATATTTACATCAACACTTAACGAAGAAGAAATTTCTTTGAAACATGGCGACGTATTTGTTCTTTACACGGATGGTTTTACTGAGGCAATGAATGAAAGACATGAAGAATACAGTGAAGAAAGATTGATAAAACTCATCGAAGCTAATAGAAAATTGAGTTCTCGTGAATTGTTAGACTTGATACTGAAAGAAGTGAAAAAGTTTGTAGATAATTATCCGCAGCATGACGATATGACTTTGGTGATATTGAAAAGATTATGATCTCTTGCTTTTTTGAGTTCAATATATTTTGATTATTGTCAGCTAAAAGCTAACAGCTTATTGATTTTTCCTTACCTATACATCCCCCTCCTTCAATGTTGTTAGGTTAAGAAGGGAAACCGTTGTCCGAAGGACTCCTATGGAGAAACGGTTAACAATTTGAACATAGCTTTTAAGAGTAACGATTATGACGAAAAATAAAGCCATCACCGTTAAGGG
>Ga0265292_1002804_pt1 | contig 11532 bp, 6 predicted proteins | sample Munlanlewell296A_FD_189080 | JGI IMG/M metagenome (GOLD analysis project Ga0265292, IMG submission 189080) | Leachate microbial communities from a municipal landfill in Southern Ontario, Canada - Leachate well 296A | ecosystem: Engineered > Solid waste > Landfill > Unclassified | place: Canada...
AAAGGGCATAAACTCAGATTATTCATATATTTTAAAGGTCTGTAATCTGGTGAAAGAACGCGTGAATTTAGTAAGCGAACTATGGGCACAGTCATCTTTCTTTTTTGAAGCGCCAAAGATTTTTGATGAAAAAACAGTTAAAGATAAATGGAAGGAAAATTCTGCACAGTTTGTCGCTGAAGTAAAAGAAATAATTAACAATGCCTCCGGTTTCTCAGCGGCTCTGCTTAAAGAAAGCGTTTCGGAATATGTACGGCAAAAACAGCTTGGCATGGGACAGGTGATGAACGCTTTGCGCTTATGCATTGTAGGCGCATCCCTTGGCCCCGATCTGTTTGAAATTATCGGCCTGCTGGGCAAAGAAGAAGCGATCAGGAGAATTGATTTCGCTCTTCAAACTTTAAAAATGTGAAAATTTAAAACTTTTATTAGAATAATTTTTTTTATTTTTGTTTCAAATTAACTAAAACCAAATCATTATGAAAAAAAATTTCCTTTTAATTGCATTGTTCTTTGCCAGTATAGGGCTGAATGCCCAATATTGGTCGCAGCAAAACACCAATTTTTCTGGTACATCCGTAGGTGTTGATCAAGTTTCAATTGTTGACAGCAATATTGTTTGGATAAATGGATTTAATGGTTCTGGAGTAGGTCCAAGGATCAAGGTCTTTTCAAGAACACAGGATGGCGGTACTACATGGACAACCGGAACATATGCCGGGTTTGGTGCAACAGTGTACCCATACGTATTAACGGCTGCCAGCTACACAACGGCCTTCGCTGTTGCTATGGATACAGCATCATCAGCAGCTTCGTTCTGGCAGACAACCGATGGCGGCACCACATGGACAACCGTGGCTAGCGCCCTGAACGGAGCAAGTTCTTTCGCCGATGGCGTTAAGTTCTGGAACAGCACACAAGGTTTTTGCTACGGTGATCCCGTTAGCAGTGAATTTGAAATATATACTACCAACGATGGCGGTACCACATGGACAGCCGTTCCTGGTGCAAATATCCCGGATCCTTCGGCTTCTGACGAATACGGTTACAATGGTTTTGATTGTGCAGCCATTGTTCCCGGAGGAATAGGTGTCTTTTTAACAAACAAAGGTCGCGTATTTAAAACCATTGATTATGGCACAACATGGACAACTACAACAGACCCATATACAACTGCTGCAAGTGGCAAAATATATGCATCAAGCGCCAACTATATTATCTTGGCTAATTGGGCTACATCTACTTCAACTTCATATACATGGAAATATACTACAGATGGCGGTACTACATGGCAAACATTTTCACCATCCGGAACTTTTTATGATTATCAGATGTGTTATGTCCCTGGTTCGCCCAATATGTTTGTGTCTACATCACCTTATCAAGGAACATCTGGCGTTTCATATAGTTTTGACGGTGGCCTGAACTGGACTGATTATCTGGATACTTTACTGCAGCCTATGGGACCGAACATTCAGTGTCTTGGTGTTGGGTTTTATAATACGGGCATTGGATGGGTAGGAAATTATGATCAGAACGGATTAATAAATTCTATTTTAAAATACCATCCTGCTCCTGTAGGTATGGATGCAGGAGCGTTAACTATTTTGCAACCAAGCAGCCCAACCGTTATTGGTTCTGATGTGCAAGTTATAGTAAGAGTTAAAAATTTTGGTACAACCACTATTACTTCAATGGACATTGCATATCAGGTTGGTACTTCTTCTCCTGTTTCTGTTCCATGGATAGGCACCTTACTCCCTGATTCTACATTGGATTATACTTTTACAACAACTTATGTTTCTCCTGATTCCATATATAACCTTTGTGCTTATACAGTGGTAACAGGAGATATCTATCCTTCAAATGATGAAACCTGTAAATCAGTACAGGGAACTGTTGGCATTAAAGAGGGTTATATAGACGGATTAATATTAAATCAGAATTTTCCAAATCCGACAATTGGTTTTACTACAATTGGTTTCACTGTGCCCGATAATGGCGAAGTAGTATTATCTTTAATGAATTCAATTGGGAAAGTTGTTTACAGAGAATCTAAGAAAGTAGATGTTGGCAGTCACAAAATAACATTAAACACCAGCCACTTTACGGCAGGAGTTTATTTTTATGAATTTAAATTCAATGGTAGCAGGCTTTACAAGAAAATGATCATCAACTAACCAATAAATTTTCACTCCCTGCAAAAGAGGTAAGAAATTACCTCTTTTTTTTCAGGAACGAGTTAAGAAGAATTAATTATTTTAAAGTAATTATAAGCTTATGAAAACAGAAGTTGCTATAGGAATAGATGTGGGTGGAACAAACACTGATTTCGCTATTGTTGACAGGGATGGAAATTGTTTACTAATGGACAGTATACGAACCGATAGGCACAACGAAGTTGTGCAATTTTTAGATGAGCTTACCGAAAAGTTAAAATCTCAAATTCGTAAACTTGACAAGCAGTTTGAAGTAAAAGGCATTGGTGTGGGCGCACCGAATGGTAATTATTTTAAAGGCACTATTGAATTTGCTCCAAACCTGAAGTGGAAAGGTACGATTCATTTGGCTGATATGTTGGCAAAGCGAATGAATTTGCCCGTTGTTCTTACCAATGATGCCAATGCTGCAGCTATTGGTGAAATGATCTATGGTGCAGCAAAAGGCATGAAAGATTTCATTGTGATTACCCTGGGAACAGGCTTGGGCAGCGGTATAGTGGTAAATGGCGAATTACTTTATGGCCACGATGGCTTTGCCGGAGAACTGGGTCATACCATTGTTTATCCCGAAGGCCGTACATGCGGTTGTGGCAGAAAAGGCTGCCTCGAAACTTATGCTTCTGCAACCGGAATTGTCCGTACTATTGTTGAAATGCTTCAGCAATCCGGCGAACCAAGCATTTTAAGAAATATTGAAAAAGATAAACTTAACTCAAAAGAAATTTTTCTCGCAGCGCAAAAAGGAGATAAAATTGCCCTTGATGCATTTGAGTTTACAGGAAAGATACTTGGCATGAAACTATCCGATGCAGTTGCCTTTTCAAGCCCTGAAGCAATCATTCTTTTTGGCGGACTTGCTTTGGCAGGCGAATTAATATTTGTCCCTACCAAAAAATACATGGAATATTACATGCTGCCACTATTTCGTAACAAAGTAAAACTTCTTCCTTCGCTTGTGAATAATAAAAATGCTGCTGTTCTTGGAGCTGCAGCCCTTGTTTGGACACACATGAAAAACGGGTAATCATTCAAAAAGATCCTCATCTCTTAATAATAGAAGAATAGCAGATTGCGGCACCAGGAAATATTTTTCCCGGTCAAATTCAATTTCAATGGCATGTTTTTGCAGATATAAAGCAAAATCGCCTTCTTTTGCCTGGAGAGGGATATATTTAGTTTTTACTTTATCTTTCTTCCAGCTTTCTTCGTCTTCAACTGATGGAATTGGATAACCGGGTCCTGCTTTAATAATATAACCACTTTGGATTTCTTCTTTTTCTGTAACAGTAGGCGGAAGATACAATCCTGATTTAGTGCGGTCGTTCAGCGATTTTGGTTTTAACAGCACCCTGTCGCCTACTACAATAAGCTTATGGAGGTTGGTTGCAGAGATATCCATTGAATAAAAATATTATTATAAATCTATTTTTTATACTCGCGAAATTAATAATTTATTAAGTGTAAAAATATATAAACAAAAGGTTAACCATTATTTTTTTGTATGATTTTGATAAAAATACCAAGTTAATTATACCAGGTAAGATTAAATGTAAAATTTGTTGAAATATAAAAAACAACCGGAGTTAATTTCTATCCACGAAGTTTAATGTTTGGGCACTCGACCCGCGTCGAGCACGTCGGGGTGGTACTGAAATATTATTCTTAACTTTGTGCCCATTAAAATAATGGGGCGTTAGCTCAGTTGGTAGAGCGTTAGGTTCGCAATCTAGAGATCAGGGGTTCGACTCTCCTACGCTCCACGTAGATTATTAAGGGTTTCAAACATTCTGAAAAGAATGCTTTTTCTATTCATTAACGTTTTATTCTTTTTGATTAACTATTTATTCAACAGATTTTGTCTTAACTTCCTATAAGTTGAACAGTTTTATTAAAAGAGTTTGGTTCTTTTTTGTTAGCATTTTCATTCATCATCCTGAAAATAAACAAAATTTTAAAACAATCTTTGAAATTAATGTAGCAGGAAATAAATAATATCTTTGTATGCAGAAAGAACAAAAAACCATGAAAAAACCCTTACTTTTTATAGTATTTTTTTACTTTATCGCATTTTTAAATAATGCGTTGTATGCACAATGGACATGGCAAAACCCTTTACCACAGGGAAATGATTTAACTTCCGTTTACTTCACCGATGCGAATACTGGTTATGCAGTTGGTGATGTTGGTACTATACTCAAAACTACCAATGGTGGCACGGACTGGATAATACAAACAAGTGGCACTACTAATGATTTAACTTCCATTTACTTCACTGATGCCAATACTGGTTATGCAGTGGGTGGTAATTATAGTAGTAGTAGTTATATTATTCTAAAAACCACGAATAGCGGTACTAACTGGATAACACAAACAAGCGGTGCTAATTTTCGTTTAAATTCTGTTTGCTTTACCGATGCCAATACTGGTTATGCAGTGGGTGGTAATAGTAGTAGTTATATTATTCTAAAAACCACGAATGGCGGTACTAACTGGATAACACAAACAAGCGGTGCTGATTTTTGTTTAAATTCTGTTTACTTTACCGATGCCAATACTGGTTATGCAGTTGGTGGTAATAGTAGTAATAATATTATTCTAAAAACCACGAATGGCGGTACTAACTGGATAACACAAACAAGCGGTGATGGTTTTCGTTTAAATTCTGTTTACTTCACCGATGCCAATACTGGTTATGCGGTTGGTGGAGTTGGTACTATGCTCAAAACCACCAATGGTGGCACAGACTGGATAGTACAAACAAATGGCACTTATTATTCTTTAAATTCCGTTTACTTTACCGATGCGAATACTGGTTATGCCGTTGGGCAAGAGGAAATTTTTAAAACAACGAATGGCGGGACTAATTGGATAACACAAACAAGCGGTGCTGCTTATAATTTAACTTCTGTTTACTTCACCGATACCAGTACTGGTTATGCGGTTGGCGATTTTGGTGCTATACTCAAAACTACCAATGGCGGCACAGTCTGGATAACACAATCAACCGAAACTTATTATTGGATTAATTCCGTTTACTTCACCGATGCCAATACTGGTTATGCGGTTGGTGGTTGTAATGATGGTACTATTCTAAAAACAACAAATGGCGGTACTAACTGGACAGCACAAACAAGCGGAACAAGTGATGTTTTACGTTCAGTTTATTTTACCGATGCCAATACTGGTTATGCTACCGGCTATAGTGGAACAATTATAAAAACTACCAATGGCGGCACAAACTGGACAGTACAAACAAGCGGCACTACTAATGATTTAACTTCCGTTTACTTCACTGATGCCAATACTGGTTATGCAGTAGGCGATTGGACTATTCTTAAAACCACCAATGGCGGTACTAACTGGATAGTACAAACAAGTGGAACAACTTCTAATGTTTTACGTTCCGTTTACTTTACTGATGTCAATGCTGGTTATGCGGTTGGAGATACTCGGTTACTCAAAACTACTAATGGCGGCACGGACTGGATAGTACAAACAAGTGGCACTACTAAAATTTTAACTTCCGTTTACTTCACTGATGCTAATACTGGCTATGTAGTAGGTTTTGATGGTACTATTATCAAAACCACCAATGGCGGTACTAACTGGACAGCACAAACAAGTGGGACTTCCAATTTTTTATATTCCGTTTTCTTTACCGATGCCAATACTGGTTATGCAGTTGGTGAAGCTGGTACTATACTCAAAACTACTAATGGCGGCACGGACTGGATAGTACAAACAAGTGGCACTACTAAAATTTTAACTTCCGTTTACTTTACCGATGCGAATACTGGTTATGCAGTTGGTGATGCTGGTACTATTCTCAAAACTACTAATGGCGGTCAATCAGGTATAGATGATAATGATATTGTTCTAAAAAGTAATTTAACCAATTATCCAAATCCCTTTAGTAACAATACAACAATCAGTTATCAATTACTTAAAAAAAACAATGTAAAATTAATAGTATTTGATATTACAGGCAAAGAAATAAGAACCCTTATAAACCAATTACAACAGATAGGTGTATACAATATTAATTTTGATGCAGGCAATTTACAAAGCGGGATTTATTATTACAGATTGGTTGCCGGAAATATAGCAGAAACCGGTAAAATGATAATTATTAGTGAAAAATGAAACTGAATTAAAATACTGAAAACAATCTACTTCTGGTCTAAATATGGACTAAATCATAAAATAAAAAAACATAATTACGGTTTCCTTTAGTGGTGAGGAACGCTCCACAAAGATTATTAAGGGTTTCAAGCATTCTGAAAAGAATGCTTTTTCTATTCAAGTAACGTTTTATTCTTTTTGATGATAGTCAAAATAAATCATAATTATGTGGGTAACCTGATCGGTGTATCCAGATAAACAGTTGTTTATGATATCTGTCTATGAAAATTACTAGATTATAATTGAAGATTGATTCGAAATCGATTTACATAATCAACTTCAATAATAGAATATTGTATCAATTGCTTGGTTAGTGCGGATTTCAGCAAGATTATTTTCATAATTTACATCCTGTTTTTACGCCATTCAACATTCCTAAAATAACAAATCCCCTGATATTCAGGGGATTGGGGTGTTGTTTGTGTTGTCCTGTCAGGGGTCGAACCTGAACTCTTCTGATCCAGAATCAGACGTGTTGCCAGTTACACCACAGGACAATGAAGGCGCAAATATACAAAATCTATACTATGCACGGCATAAATTTGTACATTTTGTTTTAGGTATAAGGGAATAAGGTATAGGGTATAGGGTTAGGGTATAGGATATATTCTCCTATATACCTCTATACCTTATACCTCTTTACCTTTAATTTTTCAGCAGCTGTAAGTATCACCTCATAAGTTGCAGGTAAAGAGAAATCAGGCTCTATATCATGATTACCCACTGCCGATATTGCATCCTTTATCGCCAGCCACACCGAAAATGCCAGCATAAACGGAGGTTCGCCAACAGCCTTGCTTCTACGGATGTTTCCCTGATTAGGAACATTTTTTAATAACTCAACCCTGAAATCTTTCGGAATGTCATTTATTGTCGGTATCTTGTATGTATCGGGAGAATGTGTCAACTGGTTTCCGTTTTTGTCCCACTTTAATTCTTCTGTTGTGCACCAACCTACACCTTGAATAAATCCGCCTTCTATCTGTCCTTTATCAATTCCCTCGTTGATGGAATCGCCTACATCATGGACGATATCCGTTCTCAATAATGTATGCTGACCGGTGAGTGTATCAATCATCACTTCCGAAACAGCCATCCCGAAAGAATAGTAATAGAACGGATTTCCTTGTCCATTTTCCCTGTCGAAATAAATGCCGGGCGTTTTGTAAAAACCGGTAGAACTAAGGCTCACCCGCTTCAGATAGGCGGTTTTAATAATTTCGTCATAAGATATTTTCTTTCCGGGATTTTCTTTATTAAAAATGTAATTATTTTCAAAGACTATATTTTCTTTTAAGATTTTGTCAGCAGGATAAAGTCTTTCAAACTCATCCACCACCACTTCTACCAGCCTTGATTTTAAAATATCAATGGCATTCTTTACAGCCATTCCATTAATATCACTTCCGGAAGAAGCTGAAGTAGGAGAAGTGTTAGGTATTTTGGAAGTATTGGTAGCATTCACTTTTATTCTATCCGGAGTAATGCCAAGTTCAGCAGAAGCGATCTGCAATATTTTTGTATGCAATCCCTGTCCCATCTCTGTTCCACCATGGTTCACAAGCACAGAGCTATCGGTGTAAATATTTACTAAGGCCCCGGCCTGGTTGAGAAAAACAGTGGTGAATGAAATACCAAATTTAACAGGTGTAATCGCAAGACCTTTTTTGTAAAATTCGTTTTCTTTATTGAACTTTTCAATTTCTTTTCTGCGTTTAAAATATTCGGATGATTCTATCAGCTTATCATACATCATAAACAAGTGGTTGTTTTCAACCTTTTCTCCATAAGGAGTTACATTATTTTTTTCGTGCTGATAAAAATTGAGGTATCTTATCTCTGCCGCATCTTTCTTCAGAAATCTTGCAATCCTGTCTATCGCATTTTCAATAACCGCCATGCCCTGCGGTCCTCCGAAACCTCTGAAAGCCGTATTCGACGGGTGATTCGTCTTCCATGCTCTTCCTATGATCTGCACATCAGGAATAAAATAGGCATTGTCTGCATGCAACATGGACCTTTCCAGAATCGCCATTGACAGGTCGGTTGACGATCCTGCATCCGCATTCAGCTCCACTTTATAAACAAGTATTTTCCCTTTCTCATTAAAGCCAATTTCATATTTTGAAAGATAGCGGTGGCGTTTGCCCGTCATGATCTGATCATCATCACGGAACAGGTGAATTTTCACAGGGCGCTTTGTAGCGCCGGCAAGCAAGGCAGCCCATGCAGCCACATGATTTCCCTGGGTTTCCTTCCCCCCAAAACCGCCACCCATGCGTCTTACTTCCACCTCTACTTCGTTTTTGGGAACGCCTAATACTTCTGCAACAATAGCCTGTGTTTCTGAAGGATTCTGACTAGATGCATGTATCATTATTTCTTTCCCCTCGCCAGGAACAGCAAGCGCAGTCTGTGTTTCTAAGTACCAATGCTCCTGCCCTCCTGTCTGTAATTCTCCTTTTAAAACATGAGGTGAATTTTCCAATGCAGCATCTGCATTTCCTCTCTCAATCTTACGCTGAGGGGCAATGAGATTATTCTTCGCAATAGCAGTTTCGATGTCCAATATAGCTTCAAGCGGTTCGTATTCAATAATAATATTCTTTTCAGCATCAGCTAATGCTTCTTCATTCTCAGCAGCAATAAGCGCAAAAGCCTGTCCGATAAATGTAACTTCTTTTTCTGCAAGGCAGGGTTCATCATGTATCACGGGCCCCATTTGGTTTTCGCCGGGGATATCCTTTGATGTGAGAATTGCATGAACACCTTTTATTTTTAAAGATTTTGAAATATCAAGCTTTTTGATTTTTGCATGAGCATTTTTACTGAACACAACCTTTCCAAAGAGCAGCTGGTCATTCACAAGCATATCATTGATGTAAACGGATTCGCCGGTTACATGTTTTATTGCGCTGTCGTGATGAATCGTTTCATTCATAATAAATCCTCTTTACACTGTTAAATTCCGTAAGAGTTACCTGTAAAATCGCTCAATCCACTCAAATAAATATTGTTCTGAAAAATATACAAATTTATCCCGTTTTTAGTATAATTCTATAATATTAAAGAATAAATTTGGTTGTAACTAATCAGTAGGGTTAAATGCTTAATTAACAGTATGTTGATTTTATTCAAGTATTGTTTTCTCGCAGATTTTCGCAAATTTTTCCGCAGATATACGCAGAAACAATTTTTTACTATTCTCTACTTTCCGCGATTATCAGCGATTTTTATCTGTGTTCATCAGCGAGAAATATTTTTTAACAGCACTGATTAGTTACATTTGGTTTATTAACATTCCCTGGTGAAAATCTTTATCAGAACAAGGGAGCAAAAAGCAAATTTAAAAACTAATTTTAACGGCTATTTTTACATATAACATATTTTATGCTTAAGAAAACTCCAAAAGCCTCTAAAATCAAGAAGATTTTTGTTCTGGACACTTCTGTGATCCTATACAATCATAACTCGATCAATAGTTTTGATGATAACGATGTAGCCATCCCTATTACAGTGTTGGAAGAGCTTGATAATTTTAAAAAAGGCAATGATACCATTAATTTCGAAGCCCGCGAATTCATAAGGATAATTGACAAGCTTTCCTTTAATAATACTTTGCAGAATTGGGTTCCGCTTGAAGAAACACATGGTAAGTTTAAAGTGATAATGAACGAAAACGGCAGATCAGGGAAAATGGATGCTATAAAATTATTTGGTGAAAACAAACCTGATCATCGTATTCTGAATGCCGCTCTTACATTGTTGGAAGAAAATCCTGATAAAAAAATTATTCTTGTCAGCAAAGATGTGAACCTGCGGCTTAAAGCCAAATCTCTTAATATTACGGCGGAAGATTTCCAGTTCGGGAAAATTAAAAACCTTGATCAACTATACACGGGAAAAACCGTTATCAATAATATTGATCCCGAATTCGTGGATAAAATTTATCAGGAAGGTTCATGCAGTCCGGAAGAGATAGGCGTTTCCGATCCAATTCCGAATCATTATTTTATTCTGAAAAATGATAAAACATCTATTCTTACTTTTTTCAATGCTATTACGAATAGGATAGAACATATTGAAAAACGTTCTGCATATCGTATTACTCCCAGAAATGCGGAACAGGTGTTTGCATTACACGCCATTTTGAATCCGAATATTAAACTTGTAACACTTCAGGGTGTGGCGGGTACCGGGAAAACCCTTCTTGCCCTTGCCGGATCTCTTGAAATGAAAAGGGAGTACAAACAGATATATCTTGCGAGGCCTATTGTTCCATTGAGCAATAAGGATATTGGGTATTTGCCGGGAGACATAAAATCAAAGCTAAATCCATACATGGAGCCGCTGTGGGATAATTTGAAAATGATACAGAATCAGTTTAGCGAAAAAGATAAGGAATATAAAAATATCGGCGAATTATTGGAAAATGAAAAGCTTGTGATTACTCCGCTTGCATATATCAGAGGAAGGAGTTTGTCAAATATATGTTTCATTGTTGACGAAGCTCAGAATCTCACTCCGCATGAAGTAAAAACCATTATCACAAGAGCAGGCGAGAACACAAAAATTATTTTTACCGGAGATATTTACCAGATCGATACGCCTTACCTCGACAGCCACAGCAACGGTCTTTCAACCCTGATTGACAGGATAAAGCACCATCCTATTTATGCGCATATAAGACTTGAGAAAGGGGAAAGAAGTGAACTTGCAAATTTAGCCAATACGCTCTTATGAATTCACATCTTCATAAACCACTGTAAGCAAAGTTTGCCCGACAGCTTTCAGTGTATTCTTATTAATACCATTCATGTCGTCTTTTACAGTATGCCAGTTTTTAAAAAAGCCGGTAGGTGTTGAAGAATCGCGATGAACAATATCAATGGTGGGAATTTTTGCTATCTTGTTAATGTATAAATGATCATCTGTTATTTCTCCTGTTTTTGAAAAAAGAAAATAATCGGAGTACCCGGCTCTAACAGCAGTGTTCCATATTTTATTCATTATATCAGGGGCATAATACATTGATGTCCCTTCCATGGTAAATGTGGCATTTTCCGCACCCACCATATCGAGCAGTATTCCGTATTTTGCAAAGTATCCGGTTTTATGCGGATTCTTT
>Ga0265292_1002805_pt1 | contig 11531 bp, 12 predicted proteins | sample Munlanlewell296A_FD_189080 | JGI IMG/M metagenome (GOLD analysis project Ga0265292, IMG submission 189080) | Leachate microbial communities from a municipal landfill in Southern Ontario, Canada - Leachate well 296A | ecosystem: Engineered > Solid waste > Landfill > Unclassified | place: Canada...
GCTCACTTTGCTCGAGAAATAACTGTCGGTTCGGACGCGTTACTTGTCGATTTCTCTAAGCAATTGGTCAACGGCGCAGTCATAGACGCATTCGCAGATGTGATCGAGGCGGCCGGAGTCTGCCGAAGTAGAGATGAAATGTTTGCCGGCGTTCACGTCAATACGACTGAAGATCGACCTGCCCTACATATCGCCCTTCGTGCTCCGCAAGGCTCCAAGATCATGGTCGATGGAGTCGACGTCGTCGCCCAGGTTCGCAAGGTCCGCGACGACTTGTCCACATTTGCCGGCCAAGTTGCGAACGGCGAAATTCGTGGATCAACCGGTAAGTCGTTCACCCATGTTCTCAACATCGGTATCGGAGGTAGCGAACTAGGGCCGTCACTTCTGTACAACGCGTTGTCTACCTTGCACACTCCAAAACTCACGTGTTCGTTCGTCTCCGGGTTGGATACAACCAATCTCGATTCCCAACTGCAATCGCTTGACCCAGAATCCACGCTTGTCGTCATCAGTTCCAAGACGTTTTCCACCTTCGAAACCGTTGCCAACGCGAAACTCGTTCAGCAATGGCTCGCCGCCGCAATTGGCAAAAAGTCGGTCGGAAAACATTGCGTTGTCGTTACGGCAATGCCAGAACGAGTCGAGCAACAAGACATTCAGGCCGACTATTTCTTTCCAATCTGGTCATGGGTCGGTGGTCGATTCTCGATTTCGTCGGCGGTGAGTGCGGCAGTAGTGATTGCGTTTGGCGGCGACACATTTGGGCAATTCCTTGACGGAATGCACGGCATTGATCAACACTTTGCAACGACTCCGGTGACCGACAACCTGCCAATGCTGCTTGGGCTTTTGGACGTGTGGAACTCGTCGATCCTCAATCTTGCAACACACGCGGTCGTGCCATATTCGACAGCATTGGAATTGTTGCCAAGCTATTTGCAGCAACTTGAAATGGAAAGTAACGGCAAGCACGTCACGACCGATGGTGTAGTCATAACTGTAAAAACGGCTCCCGTGGTGTGGGGTGGAGTTGGCACCGATGCGCAGCATGCATTCATGCAACTCATTCACCAGGGAACACAAGTTGTGCCCGCAGATTTCATCGCTTTCGCCAAGCCGTCACACAGCCACGTTGCCGAACACGATGCGTTGATCGCCAACATGCTGGCTCAATCACAGACGATGGCCTTTGGCAGTTCGTCGGAGGACTTGAGCTCTCATCAGGAGATGTCAGGCAATCGTCCAAGCACGGTCATTATTGGTACACGGCTAACGCCCGCAACTCTTGGGGCACTGATTGCCTTGTACGAACACAAGGTTTTCGTCGCCGGATGTGTGTGGGGGATCAATAGTTTCGATCAGTGGGGTGTCGAGGCCGGAAAATCGCTGGCAATAGACATCATCGCCGACCTGAAATCTGGGCCATCAAAAGTTGCTCGCGACTCATCAACGTCGCAACTAATGAAGTGGTATATCGAACACCGCGCCAGACCGTAGGATGCCCTAGCCTGACGCCCGTGAGCGTGAAAATTTCTCAAGCCGAGCGGATGATAAATCTGTTGGCATTGCTAGTCCAACGTTCGCAGCCACTTACGTTGCGACAAATCCGCAATGAACTCGGATCGCAATACCCGGAAAGCGATGTGGCGGCACGAGCGGCCTTTGAACGCGACAAAGGCGAATTGCGGGACATGGGAATCCCAATCGAGATGATTACTCTCGGTGGCGATCGCGCCGGCGAAGGCGCATATACGGTGGACCGCCGAAGTTATGAACTCAGCGACCTCGGTCTCACCGATGCCGAGCTAGAGGCGCTGAAACTTGCCGCAGCGACCGTGCGCATCGGGGCGGCTCACGGCGAGGCGGCGTTATGGAAACTCGGGGGTGAACGCGCACTCGAAGAACCGTTGACAAGTGTGAACATTGAGCTCGATCGTGAACTCATGCCGGTTTTGGCCGATGCGCTGGCTGAGCGCCGCAAATTGGAATTTGTCTACAACGGTGAGAACCGAACAGTTCATCCATACGGTCTCCTTGCACGCGGTGGCTACTGGTATCTCGTCGGTTTCGATGAACTGCGCACCGATCGGCGTGTCTTTCGGGTTGACCGAATCGAGGGAACGCTCGAGGCATTGGAGCCAAATTCTTTCGATCGCCCAGATGAATTTGATATTGCAAGCGCCGTGGCGACCGAGCACGAGTTGCTGAGCGATGGAAAAGGGGTGCACGCATCGGCGCTCGTTCTTGTCGATGCGCCATTGGCCAAGCAGGTACGAGCAGAGTTCGGCGACGACGCGGTGGCCAAAGTTCGCCCGGACGGATCAATCGAAATCAATATTCCTTGTGCAAACCTTGCCGCGTTTCGACTATGGCTGTTTGCGATGGTCGATCGGGCCGAAGTACTTGCGCCACCAGAAGTTCGCGCTCAGGTTCGCGAATGGCTCAACGAATCGGTAAGCGGTTAACGCCTATGTCGACGAAGCGAGCCAATGCAGGTCGGCGAAGAGGACCGCGCGGTGCGGCCGAGCGCGTGAGCGGACTGCTCGTCATGTTGCCTTGGCTCGTCGAACGCAAACGAGTGAAGTTGGCAGACATGGCCAAACAATTCAAGATGTCCGAGGCAGAACTAACCGACGATTTGATGATGGCCGCGGTCTGCGGCGTCCCTCCATATTCGCCGGATGCGTTGATCGACGTGTTCATTGATGAAGACGAGGTCGTTGCCGAGGTTCCTCTGGTCTTTTCGCGGCCGCTTCGATTAAATACGGCGGAAGTATTCGCGCTTACCTCGATGGGCAAGGCCGCTCTCCAGTTTCCCGGTGCAGCCGACACCGGTCCGTTGGCTACGGCACTTACCAAATTGCGTCGTTTGCTTCCGTCGACCCAAGACTTGATCGAAGTCGACCTCAAACCAGTTGCGCATGTTGCCGAATTCACTGCTGCCGTCGAATCGGGCGAGCAGCTGATCATCACGTATCTTTCACCGGCTCGCGCCGAGCGCAGCGAACGGGCAATTACCCCACGCAAAGTGTTTGAAGACGGCGGACATTGGTATGTCGCCGCCGATGACGATAGATCCGGCGAGCGGCGTGTGTTTCGGATTGATCGGGTGGAAGGTGTAGAGCACACTTCGAGTTTTTCGCCCAATACGTCCACGCCGGATAGTGGCAATTCCGGCGACGAGAGCGATTGGTTCAGCGGTTTACGTCAACAGGTCACATTGCGGGTTCAACCCCGAGCCAGGTGGGTTGTCGAGTCGTATCCGTACATCGAGCGGACAAAGAACGATGACGGAAGCGTCGATATCACGATGGCCGTAAGTAGCGAGCATTGGCTCGGCCGTCTGTTATTGCGTGCCGGAATCAATGTGCGCGTCCTCGAACCTGTTGAACTACGCGACGTCGCCATGCGCACCGCGGCGAAAGTATTGGAGCGTTACGGCTGAGGGGTTCTTCTCGGTCGCTCGTTAATCGTAAAGCGTGCAAGTTGATCGACCGTGGTGATCTTCAAGTCGGTTAGCAAGCGTGGAAGCACTGCCGCCGTTGTCAGCGCATCTGCCAGAGCATCGTGTTGCCGTTGATAAGTGATGTTGTAGCGCTTGGCAACTTCGGAAAGTTTGTGCGACCTTGTTGATCGCGGATCGAGAGCTCTCGACATTCTGAGAGTGCAAATATGGGCCGGAATCTGAAGGTCGAAATTCGCCCGAATTGCCTCGGCCCGAAGAAACCCGAGATCAAAATCCGCGTTGTGAGCCGTAAATAGAGAGCCCTGCAACAACTCCTGCACCGCTTGCAACGCTTCATCGGGTGGAATTCCTTTCATCAGATCTGTCCGGGTGATGCCGTGCACATGATGGGCGCCTAATCGACCTGGTTTAAGCACTAGGCGCTTGATGTGGGTGGAAAATTGCTGCTCAATCGTGCCGTCACCGCGCACGATCACCACGCCGATTTGAAGGACCCGATCGTTGGCGGGGAAAAGTCCCGTGGTCTCCGTATCGACAATCGCGAATCGATTTTCAGCAACTAAGTCGCTCATCGCCTAGAGATTAGGCGCAGGGTGTCATTTAGTGGCAAGCGCCTTGGTAAAACTCTCCTTGTCGAAATAATCACGCCACAGGGCAATCTTGCCCTTGCTGACGACGAATAATCCGGCGATGTCCAGTTCGATCCAGCGATCGTCGATTTCGAATCGATCGGTTCGCTCATTCATCACCACTCCGTGATTCATATCCCCATTGCTGACCTGGTGGTGAACGAGCCATTCCACCCGGGTGCTAGCGGCGAGAAACTCTGACAGCACTGAGACGATTGCTTCCTTGCCAAACACCTTGTTGAACGGCACATTGTCGTATTCGCAATCATCAGAGACCATGTCCATCGCCGCTGTGAAGCGACTGTGTTCGATATTTTCGATGAATTGGGTAACAAATGCGCTTGGATCGTTGTTCTCATCGGCAACTGCTGTCATCCAACCATCTTGGCAGGTCGAAATGTTCGGAGGTGGAACGTGGAGGCGATCAGCGGTGTCGGAAGTACATGAGACGGCGATCGCTCTGGTCTGTGCTGGCAGTGGCCTTCTTGTCGATTGGCTGCTCTGGACCGTCGCTCGAGACGTCAGCGACGACGACGACACTTCCGGATAGTGACTCGGCGCGCTGCGATCGGATTGGATCCCGGGTCATAAATGAGTTTGTCGCCTCGTTTAATAATGGCGGGATCGATCTCGACCCATATTTTGCCACTGGTGACGATTTCCAGTGGTATTCTGACGAACAACGGTCGGGTATTCGCCCTTTCCCTGCGCTGTACGACCCGTGGGATCGGAGCACGCTCATTGCCTATCTCAACGAGGCGCGGAGGACTCAAGGGCCAATGACTATTCGCCGCCTAAAGTTCACTAGTTTTCGACAATTCGACCAAGCTACGGGATTCGCCATGGAGTTGGATTGGGGCGGCTATCAGCGTCTTGGCAAGGCGAATGTCCACTGTGGTTTGGGACAGATCAACGTGTGGTCACTCGGCACCGCAAACCCTTAAAACCGTGCCTCTCGGGCGCGAATACCGATCGGAGCGGCAACGGTGAAGCCGGCAAGGTGACGATCTTCTTCGTTCTCGCCGCCCCAATAGCCGTACTCACGTGAATTGCGGGCGAAGCCCTTGCACTCTTCTTTGACGGTGCACTCGACGCATAATCGATGGGCCTTGGCCTCGCGTCGATAGCGGGCCTGAGGTCGTTCCGCGCGATGGGCGAAGAACAGTTTCAGCTTCCCTTTGCAATTGGCGGACTGCTTCCATACCAGTAAGTCCCCATTAATAAGGGTCGACAAATTCGAATTCGATTCGGTGAAAGACATCAGTTCATGTGACGCTAAACAGAAATTTACAAACTGTCAAGAAAAATCTGGCCTGGGGGCATATTTGGGTCCCACTAGGGACACAAATGGTGCTAGAACCCTTTAACTAAAGGAGTTCGGCCGCCAAACTGGCAACTTCGCTACGTTCGCAATTGACCAAGGTGATGTGGCCAAAACAGGGTTGACCGGCAAAGGCGCGAATGAGTACGGCCAAGGCATTGTTCGACTCGCCCATATAAGGAGCATCGATCTGACTGGTATCTCCCGTGAATACGACCTTGGTGCCCTCGCCAATGCGGGTGAGGATGGTCTTCAAAGTGGTCGGCTCCAAGTTTTGGGCCTCGTCCACGACCACAAACTGCTGATGTAGCGAGCGCCCGCGCAAGAACGTCACCGACTCGAGCGTCAATTGGCCCCTGTCCATGAGATCGTCAATGAGCCCGCGGGCATCGCGGCTTGAGCGCTGATCGGTAAGGGCGACGATGGCATCGTGAATGGCCGACATCCATGGGTCAAGCTTTTCGTCCAACCCGCCAGGCAGGAACCCGACGTCGGCCCGGCCAACCGGAACCAGGGGCCGGTACACAGCCAGGCGCTCATAACGGCGGTTTTCGACCACCTGCTCCAGCCCGGCGGCAATGGCCATCACCGTCTTGCCCGTGCCTGCGCGACCATCAAATGCGAGAACAGTGATATCCGGATCTAGCAACAACTCGAGGGCAAAGCGTTGTTCCTTACTGCGCGCTCGGAGTCCCCAGGCTTCCGGAGCGGATGGCGCGAGCAAACGCAACTCATTGTCGCGACATCGAGTGAGTGCAGACTGAGAGCCAGAACGAAGTACGGCGAAGTTGTTTTCGTACAACGCGGCCCCACCTTCGACGCTGGAGACTTCGACTCCGCCCGATCGATACAGGTCATCGACCGTCTCCACCGAGGTGTCGAAGGTATGCCAGCCCATTGGGCGGGTGTCAAAGTTGGTGCCGATCGGGTGATGTTCCTCGGCTATGAGCCCAAGGTGGGCGGCTTTGATTCGCAGTGCGGCGTCATTGGAGACCATTCGAGTCGTCGCAAATTGGGCCTGGCCAAGTGCTGCCCCGATGATCCGATTATCCGGTACGTCGGGGTCGAGTCCGTGCTCGATGAGCAGATGTCGCTGGATTCCGTTGACCTCGATTCGCACGGTTCCACCCACAGCGGCGTCGTGCACGGCCATCGGGCTGACGAGTGAGCCGCCGGCCCGACGACGGAGTTCCTCAATCGTGCGCAAAGCGTTTCGTGCAGATCGCCCTACGTCATCAACTCGAGTTTTCAGTCCATCCAATTCCTCGACAACTGTGAGCGGAATGACAACATCGCAGCCAGGAAAATTAAGCAGGCTCGTTGGATCGGCAACGAGAACCGATGTGTCGAGCACAACTCTTACCTGAGTGCTCGCGCTGTTTGGATTATTAAGAAACCCAATGTCGTCGGTGTCGGCCAGAACCCCCGACGCCGATGAACCGACATCAACGGGTTGATCAGGAAAAGACGATGAGATCAACAACATTTCTTAGTGTGGTCGCTCGCACGTGCAAAAAGGTGGATAGTGCCATGAGGCCAGTACTGCGTCAGCAATGGCAAAAATCATCGATATCAAGCCCCAATTCGGAATTATTTTCAAAAATATTTTGCCCAGCCGAAATTGGCATTCACTCGCACACTGGCGAACGAATTTGGCCCATCGCGCGCAGTTATTGGTGGAGGTCGAAGTGATTGGCCGAATTTTCGTTTAGTCGGTCCGCTAACGGCGCTGAACACGTTGGTCAATCGTCGCAAATCTAATACCAGTATGGGTTTGACGGGTTGTCACAGTCGGCGTATGCCGACTCGACGAACAGGTTGACGACGTTCACGGTCTCACAACTTCGAACATTTTTTACCTTCGATGAAGTCGACCGACGCGCGTCACAGCAGATTTTCGAAATTGTCAAAAATAGGGTTAATTGCATCTGCAACTACTGAAATGCTTGCAATTGCTCGCTAAATCCGTTCAGATGGGTGGCGAACAGTTATCCGATTCCGAGAAAGCAAGGTAAGAAATGACAAAAGCAGAGCTGATTGATGCAGTGTCACAAGGCGCGGGAGTTTCCAAGGCAGATGCCGAAAAAACTATTTCGACGTTCTTTGAACTCGTCGTAGCTTCCGCAAAAATGGGCGACAAGGTTGCATGGCCGGGCTTCGGTTCGTTCAGCACCTCGAAGCGTAAGGCTCGAGTTGGCCGCAACCCACAAACGGGTGCACCGGTTCAAGTTCCAGCCTCAACTGCAATGAAGTTCACTTCAAGCTCAACGCTGAAGAGTGAATTGAATCCAAACCGTAAAAAATAAGCAATACCTACTTAAGGAGAAAACAAATGGCAGCAAAGCGCAAGAAGGCTAAGAAGGCCGCTAAGAAGGCACCAGCAAAGCGCAAACCAGCAAAGCGCAAGAAGGCAGCCAAGAAGAAATAAGGCCTTAGCCACACTTTATTTGGTTCGGAAAACTGTAAATCGGGGGGCGAAAGCCCCCCGATTTCTATTTAACCGAGAGGTTACGCCGACGAGTTTTGCCAGTCGGTTGGCAAGTGGATGAGATCTTCTGGAGTATCGACGTCAACGGCCAGCGCTGGATCGTCGATGATCCGCGTGACATATCCACGTCGTGTGGCCTCCTCGCGATGCAGTCGGAAACTGTGTGGACCGTAGTGAAATTCGAATGCGCAGTCCGTGGCGATCACCAAGACATTGGTTCCGTCATTCCTTTGGTCGCTGACCAGTCCGATTGACGTAGGCAACATCGATTCGTCCAACAGGTGGTCGAAGTGGGTTGCGAGAGGTAAATCAGAATGGGCGATGACTGCCCACGAAAACCCGGCGTCTCGCGCGGCATCCAATCCTTCTTGCACGGCATTGTTCAAACCAGGATTTTTGGGATGAATTGCAGTTGCGCCGTGTTGATGAGCGAACTCGGCAACCTCGGAGTCGTCGCAGACTACGAAGACAGGAAAAGGTCTCGCCGCCGTGATAACGCGAGTGGCTGTGTAGATCGCCAATTGGTGACGCTCGGTGGCATTTAGCTCCTTTGCCAGCCGCTCCTTGGCCTCGTCGAATGACTTGATCGGGATGATCACTGCGGTTGTCATACGGGGTGCCACGACCGAGTCAGCCTACGCTGACCATTCGTGGGGACTCGCCTGTGCGTGGTCGGTGGCGGATCATGGGGCACAACCATTGCCGCTCTTGGGGCCCAAAGCACCGACACTGTGTTGTGGGTTCGCCGGCCAGAATTGGCAAGTGAGATAAACGAGAGTCACACCAACTCTGCATATCTTGCAGAGCATCGCTTGCCTGTGTCACTTAGGGCAACCTGTGCTCTTGAAGACGCGTTGTCGGGGTGCGATGTCATCGCCATGGCCGTACCTGCAAGGGGCATGCGCGAGGTTGCCAGTCGAGTCGCTCAATTTGCTCGCCCAGGAATTCCGATCTTAAGTTTGGCCAAAGGACTTGAGCGAGGAACATTAAAGCGAATGAGCGAGGTCATCACCGAAGTGGCCCCGGGACAACCAGTTGCGGTGCTCAGCGGTCCCAATCTGGCTCATGAGATTCTTGCTGGTCAACCAGCGGCAAGTGTTGTGGCATCCGGTGATTCCGAAATCGCCAAGATGCTTCAAGACTTGCTCAGTCGTCCAACATTTCGCCTGTACACAAACCCTGATGTGATTGGATGCGAAATCGGTGGAGTCGTCAAAAATGTGGTGGCAATTGGTGCTGGAATAGTTCAAGGTTTCGGATTCGGCGACAACACCAGAGCCACGCTTGTGACACGAGGGCTGGCCGAAATGTCGCGCCTTGGTGTTGCACTCGGGGCCAACGTCCTTACCTTCGCCGGGCTCGCCGGAATGGGCGACGTGATGGCAACGTGTTCATCTTCGCAAAGTCGAAACACAAGCGTGGGAATTCGACTTGGCCACGGTGAATCGATATCCGAAATAATTTCATCGATGAAGATGGTTGCCGAAGGAGTGAACAGCGCAGCGTCAGTTCTCGAACTTGCTCGACGTCACAATGTGGAAATGCCGATTACGGAACAGGTGTCGGCGGTTTGCGAGGGAGAGGTAAATGCGGCCGATGCGCTTCGCGCGTTGATGGGGCGGACGAACAAGCCCGAGTAAGCGACCAGTCGTGGTGACAAACGCTGGGCAATACTTATCGAGTGGCGAGTCTCTCGATTACTTCGCGTGTGCGACCGGCAAGGCACCTGGTCGGTGTCCGCGGGGGTTCATGGCACGCAGTCGTTAACGAGCGAGGAGCAATCTCGCCAAGTGACCGAAGTCCGGTCCTGAATTGGTTTGTCGCGGCCGATGATCGGTGGCACGACCCAGCCACCGAAGGCACCGTGCGACAGGAGCGGCGAGGTGGGATTCCGATCATCGAAACTCGCCTGAGGGTGCCGGGTGGCGATGTACTGCAAAGGATTTACGGAACCGTAGAGCATGGCGGTTTGATCGTGATCGAATTTGAGAACCAATCGACGTTGCCGGTCGTCGTCGCGCTCAGCAGAGGGGACGTGTTGGCCCAGCGTCCTGCAAGTTCGGCGCCAATATCGGGTATTTCGCTGCCAGAGGGAAGCGTGGCGTTCCCGATCGGTCACAAGGCGACGCTGAAAGTGGCGCTCGCCGCATCTGGCTCTTCGTTGACGCAATTGCCAAGCGAACTTGTCGATGTCGAGCAACTTCGGCGCGGTTGGTCAACGGCGCTTGAAAGGGCAAGTCGGTTGGTGCTTCCGGATAGCGAGTATTGCGATGCGGTGGCTCGTATTCGGTCCGATCTACTCATTGACACTGGTATTGATCTTTCGGAACTTGCCATCGACCCGGTTGCCTACGTATTAACTCTCGTTGAGTTACAGCGCTTGGGCGAGAAAATTGATCAGCACGTTGTCGGTCTGGTCGATGCAGTTGAATCTCTTCTGACCACCAGTTCAAAAACAGCGCACATTGAGTGGGATGTCGAGCGAGCTCTTTTTGGAGCTCAACGCCTTTTCCACTCTTTGGATGAAACACGAGCAGTTGCCGATGTGGCCGATTCACATTTTCGCCTTGGACAAGTCACTGAAGAGTCGACAGATTTTCCAACCGACATGCCGCCTGGCATTCGCGGGATTGCATGGTTGGAAGATCAGCTCGTCTCTCCGCGTCGAGATGGAACGGCCGCGATATTTAATCGCTCGATTCCCAATCGCTGGCTCGGTGTTGATCTAGAAGCACATTCGTTAATGGCCGACGCCACACGATCGGTGAGTTGCGCACTGCGTTGGCACGGCGAGCATCCGGCGTTGTTGTGGGAAGTTGTCGGACCGCCGGGCTTGCATCTCAGTGCCGGGAGATTCGATCCAACATGGTCGAGCAACGAAAGCACGGGAGAAACTCTGCTCAGCGGATTCTCCGTTTAGGATTTGCGCAATGGTCACGATCGAGTCGAAGTCCGACGCGCCGATTCGACTCACCGAGTGGACAACCTGTGGAGGTTGTGCCGCCAAGTGGGGCGCATCGCTGCTCACCGATCTGTTGGACGGATTTCCAGATGCACTCGACCCCGCGTTGCTTGTCGGACTTGCCCCGTTCGACGATGCCGCCGTCTATCAAATATCGCCCGATGTTGCGCTGGTCAGTACAACCGATTTCTTTCCGCCGTTGGTTGATGACCCAAGCGATTTCGGTGCCATATCCGCCGCCAACGCGTGCAGCGACGTGTACGCGATGGGCGGGCGAGTGGTAATGGCGGTCAATGTGGCCGCATTCCCTGAGAATTTCCCGCCATCGGCGATCGCCCAAATTTTTGCGGCGGCGGCGGAGGTCGTCGCTCAGGCCGGCGGAAGCGTCGCCGGCGGTCATACGATTCGCAATCCCGAGCCGATCTTTGGTCTGGCAGTTCAGGGAGTTGTGCATCCGCAGCGTATTTTTCGCAAGAGCGGAGCACTTCCGGGCGATGTCGCCCTCATTTCCAAACCGATCGGCACTGGCATTGTCTTGGCCGGAGGTTCGGCTAGCGACATCGCAGCTGCGATCACCGGAATGCGAACCCTTAATCGGTTGGCCTCCGAGCAATTGCAAGACTTGGGTGCCGCCGTTCACGGTGTCACCGATGTCACCGGTT
>Ga0265292_1002806_pt1 | contig 11514 bp, 11 predicted proteins | sample Munlanlewell296A_FD_189080 | JGI IMG/M metagenome (GOLD analysis project Ga0265292, IMG submission 189080) | Leachate microbial communities from a municipal landfill in Southern Ontario, Canada - Leachate well 296A | ecosystem: Engineered > Solid waste > Landfill > Unclassified | place: Canada...
TCTTAAGTTAGCTTCGGAAGACGCAACTATAAAAGCGAACGCTATTGCTTCGGGATTTAATAAAGAAGCAGGGAAACTTATATCGGTTCAAATATATAACTATGGATATTCTCCTTGGAATGTTTACACTGCAAGAAGCGAGAGTGGGATGGCTTATGAAGATTCTGTATCCGCAAAAGCAGCTGCAACAAGCATTCAACCAAGCGAAGAAGAAATAACTGCATCAGTAACTGCAACTTTTAGATTAAGATAAACTTATTTTTTTATTTTTATTTTATCTTTTTCTTCTTTAGTTAGTTTTTTAATATCCTCTTCCTCTCTAGAAATATGAAAAAAGGGTTTGATACTTTAAAATATATTGAAATTCAAAAGCAAGAGATTTTAAAACGAGTTTTTAAATATAATAGGTTTTATCTTGAGGTTGGGGGACATTTAACATATGATGGGCATGCATCAAGAGTTCTTCCAGGCTATGACCCAAGAACAAAATTAAAACTAATTGAAAGTTTAGGAGATACTGAAATACTCTATTGCATTAATGCGAATGATTTAGAAAGTAAAAAACGTCTTGGAGATTTTAAACTTGATTATAAAAAGCAAACTTTAAAAGACATTTCTGAATTTAAAAAAGCATCTCTTAAGAATATAAAAATAATCATAACAAGATGCAAGAAATCTAACTTAAAAATAGTTTTAGATTTTAAAAAACTTCTAGAGAGAAATAGATTAAAAGTTTATACTCATAATGAAATTTCTAATTACACAAAATCTCCAAAATATGCAATTAATGGTTATAAAAAAGATTCTTACATAAAAACAGAATCAAAATTAATAATTGTAACAGGCGCAGCAGGGGGTTCAGGAAAAATGGGGGTTGCAATGAGCCAGATTTATCACGATTTAAGAAACAAAATAAATTCTGGTTATGCAAAACTTGAAACTTTCCCAATATGGAATCTTCCTTTAAATCACCCCATAAATTTAGCTTATGAAGCAGCTACAGCAGATTTACAGGATAAGAACATGATTGATCCCTACCATTTAAAATACCATAAAATAAAGGCAGTTAATTATAACAGAGATATAGAAAATTTTTCTATACTTATGGGTATTGCAAAATTAATAACAAAAAAGCAATTCCCTTTTGGATATTTTTCTCCAACAGATATGGGAATTGGAAACACTAAATCGGGTATAATTAATGATAAAATATGCAGAGAAGCTTCAATAAAAGAAATAAAGAGGAGATGGAAGTATTATAATGAAGAATTTAATTCAGGAAGAACACAAAAAGCAACAATCGAGAGAATGAAAGAAATTATTAAAGAGATTTATAAAAATTTATGTTAAATTTTAGAATTTTCTTATTTCCTCTGAACAACGATATTCTTTTTCGTTCTTCCATATTAATTCGCTTCTTCCATTGAATTAATGTGCCTGAACGATAACATTTTTCTTCGTTCTTTTCTCCAAAGTTAATAATTTTTCCTTTCCTGTAATCATATCCTTAACTTTGAACTTCTTTCTCTTGACTTCTTCTGCTCCAACAAATATAACCTGTTTTATATTCCAAGAATTTGCATATTCAAGAGCTTTTGATGGCTTTCCATAGAATATAGATACAGAATCTCCTCTTTTCCTTAACATACCAGCAATTTTAATTGCTTGTTTGTCTTCATTTAATGAAACAATAAGGACGCTGTTTTTACTGAAATTGAAATTTGCTAACATAGAAAGTCTATCCAATCCAAGACTAATTCCAGTGCACTGAACTCCATTAAATTCATAACTTCCCCCCCCGCATATAGTCTCTCTCATTTTATCTGTTCTAACTTCAAAAACTGTTCCATTATAATAGCTCAATCCTCTTGCAAGAGAAGGAGAAAATATAGCTTCAACTTTGTAAATATCAATATACTCTTCAAATTCTTTTATTTCATTATAAGAAGTATATTTTGTAAAATAACTTTTCGGTTTTTTTAATATATCAATAATTTTATCAGCACCATATTTTTTTAGATTCTCTCTAACTTCATTTTCAGGTAATTTATCAAGCTTGTCTATTTCTTTTATAACTGAAATTACATTATTTTCGGTAATTCCTTGCTCTTGTATAATTTCATTAAGAAGTTTTCTATTATTAAAATAAATTACATATTTTATTCCAGTTCTCTCAAGAACTTCTTTTGTAATAGAGAGTATTTCAACCTCATCTTTTATTTTGCTCCCAATTATATCTACATCGCACTGAACGAATTGTCTAAATCTGTTTCCAGTAACAGGTTCATCTCTAAAAACCTCCCCAATTTGATATCTCTTGTAAGGCAATTTTTTATTTTGCATTAATCTTTTCAATTGAAATGTAAGTTCATATCTCAAAGCAAGCTCTCTTTCTCCTTTATCTTTAAGCTTGAATATATCACTCACAGCCTCATCTTGCTTGTTTTCCCCTTGAACAAATTCTTTATATTCTATAATAGGAGTTTCTGCAGGCTCAAAGCCATATTTCTCAAAAGTATCCACTAATATTCTTCTTATTCCAGCTCTTTTACGAGCTTCTTCTCCTGTATAATCTTTAAATCCTTTAACTGTTTCTATTGTCATTTTCCTTTATATCCAAATAGCTTATTATACTTTTCGTGGTTACATATTTCAAGAATAAAACAGATTACTTCAACATCATTTCCTTTAATTGTATGAATCATTCTCCAAAAATTAGTCAATTCAACTCTCCAGAGATTTTCAACATTATATTTTTTATTAGTAATTCGGGTATTTTTTCTTTTCAATTTGACTCCCGTAAAAAGGATTTTCTTTAATCCATTCAATTTTCTGTTTTATTGAATTAAAAAGTTGTATCTCAAAAGAATTCTTTATACCCCTTTTAATTTGTTCTCCAGAAATTCTACTTAATTCATTTAAAGATTTTTCTGCTTCACCTATAATAAATACGCCTGTTTTTTATTCATACTTCCAAACTCCTTGCTTTTAACTTGTTAATTTCTTCCTGAGGAGTCCAAATCCACAAAACACCTTTATCTCCTTGCAAAACCATTCCTCTATCCTCAAGATAATTCAAAATTAAATTTAAAGTCTGATGCATTATTTTCATGGGAAGTCTTCTTTTAATTTCTTCCTTGGATAACACTGTTTCTGCATTCTGTAGAACTTTTTCAACTTCTAAAACTGTTTTTAACGTAGGATAGTGTAAAATATTTTTACAAGACAATTTATTTAACATATAAAGATATATATTATATAAGTATATATAAATGTTTCGTATCTTTATTTTTTACCATTTAGTTTAGGATTCAATCAAATCAGTCCTTCTTTCAATATATAATTCCAAGGTTTAACACCCAATGCAACAAGTGCTTCCTTGTATGTGATTATTGGTTTTCTATACTTTGCAAAATCGTCAATTGCAATTCTCGGACAAGCCAACTCAACAAAACTATCAATATTATAAAAATTAGTTAATTTATCTGGGTTTAATTCATTCATTGTTATTGTAATTGCTTTCTTTCCCAATTTTTCTATTTTATCAATTAATATTTTGGGAAAACCAAATTTCTGCCCTTGTTTTGCCTCAATTATAATTCCTATTTTTTTAGCATCTTTGAACTTCTCAATAGACATGATTCTCTGTTTTAGAATTTTATCTTTTTCATATTTCATATTTTTAATTTCATTATTATAGACATCAATCAAAAATACGGGTTTATTAACAGAAAGTGCCGCACCCATTGAATGAAAATTATTGCCGATTACAACAAAACATTCAACTTCTTTTTCAATTTCTTTTAATCCAGAATATTGGCATCCAACAACTTGCCCTTCATAAGCAATCATTCCTTTTTTACTTGAAAGCAAAACTTTCTTTCCATTTTCTTTGTAAAATTTAATTATATTTTTAACATCATTCAAATGCTGAATAGAATAACTCAATCCTATTTTATTAAAATCTTTTAATTCTTTAAGAGATTTTTTGAGCAATGGAATAAAATTAATTTCATCAATTATAGGAATATAGAGGACAGGAAAATTAACCTTTACAAATTCAGAATGTCCAAAATGAACTATTAAATCTGCATTTACTGATTTTGCTTCTTCAATTGCTATAGAACATCCTCCCCAGCACGTTTCACCTGAAAAAACAACTTCAATATTCAAATTTTCAAATATGCTTAATATGTCAAAGGCATTTTGCTTCACCCCCTCGGGCAATTGAACCAAAACTCTCTTTGGTTTTATTCTCTTTAATTCTTTTATTAGTTTCTCGTTCTCAAAGTTTAATGTCATAGCAATTTAAGAAATAGGGAGTTTTTAGGAGTTTTGGTTTTGATCAGCTCAATACAAATAGATATAATTATCGCCTAAGCCATTAACATTATTTAACTATTAATCTTAATATGTATCTAATTCTATAATAATATTAAACTCTATATAATAATTATAAGATAATATTAATAGTAGAGCAAGGTTGTGATTTCACAAAGATAACTAATTACTCTTATTATTTCCCACTCAACCAATCATAAGCCGCCTTCGCTGCAATTGCTCCCTGAGCTGAAGAAACAACAACCTGTTTTAGCTTTCCACTTGCGACATCTCCCGCAGCATAAATACCATCCACAGAAGTTTTCATATTTTCATCAACGTGGATGAATTTTTCATCATCCATTTTTAAATTAATATTTTTTGTGAACTCTGCAAGAGGTGCAGAACCAACCTCTATAAAAATTCCATCAACTTTAATTTTCTTTTTCTTTCCTTGAGACATTACATCAATTCCCTCTACTTTTTCTTTTCCTAATATACCTAAAGGAAATGAATTATAAAATATATCAACATTTTTCTTTTTCTTTAGTCTTTCTTCATTTATATTTTCACATTTGAGCTTTTCTCCTCTATAAATTAAATAAACTTTTTTTGCTATGTCAGAAAGAGCAAGAGCAGAAGTCGTTGCACAATCGCTTCCTCCAATGACCGCAACATCTTTACCCTTAAAGAAAAATGAATCACAAGTTGCACAATAACTCACCCCCTTTCCTAAGAACTCAACTTCTCCAGGAATTTTCAGTTTCTTCCTCTCTGTTCCAGTTGCAATTATTAAAGATTTACAACTAAATTCTTGCTTTTTTGTTTTTACTATAAATTCTTTATCTTTTTCTTTATCAAACTTTCCATTTTCAATAGAAGAAACCTCATCTATTATAAAATTAACATCATATTTTTTCACTTGTTCATAAAATTTCTTCATAAGCTCAGCTCCAGAGCCGCTATATCCGGGCCAATTTTCAATCATTAATATAGAATTAGATGTTCCCCCTATATCTTTAGATACAATTCCAGTTTTCAAACCGCTTCTTGCAGAATATAATCCAGCAGTCAAACCAGCAGGACCAGCTCCAATTATTAATATGTCATATTGTTTCATTTTATTATTTATTCAATTCTTTATTTAATTTATAAACTTTCTTCATTATAATCTTTATTAGCTTTTTAATTTCCCCCTTTTTCTCATATTTGGTATCTTTTATCCCCCAGGCAATTACTCTTTTCCCATATCTTTTATTTTTATCAAAAACTTCCACAGGAACATCATTAGCTACAACAACAGTTAAATTTTGCCAGACCATTAATTTGGAGCTTAATCCTTTCACTTTTCCATTTATATCCAGTCCAAAATCCTTTGCTACACCAACGGTAAACTTGCTTAGCGATTGACCCCTTATAAGTCCCGCACTTTTCGCTTTTATTTTATTATTTTTATTTATCTTTTTAAAATAAGCTTCAGCTATTCTGCTTCTAAATCTATTATATCTGCAAACAAACAATATATTTATTTTATCAATCATCTTCTATTCTTTAACCTTTTTCTCTTAATATGAAGAATTAGAGTTTTTTAATCTTTTTTGTTCATTGCACTTATAATTCAACGCACATTAAAAATTAAAACGGTATTCTAACAGAGGGTTCACAAAGAGCTTGATTTATTTCTCCATCGGATTCGTTCCTGAAATAAACTAAAGTTCTAATTTTGCTTGGATTTGTCAAATAACTTTCTAAAATTGTAACACTTTTATCAATAGGTTCAAAAGGAGTTATATCCCCAGCAGCATCTATAACAAGATTTGGAGATTCAGATTCATTTGTAAAGATTAATTTCACGCCCCATATAGTATCCTCTCCCCCTTGTCTTAAAAGAGTTACATTGAATATTGTAAAATTGTAATTTATAGAATCTGCAAGAGGAGTAATATTTACAACTTTTGTAACTGTAACATTAGCCTGAAAACATTTTTCTTCTAAGGTTATAATGCAAGTATAAGATGAACAAATATAACCTTGCTGACATGCACTTCCACAAATTCCATCACACCCATCACTTCCGCATTGGGCTTCTTCAGGGCAATGAGGTATGCAGGTTGAACTTATTCTATTTGAAGAATTAATTGTATATTTATATTCAATGTTTCCTCCAACTTTTGTTTTTGATCCAAATTTAAAAATTGGCTCAATGGATACCTTATTTACATTTGAAGAGTTTATAGCAGTTAAAGGCAATAAAAAATTCTTAGATTCTAATTCATTTAAAGAACCATTAACTTGAACAATCTCTCTTTTGCTCTCATCTTCAACAATAAAGGTTATTCCAACAAAAGTTCCATCTCCAACATTTCTTTTTACTGTTACACTCAATGTGGAATCATTTATTTTTTGAACCTTGGATATTTCTAAATTTAATGTATATTTTCCGAGGGCTCTTTCTTCGCTCCCTTTCAAAATAACATTTTTAACAACAATGTATGTAACTGCTAAAAGAATCAGAAATACAATCAAGAAAATCGTAACAGCTCTTGACATTCCTTTTGAATCACTTCTTTTCATTATCTTTCTACCATTGTAGGTTCCTTTCTAAGAACCTCATTTTTAACATATATGTATAAAAGAATAATCAGTTTAAAAGTTTAATTAAGAAGGCATTTTTGCTTATTGCCTTTTAATATTATAAACAACTTTGAATAACTCTCTCTTTAAGAAATTCAATTATATATAACAGCGATTTATATTTGTGAAATTATATTAATTATATGCCAGAGTAGATTATAGACAACTTTGAATAACCCTGTTTTTAAGAAATTTAATTATCTGTAACAGAATACTAATTTTATTATATTATTTATTTTTAATGAATTATAGAAGATATTATTAATTATATAATCATATTGCTATCATACATCGTTTTTATTAGCAAACAAAAAATCCTCTTTTTGGGGTTTTTCAAAACCCTCTATATAGAATTAGTTATGTACAATAAATATAAAACAATAATGTGATGAGGTGCTGTTTGGGATAATTATGTAGCGAAAGGGAATGAAAACCTTTTTAATTATATGCAATATCTATTTTTAATGAATTATAGGCTATATTATTAATTATACAATTCTATTACTATCATACATAGTTTTTATTAACAAACAAAAAATCATATTCTTAGGTTTTTCAAAACCCCCTATTATAATTATATCTTAACAATCAATCAAAGCTTAGTCATAATAAAAAATATTTATATTCACTAAAAGATACAGACATACTATTTTACTTATTAGAAATTAAGTTATAATATAAAACTATAACCTTGTTTTACTATTAATTGCCCTTAGTAATATAATAACACAAAATCTTATAATAATTCAATTTTATTTATATAATTAAACATAAGTTGATTTAAAATTAATCCCTTATACTTTATATACTAAAAATTAAAATTTTGCTGGCTTTGGTCTAAAAAGAAGATAACCTAACCAAATTAATACTAAAACACCTATTGCTATCAATATCTTTTTTCCTAAAGGTGATTTTAAAGCATCTACTATTTTTGTCCATAATGTTGGTTTTGCATCAGGTGTTGGTGTAATTATATCAGCTGCTCCAGATGTATCTGGGGGAGTTATAGTTTCATTTGGAACTGTTATATTTTTGCTAGACCCACTTCCACTACTATGACTTCCTCCACTGCTTCCACTTGATGATGACGCTGTTCCAGGTGATGTAACTGTATTAGCATCTAATGTAACTGCTGTTTGAGCCAATGCTCTTCCGTTCAATGTCGCTCCAGTTTGCATATCAATCAATGTTTGACATAATATAATTCCTTTGAATTGAGATGTTGTTCCAAGTGTTGTTTGTCCAGCAACCTGCCAAAATATATTCTTAGCTTGTGCTCCACCACTTAAAGTAATAATAGCACCGTTAGCAACTGTAAGATCTTGTGCTATTTGAAATATAAATATATCGCTTGAACTTCCAGAAAGTGTAACTCCCCCCGCAGATATTAAAACTCCAGTTCCCCATTTGTAAAGACCAGGTGTAAGTGTTTTCCCAGTAATATCTCCTGCATATAATTCAGTATAATCGGGTAAAGTTCTTCCAGCAGCATCAGTATATGCTGTTTCCATATCACTTACGGCAGTTGTCATTTTAGACGGAGTAGGAGGAACCAAATTTGCTGCATATATTTTTCCAGTCACTAAAGCAGATGTCAAAAAAGTATCTGTAGTTAAAACCCCTATTAAACCAAATCCAGTTATGGCAGTGCTATCTATTGGACTCACTCCAATATCTCCAGTAATTGAAGTTGTTCCAGTAGTTGATATTCCTGCTTTAGATAATATAACAAAATCCCCTGCTGTTCCTAAATTTACTGCTGATTGTGCCGCACTAATAAAGAATGTAGATAGAATAATTACTGCAAAGAACATTGCGAAGATTAAAATTTTATTTTTATTCATTTTATTTTTTCCTTAATTTTGTCAAACAAAAAGGGTATATATACTGGCGCGGTAGTCCAGCATAATTGTTGTATGTATTCATACTTTTTAATTAAAATTCCTGATCTCCACAAAAATATAATTTTTCATTTATACGAACAGATTGGGCTCAAATTTCCATTTTGAGGTCTTCGATGTCTGATATGCTTCCATTTTCTAAAGAAACTTCTCCATACAGGGGATTATATCCAAAATTCTCAATTAAATCTTCAGTAAAATTTAGTTCTCTCAATACTCTTATTAAAATAATAGAAAAGCAATGACGACAGGTATAGACAGTATTATTTTTACATAATATACATCTTGTATCATTTAAGTTTTCTGAATAAAGCGTGTGCTTTAATTTAGCCTCGATATAATCACTAATCATAGAATCTACATTTAAATCATCTAATAACATTAATATCTGTTTTACATAACAACTCGTACACATTGGATCCGTAATGGGATACTTGCATATGATGCATGAATCGGAATTAAAAGTATTTATCATCTCTTTACTCTCATTTAAACAAGTCGGGATATATATACTGGCGCGGTAGTCAAGCATAATTGTTGTATGAGAATAGACTTTTGGTAGTCAAGCATAATTGTTGTATGAGAATAGACTTTTCTTGCAAACTTTAAACAACTTTTTTGGAATGATTCCAAAGAATATCATAAAGGTCAACATATTCTTTTGCAATAGGGCCATTTTCTATTACAATTGTGTAAATTGGATCAATCCAAAGAGTAATATAAACAGAATCACCACACACTATCTGGGTTATTTGAGACGTTTTTGATTGTTGATTTATAGGCAGTAGTTTTGCTTCTGTAAATTTCAGACTACTAAGAGCTTTAATTTCTTCTTCAGGAATTTTATAAAAAAGTAATTTGAGTTCAATATGCCTTTTTATTCTTTCAATATGAAAAGAATGCATTAATTTATTATTAAGAACATCAATTATATTTTCATTTTCTGCAAGTCCATAAATCCAAATATTTGATTCTTTTTCTAAGAGACCAAATAAAATGCTTTTTACAGCATTTAATCCTTCGAGAGTATAAACTTTTGGAGTCTGGCCAAGTACATAAGTTGTTTTTATATAATTCATTGCTGATTTTAAATTTTCTAATTTATCTTTTTCTTCATTAACAATCAAATCTGTTGGTAGAGCAGCAAATACCTGCTTTCCTTCCTTACTAGATAAAAAGACAAGATTCCTTTCCTTAAGCTTTGTTAATGTATCGTATACATTGGCTCTATGCATCTTGGTTCTTTTTGAAACTTCTGTTGCATTAGATTCTTTATTTTTTAGCAAATCTAAATAAATAATAGTCTGCATTTTGGGTATCCCTACCGATTCAAAAGCATTTATTATCAGTTTATCTGGCATTATTTTTTAAGACACTACTGGTTTATATCCCTTTCTGTTACTATAGTGACGCTCATACCCTTTCATTCAAGAAAGAAACTTCGTTTCGCAAGTCATCCTCTTTATTACTTGAAGGGCGGATGGGGGGAATCGAACCTCTCTTAACAGTTTTCAGTCGTTTGCTTTCTCCTCCGTTTTAAAGGCAATATTATTTAATTAAAAAAAGAAAAAAGTTCTTCATCAACTTTTTTTGGGATTGCCTCTTGAGGAACTTCAATATCACTATATTTTCTTTTTAAGTCATTCTTTATTTTTCTTATGACTTTATCCCTTATCACTTTTTTATCTCTATCATTCAGGTTTATCTTGCTTATCTTCTTTATGGATTGTCCCCCATATTCAATAGCTTCTTTTTTCAAACGAGGTATAGATTCTGGTCTATTTCCATATTTTATCACCAATTCGTGTAAGATAGTTTTTGAAAGACTATTACTTATACTTTCTATATCACTATTTTTTCCCATTTTCCCCCGTTTATTTTATTTAGAGTTTCCTCATTTATTCTATTTAAATAAATTATAGCCATTTTCTTTTCTATTTCAGATGCTTTATTTTCTTTAAGTCTTGCTATTAAATTCTTACCCAATTCTTCTATTAAATAATTGGATAAATAGAAATTATCAACTATTCTATTTAAAATTAATCTTACAAGCAAGGTATTTCTTATGCAATTATATATTTCTTCTCCAGATGGTTTTGCACCCAATTCACTCCAATCTAATTTCATTCTTAAATTTATTTTTGATAATTCTATTTTTTTAGGAATATTTAGATTTCCATAAATTACTTTACTATCTTTCATTTGATAAATAAGGGATAAATTAGATGGGTAAACTTCTTTGAATGTTTTTATGTCTAAAATTTGAATATCTAATTTTAAATTAATATTTTCTGCCTTATTTTCTAATTCATTTAATAAATCCATCTTTTTCCAATTATTTTCACAAATTTTATCTTTTGTCAAGACCAATAAATCTATATCTTTATATTCGGAGTAGTTTGTTTGTATTGCAGAACCATATAAAATTATTGCCTTTACATCATTTATTTCTTCTAACATAAGTTTTTTTATTTTTCTCTCTATAGTTTTAGAGCTTGGAACATATTCTATTCTTTTTAATATATTTTTTCTGCTTAATTCCTCTATTTGTTTCAATTTGGGTCTTATAGATACGCTTAGATAATAAGAATCTTGTTTTGTAAGTTTCTCATTATTTAGTCTTTTATTTATTACTTGCTTTTCCATGTTTGTTAAAATT
>Ga0265292_1002807_pt1 | contig 11512 bp, 10 predicted proteins | sample Munlanlewell296A_FD_189080 | JGI IMG/M metagenome (GOLD analysis project Ga0265292, IMG submission 189080) | Leachate microbial communities from a municipal landfill in Southern Ontario, Canada - Leachate well 296A | ecosystem: Engineered > Solid waste > Landfill > Unclassified | place: Canada...
TTAGTAACCCACGGGAGGGAAGTGTGTGACGCTAAAAAACCTGCCTGCGGGAAGTGTACCGTCGCAAAGTTGTGCCCCTCAGTATTTAAGAAGTGATGTATTCCTAAAAACAAAAGAGGTGTTATGCAGTATATTCTTGGATTAATAATTTTTGTGATAATCCTTGCGGTTATCAGCGTTTTTGTGTCATTCCTCTGGACATTTATCGTTATTGCAGGTGTTATTGCGGTACTGGGGTTTGTTATCTACACAATAGCTGAGATACTGGGAATACGTCTTTGCCGGAAATGTTTTGTTAAACTTATAAAAGTTGAGCAAGCGGAGGTTGTGGATATAAGTGAGGATGGTAACCGGCAGGATGTTACCACACAATACGCGTGCCCGCGGTGTAAACGCGTGTATGAGTACAAAGATAGGGTGTAAAAGCAAGGAGGTTATTTTTGTGGACTGGAAAATTATTGCAGCTACGTTTGTTACTGTATTCCTCGCGGAGTTAGGGGATAAAACTCAGTTAGCAAGTTTTTGTATGGCAACTTCAAAAAAGTGTTATCTTGAAGTAATTATCGGTGCGGTGTCAGCATTAGCGTTAGTAACTATTCTTAGTGTAATACTGGCGATGATACTTAACCGTACATTATCAGAAAACGTGTTGAAGTATGTGCGGTACGGTGCAGCGTCGTTATTCATAGTTATCGGCATACTTATGTTCGCAGGGAAGATGTGAGGATATAAACTATTATGCCGGAGAGCATTGTTGTTCTTGGATTTAAGAGTTATGAAGTAACCGTAGTTGAAGCATTGGATAAAATCGGTGCTGGTGAGGTCATTGCTAAACAAAAGAGGGTTATTATTAAACCTAACCTCGTAACTGACCTTCCTCCGCCGGTAACTACGCCTCCTGAACTTTGTGAAGTAATAGTTAATTACGTGCGGAAGGTTGCGCCAAACACAGAGGTTGTTATCGCAGAAGGGTGTGGTGAGGCTGATGGCGGGACTGAGGATGTATTTAAGAGTTTGGGGTATACTGAACTTGCAAAAAAACTTGGGGTACCGTTGATTGACCTTAACCTCGCACCGTTAATAAAACTTTCACTTCCCGGGAATAAGGTTTTCCGTGAATTCTATATACCTGAGATTGCAATGGATAGTTATATTATCTCAGTCCCGATGTTGAAAGCTCATAGTTTGTCAGTATTTACCGGGAGTATGAAGAATATGATGGGGTTTGCTCCGCCGAAGTATTACCAGGCAGGCGGGCACTGGAAAAAGTCTATGTTTCATAACAGAATGCAGGAGGCAATACTTGACCTCAACCGTTACCGCAAAGCCGACCTCACGGTTTTTGATGCAACTATCGGGCTAGAGGAGTATCATCTCGGAGGGAAAGAGTGTTATCCAAGAATTAACAAAATCCTTGCCGGGTATGACCCTCAGGAAGTTGACCGTGCAGCGGCTAAACTATTGGGGATTAATTGGCAAAAGGTTATGCATTTGAATGAAAAAATATAGGAGGTATTATGCCTATTGAAACTATGACGCCAAAAGAAAGGTGGTTACAGGTTATAACCCGTCGAAAACCTGACCGCATCCCGATGGATTACTGGGGTACACCGGAGGCTATGGATAAACTAAAAAAGTATTTCGGCGTTACTACTGACCTTGATGTGTTTAAAAAACTGCGGATTGACCGCGTGATCACCGTAGGGCCAAGGTATGCCGGGCCTAAACGTTCGGATGGTGCTGACCCGTTTGGGTTATTGCGTAAACCCGTGAATTACGGTACCGGTACTTACAATGAATGTATAAATCATCCTTTAGCAAAGTTTGCGTCAGTAAAAGAAATTGAAGCTGAATATAAATGGCCAACCACTGATCTATGGGACTTCAGCGGGATACCGGAAAAACTTAGCGGGAAAGAGGAGTATCCTATCCGCGGAGGCGGGTCAGAACCGTTTCTTATGTACAAACATCTACGCGGGGATGAACAAGCATTTGTTGATCTTATAGAGAACCCGGAACTCGTGCATTATATCCTCGATAAACTTTATGGCTTGGCGTATACCAACACACAGAGGATATTTGAAACTATACCCGGGAAAGTTAATATTTCGTATGTCGCAGAAGATATGGGTAGCCAGGAGGATTTGATGTATTCTCCTGCACAAATACGCGAATATTTTATTCCATGGATGACGAAGATGGCGAAACTCGTACACGACGCCGGAGCGTATGTTATCCACCATGATGACGGGGCGGTACGCAAGATTATCCCGGACCTTATTTCACTAGGAGTGGATATCCTTAACCCAATACAATGGCGGTGCCGCGGGATGGAACGTGAAGGCTTGAAAAAAGATTTTGGTGCTAACCTTATCTTCCACGGCGGGGTGGATAACCAGCAAACACTGCCCTTTGGTAGTGTTGAGGATGTGAAGAACGAAGTTATTGATAATATCCGTATCCTCGGTGCTGGAGGCGGGTATATCCTCGCGCCATGCCATAATATCCAGCCCGTAACGCCTGTAGAGAACATTATTGCGATGTACGAAACCGGGTACGAGTACGGATGGGTGAAGTAATTAAACCGGTATGAGAAGGTATTTTATCAAAACTTACGGCTGCCAGATGAACGTATACGACAGCGGGATAATCGCCGGGTATTTCGCGTCACGCGGGTACACGAACACAGATAATATCGCTGACGCTGATGTCATTGTTATCAATACCTGTACTGTGCGCCAGCACGCGGAAGAACGCGCGTTCAGCGAGGTTGGACGTCTAAAGTTTTGGAAAAACAAAAAACCGGGACGAATCATCGTTGTCACTGGCTGCGCCGCTGCGCGGGTTGGGGTAAAACAAATTAAGCATAAGTATCCGCATATCGGCCTCGTCGTCCCGGCAAAAGATATCCTGCGGTTCGGAAAGTTGTTTGACGATTTGTTAGAAAATGGACGAGGTGAGGACATTGTTGGAACACCGCTATCTGACGACTCTCATCCTTTATATCCGCCTGACAAAACCATATTACAAAACGATAAACCCCGGGTCTCCGCGTTCGTTGCGATCTCGCGGGGATGTAATAATTATTGTTCATACTGTATCGTCCCGTATGTCCGCGGGGAGGAAGTCCCGCGTGATTCCAGCGAAGTGTTGGACGAAGTCGGGAAGTTGGTTAAGGCCGGGATAAAAGAAATCGTGTTACTCGGGCAAAACGTTAATTCTTATAAGTCAGGGAATATGTCATTCGCCAATTTATTGACAAAGATCAACGATATCCCGAACCTCGAACGTATACGGTTCCTTACTTCGCATCCAAAAGATCTTTCTGATGATACTATTGAGTGTTTCAAAACATTGCCCAAATTGTGTGAGCATATACATTTAGCGTTGCAGTCCGGGTCTAACCGCATACTTGAACTTATGAACCGGAAATATGGTATTGAACATTACCACGAACTTATAAATAAACTGCGTGATACGCAACCAAAGATCGCGGTTACCACCGATCTTATCGTTGGGTTCCCCGGGGAAACTGAAGACGAGTTTGAACAAACCGTTACCGCCGTGAAATCTATAGGGTTTGATTACGCATACGTGTTTAAGTACTCACCCCGGGTTGGTACCGCTGCGGAAAAGTGGGGCGATACTGTCCCACAGGAAATTAAGGAACGTAGGCATGCGAAACTTTTGCGGGTAGTAAACAATGTTGCAGAGCTCAAGTCTAAATCTTATGTCGGAAAAATTCAGGAAGTGTTGGTTGATAATTGTAATCCTGATACCGGTAAGTGTAATGGTAAAACACGGGCAATGTGTTCCGTAATATTCCGACCGGAAAGCAGTATCGCTGCTGGGCATGTTGTTAAACTAAATATTGTATGTAATCACATACATTCGTTAGAAGGAGACTTAACTTTTTAATGAAATCTTTTTTATCTAAACAAGTACACACTGTTTTTATTCTAATATTAATTAGTTTTTATGCTGGATTAGTACTTGCTGCTGAAGGATCCGTAAAGCCTGTCCTATGTCCCAGTTGCAGTGTGGTGATTAATACCTCCAGTAATTTTTGTAGTAGTTGTGGATACTCGTTGAAAGATGTTTCTGATAATTCAGAGTTTAGTAAAGAGTTTCTCGATAAACTGAGAAAAAGCGTAGTAAAACTTGAAGTTACATTTAACACGTATGACAAACGGCTGGCAAAAGAAAAAATGGTTGAAGTCGGGAGCGGGGTGTTCATAAGTACTTACGGTTATATTCTTACGGTTAATCATATCTTTGATATGAGTTTATTGGAAAGATTAATGGATACGGATATTGATATTAATAAAATCAAGGTTATAACGCATGGGAATCGTGTATTCTACGCTACTTTAATCCAACAGGACCCGTATACCGATTTAGCTGTTATCAGTATCAGTACTGCATCTATTAATTATCTGAAACTTGAACCTGGAAAATTAGGGATTGGGTTAGGAGATAAAGTTGTTGCAATAGGATCCCCGTTGACGTTAGAGGATACGGTCTCGATAGGACGGGTCTGTAAAGAACGGCGGTATCTTAATTCAGGAGGGTTGTTTCACTACGAACATTTTTTGCAGCTTGATGCGCGGTTAAATCAGGGAAATAGCGGCGGGCCGGTTATTAATTCATCTGGTAATATTGTGGGGATAGTATCCGCTAAAGCTTTTGGTGAGTATTCAGATAATTTGTGTTTTGCTGTACCGTTAAGAATTATTAAGCATTCTCTGAGATCAATGATGTATAAACGCGAGCCAGTGTATCCATGGCTCGGTGTATGGGTTGATGAGAAGGAAAATGGGGAATTGGTAGTTAGTTATGTTGCGGTAAAACAAAAAAATGGGCTTGAACCCGGAGATGTGATCATAGATATTTATGGTAATAAGATTGATGGATTGTTTACTGCGCAGGGGTTATTATTGAATTCTTTGCCAGATACAAGTATTACCATAACCGTATTGAGAGATAATTCATTGAAAGATGTTGTCGTGACTACTTCACAACGGCCGTTAAACGTTAATATTGATGGTGATGTAGAATTTAGGATCTGGGGTATCGGATTGAAGGAAGAAAAGGGGAGTAATGTCGTAAAAATTGCTGAATGTGATTCTGATAATACTGCATATCAAGCTATGCCTATCTTTAAATCTAGCGAGTTCGAAACAAAACGTTACTCATCATCACTTGCGTTCCTGAATTTTACATACACTCAACCAGAGAAGAAGGAAATTAAGCCATATCTCATCGAACCAGAAGATGTTGTTGCACAAATTGAACCTATAAAAAATCTGTACAATATAGAATCTTGTTTATATTCATTAGCAGCAGGGTCATTGTCCACTAATACACGTTCAATGTCTAATATTTCTGTATTTAATGATATGCTTGCACAAAGCTCAACAAAAGGATATATTATGCTTGGCATGAGGATAAAACGAGGTGATACGTTCTATGTTAATTTTTGCCTGCGTAAAATTCCGGTTAACCGTTTTCTTTGATAATCCTTGATTCCTATATGGTAGAATATATATTTTGAGTCTTTAAGAGAAGGGAATTATTGTTTTATGATGTCAATACGTATGTTAGTAATCATGGGGTTTACGTTATTACTTACAATCCTCACCTGGCAAAACGGTAGCATGGGTAATGCTGAAGTCTTTATTTTCGCGTGGAAGTTCGCTATACCAATCACAGCGTTGATGTTATTATCTTTTTTCTTTGGGATAGTGGTTACTATTCTTGAACTACAACTACAGGTGAAGAAGTATAAAACTTTACTAAAAGAAAAAGATAGTACGATTGAAGAACTAAAGAAGCCAGCACAACAGGTTCAGCCGTAAACTCTATTCTTTTATGGACACTACCGCGAAATCAAGCCTCACACCGTTGATGCAGCAGTACCAGTCAATAAAAAACCAGTACCGCGATACTATACTCTTATTCCGGCTGGGTGACTTTTATGAAATGTTTTTTGATGACGCTAAGAAAGCTTCACAAATACTTGAGATCGCGTTAACTTCACGCCATGGCTCACCGATGTGCGGTGTGCCGTATCATTCAGTGAATAATTATATCGCAAAACTTATCAAAGCGGGGATTAAGGTAGCTATATGTGACCAGACTGAAGACCCTGCGGAGGCTAAGGGTTTAGTAAAACGCGATGTTGTACGCGTTATCACCGCAGGGACTGTACTCGAAGATAACCTTCTTGATCCTAAAACTAATAATTACTTGCTTGCGTTTTTCCCGGAGAAAGATTATAAGTCATACGGGGTGGTGTTTGTTGATACATCCACCGGCGAACTTACCGGTACCCAAGTACAAAATGATCCGTACTACCAAAAACTTAACCTCGAGATCAGCAGGTTCGCACCAAATGAAGCTATCATCCCGCGGGGGGGTAACGAAAACAGTAAGGTCATAAATATTTTCCAGAATAATAATGTACCCACAAATTTTTATTTCCACGGTGATATAAACGTTTCAACCGGGGTGGATACGCTTTCACGGCTTGGGATGCAGCCACAGGCTTTAAAGGGGAATGGGATTGAAGATAAACCGTTGTTCATCCAGGCGGTAGCCGCAGCGGTGGGGTACCTCGAAAAAACGCAGTTAAAGTTCCCGGAGTATATCAAGAATATATCAACGTATTCACTGGCGGATCATCTTGTACTGGACGAAACTGTTGTGCGTAACCTCGGGATTATATCCAATAATTTTGATGGTAACCGTAAAGGCAGTATGCTTGACGTTATTGACCAAACATTAACTGCTATGGGAGGGAGGTTAATACGTACCTGGCTTTTATTTCCGTTAAAAGATATTGGGGTGATAAAGTCAAGGCAAAGGGTAGTGAAGGAGTTTGTTGAGGATAATATTACGCGTAAAAACTGCCGGGATGTATTATCTTCGATCTCCGACCTCGAACGGTTAGTCAGCAGGGTATTTTCCGGGATCGCATCACCCAGGGATGTGGTTAACCTAAAATCATCATTAGCTAAAGTGCCGGAATTAAGGTCTGTCCTCGCGGGGATAACCGTAGTTCCTCAGTTGGTTAGTGAACAACAACAAAGGAACAGCGAAGGGTATAGTGCGGTAATTGAAATCGTTGATAAAATCAAGGAATTACCTGAAGTTGTTAGTCTTATACACTCAGCTATTGTAGATGAACCCCCGGCAGATCTTACCTCGGGGCGGGTTATCCGGAAAGGGTACTCCCAGCAACTGGATGAACTAAAATCTTTATCTACCGGCGGGAAACAGTGGGTGGCTGAACTTGAAGCTAAAGAACGGAATAAGACCGGGATTAATAATCTTAAGATCGGGTATACCGGCGTATTCGGGTACTATATTGAGGTAACAAAATCTAATCTTGAGTCTGTCCCGCAGGAGTATATACGCAAACAAACACTGGTTAATTCCGAAAGGTTTATCACGCCTGAACTTAAAGAAAAGGAAGCTATGATCCTCGGGGCGGAAGAACGGATTGTTCAACTCGAACAACAGTTGTTTAAGCAGGTGCGTACTGAACTACTGAAGTTTATTGATGAGATACAGTTACTCGCTAGAACTATTGCGCAAATTGATTGTTACCAAAGCCTTGCGTCGTTAGCGGTAGCTAACCGATATGTTCTCCCTGAAGTTAATGACAGTTATGTCCTTGATATCCGTGATGGCAGGCATCCTGTGATAGAAACTATGCTACCCGCAAAGTTTGTGCCTAATGATACTGTTATGGATAATATAGAGAACCAGTTATTTATTATCACCGGGCCTAATATGGCAGGGAAGTCGACGTATATCCGGCAAACCGCGTTAATTACAATCCTTGCGCAGATGGGTTCATATGTTCCTGCGAAAAGCGCGGTTATCGGGATAGTAGACCGTATATTTACGCGGATCGGCAGCGGTGAAAATATTGTTTCCGGTGAGTCTACGTTTATGGTTGAGATGCACGAAACTGCGAATATTATGCATAACTGTACCTCGCGGAGTTTACTTATCCTTGACGAGATCGGGCGGGGAACTTCAACGTTTGACGGGATCTCAATCGCATGGGCGTGTGTGGAATACCTCGCGAAACCGGCTGGGCCACGGACATTATTCGCAACACATTATTTTGAGTTAACAGAACTCGCGGGGAAGTATAAGTGTGTAAAAAATTATAATGTATCCGTGCGTGAATGGGGTGACGAGATTGTGTTTCTCCACAAAATAGTTGCCGGTAGCGCAGATAAGTCTTATGGTATACATGTCGCTAAACTCGCGGGGTTGCCTGGTGTTATCGTTAAACGCGCAAAAGAAATTATATACGCGCTTGAGCAAAACAGTGCGGTATCTTCCGCGTCTAAAGCTCTGGCGGGAACCGGTGAGCTTGGATTGCAGGATACACAAAATGAAAACGTGGCTCAACTTGACTTATTCCCGTTAGAGTATTTATCAGTAATTGCAGAGATACGCAAGCTTGATCCTAATACTGTTACTCCTATTGAAGCACTGAATTTGTTGATAGCGCTAAAAGAAAAGTTGAAGTAGTTGAGTTCATTATATTTTTGGGAAGTATGCCCATAAGCATCCTCCACGGTCATTCTCTCCAAACATAAGTTCACCGTCATGGCCTGTAACTGCGCAACTGAACTCATAGCCATACCTCCGGAGGTTTAATACTGATACCGCAACTCCAAGGTTTTTGTATTCACCGGTTCGGGGGGTGTAAACAAAAAGGTTTGTCATACCATCACCGCAGAAGCCGTATAACCTACCGTCGTTTGTTATAGTCATACACTTTACAGGCCTGAGATGCGCACTGGTAACTTTCTTAACATTTCGTTTTTTGAGGTTTATTCCATAAATACTGCCTTTACCATCAGCAATATAAAACGTTCCTCCTATAGAGTTGCTGCTGATACACACGTTTTTGTTGGTGAAACACTTATCCAGTTTGGTTAACGCTACGAACTTTATTTCCATAGTTTTGTCAGTCTCGACCTTATACACCACTCCTTTTGAAGTGAGTGCCACAACGTTACCGCCACCAAGGTTAGTGAGCCTGATAATGTTTTGTTTGTTGTATAGGCGTACAGTATTACTTTTTGGGTTAAACATAAACACGTGTTTGTTCGTCAACCCAATTACGAATACTGTTGTAGTGTCGGTAGTGAGGCATAATACTTTCTCACCTTTCGGGAAGTTATACGCGATTTTCGGTTGGCTTACATCAAAACCCCATTCCTGTATGCAATCCGGCATCGCTGTCATCGCGTTACGGGTCCATAAACGCCCGTTGTTGGGGGTATTAACCCCTGCTACAAGTATATCGCCTGAAGTACAGGTTAGTCCTCTGCATTCAGTTGAGACACTATCCCCGCCGAAGTCTACCGCTATACCGCTGGTACTGCGGATACTCGCTGCAAAGATATGCGCTGTTGTCCCGGAAGTACCGCCAAAGATAATATCATTCTTCCCGCGGGTAAGCGCAGTGATATAACTTTCATTCATTGGGATCGGTGTTGTCATCCCGGGGAAGTTTAATTGTAATGCCATAAAATGCCCTTCCCTGCAAAATGAGGATGCTGTCATCTCGCCCCATAACATGTCTTTAATATTTTTTTGGCCAGGTTTGTTTTTCATTGTATATATTAACCCCATATGCGTAAAGGTAAATGTGAGTTACTACTCTCTTTACGGCCAGGCATTGTCATCTTAAAAAAACCTACGGGTAGCCTCCCGACGTTCATAAAGAATAGGTCGCCGTTTCTATCCCTTGCACCGCGTGAAATGTATTGTGCAGCACCGTCCGGGCGGGTTAAGGTTGCTACTTCTTTGCGTTCAAGTGTCTGAGGGTTTAACTGCACAACCGCACCGGTTGCGTTCTTGAATTGTCGGTTGGTATCCGAGTTTTGGTTATTGTCATCATCCCATCGTGAGTGCCCGTAATACAGATTACCGTCATTACCGAACACTACACCGCCGCTGTGGTCAAGGAACATACTAAACGGTATTGCGGTATTACGTTTGCTTTGTGTTGCGCAACCAAGGTCTTCTACAGTACCGAACTCGCCATGGGTTGGCCAAAAACGTATGAGCCGCGGTGCGGGGCTCCAGGTTGTTATGTACACGCACTCACCATCCGGTGAGGCGACTACATCGTATAAAACTGAATGCCAGCCTGTTTGATAAGGTTCGTGGGGTAAAACATACGTGGATTGTTCCAAAATATCAGTATCGGGATTATAACGTATCATATGCCCGTAGTCGTCAGTCATCCATGCGCGGTTGTGTTTATCCAAAAAAATTACCTGGCTGTTGATACTGCCGATACGTCCGAGGTCACGCCGGGTTTTTGTTTCCAGTGAGTATATAATAAAATGGTCACGGGGATAACTTAATGCATACAATTGTTTATGTTTAGAGTCAAAGGCTAAACACCGGCAGCCTTCTTTCGGGATTATAATATCATGCCACAAAACTTTGTCTTTAACCGTATCATAAGCAATGAGTTCTGACCCGCGAAAACATTTTGTTTTATCATGCCAAAAAAGCCAGGGGGAGTATGCTTTTAGATCTATCGGCGGGCCGCTTAAATGCGTAGCACAGTATAGTATACCGTCGTCCTGGGAGGGGACAAAGCTATAGTGTATCTTACACTGTGTTGCACGGCCGGAATCCACAGGGTCGCCTGTTACTTCCGAGACGTCAAAGAGGTAGTCTATATCATCCTTGGTTTCGTTATACCGCGCGACTATTACAGTTCCTCCGGGGATGCATTCATGGCAGACTGATACATAAATCCTTCCCTCCGGGCCTGTGGATAAGCCCCAACCGGAATCACTTTTCGGGTACTTAGTAAATTGATAAAAATTTGTGCTGAATGCCGGGTTAGTATTCATTGTAATCTTCATAACCAACTTTCTATTTTATTCATTGTTGCAGGTTAACACCGTATTTTGAGTTAACACATATTAAAAATATTATATAATATGAACATTCAAATCTTCTAGTTGTTATCAAAGAAAAGGTAGGCAAATCGTACATATCTTTTTATAGAACGAGGTGGAATATGTTTAAGAAACCAAAAGTGTTGTTCGCCGGGTATAAAACCATTCCAAAAGAACTTGCAGAAATTAATGAGTGTTGTCAAACCTTCCAAAATCGAAGAGAAAGAGTTCTACAGTGCTGGGGTTAACAGTATAGTAGTAAAAACTGCAAAACCTGAAGTGTTTACACCCACTTGACTTGAAGTAAAGAAGAAGCAAGTTTTATGCCAAAAAGTGTAATCCCGGAAAAACGTTGTCGTATCAATATAAATAATGAGGATACGGCGGTAAAACACAAAAAAATGTTTCCCTCGGACTTAACCATATATTCCCTCGAACTTAACCAAGCGAAAGAGTCGGTAAACACTATGCTGAAAGCCAGCGCAGCGGAACAATCCTCTATCGTCCAATCACCCCCTACCGGTGAATTAACAGCGTACCAGAACCCAACGATAAAA
>Ga0265292_1002808_pt1 | contig 11508 bp, 13 predicted proteins | sample Munlanlewell296A_FD_189080 | JGI IMG/M metagenome (GOLD analysis project Ga0265292, IMG submission 189080) | Leachate microbial communities from a municipal landfill in Southern Ontario, Canada - Leachate well 296A | ecosystem: Engineered > Solid waste > Landfill > Unclassified | place: Canada...
CCAGACTAATGATTGATATCAAAGTATCATAAGTTGAACGGTCTACACTGCACGGGGCAACGCTTAAATTTAGTAAGTTATTCTTTGTACGGACTATATTGTTCTATATTTAGGGACTAATGACTACCTACTGACCACCTACTGACCACCTAATGACTACCTAATGACTATGCCTTCGGAACCGCCCAATGCACCACCTCCATCACCGGCTGGTAGAACATCGACTTCTCCTTAACCTGGGGCTTAATGATCTTTTCACCGGGATCGGTTTTCTCTATGATGAAAAGAAGGATGCTTACAAGAACAATGCCTTTTGCCAGCCCAAATACCGCGCCAAGAATCTTATTGAGCCATCCCATCGCTACTATGTCAATGAATTTCTCTATTATTTTTCCGATCAGGTAAACCACCAATATGACTGCAAGGAAAGTGACAATATAAGCAATGATCCTGAGGGTATTCTCTTTAAAAGAAAAATAGTCTTTTAAAAAGTCCCGGACATAGCCGGAGAAATAATATGCTGCTAAAATGCCGAGTATAAGGCCGATGAGGGAAGCCAATTCAATAATGAGACCTTTGCTGAAACCCCTGATACAAATCCAGACAACGGGAACAAGCAGGATAAAGTCGAGAAGGTTCATCGCTTGAGCCTTCTGGTTAGCTCTGTAGCAAAAATAAAGTCATTGAGGACCTGGTTATCCGTATTCAGGATTTCATGCCGGTTACCGCTCCACCAGATCTTTCCCTCGTGAATGAAGGCTATCTTTTCACCGATCATCAGCACGGAGTTCATATCATGGGTATTTACCACGGTAGTGATATTATATTCTTCCGTGATTTCTTTGATCAGTTCATCGATTACGCCGGAGGTAATAGGATCAAGGCCGGAGTTTGGCTCGTCGCAGAACAGGTATTTAGGATTCAGGGCGATGGCCCGGGCGATAGCTACCCGTTTGATCATCCCGCCGCTGAGTTCCGATGGCATCAGCTTATTCCGCCCTTCAAGGTTTACCCTCTCCAGGCAGAAGTTGACCCTGTCGAGCTTTTCAGCCATACTCTTTTGCGTAAACAAATTGAGGGGAAACATCACGTTTTGCTCGACAGTCAGGCTGTCGAACAACGCACCGCCCTGGAAAAGCATGCCGATTTCCTGCTGAAGTATGCGTCTTACACTGATACCCATCAGTGAAAAATTCCTGCCATCATAGATCACTTCACCTTCATCGGGCTCCAACAATCCAACCAGGCTTTTCATCAGCACGGTTTTGCCCGATCCGCTCTGGCCTATGATCAGGTTGGTCTTCCCCACTTCAAAAATGAAAGAGACATCGTCAAGGACTTTATTTTCCCCGAAAAATTTGGATAAGTGCCACGCCTCGATCATTACAACAGGATTTTGGTCAACAAAAGATTGAACAGGATGATCAGGATACTGCTTTGCACGACCGCTTTGGTGCTGGCATTCCCGACCTCGAGGGCGCCCCCTTTTATGATGTACCCGTTAAAGCCTGAAACGGTAACGATAATAAAGGCGAAGATAACCGTTTTGATAAGTGCATAACTGATGGTCCATGGGTCATACCATGCCTGGAGACCTTCAATATAAACGGTCATAGAGGCCAGGTTCATCAACAGGCAGGCAACCAGGCCACCGATCAGGCCGAGGAACATACTCATTACGATGAGTACCGGGTTGAATAGCACTGCGGCAACGAGTTTCGGCAATATCAGGAAATTGGCGCTATTGACCCCCATGGTCTGAAGCGCATCGATTTGCTCAGTAACCCGCATCGTGCCGATTTCGGAGGCAATACGGGAGCCGACCTTTCCGGCCAGGATCAGGCTGATCACGGTCGGGGCAAATTCGAGAATCATGGATTGTCTGACTGTAAAACCAATAATGATGGGGGAAACCAGGGGACTGTCGATGTTAAAGGCAACCTGCATCGTTAATACAGCACCCATAAACACGGATATGATCGCGACTATCCCCAGCGATTCCACGCCGATCTTCTGGAATTCGTTCATCAGCTGTCCCCAGAATACCCACCACTTGGCAGGCTTTCTGAAAACCTGGATCATCAGGAAGATGTATTTGCCGAGAAGGGTAACCATGCTCAAAGATACTAAAATAATCTCTTTTAATAGAAATGGGTTAATATGGCCAAATTAATAAAGTTGAGGTTCGAAATTAGTACATTTGCCGACAATTTTATTTTTCAGTTTGACGTTGATATAGTTCCGGCTAATAATTTGATTTATGGTGCGTTCCCGGTTTATCGGATTTTGCCTCATGCTGATCACCCTGGTGTTCATGGCTTCTGCCTGTGCATCAAACCGGCCGCCATACCGCCATTATAAACCAAAGAAGCCGGCTAAATGCGATTGCTCGCGCTGGGCGTACAACAATCAAGAGAGCATTTACTATCTGCAAAATAATGAAGAAAGACCTTCAGGATGGACTTAGGCCATATCTGCCGGATCGCAGCCTGGAAATTGTGATGGAATGGGTCAGCGGGCGCCGGATATTTATGCGGATTGCCCGGGGCCGCAGGACCAAATTAGGCGATTACCGTCCCCCGGTCAAAGATGATATCCACCGCATCTCGGTCAACGGCGACCTCAACCCCTATGAATTCCTGATCACACTGACCCACGAAATAGCCCACATGCTGATCTGGGAGAAGTATTCCAGAAGGCCAAGGCCCCACGGGATAGCATGGAAAAAGCAATATGCTTATATGCTGGGCTTATTAATAGAAAAAAATATTTTTCCGCTGGAAATCCAGTCGGTGATCAGTAAACAGGTTGACAATCCCAAAGCCAACAGCAAGATTAATACTGAACTGGTGAGGGCGCTTCATTCGCATAACCCTTTTCAGAGCTGTGTTTTCCTTGAAGATTTACCGTCCGGCGCTTTTTTCAGCCTCAACAACGGACGCAGGTTCCAAAAGCAGGAAAAACTCCGGAAATGGTACCGTTGCACCAGCCAGGATAACCATAAAGCGTATCGCATCAGTCCGGTGACTAAAGTAATTCCCGTGGAATTTTAAGTGATGTTTGTTAACTTTGTGATCTGGAACAGTGGAACGGTGATACGGTGAAAAAGTGTTAGAAAAGTAAAATTAGATACAGATAACCACTAACCAATAACCAATGACAAACAATTACTGCATCATCATGGCCGGGGGTGTCGGTGCCCGTTTCTGGCCTATGAGCCGGACGGCGCACCCCAAGCAGTTTATCGATATTCTTGGTACCGGAACCACCCTGATCCAGCAGACCTACCATCGGTTCATGGGGATTTGTCCCCCGGAAAATATGTTCGTCGTCACGTATGAACTTTACAAGGACCAGATACTGGAACAATTACCCGACCTGAACGAAGACCAGGTTTTGCTGGAACCCAGCCGGAGGAATACCGCCCCATGTATTGCCTATGCAGCCTGTAAGATCCTGAAGAAAAACCCTGATGCCAACCTGATCGTTGCGCCATCGGATCATTTGATCCTTAAGGAAGATATTTTCAAGGATAAGATCAGGACGGCCCTGAAAGCTGCCAAAGAGAACGATTGGCTCATCACGCTTGGCATCAAGCCATCCAGGCCGGATACCGGTTACGGGTATATCCAGTTCAACCGGATAGCATCCGATACAAGATATGCCGGCTTGCACAAAGTGAAGACCTTCACCGAAAAACCCAGCCATGAACTGGCGGTCACTTTCATTGAAAGCCGTGAATTTCTTTGGAATTCAGGTATCTTTATCTGGTCGCTGAAAAGCATCCTGAAAGCATTCCACGAGCATCTTCCCGAAATAGATAATCTTTTTAAAAAAGGAAAAGACAAATACTACACGGAACAGGAGACAAGATTTATCAGGGATACTTACACGGTTTGCAAAAGTATTTCCATCGACTACGGCATAATGGAAAAAGCCGGAAATGTCTTTGTCATCGAATCGGATTTCGGCTGGTCGGACCTGGGAACCTGGGGCTCTCTTCACGAGATCCACAGCAAAGATAAAAACCATAATGCCATCACTGGCAAAAATGTACTTACATATGATTCGCAGAACTGCATCATACACATGCCTTCCGACAAGCTGGTTGTCCTGCAGGGACTTGACGATTATATCGTCGTGGAAGATGATAATATCCTGCTGGTCTGCCGCAAAAAGGATGAACAACAACTTCGCCAGATCGTAAGCGATGTGAAGATGCAGAAGGGGGAGAAGTATGTATAGTTGACAGTTGACAGTTGACAGTTGACAGTCGGCAGTTTAACAGTTTAACAGTTTAACAATTTAACAATATTCAAGCTTTATGAAAAGGTTCATTTTACTATCAGTTCTTTCATTCATCCTTGCTTTCAACCTTACCCTGAGGGCAGATGAGGGGATGTGGATCCCCATGCTGGTCGAACGGCTGAATTACGCGGATATGCAAAAGCTCGGCCTGAAGCTGACACCTGAAGAAATTTACAGTGTCAACCAATCCTGTCTCAAGGACGCTATCGTCATTTTTGGCCGCGGTTGCACCGCGGAGATTATTTCCGACCAGGGCCTGCTGATTACCAATCATCATTGCGGCTATGGCCAGATCCAGGCGCACAGCGCCATCGAACACGATTACCTGAGCGATGGCTTCTGGGCCATGAGCCATGAAGAAGAACTGCCTAATCCAGGACTTACTGTCCAGTTCCTCATCCGGATCGAAGATGTGTCGGAAGCCATCAATAGCCAACTGACTGCTGAAATGACCGAAGAACAGAGGGGCGCCAAAATTACCGAGGTCGTTGATCCGTTGGTTAAAAAGGCTACTGACGGAACCATCTACAATGCCAGTGTCAGGAGTTTCTTTGGCGGTAATGAGTTCTATCTTTTTGTTTATGAGACTTACAAAGATGTCAGGCTGGTGGGAGCGCCGCCTTCATCCATAGGCAAATTCGGCGGAGATACCGATAACTGGATGTGGCCGCGCCATACCGGGGATTTTTCCATGTTCCGCGTATATGCCGGACCTGATGGCAATCCGGCGGAATATTCCAAAGATAACATCCCCATGAAACCCAAATATCACCTGCCCATATCGCTGGACGGCTACAAGGAAGGCGATTTTGCCATGATCCTCGGGTATCCCGGCGGCACCGACCGCTATCTTTCTTCCTTTGGGGTCGAGCTGGCCATCAATACTTCTAATCCCTCAGTTGTGAAAATCAGGCAGGAAAAGCTGGATATCATGAATGCGGAAATGGCAGTGAGCGATGAGGTAAGAATCAAATATGCTACTAAGTATGCACGGATCTCCAATTATTGGAAATATTATATCGGCCAGACCAAAGGCCTGAAACGGCTGGATGTTTTTGATAAGAAAGTGGCTATTGAAAATGAATTCCGGGCCTGGACTGATGGTAGCACAGATCGCAAAGCGAAATACGGGCAGGCGCTGACCGATATAGAAAACGCTTACAAGACTATTTCCCAATATGCTTTGGCCAACGTTTATTACCGGGAAGCAGCCCTTCGCGGGCCCGAGATCCTTGCCCTTGCCTCCACGTTTAAAAGCCTGGCCGATGAGTTAGCTAAAAAATCTCCTGATAAGGAAAAGATCGATAAGATTATTACCGGCCTGAAGGGACAGGCAATAACTTATTTCAAAGACTATTACCTGCCAATCGATCAGCAGACTTTCGCGGCCATGATGAAGATGTTTTATGAAGATGTCCCTGCGGCCCGGCAGCCGGAATTTTTGGCAAATATGGTAAAGAAATATAAAGGGGATTTTGAAGGGTACGCTGCCGGTGTTTTTGAAAAATCAATTTTCATTTCTCTGGAAAAGGCCAATGCTTTCCTGGATGATCCAAATTTGAAGACCTTGCAGAAAGACCCGGCATATAAGGCCTACCTGGCGTTTAGCGGAAAATACCTCGAAATTCAGAAAGCGACAACGGAAGCCAATACGATACTGGCCAAAGGAAACCGATTGTTCATCGCGGGTTTGCGTGAAATGAACCCCGGCCATAATTATGCCCCCGATGCCAATTCCACCATGAGGCTTACCTATGGCACAGTCCAGGGATACAAACCCGGCGATGGTGTTTACTATGATTATTATACAACCCTGGAAGGCGTGATGGAAAAAGATGATCCGGATAATAGTGATTTCATCGTACCTGATAAACTCAGAGCCCTGTATGAAGCAAAAGATTATGGGAGATATGGTGAAAACGGCGTGATGAAAACCTGCTTCCTGACTAACCACGACATCACCGGCGGCAATTCGGGCAGCCCCGTGATCGATCGCAATGGAGAACTTCTTGGCCTTGCATTCGACGGGAACTGGGAAGCCATGAGCGGCGACATCGCTTTCGAGCCCAACTACCAGCGCACGATAAGCGTCGACATCCGTTATGTATTGTTTATCATCGACAAATATGCCGGAGCCAAAAATCTTATCAATGAAATGTCACTCATAAAGAAAATAAAGGTTTTAAGAAAAGACGTTAAATCGATTGGGGTGACAATACCAGTAATGGAAAAAACGAAATAATAATGTTGAATGTTGAAGGTTGAATTTTAAATTCGGGTAATTTTAATAAGTCCCCAATTCAACCTTCAACCTTCAACATTCAACATTTATTTATTATGCAATCTATCTTCAAATCCTCCTCAGCGGTCATCGGTCAGATCGAAGAATTCCTCACCATCGTGGATGAAAGCAGCCTCGTCTTTGTGGAAGGTATCAGGAATTATTTGAAAGGGAACCGGGAGGAGTTTGTAAACGCGATGCAGAAGGCTGATGAAATGGAAGGCAAAGCCGATGCATTGCGCCGTTCTGTCGAGGATGCCCTCTACCGCCATTCCCTGATGCCTGAATTCCGTGGAGATATTCTGCACCTGCTCGAGAAACTGGATGACCTGATAGATATTGCAAAGGAAAACCTTCTCCAGTTTGATGTTGAGAGCCCTGATATTCCACCCGAAGTACATGAAGATTTCATCGATCTTGCCAAAACATCCATTAAAGCCGTAGAAGCCATTGTGCTTTCGGTACGGACCTTTTTCCGTGATCCCAGGTCGGTGAAGGACCTGCTGCCCAAGGTCTATTTTTACGAAGAAGAGGCCGACCGGGCGTCCAACGCGCTGAAGCGCAGGATTTACAAGGAAATTCCCGACCTTGACCTGAGCCGGAAGAATCATATCCGGTATTTTATCCATCAGGCCGAAAACCTGTCGGATGTATCCGAAGCCATAGCTGACATTGTAGCCATCCTGGCCATCAAGCGCACCAACTGAGATGATCTTCCTGTTCCTGACATCGGGGCTTTTCCTGGGCTGGTCGCTTGGAGCCAACGATGCATCCCATGTCTTTGGCGCCGCCGTGGGCACCCGGATGGTCCGGTTTCTGACTGCCGCCATCATCGCCTCTGTTTTTGTGATCCTCGGGGCAGTGATCCAGGGTGAAGGAGCCAGCAAAACCCTCGGCGAGCTGGGGAAAGTGGATGCTATCGCAGGAGCTTTCGCTGTTACTCTGGCTGCAGCAGTGACGGTTTTCCTGATGACCAGGTATGCTATTCCCGTTTCCTCCTCGCAGGCTGTCGTCGGTGCTATCTTAGGCTGGAACCTTTTCACCGGGAATCCTACGGATATGAGCACACTGGCGGCCATTACCAGCACCTGGGTGCTCAGTCCGGTGCTGGGAGCAGTTTTTGCCATCATCCTCTATCTCCTGGTCAAATTCATCACCACACGGATCAGGATCCACCTGCTTTACCTGGACGCATTGATCCGCATTGGGTTGATCATCGTCGGAGCATTTGGCGCTTACAGCTTAGGGGCGAATAATATTGCCAACGTGATGGGGGTATATGTTTCTGCCATTCCATTGAAAAGCATCAGTATTTTTGGCCTTTTCACCCTGAATGGGGCACAACAGCTTTTTTTCCTCGGAGGAGTGGCCATAGCGATAGGTATCCTCACTTATTCGCGCAGGACCATGCAGACCGTTGGCAATCATCTTATGAAGTTGACGGCAGAAGCAGCGATCGTTGTGGTCCTGGCCCAGTCGTTGGTGCTGTTCGTATTCTCTTCAGTTAGTCTGCAGCAGTTTTTAGTGAGTTTGGGTCTTCCGGCCATCCCGATGGTGCCCGTATCCAGTGCCCATGCCGTCATCGGGGCCATAATCGGTATTGGGTTGCTGAAAGGTGGCAGGGGCATCCGTTACCGCATCATGGGGCACGTAGCCGCCGGTTGGGTGGCAACACCCGTCATCGCCGGCTTGATCGCGTTCTTCCTGCTCTATGTGATGAAGCATGTGTTTCAGTTGCCAGTTTAACTCTATATTTGTAATTATCAAACCACTTCACTTATGTCGCAGGAAATCGAAAGGAAGTTTCTCGTCAAAGACAGCCGCTACCGGCAGCTTGGAAATTATCTTCACATACACCAGGGATTTTTGAGCACGGAAAAGGATCGCGTAGTCCGGGTGCGGGTGCATGGAAAGAAAGCTTTTCTCACCATAAAAGGCATTACGAAGGGCATTGCGCGTGCCGAGTATGAGTACAAGATTCCGATGGCCGATGCAAAATATATGCTTGAAAACCTTTGCATTCAACCAACCATTGAGAAGTACCGCTATAATGTGAATATCGAAGGATTTACCTGGGAGATTGATGAATTTACCGGGGAGAATGAAGGCTTGATTATTGCCGAGATCGAACTCAAAAGTGATGACCAGGCATTCCCGAAGCCGGAATGGATAGGAGAGGAAGTCACCGGCGATGTGCGGTATTATAATGCGAATTTAGTGAAGAAGCCGTTTAGGAGCTGGAAGTAGTTCGCATTTCGCGGTCGGCGGTCGGCGGTTTGCGGGATTGCATTATGACTTTAATTTTTCGGATCGAATTTTTCCGGGTATTTCATCATTGAACCCAGGATTCTGCCCACTCTTTCGTATTCATGAAATAATTCCCGGAAAGTGATATCATCCAAATATTCAAAATCCCTAGCCATTTTAAGCCAAATCAGAGTTTCAGAGCATTCTCCATCCGCATCTGATAACTTGGTTATGAAATGTTTAGGATAAATCCTCTTCCTATAAGCTTCAACAATATTAGCACAAACAGACCTTGAAGATCGCCTGATCTGGTTTGTTAAACCATACGTTTCGTCTTTTGGAAATGTTTTGGAACAGGTAAATATTTTCTTTGCCAACTCATAACTTAACTGGAATACGAATAAATCTTCGAATTTGCCCATATTCTTTTCTTTTCCAGTTAATCCGGAAAAGAATCAATATATACCCGGCTGTTGAAAATTATTATTGCGGAATTGAAAAAACCGCCACCCGCTGACCGCCGACCGCCGACCGCCGACCAATTCTCTCATTCATCTTGCACACAAATAAAAATTTAGTACTTTTGTTCCTTAATTGCAATGGTCTCGTGGCCGAGTGGCTAGGCAGCGGTCTGCAAAACCGCGTACAGCGGTTCGAATCCGCTCGAGACCTCGGTAAACAATGTTAAAACCCTGTAAGTAAAATGTTTACAGGGTTTCTTTTTTAGATAATGTAAAGTGAAATGTAAAGTAATCACTAAATTTCCGCTCTTTTCTCCCCCCAATTTTCCACCTCAAATCTCTCGAAAAATTTTCCGCCCATTCCATTCTCAATTCCAAAAAAGGTCGATAAATCAAAAAGGGCTGAATTTTGGGTGAAATTTTTCCCAGAATTTTTTTTGACGAAATGAACGCGCACGGATTTGACCCCCATATTTCTGGAGAAGGCGGGGGATAGGCGGCAGGACACAACGGGTGGGGGGGGTAGGTGCCAGCCCCTCGCCCCTTTCACCCTATTGAACTCACATTAACATTAACCACATTAACTTTATTCAATTTTTCAATAAAAAATCGTTTCGATTTGGAAAAGGGTCAAGTTTAAATCGTTTTTATCGTGTCATCAGAAAGGGCACCGAGAATAGTGTATACTACGAATTAATTCGTAGATAAATACCTTTAAAACGTATTACCGAAAATCTTCCCGCCACGCGGTATTTTCAGCGTATGGATATGCGCAAAAATCTATAAAAACAGGCGTTTTAATGCTCATAATACCGCTAATCACAGTACATCCTTTTATACACTATTCTAAAGCACGCCCCGTCAAGCCGACAATGCAATAAATCACGTCATTCACCTTCGATTCAAGGCTGTAGGACTTGTGATCCATCCGCACCAGTGGAATGACGTCGCAAACAATTCCGTCAACGTATGTTTCCCACATTTTTCGTTCCATATGAGGGCATAAATTAACGTTGCAAGGGTCTGTTATGTTAAAAATTGGGTTGAAAGGCATATCAAACAGGAATTGCAAATTTTCCTGCGTATATTCGATACCTGCTGCCTGAAACAAGCGGTGTTTCTTCAATAAAAGCCAGCGGTATTGTTGGGCGGATGTGGCTGTGCCACCATCAAGGTTTATCCTGTCGGTGAGCAAAATGATATCACGAATGGTCTTCCTGATTTGGGCTTCAGAGGGCATAATTTACGATTTGTTAAAATAAAAAAAGCACCATTGTTTGTGGTGCCTATTGTGGGGGTTAATCTCTTGGCGTTATGCGAAGTTACGAAATTTTTCGTGAAGTTTTACAAATGAGATAGGATTTCAATGGAAACTCTTGCCCTGTCTGCTTTTCGGTACGACTTTATCAGCATCTTTTAAAAATTCTTGCACTGCGCTGTAACATAATTCATATAATTCATACAAGGAAATAATATATACGACTTCCCCGCTTATATGATTGATTGTTAAAAATGCCTGATCTTTAGTTCCATTTTTAAAGGCTTGATTATTCATAACAATAACTGAATATTTCCCGATGACAGAATTATGGACAAGAAATGAGCGAAAACTTTTATACAGTTTCTTAATAAACTCCTGACTCAACTCCTGATTGAAATACTTACTATTTAAAATTTTAAAATGCTGCCAGCCTCCTTTTGAATTAATTGATTCAATTTTTTCATCAATTTTTATTTTAAATGTGTTATCACCTTTAAAATAACTACCTATCGCATCAATGATTGATAATAGTAAAATTGCCGCTGGATAGGAAAGACAACCACCAGAGTTTTCTTGCCATTCTTCCCGTGTTTTTCTGTATTCCACGCAGTATTTTGCTGCGGCTAAAGTATCATTTAATGATTCCTTTAGCATTGACGTGGGGCTTGTGTGTAGCGACATAAAATTGTCTTTTTAATTAATAATCCACAAAATAGGAATTATGAGATTATATAATTGAAATTGGAAAATGATATCTCAATACTCCCAATCCGCGTGGCTCATTGGCAAGTGGTTTAGTACTTCAATAATATAAATTTACTATATCAATACTCCGTTAAAAATTCATGCAGCTAATCTACCGATATTCAGGCACTCCTCATAGAGGCTTCTGTATTTTTCGCAACTCATGTCGAGGGCTAACTTTGAAAAAATAAAATCCGTTATAAACT
>Ga0265292_1002809_pt1 | contig 11505 bp, 8 predicted proteins | sample Munlanlewell296A_FD_189080 | JGI IMG/M metagenome (GOLD analysis project Ga0265292, IMG submission 189080) | Leachate microbial communities from a municipal landfill in Southern Ontario, Canada - Leachate well 296A | ecosystem: Engineered > Solid waste > Landfill > Unclassified | place: Canada...
ATGCTGTAAATGATCAGATTAAGCCTGCAAATTCGAACGATCATTCAGTTTCATATTACCATTGGTGGCCAAACAAGGATAAGTGGGAATGGGTTGAGTATGATTTTGAAAAACCTGAAACTATCTCTAAAACAAAGGTTTATTGGTTCGATGACGGACCCGGCGGTGGTTGCCGTATACCCGATGAATGGGAGATTCTATATCTGAATGGTAATATCTGGGAGCCAGTCAAAGCTAAAACACCATATAAAGTGACAAAGGATGGATGGGATTCTTTGGCATTTAAACCTGTTAAAGCATCAGCAGTCAAAATAAAAGTTAAGCTTAACAAGGATTTCGCAAGTGGAATTTATGAATGGGTAATTGAATAATAATGATCTGAAATTATTTATATTTACAAAAAAAACCAGTACACTATGAAAAAATTACATTTATTATCACTAACTCTGGTTGCAGTTATTTTCACCGCTTGCAACCAGTCAGCAAAAAATAAGGAGATGGTTAAAAAAGAAGTTTTCGGCACACACCAGGGTAAAGAGGTTTATCTGTTAACCCTCACAAACAAAGCAGGTAATGTAATCAGACTTACCAATTTCGGAGCTAAAGTAACATGGATTGAAGTTCCGGATAAAAACGGTAAGAAGGATAATGTTACTTTCGGTTACGACACTTTTGATGAAACAATTAAAGGTGATATGTCATTTGGCTCTATTGTAGGAAGATATGCCAACAGGATCGCAAAAGGAAAATTTACTCTCGATGGAGTTGAATTTACTCTGCCTCTGAACAACGGACCAAATACTCTTCACGGAGGTCCCGCCGGATGGCATAGTGTTGTATGGAACACCGAGGTTCTTAAAGATAGTAAGCTCCCGGCTGTTAAATTTACCTATGTCAGTCCCGATATGGAACAAGGCTTTCCTGGCACAATGAATGTTCAGGTGATCTATACATGGACTGACAATAATGAGATCGTTATGGACTACATCTGTTCAACTGACAAGAAAACTGTCCTGAATATAACCAACCATGCATACTTTAACCTTCATGGTGCAGGTAATGGTGATGTTCTTGATCATGAGCTTACACTCAAAGCTTCTGCTTTCACTCCTGTTGATTCGGTTATGATTCCTACAGGGGAGATTCATCCGGTTGCCGGAACACCGTTTGATTTCACAACACCTCATACCATCGGAGAAAGAATCGGTGAGAATTATGAACAACTGATTCTTGGTCGTGGTTATGATCATAATTTTGTACTGGACAACAAGGAAGAAGTGGATGTAACAGTATATGAGCCGGTTAGTGGTCGTGTACTTGAGGTTATTACGGATCAGCCCGGAATGCAGCTTTATACCGGTAATTTCCTTGATGGAACTAAAATAGGTCACGGAGGAAAACCATTCAACTTCAGATCAGGTTTATGCCTCGAATCGGGTCATTATCCCGATAGCCCGAATCATCCTGATTTCCCGACAACAACACTTAACCCTGGGAAAACATTTAAATCAACAACTATCTACAGATTTTCAGTTAAGGGTGTGTAATAAGATAAGTTGTGTAACCATATTTACTAACAGTTTGATAATCAATATTATATGTATTACAAATGAATAGGTATTCTATTATACACCCTAAATAGATTACAGTTTTAAATTAAATTCGCCGGATTTGAAAGAAGAGCTTTCTTTTGATATCCGGCGTTTTTTTTGATAATTCGTTATTTCGCTTAATCATTTGTTTATGACATATATCCCAGAAGGTAAAAATATCTTATTGAGTTTCTTTACCCTAATTCAAAACAGCAATCGTGCTATTGATGATGTGTTAAGCTTAGAATTTTTGCTTGTAGGGTTCGTTTAAAAACACCGAATTGGCCGGATTTATGGGTATTTGCATTAGTCATTTTACTGCAAATTAACCATTTTAGGCACAGATTTATTATGAAACTACAAATTTACTACCTTGCACCCATAATCGGTTGAAAAGGAATATTCCATTTGCAAAAATTCTGGCAGATGCAAGATCGTACAATAAAAAACGAATCCCTGTTGGTACGTAATTTGTCAAAAGGTAATCTTTTGGCGTTTAATACCTTGTATAAAGAGTATAGTGGCCGTTTGTACCGTTTTGCATTTGGGTATTTAAAATCAGAAGCTGAGGCAGAAGAATTGGTTCAGGAGGTCTTTACAATAATCTGGGAGAAACGGGCAGATCTAAAAGAGGAACTATCTTTTAAATCATTCCTCTTTACAATTGCCTTCAATATTATCAGGAAGCATTTCAGAACCAAAGCTTATTTGTCTGACTATTTTAAAACCGGAATAAGTGCTGATCAGGATATGCAGACTTCTCAGAAAATTACTTATGATTCACTGTATCAGTACATAACTGAATTAGTCAATCAATTACCCGTGCGACGTAAAGAAATATTCATTAAAAGCAGGTTCGAAGGGCACAGTATTAAAGAAATTGCCGATGAATTGAAGATCAGCCACAAAACTGTGGAGAATCAATTGACAGATGCTTTAAAATTCATCAGAACAAATCTTAACAGGGAGAGTATACCGGTAATTCTATTTTTCATGCTGTTTATTTCATAATTAATTCAGGGTGCTAATTCTCGTTTGTTACAAAAATTATAAAATATTGTAGATCAATCAATTATAATTAATTCTTCAAATACCAATAAACTTTATCAACCGCATTCATATTTATTATTCAATTTACCCCCTTTCCTGTTTCCCCCTTTGTTTCCTGACATCATGAACTCACCCCCCGGCCCCCTCTCTACTCCGTAAAGAGGGGGAATAAGAGCATTGTAATATATTAGATATTAAGATATTAAGATATTGAATTTAAGAAGATCTTGATCTTTTCGAGTGTATCAGACATTTCAGATAGTTCTTCATTCTTTAGACGTAAAACATGTAATCCTTTATATCTCATTTCTTCATCTCTGAATTGATCATAATCTTTTGTTACATTGTGAATTGAACCGTCGAGTTCAATTACTGATTTTTTTGCATCACAGTAGAAATCTGCTATAAAGTAATTTAATCCTTTGTAATCGGCTTTGTAAATAATCGGGTGCTGACGAAGAAATTTATACCCTGATAGCCTCCGGTTTCTAAGCTGTTCCCAAAGTTGTTTTTCAGACTCAGTTAAATTTCTCCTAAGTTCCTTCGCATGCTTTTTAATAGTTTTAATGTCAAGATAATTACCTCTGCTCATAACTATTAACCTTTATAGCCTAAAATTAAACTAATTTTTAAATCTCCCCCTCTTTGCGAAGCAGAGAGGGGGCCGGGGGGTGAGTTCATGTTGACAATAAGCAGAGAGAGCCTGTCCCGACCGAAGCATCGGGAGGGCCGGGGGGGTGAGTTCATGTTGACTGGAAAAAGTGAAGGGGTTTTATGATGGGTATAAATAAAATTCATAACCAGCACTTGAGTTAATTAATCAAAAAACAATAATTATTAATTTTTTTCTCTTTGTTGATAGGTGTAAAAGGGTAGAAATGGATATTACAGTATATTGAATAAAATTTTATGACTATCTGGAATCTTAAATACAAAAACAATTATATCCGGCAAAATACTTTTCATAGGTTGAGGTTAGTTGGTTAGGGTAATAAGCAGTTCTCCTTGGTTAGTTGGAGAGCTGCTTTTTTTGATAGGAGTATTAAGACAGGATTAGATTTTAGCATATTTTGGATATTAACTAAAGATTAAAAGGAGAATTATTGTATGGCAGGGATTGGCTTTGATAGTGAAAAGATAGACCTTTATTTCAAGGGAGAGTATTCTGATAAGGATGCATCTTATGTTGATGAAGTTTTTTGTGATAATAATAAAGAGAAAGAATTAAAACATCTTTTATTAAGACAGTTTTACGAATTATTACCTGAAGATGATTTGGATAAAAAGGATCTTAATCATATTCTTTACAGAATTCACTATGATATAAACACCAGATTGTCAGTGCGAAAGGCCAGGCCGTTTGATAATTTTATAAGATGGACATTACGAATAGCCTGTGTAATAATCCTTCCTCTTTTAATCTTTATTGGAATGCAAACGTATAAAGAAGACTATTTGAAAAAAGAAGTCTGGGTTGAAATTAAAGCTCCGGCATGGACACGGGCTCAGTTCAGTTTGCCTGACGGCACGACAGGGTGGTTGAACAGCAATTCGAGTGTAAAATATAATGGAAATTTTATTGCGGATCGCCAGGTAACACTTACAGGAGAAGCTTTTTTTGATGTTTTTGGAGATGAAAAAAGACCATTTTTAGTAAACACAAATAAAGTTATTGTTAAGGTATTAGGTACACGGTTTAATATAGCCTCCTATGAAAACGAGAAGAATATCGAAGTGGTTCTAGAGGAAGGCAAACTAGTTTTCAATGATGCGGAAATGAAAAAATCCTTTACAATGAAGTCTAATGATCTGGTTATATATGATAAAACTCTCAAGGATTTTTCGACTGATGTTGTCGAACCTCAAAAATATTTGTCGTGGACAGAAGGAAAACTTGTATTCAGGAATGATCCGCTGGATGTGATTGCCAGGAGACTCGGAAGATGGTATAATATTGATGTTGAAATTAGGGTTCCCTTACCTGAAGACTTCAGGCTGCGTGCGACCTTCATCGATGAGGATCTTGAAGAGGTTTTATATCTTTTGAAACGCAGTTTGCCGATAGATTACAAAATTGAAAACCGTAGTATCAAGCCAGATGAAACTTATGCTAAAAAGAAGGTGATAATTACACTTAGAACCAAATAATCTGATTACAAATTTAAAAGACATTTGCCTATGGAACAATCTTTTACCAGCAAAAACAGGAAAGCGATGTAACCGCCTTCCTGCATGAAATGCTAAGTTACTATTTAAAATAACCTAACTAAAAACTTTTCAAAGTTATGAAAAAAAAATTTGATTTATGGGTACACTTAAACCCAACCCTAAAAAAACTAATCATGGAACTTAAAATTGCATTCCTTATTATTCTGGTTAGTGTTTCAAATGTCTTAGCTATTTCTACCTATTCCCAGGTAGCGAAGGTTTCATTAGACATGGGGAACAGAAGTCTTGAACAGGTAATGGATGAAATAGAAAGGCAGAGTGAATTTTATTTTATCTTCAACCAGAAACAGATTGATGTCAACAGAGTTGTTGATATTCAGGCAGAAAATAAACTGATTACTGACATTCTTCCTGAATTATTTAAAGGAACTAATGTCAATTATGCAGTTTTTGACAGGAAAATCTTATTAACCACTGATCCCCTGGAGAATAGCTTACTGTCTATGGCATTGGGAACTAACCCCCAGCAAGTTACTGTTAAAGGTACCGTTACTGATGCTACCACAGGAGAAGCTTTATCCGGTGTAAACGTTGTTGTACGGGGAACCACAATTGGAGTAATGACTGACGCAAGTGGTAATTATACCATAGAGGTACCCAGTGCATCAGCAACTCTTCAATTTTCCTTTGTCGGGTATGCTACCCAGGAGATTGCATTGGGAGGACGGACTACTCTTAACGTTTCCCTGTTGACCGATGTAGAACAGTTGAGAGAAGTGGTGGTAGTTGGTTATGGTACCCAGTTGAAAAAGGATTTGACAGGTTCTGTAGCTAGCGTTCAGTCTACCAGACTTTTGGATAAACCCGCTTTCAACGTTGCCCAGGCAATTGGAGGCAAGATAGCTGGTGTTAAGGTCATCGAAGCTAACGGTGCTCCCGGTGGTAATCCATTCATCCGTGTCCGTGGTACAAACTCAATCAGTTCCAATAATGCTCCTCTCTTTGTTGTTGACGGTATTGTCGGTGTTGCAAATGCACTGACCATCTTGAATCCGAACGAAATACAATCAATAGACGTTCTGAAAGATGCATCGGCTACCGCTATTTACGGTGCCAGGGGAGCTAACGGTGTTATTATTATCACAACAAAACGTGGTTTTGCAGGTAAAACAACGGTAGAATATAACGGCTATGTAACAAGAGGTATAAGACAAAAGGACTTTGTTTATAATAACACCGAAGGATTCCTTTATGTTACCAAACAGGCATGGTTGAACATTAACAAGTATGCCACAACGGCAAACAATCTTCTGAATCCTTTTCCCGATTTGTGGCCAGCAGGTTTTAATGGAACATCCTTCTCAGATTTGCCCTGGCTTTTCGAAAAGACTACTCAGGGTGGTTATTCGATCCCTCTGTTAGGTGAGGATGGCAGTTATTATAAACCAAGGTACGATACCAACTATGAATCATTAATTTTCGTTCCATCGACTTCAACTAACCATCAGATAAGCATCCGTGGCGGTAACGAAATGGCAAAATTTGGTACATTCTTTAATTATGCACTTGAAGACGGTTTGCTTTTAAATTCATACTTCAACCGTTATTCGGGCAAGTTAAACGGTGATTTCAAAATAACCAAATGGTTGAATATCAGCTCACAAATCATTGTAAATAAGAATAAGGAACGTACTAATGACGTGTCTTATTTCAGTGGTGGTATATCGCGTGCAGTTAGTGAAACATTTCCGCTCATTCCGCCTCAGTATCCTAATGATCCGACAATTTATAAACAGTATGCCGGCCTGTATGGTCAAAGCATAGACTTCCCTGTAGGTGAGGCTGACTGCCAGAATGCATGGCAGATAAGTAAAACTGTTGAAACATTTACAGACCGTTCCCAGTTCACAGGAGATGTTACATTAAATTTCCTGATTACACCTGACCTGACCTTTAAGTCAAACTTTGCTGTTGACGACAACTCTTACAAATATAATAACTATGGAGGCAGGGTAGTTTCCCGTGCATCGTTTGGTAATGCCAATATCAATGTTCAAAAAGCTTACTACTGGCAGAACGAAAACTACTTTAATTATAATAAGGTAGTGGGAGGCCATTCATTGTCAGCTCTGTTAGGACTATCATGGTCAAGGTACAGATGGGAGAACCTGAACGCACAAAATAATAACTACTTTGACGACTTCTACAAATGGCATAATCTTTCAGTCGGTACTGCTCCCAGACCTAATCCTACAAGCAGCGATGGTCAGAACTCACTTAACTCTTATTTTGCCCGTGCCAACTATAGTTACAAAGGCAAGTATTTGATGACAGTTACTGGTCGTGTTGACGGTTCATCAAAATTCGGTGCAAACTCAAAGTACGGTTTCTTCCCGTCAGGTTCTTTAGCATGGAGGATATCGGAAGAAGAATTTATGCAGAACATTGCTGCATTATCCAACCTCAAACTTCGTTTTAGCGTTGGTCAGACCGGTAACCAGGAGATAGGTAGTTATGTAACCCAGACATTCTTAAGTACAACTAATGTCGTTTTAAATGCTGTTCTTGCACCGGCTTTGTATGCAAGTTCAGTTGGTAATCCTGATCTGAAGTGGGAAAAGACTACTCAGTATAATGGAGGTGTCGATATTGGTCTGTACGGTGATCGTATTGTGTTGGCTCTTGATTACTATAATAAGTTAACGAAAGATATGCTTCTTGATGTACCATTGCCTCAATCTACAACAACTGGAAGTGTAAGGAAGAATTACGGCAGCGTTGAGAACAAAGGATTTGAAGTGCAACTTTCCACTCATAATATCAAAAGTACAAATTTCAACTGGTACACAGATTTATCGTGGAGTACAAACAAGAATACAATCGTTCAGCTTGGTCCGACCGGAGCAGATATTAACAGGAACAGCTGGGTTGGCGGACCAAACACTGTCTTAAGAGTAGGTGAATCCATTGCCTCATACTTAGGACTTACCCGTCTGGGAACATACAGCACACAGGAAGCTTCCCTGGCTGCCCGCTATGGATTTGTACCTGGCGATGTTAAGTACCTTGATAAAAACAATGATGGTCTGATAAGTTACCTTGCTGACAGCAAAATTCTTGGCAATGCATTCCCTATATGGGATCTGGATCTCACCAATACCATTGACTTCAGGAACTTTGATTTCATGCTCGATCTAAGGTTTTCTTACGGTGCCAAGAAAGAGAACAGGACAAACCACTCCGGAGAAGACAGACAGGTAATGGATAACAGCAAAAACAGAGTTCTGGATGCATGGACTCCTTATCACCAGAACACCATGATCGGCGAGGTTCGTCCAGGGATGGGTGGCGCTTATTACCAGACATATCCTGATACATGGTGGATTGAAGATGCTTCATTCATAAGAGGTGAGGGCGCAACTCTTGGCTACACTCTTCCAAGCAATATCATTGGAGGATTAAGCAGACTGAGAGTATATTTTACCGCTAAGAACTTCTTTGTGCTTACCAAATATTCCGGGTATGATCCTGAAGGTAGTGACAGTGGCAATATGGGTGACTCTTTGACTCCGGGTATGGACTTCTACATGTATCCTCGTCCTTCTACCTATACTTTTGGTGTTAATATTGCTTTCTAAATTTTAAAATATTAAAGACATGAAATATATATTATTAATAGTACTCGGACTTGGTATTACTCTTGGTTCGTGCCAGAAATTTCTGGAGGAGGTACCCACAGGATCGCTTACCGATAAGGCTCAGATTACCAGTAATCCGGGTGGTTACGCTCTTGCCACGGGTGCCTACAGGGCTCTGCCAAACTGGACTGGTGGTGCACAGTGGTGGGGAGGTTCCATTATGAATTCTCTGGAATATGCCACAGGTAAAGCTTATTCGCAATACCAGGCTGCAGATCTTTATAAATTTGAAACAAATGTTGAAAGTGGCGACAGTGAATATTTCATTTTGCCATGGAACTACTGGTATCGTGGTGTAAGGGATTGTAACCTTGCAATAAAAATGATACCCGGTGTAACCGGTTTGTCTGAAACCGAAAAATCGAGATTACTTGGAGAAGTTCGTACACTTCGTGCATTTTATTACTTCATCCTCGTCCGCAAATTCGGAGATGTTGTCTTTAACACATCGGTTCTTACAGATGTTGAACAGGCTTCACAACCACGTACTTCATTGAAGACGATCTATGACAAAATTATTGTCCCGGATCTTGAATTTGCTGTTAACGTAAGTGCACTTGTTGATGAAAGATCTACAGGACGTGTTACAAAACATGTTGCAAGGATGATCATGGCTGATGTTTATCTTACTATGGCAGGTTATCCCTACCAGGAGGTAACGGATACCACAAAAGCATATTGTGTAGATGGTTTGTGGACAATGACCACTTACCCGGTTAATACTCCAAGTGCAATAGGCTTCCTGCAGAAAGCCAAGACACAACTTGATTTCTTAGCTGGAGCAACAACATATCAAACCTGGAATTATAGCGACCTTCGCACTCCTGCGCAGAATAATAAAAATGGTGCAATATTCTCGATTCAGTATCTGGCAGGTACGACGAACAATGGGATAGTAAATACATGTGTTCCATTGTCAGGCCATACCACTGTTTTTACTACTGAAACCGGAACAACTATCCCAAGCCTGGCATATTCGCAGTCGTATAATCCGATTGACCTGCGTCTTGTGGATAAATCTGGCTATTTCTATTACAGTGATAACCTTGCATCAAAATATGACGTCAACGAAGGGCCTGCTCCCAAATTCCCATTGCCGTTCCTTTATAAATATTATGATTTCAATGCTTCCAAGGTTTCCGGCATTTCAGGTCTGAATTTTCCTGTTTACAGGTATGCCGATGTATTGCTGATGCAGACCGAAGTGAACTGGACTCTGAAACAATTAGGACAAGCAGTTCCGGATGCTGACATAATTAAAGGTATAAATGATATAAGAACCAAGGCCGGATTGCCAACCTATATGGCAGCTGACATCACTCTTAAGGAAATAATGGCTGAACGTGCTTACGAGCTGATATTTGAAAACAAAATGCTCTATGATATGCGACGTACACGCAAAGCCCTTGTTGATGGCAGCGGTCAATTTACAGCTGTTGTGAATTTAGTAGGTCATCAACCTACAATGTTTAACTACCAGTTAAGTGCAAAACATCTCTTAGATCCGGTTTCATCAACTGAGATTGATAACAACAGGCTGTGCTTGCAGAATTATGGATGGTCGCCTAAACAAAAGGGCCAGAACTAATGATTTATTCAAATAATCTGATAAAAATACGAAAATGAAAAAAATCATATCATTATTATTATTGCTGGTTTTGATCGTTGGTTGCAGTAAGGAGGAATTATTTGATGTTCCGAGAGATGCAAATGGGAACGTCATCTTTACAACCATTTCAAGTACCACGACAACAGGTGTTAGTACACTTGATGGTCAATTCTCAGTAACCGCTACCTTGCCCAATGCAAAATCCGGCGATGTGATGAATGTAGAATGTCTTCAGTTACAGATTCCTCCGGAGGGCGGTACCACAAAACAATTACTGCCACTGGCAGGAACCCAGAAAACAGCGGCTGTTGGAGCTGATCTGAAAGCGACTATTACTTATACCAGAGCTGAAGCAAAAATGACTAAAGCTACTGATTATGTTACCGTTGTTTTTAACGGAGAAACAGATTATGCCAAGGCTAGAGTTGACATGGTTCCTGCAACTGCTGTTTCAAAACCAAAAGTATCCAGCAAAGAGGTTGATGTTGCCCGCACAGCGGAAACTGCTTACTTCAATGTAACTGTTGTTCCAAAAACAGCTGCTTATACTGGCACCCTGGCTGCAAAAAGGAAGAACGGAAAAAATGCTGCATGGGCAGCTATCACAGGATCTCCTTTCTCCGGTGCACAGCCTTTCCTTGTTCCAATATCAGGCAACGATTTTGCTGTTGGCAAGGATACCATGTACTATTCGTTCACCGCTGCATCAGGAAGCTATACAGACGAGATATTGGCAACAATCATTGTACGTGATCCTTATTTCTACCTGAAGAAAACAGCCACTTTAGCACTTGGCGGCTCTTCAGCAGGCAGGAACCTTCTTATTAATGCTGCCGTCGCTGAAAATAATGCTAATGCCATGGTAGCTGTATCTGGTTCGCTTATTCTGAAGGGTGGTTCAGCATGGCTTGCAGCAGGAAAAACCATTAATTTTGTTCCTTCTACTCTTGCTATGTATGAAGCCAACAATTCAACCAATGCTATAGCTGCTTTTAACGCAAGGGTGCCGGCAACAACTGCTGATCCTATTGCAGGAGCAGGTGTTTACATCTTTAAGATTGTAAATGGTGTCGGTGTTACAAATGTTTATTACGGTATGATGAAAATGACCAGTGTCCTTCCGGGTGTCTCAGTTACATTTGAGTACAGGATTGGAGACCAGTATGCTCATCTCGCAGTAATTCAATAGTATTTATTAAGGGCATTGCTAAGTTATTATCAGTGCCCTTTTTTTTATGTAAGTATCTTACTGGTACTTATTTATTTTATATTATCCAATTTTACCTGTTTAAAAAAATGCCATGAGAAAATTGCGGTTGATAACACTTTTTATCTCTTTGGTGGTGCTTATGAGTACCATGCAATTGTACGGTCAGAATGCACTCTC
>Ga0265292_1002810_pt1 | contig 11505 bp, 7 predicted proteins | sample Munlanlewell296A_FD_189080 | JGI IMG/M metagenome (GOLD analysis project Ga0265292, IMG submission 189080) | Leachate microbial communities from a municipal landfill in Southern Ontario, Canada - Leachate well 296A | ecosystem: Engineered > Solid waste > Landfill > Unclassified | place: Canada...
TATCTATAACACCTCCGGCACTCTAGCCGCTGATGTGACTTGGAGCTTTACAACCACAGCCGCCCCAACCGGCGCTCCGACCGTCAAAGCAAACACTTATGTTCCGGCCGTAAACGCCACGGGTGTCTCCGTTTCTTCCGGCTCTATCACAGTTGATTTTGAAGGCACGGGCCTTTCCCGTGACACCAGCAAGGCCATCACTTTGAAAAAGGATGGAACAACTACCGAAGTTACGACTACTAAAGAATTCAGCGCCACCAACAACAGGCTGACCATCAGCTACACTGCAACTCTCGAAAACAGCACGAAATACAATGTCTCCATCGACAACGAAGCCATCAAAAATTCCACAGGCCCTCTGGCTACTGATGTGACTTGGAGTTTCACAACTGTTGCCAGCTCCACAATCCCGCAGGTAAAGAATCTTGATGTGGACGAAGACACTTTTAATCCTGACGACAATGAAGAGGTTGAGGTCAGTTTCAAAATTGATAAAAAGGCTTACCTTAGCGCTTACATTAAGGACGAAGATGCTCGGATTGTCCGCAAATTTGAAGATGAATTTGATCCGGACGATCTCTACGATGTCGACGATTATTCTTTTGATTGGGACGGAGAGGACGACGACGGCGACACCGTTGACGATGGCGATTACAAGATTTATGTGAAAGCCAAAGCTCAAACCGGCAACGATGCCGACATCGAAAGCATCGAAGTCACTGTTGATACCGATGGCCGCACTGGTGGCAACGACATCACCGACATTTTCGACGACCTCGATGACATCGATGACGACGAGCTTCTCGACGCCATCGCTTATGTTTACGATAATGACATTTTCGACGGCTACTCAAACGACACTTTCCGTCCGGAAAAGAAAATCAACCGCGCCGAAATGGTCAAGGTTTTGGTTGAGGCTTTCAACGTTAAATCCAAAAGTTACAATCTCCGCTTCACCGACATCGACGATGACTCTTGGTATATTGAATATCTTGAAACCGCAGTCGCCAACGACATTGTTTCCGGCGACTCCGGCAAGCGCACTTTCCGCCCTGCAGACTCGATCAACCGCGTTGAAGCCCTCAAGATGGTTTTCGAAACCCTCGGTGTCACCGACGACTTCGACATTGATTCTTGCGACGACTCGCCTTATTCCGACGCTGATGAAGACGAGTGGTATATCGACTACGTCTGTCTCTCCGACGATTACGACCTCTTTGATCTGGTTGGCAGCAAATTCAAACCCAGTCAGGATGTCACCCGTGGCGAAATGGCTCTCGTTTTCTTCCGTCTTTCCGAGGAAGGCGTGATTGACTAGTCAAAAAAATAAAAATAAAACATGACCGCAAAAAGCAAAATTTTTCTGCTCACGCTTGCTGTTCTGGCCTTAGCCGTCAGCGGCGTCTACCTGGCTACAAATTCCGAATTTCTTCAGGGCCTGCTCAAGCAAAAGACCCCAGTATTTCAAGCCGGTCCGGAATTCCAAAAAGTGGATCCATATCTGGATATCACTTCTCAGACAGGAGATTTTGTTGATGATAAGATCAGTTCCGGCGCGAACATCACTTTTAAAGTGACCGGCGCTGTCGACTCTGTTGATTTTAAGGTCGCCAACTCGGACTACGGATACCTGACTATCCAGAAAGCAGCCACATTTAATTTTACCGACGGAGACATTAAACAGCCTGCTCCAAGTGGCAACGATTTCGACACGATTGAAATGACCGACGTTATCGACGAACCCTTTGTTGAAGGCAACATCAAGGATTTCGTAGACACCACGGACTTAACACAGGACATGACCACCGACACCGACACCACAGACTTCACGCAGGACCTGACCACCGACATAGACACCACGGACTTCACGCAAACCGAGGTTCAGACAGATGGAACTTTGGACCAAGGCCTCGATTTTACTCAAGAAAAGACCGGCAGCGAATTTTTGAATAAGATCAAAGGCAAATTTCAAGGACAGATCGATCCTGCCGACGGTGCATTCGATAGCGGCAATCCCTTTCAGGGATTTCTCAAATTCAACAACGGAGGCACGGTTAATGCTACAGAAGTTACCGCCAACAAAAACGACAAAGTCACTTTTTACGCCGCAAATGTCACCGCCGACCAGACTGACGCTTTCACAATCTCTGTCAACCCTTCCAGCGGATCTCCAATAACCGCGCAATTTGATCTTGCAGGCAGCGGTGGGGGATGGGGCATTGTCCCGGACGACAACCTCAACTTTGGTGACGATGACGATACAGGCAAAACCAAAATCAGCCTTTCGGCGGGCAAAACAACTATCGACGAATCAGGCACAGGCTCTATCACTACTCTCAAAGCTTCCCTTCCAACCGGCCAAAAAGCCTCTGCGCCTATTCAGGTCAATTTGGAATTTGCTGGCGATACCGAACTCGGGGATTATGAGAAATATCCGGATCATGACTGGATCACGATCAGCGCCAATCAGCAGTTCGCCCTCATGACCATCACCGCACAGGACGACACTGATTCCGAGGACGAGACTTTAAATGTCACCATCTCCTCAATCAGTAACACGGATTACGAAATAGATCCGGCCGCCTCCTCTGCCGCCATCACAATTGCTGACGACGACGCCACCGTTCCTCCTGATGGCATCGGCATCAGTCTTTTCATTGACAAAACTTCCATTTATGAGAATGGCGACGACGCGATAAACCCAACACAGGCTACTCTCACCGCCAAATTTTTGGACGGCTACACACAGGATTCCACTGTCAATGTCCCGCTGGTTTTTTCCGGCACATCCGAATCCGGCGATTTCACCACCGATCCTTCACTGCCATTCATTCAAATTCTCAAAAATGAAAACGAAGGACAGATGACAGTCACCATAAATTCTGACACAGATGTTGACGATGAACTTCTCACCGCCACCATCGGCGCTCTCAATACCGGCTATATAGCAGTCGATCCATCCACGGTCGATTTGAATCTCATCGATTCTGACGACGATCCTCCGGTTGGCGACGATGATGACGACGACGACACGACCGGAGCCATCTGCGGCAATAGTATCCTCGAATCAGGCGAGCTCTGCGACGACACAAACTGCGATATCACAGCCACATCCTCTTGTACTTCCTGCAAAGCCAGCTTCTTCCTCGATGGCAATGCCTGCGTTGCCACCTGCCCAACAGGCAAATACCAAGACGGCGCTCTCTGCGTCACCACTTGTCCTTCCGGCAAGGAGATTCAGGGAGGCTCATGCGTTACCACCGTCATCACGCCTCCTACCGCCATTTCCTGTCTCGATCTGACCCTTTCCAAACCTGAAAGCTCTTGGAATACCGATGATTTCACAGCCACCAATTCACAGGACTTCACGCTCGCGGTCACCACCGATCCGGCCGGCAAAGCTTCCGAATTCAAATACCAATGGACTGTCACAGGAGGGGAGTCTACCGACTGGAAGCTCGGCTCTGTCACGCTTGATCCTTCCAACACTCTCCAAAACATCGACTCCGAAGAACTCGCCAAGATCAAAGTCACAGCTTTGGACAAAACTACAAGTGTACCAATTTCCAGCTGTTCCCTGACTAAAACTTTCCACGGCGGTGCCGACGGTGGCTACACCGATCTGGACGACATCGACGATCAGGAGCTTCTGGATGCCATAAAATGGGTTACCGATCAGGGCATTTTTGAAGGCTACGAAGATGGCACTTTCCGACCTTTCCAAAAGATCGACCGCGTCGAACTCCTCAAAGTCTTGCTGGCCGCTTACGATGTTCCGGAAGAGGAAGCCAAACTTCGTTACAAAGATATAGATGAAGACGCTTGGTATGTTCCTGATCTAAAAACCGGTCTGAAAAATGGTATTTTTGAAGGTGATGATGGTAAGAATACAGCCCGCCCTGATGACTCTGTGAACCGCGTTGAGTCTCTCAAAATGACTCTCGAAATCGCCAACATCGTCACGGATTACAAGCCAAAAGTTTGTCGCTCTATCGGCTACGATGATGTTTACGATGATCAGTGGTATTACAAATACACCTGTGAATCCTACAAATACGGTCTCTTTGACGAGACTGACGATGATGAATTAAGCCCTGGCCAAAAAGCCACTCGCGGCGAGCTCGCCTTGCTCCTGTATCGTATGTTCAAGGAAGGCCTCCTCGACGCAGTCATTGATTAATGTCTGAAATATCTCCGGCCTGTAAACACCATGCTCATTCCGAGTTTGTCGGCCGTTTTGATAATCTCCGCGTCTCTCACCGATCCACCCGGCTGAATGATCGCTTTTACGCCAAGTTTATGCGCCGCCTCCACGCCGTCCGCAAAAGGAAAAAACGCGTCCGAGGCCATCACCGACCCACGCACTCTTTTGCCGCCCTTTTGTCCGGCCAGCATCACGCTGTCCACCCGCGACATCTGTCCCGCGCCGATTCCTGTCGCCACCGTGCCCTTTGCCATCACGATCGCGTTCGACATCACGTGTTTCACCACCTTCGTCGCAAACAGCATCGCCTCGATTTCCGTCTTCGTCGGCTTCTTTTTTGTCACGACTTTCAGATCCGCCGGTTTCAAACTATAGGTATCTTTTGTTTGAATCAGTAACCCGCCGGTCACTTTTTTGACATCGGTTTTGATTCTCGAATGCCCGTTAAATTTCCCCGTTTCCAGAATTCTCAAATTTGGCTTCTGCATCAGCTTTTTTAGCGCTGCTTTTTGGAAGGCCGGAGCCACGATCATCTCCACGAAAATTTTCTTTTTGAAAATATAATCCACGATTTTTTCATTCACTTCTCTGTTCACCGCGATCACCGAACCAAAGGCCGACATCGGATCCACCATATGCGCCTCCATAAATGCCTTTTCGATTTTCCTGTTCACCGCCACGCCGCAGGGATTGTTGTGTTTTACAAACACAGCCGCCGGCTCTTTAAATTCCTTCACCAGTTCCAGCGCGCTGTCTCCGTCCACCAGATTGTTAAATGAAAGTTGTTTGCCATGCAAGACTTTCGCGTTCGTGATGTTCGCTTCCACGCTCTCCGGATTACGAAAAAAAGCGGCTTTCTGCTGCGGATTTTCGCCATATCGCAAACTCCCTACTTTTTCATAATGCAAATTCAGCAACTCCGGCTCGCCCAGTTTTCCACGGAAATATTTTTCAATCGCCTCGTCATATATTGCCGTCAATCCAAACGCTTTTCGCGCCAGTTTTTCTCTCATCTTCAAATTCGTGTCTCCATTTTTTAGAATCTCATTCGCGACTTTTTCATAATCTTCCGGATCACAAACCACCGTCACAAATTCAAAATTTTTCGCCGCGCTCCGGATCATGCTCGGCCCGCCGATATCGATATTTTCTATGCACGGTTCTTTTTGGAATGGATACAGATTTACGATCACCATATCTATCATCTCCACTCGATTTTTCTCCGCCTCCTCCATGTGCTTTTTATCGCTTCTCAAAGCCAAAATTCCGCCATGCACTTTTGGGTGCAAAGTCTTTACTCTCCCGCTCATCATCTCCGGAAATCCTGTGTAATCCGAAACATCCACGACTTTGATTCCGGCCTCTTTCAATTCATTCGCTGTTCCTCCTGTCGACAAAATTTCAATCTTCTTTCTCTCCAGCGCCCGCGCAAATTTAACAAGCCCACGCTTGTCGGAGACGCTGATTAGAGCCCTTTTGATCGCCATTGGTTGCCAGTTAACAGCGCAAAAATACTACTTATTTATTGTCCTCCAGTCAAGGCTCATCCACTCCGCCCTTGCTCCACGGATTGCATCGCAGCACCCGCCACGCCGTTTTCAGCCCGCCAAAAATCACTCCGTATTTCGCGATACTTTTATATCCGTATTCCGAACAGCTCGGCGCATACCTACAATATCCATACGGAAAAAACCGCTTAAACAAGCCGTGATCTGGCGACAGCGTTTTTTGATAAATTCGAATAAGCCCGCACACAATTCTTCGCGGTATTTTGATCAGATCAATAATAATTTCCACAATATTCCTTTACGCCGTTGATGATACATTCCCAATGCGTATGAATTCCGGTTGCCCCGTAAACTCTTCCGGTGTTGCCCATCACACCGATCACGTCGCCCTGATTCACAGTATCCCCGACTTCCACGCTGACACTATCCATATGCGCATACAGGGTCTGCACACCATCGCCATGATCGATGATCACATGATTTCCATATCCGCCGCCGTATGTTCCGCTCGAGGCCTTGATAACTGTTCCTTCTTTCGCGGCCCAGACCGGAGGTTTGCTGCGGTTTCCGATATCCAAAGCGTAGTGACCTCTCTTATACCCTTGGGTGATTTTTCCTGTTGTCGGAAAGATAAATATCTTGCCCAAAGCCGGCGTGGCATTGGAACTGCTGTAGTTTCGCATATCTCTTGTTGAAGTCCCGGCTCGTGTCGTCGATCCAATTGTGCTCACCGGCACAATAGGCTCCGCACCAGGCAAAAACAAAGCCTGCCCCACTTTCACAGTCTCTGAATCAAGCGCATTTTGAGCGATAATTGCCTCCTTTGTGATTTTGTATTTCTTTGCGATCTTGTCCAGATTGTCGCTTGAAGCCACTTTATAGCTGACTCCATCAACCGGCGGAACCAACAATTTCTGTCCCACCCTCAAACTGTTTGCATTGTATAGGTTGTTTTCCCACATGATCGTTTTTACGCTAACTCCGTATTTTTCCGCGATTACCGACAGAGACTCGCCGCTGTCCACAGTATGCACGGCATAGTCCGTCATCCCGATACGGCTGGCCTTATTTGTCTGCGGATTTATTTTCACCAGATAGCCGTCATCATCAGAAACCAAAATATCTCCCGTGAGCGAATAGGAATCTATGTATTCATCGGAATAGGTCATGTAAGCCGAACCGATCGGCGCGTCCGGCGCCAGCGATGTCACGGCCAAAGCCGAAATTGCCAGCACCGTAGCCTTAAACATGATGCTTCTCTGCGGCGCAACAGGCACGAGATCCAGCGCAAATTGATTCATTTTCGCCCAAAAAGACACCGCTTTTTTATAGGCTGCGCTGTCTTTCAATTTATTCAGCGGCCTAAACGCCCATTTTCCCAGATCAAGCAAATGCTGCATGACCAGCTCACCCTTCGAAAAAATTTTCAGGTGTCTGGCTCTCTGCGCGAACTTGTTGACCTCCAGAATATCGGTTGTGGCCGTTATGTCTCCGGAAAGGCTTTGATTCATAAATTGTTTACGCTCTCTGCATTATCCCTTTTGTAATGAGGGCGGGCAAACCCAGCCCATTGACATTTCCATGAAAATATTGCACATAACGCTAGTCAAGTCAAGCCAAACCTCGCTAAAGCGCTGACACAAGCCATCCGTTTAAATGCCGCCAGACCACATCTTTCCCTTATTGCAAAAATAAAACATTGACTTTTTCGTGAAAATATCGTCCTTTGCTATTGCAAAAGCGTAGTCACTTTGTTAGAGTCCCCCTGCTTTCCAGATATTTCTGCTCTTCTCTTTTACGGAGGGCTACATAACCCAAAGAAATATGAAGTATGAAATTATGGTCCTTCTGATGCCGAATCTTGGCCAGGAGAAGACCTCGCACGAGCTTTCCGAGATCAAGAAAATGATAACTTCCCTCGGTGGCGAAATTTTAAATGAAGACGATTGGGGCCAACGCGAATTGGCTTATTCCATCAAAAAACAGACCCACGCCTATTACACGGTTATGACTTTTGAATTGGAGCCGCTCAAATCCAAGGAATTGGAGAAAACTTTAAATATCTACCCTGCTCTAATCCGCTATCTGATCACGAAATGTCCAAAAGGCTACGAGCTTGTCACGATGTCCACTTACAAAGCGGAAGCAGAAGTCGCTCTCAAGGAAAAACAGGAACTTGCAGCCGAAAAAGCCGAAAAGAGAGCCGGACCAAGCCGTAAACCGGCTGCCGCGCCTCGTGCCGTTGAAAAACCGGTCAAACCAAAGAAAGTCGTCGAGGAGCCTGAAGAACCTGCCGAAAAACCTGCCGAAAAACCTGTTGAAGAACCGGCCGAACCGATCAAGCCAAAAGAAGAGCCAAAAGATGAAAGACTCAGTTTGGAGGAAATGGACAAGAAACTGCGCAGTATTATAGAAGATCCGGATATTACTTTATAGTAAGCCAAAATTTACCATTTAAATTTTCATAAACATGCCCGCATATAAAGATCGTCGTTGCCACTTCTGCCAGAACCATATCGACCATGTGGACTATAAAAATGTCCACCTGCTCGACCGTTTCACGACCAAATACTACAAAATCGTGCCACGCTACTACTCCGGCATCTGTCTGAAGCACCAAAAAATGGTCTCTCGCGCCATCAAAAACGCCCGCGTCGTTGCCCTGATCCCTTTCACGGCTTAGGGAAGGGCTGTTCATTTTTTTCTCTGCACTCTCAAGTCAATCGCATGCGCGATCTCATGATGCTCTATGCACAGCGGCGCCATGAAATACGGATTATGCTCTTTCACCAGCGCAAATCTTGCCGTATGATGCATCGTCTCCGCCAGCTTTTTGCAATTCGAAACCGCACATTTTGTGCCATGTTCTTCCACCAAAACTTTTCTCACTTCAACCGGAATATGTCTCGTCACCACCACTTTATCTTTTGCTTTAAGCGCCTGCTCCAGAACAATTTTCGCCTTTCTCTCCTCGATTTCATTTTCTCTTTTTTCCAGAAATTCCAAAATCAACTCACTCACGTCAATCCCTTTTTCACGAAGTTCAGATAGTTTCGCCACCACTTCGTCCGCAAGATTCAGTTTAATCAAATTTTCAATCTTTGCCAAAGTGTTCACGTGAACACTTTTATCATCGTTTTTTCTCTCAAACAAGCCATTTCGATTTTCATCCTGCGCCACACTCTCATCCAAATCATTTCCATGTCTGACATCTCTAGCTAAAGTTTCCAGCGACCGGCAATTCAAAAGTTTGGACTGATTGAATAAAATTTCCTGATTTTCCACGGTCGCGATCGAGGCGATTTTGGCCAGTTTGTTTGCGCTGATTTCTCCGCTAGTCAAGGCTTCTTTCAAGATCGGTTTATCTGCGAATTTTGTTTCCAGCTGAAGCACTCTTTGCGCTTGTTTTTGGCTTACGCCGGCCAGTTTCGCCGCAAATTCAAAAACGTCCGAAAAACCTTTTTTCAAATATAATCTCCTCCTCTCCACTTCTGGCAACAGCCCGATAAATTTACTCCGCCACTGAAGCGCTCTCGCCCCATACATTTCGCAAAGTTCATACAATTTTTCATCCGTCATGTCTTTCATATATTTTGTGATTAAAAAATAATTTTAAAAATATTTCCAATACCGGTCCGCCCCGCTTTGCGGAGGACCGAAAACTTTTGGCACTAAAATAAAAATCTAAATAAAACGACTAAAACACCTTGAACCGAATTGTGCCCCAATTTTAGCATCCTAAAGCCAAAAATCAAGAATTCGGACTGGCTAAAACTACTAAAATATCGCACAATAAAACTCGCTTTTTCGGCTACCACAAGAGCAAAAGCCGTATTTGCCAACATCGTTGAATATTGTCTCGTACCATCACCGTCCTGACCATCACCATTAACCAACTCCCGCTCAATTCCCGCCCCTTTCCCCCTTCCAAAAACCCCCCTTTTTTGGTATAATACAGGGAAATGTTTACAAAAATAAAAACCAAAATCACTGCCGGCCGTCTACGCAAAGCGCAAGAGCGTGAGGCCACCTCCAAAGCAGGGAAAGCGACAGATTCCTCAGCCTTTGATAACGCCATAATCGTCTGGCAAACACCCGAGATTATCCGCTACCAAAGAGGCAATGTTTGGAGCGTCGTTATGGCCCTTTTAGTGCTTGGCTTGGCCGCGATCGGCTACTTTTACAACGCCTGGACTTTCTCCCTCGTCATCATAGTTTTCGCTCTCGTTTACATGCTCATTTCTCGCGAAAAACCAAAGATCGTTACAGTAAAACTTTCTCCAATCGGCATCAAAGTCGGCACCCGCCAGTATCCTTATTCTCAAATCAAACACTTCTTTTTGCTCTACCAGCCGCCATTTCTGGAGAATCTGGTCATTCGTCAAAACGGCTTCACCGTGGACGTCAACATCCCTCTAAACGGGAACGATCCGGCTACAGTCCGTGAGTTTCTAAAAACCAAAATCACCGAAAAAGAAGGTGAAAAAGAACCGATCACCGACACATTAATTCGCTTATTTAAACTGTAAATATGAACAAAGGAGAGCAAATAAAACAAGTCGACACATACACCCCGACTCCCGGTCTTTCTCCCGAAGAGCAGGAAAAGGAGAAGAAGGACACTATGGCCGAATTCAAGGACCGTCGCGAATCCTACCAAGCGGAAATTGAAAGACGGATTGAGAGCATGGGCGTAAAGTCCTATTCCCAAACTACTAAAGCCACTATCGAGCTTGCCGCCACTAAAATGGCTGCGGTTTACAACAAACTCGACATGAACGAGCCAGAAAAAGACGACATGGCCGCCCAAATCATGAAGGATTTTATCGACCGTATCGCCGGCGAAGACAGCGAAATCGATCATGCCGAACTGCTCAAGATGCACCAATACGGCAAACAACTCGGCGACATGCTCGCCTCTGACGATCCCAAAATGAAGTCTCTTCAGGACACCGTCATTTGGGCTCTCGGCAAATCTCCGGACGGCAGAGATTTGGAATCCAAAAGAGCCGAAGTCACCGAAACCCTCAAAGAAGCTCTCGCCACAGCCGGTCCACGCCGCGATGTCGCCGCCATGACTCTGGCTCTGATGAGCCCTGCCGACCAGGCTAAAATTCTCAAAGAAGTCAACGACCCGGTCGTCGCCCAGAAACTCGTTTCCCAAGGCTACACCACACCGATGGTTCTCAAAGATGCCGGTTATAAATTCGGTCCCAAAGTCCAGGAAGCCTACACCAAACATCAAAAAGCCATCGAAGGCGCGGTCCGCGGCATGAAAACTATCTCCATCGGCGCTGAAAACTATGCCAATCAAAAAATCACTCTCAAAAACGGCCTACGCACACTCGGCTACGTGATGGGAGGAACGACTATATTACTCAACGCCCTGGCCAGCTGGAAACATCCAAGTTCTCTCCTTACCAACGAATATTTTGGTTTCGGTTTGGCCCAAGTCGGCGCGGCATACTATTCCGGCACCGATCGCAAACTTTGGAATGATATCAAGCCCAAATCCGACCGCGATCTTGAAGCCGCCGACAAAAACGAGCGTATCATTTTGGACGAACTAAATCGCAGTGCCACCGGCTGGGCCGAGTTTTTTGAATTTCAGGACGGCGAATCCTTGAAGTCTTTATGGGAATTTATGGGCACCATCCGCGACGACAAAGAAAAATTACCGGCTTCAAAACTGACAATCGCCAACTTTCAAGAATTTCTAAAAACCAAACCCGAATACGCCGACGTCTTGGCCGCATTTAAAGATCTATCAAAGGAAAGCGGCACTATGACCGG
>Ga0265292_1002811_pt1 | contig 11502 bp, 9 predicted proteins | sample Munlanlewell296A_FD_189080 | JGI IMG/M metagenome (GOLD analysis project Ga0265292, IMG submission 189080) | Leachate microbial communities from a municipal landfill in Southern Ontario, Canada - Leachate well 296A | ecosystem: Engineered > Solid waste > Landfill > Unclassified | place: Canada...
ATGAACTTGTGAAAGAACTTTACCTGTTATGGGATAACTTTAATCAGTCAAGAATGCTTGAAACTTGGCACGATGCCCAGCAGATCAGGGAAGAGGCTCTTGACAGATTTAGTTTTGGACTTGTTGACCTGAAAACACGGGCTCAGATTGAACGGTTGTTCTGGTCCATCGCACGGAAAGTTTATCATATGGCCAATGTAACGAAGCATGTGCCGGAAGAGTTGCGCCAGATATCCAGGATACTGTCTGACAAATATTTCTGTAATTTTTCACTTTTCCAATCACTTCCTGATGCATGGGCTATAGATCAGATATTCCCGATAATGCCCATTCACCGGCTTAATGAAGAGCCCTTGCGCAATGCCACAATTCAGGATATGACCTGCGATTCTGATGGTAAGATCGACAACTTTATTTCGACACGCAATTCATCACACCATCTCCCGGTTCACTCTTTAAGAGGGAAAGAACCATATTATCTGGGTGTGTTCCTTGTAGGAGCATACCAGGAGATACTAGGTGACCTTCACAACCTGTTTGGTGATACTAATGCTGTGCATGTTTCAGTTAATGATAATGGATACAAGATCGACCAGGTAATTGACGGAGAGACTGTTGCAGAAGTGCTGGAATATGTGCAGTACAACTCCAAAAAGATGGTGAGAACGGTTGAATCGTGGGTTACATCCTCTGTTAAGACCGGTATTATCACACTGGAGGAGGGTAAAGAGTTTCTTTCAAATTACCGTTCCGGTCTGTATGGATACACTTATCTGGAATAACAGGAAGGACTAATTTTTATAGTTTTATCCCTTCAAAAATTTATTTGATCCATTCAGATCAGATTACGTGAAGCTAATGAATGACAAGTAGTTATATGAAGAATTGGTTAATCTCCAGAAATATTTTTGTAGTTCTGGCTTATAGGATTTTACTTATTATGCTCCTTTTCTCATTGTGCAGGATTGGTTTCTTCCTGTTTAACTATAAGATGTTCCCCGGAGTATCCTTAACTCAGTTTATTATAATATTAAAAGGAGGCTTGTCATTTGATATCTCAGCCGTAGTATATATAAACATACTTTTCATCTTTTTGCACATTGTACCTCTGGAAATACGTTATAATGATGTTTATCAGTTGGTACTGAAGTATATCTACTTCATTACAAATGGGATCGCAATTGCAATGAACGGGATGGACTTTGTTTATTACAGGTTTATTGATAAAAGAGCCACTGCAGATGTTTTTAAAACATTTGAGCATGAAACAAATATGGTGAAATTGTTTTTCAGATTTCTGATCGATTACTGGCCGGCTACCCTTTTCACGCTTTCTACCTGGTTTCTGATGGTTTACCTTTATAGAAAGGTTAATGTGAAAAGACCTGCACCAGCCGGCAAAATCGGTTATTATGTGGTAAACATCCTGATGATACCTTTGATCATAGCCTTGGTTATCGGCGCTGCACGTGGTGGTTATAAACATTCAACACGGCCAATAACGATCAGCAATGCTGCACGGTATGTTGAAACACCACGCGATGTGGCTATCGTTCTGAATACACCATTCAGTTTCTTCAGGACTTTTGATAAAAAAGTATTAGTAAAGTATGAATTCTTTGATAATGAGAAGCTTAATCTATTATATAACCCTCACTATATTCCTATACAAACAAAACCTTTCTCCAACGAGAATGTAGTCATTATTATTCTCGAAAGCTTTGCCAGGGAATATATCGGAGCTTTAAACCATGGACTGGATGGAGGAACCTATGAGGGTTACACTCCATTTATCGATTCCCTTATTAATGTGAGTCTCACATTTGATGTCTCTATTGCGAACGGAAAGAAATCTATAGACGCAATGCCTTCAATTCTGGCATCAGTACCTTCACTGGAAACACCATATACTATTTCGCATTATGCCAATAATCAGATTAACGGACTTCCTAAATTACTTAAAAGGAAGGGATACTATACGGCTTTTTTCCATGGTGCACCCAATGGTTCGATGGGATTTGATTCATTCGCAAAAGTGGCAGGATTTGATGACTACTTCGGACTTGATCAATATCCGGAAAAGCTGGATTTTGATGGTATGTGGGGAGTTTGGGATGAGCCTTTCTTTAAATTTTTTGCAGGGAAACTTAACAACTTCAAACAACCATTTTTAGCTTCTATATTTTCAGTCTCATCGCATCATCCCTTTGAAGTTCCTGAAAAATACACTGGTAAATTTAAAAAGGGTCCTGCTCCAATCGTTGAAGTAGTAGGTTATACTGATTTTGCTTTACGCGAATTATTCGACGAGATTTCATCAAGTCCCTGGTTTAAAAATACTCTTTTTGTAATTACTGCTGATCATACCAATGAATCGATACATCCGGAATTCCAGAATAACTTTGGCTCTTACAGCATTCCGATAATATTTTATAAACCGGGAAGCGATTTAAGAGGTCTTAAGAACAGGATTGCACAACAGATCGATATCATGCCAACAGTTTTAAGTTATCTTAATTATGATGAAGAGTATATTGCCTTTGGTAACAATCTTTTAGACGATTCATATGAATCATTTGCATTCAATACTTCCGGCAGCAATTATCATCTTTATATGAAGGATCATATCCTCGAAATGATCGATAATATCTCTATTGGTCTGTTTGACTATAAAAAGGACATATTTCTCGAGAAAAGTCTTATTGGTAAAAATCCGGAACTTCAATTACAGATGGAGGAAAAACTGAAAGCTGTCATTCAAACCTATAACAGCAGACTTATTGATAATAATATGATCGTCAGAAAGCAGGAATAAATATAATCTGTGGTTTAAAACATTATTTATCTTTGAATAGAACATCTTCGTAAACCTATCCATAATGTTGAAACAATTTTTCTCCCAATTAGACCGGTTCCGGGTTGATCATCCGGGTTTAACAGCTTCATCACGTGTAAATTCTGTTGATGTCCTTCGGGGGTTCGACCTTTTTTGGATAATTGGAGCGGAAGCTGTACTTAAGAGCCTCAATCGTATTTTCGACTCACCAACAACCAATTTTATTTCAACCCAACTTAATCATGTGGAATGGACAGGTTTCAGATTCTATGACCTCATTATGCCTTTATTCCTTTTCATAGTCGGGGTTTCACTACCTTTTTCTTTCCGCAAGAGATTGGAAAAATCACCATCAAAAGCAGCATTATGGCCTCATATTATCAAGCGGGTGTTACTGCTGTGGGTCCTTGGTATAGCTGTCCAGGGAAACCTTTTTGATTATGACTGGAGTAAAATAAAATTTTATAGTAACACACTTCAGGCAATTGCCAGCGGATATCTTATTTCTGCAATTCTTGTTCTTTATCTGAAAGTATCATGGCAGGCCATTGGTACTCTCATTCTTATGTTGATTTACTGGGCAATCATTGCTCTTGTTCCCGTCCCGGGTGTAGGAGCAGGAGTTATCACTCCGGAGGGGAATTTTGCTATCTACTTTGATAAACTCATCCTTGGCTCATTTCAGGATGGAACAATATATTCATGGATTGTCAGCAGTCTGAATTTCGGAGCGACAACAATGCTTGGTGTTTTTGCAGGGTATCTGTTACAGTCTGAACTTAAAATTAATAAAAAGGTGATCTGGCTCGTAATAGCAGGCATCGCCCTGATAATTCTTGGTAGTATATGGCATATCTGGCTGCCTTCGGTTAAACATATCTGGACAAGTTCCTTCGTTCTGTTTTCCGGTGGTATTTGTCTTTTATCATTAGCACTTTTTCTATGGCTTGTTGACGGACTAAATTTTAAGAAGGGATTTCTGTTCTTCACAATAATAGGGATGAATGCAATATTTGCATATTGTGCTTCTCACCTGTTTGATTTCGGACAGGTTGCTGATGTAGTTGTTGGCGGACTAAAACAATACACAGGGGACTGGTACCGGTTTATCAGAGCTTTAGGAGGAATTGGAGTACTATACCTGATTCTATGGCAGATGTACAAATATAAAATATTTATAAAAATTTAATTATGAAATCACGTCGTCAATTTTTTAAGTTAGCCGGTACGGGCATACTTGCAGCAGGTGTTTCCTCTGTTTATGCTTCCACAAGCGTTACGGGCTTTATTGAAAATACAGAAAATACCTTCAGTGTTGGAATGGCAGGCTATACATTCAGGGAATTCACTGTTGAGAAAACCATCGAAATGATGAAGAGGATAGGGGTTACCAATCTATCCCTGAAAGATTTTCACATGCCAATGAACAGCACCCAGGAACAGATTAATGCAGTTTTGGAGAAGTTTAAAATTGAAGGAATTAATGTTTACACTGTTGGTGTCGTTTACATGAAGACCCAGGAGTCAGTTGATCAGGCCTTTGAATATGCAAAAATGGCCGGAGTTAAAATGATTGTCGGAGCCCCTAATTACGAGCTTCTACCATACGTAGAGAAAAAGATAAAAACATACGACTTCAAAATGGCAATTCATAATCATGGTCCGGACAACCCGCTATATCCGAATGCTACAGATATATGGGACCATGTAAAAGACCTTGATCCTCGAATCGGGATATGCATCGATATCGGACATACAACCAGGGACGGTCAGGATCCCTCAGTTGATATTGAGAAATACAGCAAACGGATTTATGACATTCACATCAAGGATGTTGACAAGGCAGCAAAAGAGGGTAAAACAATTGAGATGGGACGTGGAATTATCGATATTCCAAAGGTTGTTGCCACTCTTCGTAAAATAAAGTACAGTGGAAAATGCAGCCTTGAATTTGAAAAAGATATGAAAGACCCGCTTGCAGGAATTGCCGAATCAATAGGATATTTCAATGGGGTGATGGCTTGTAGGTAGGCAGTAGGCAGTAAGCAGTAAGCAGAACTACCAGTTGTGAGCTCTGAACTCTGAACTCTGTGCCATAAGCCTATTAATATTTCTTCAACAGATCAAGCAATTTACTATTTAATTTATGCCCGTACCAGTCTGTATAACATGTAACCCATGTTTATGGGCCATAAAAATCAATTGATCAATTTCATCCAGGACTTTAGAGTCTGCTTTATATATATCATCTTTTGATATATCTTTAGAACGGTTAAATGAAAGATACCGGGGATAGGCCATAGGAAGCCTCACAAAATCGAAGCCCCAGTCGGCCATCCATTTGAAATCATCCTCAGTTGTCCTGTTTGCATCCGGATTTCTCAGCAGTGATGGTGAAAAATAATCGAGCAGGTTGAACCCTCTCCACCGTGGTAATAAATTTTTAGGGGGAAATGGTTTTGCCGAAAATGCATTATTCCCTGTTAAAATCAGGGCTGTGACGGATAAGGTTGTATTCTTAATAAAAAGCCGGCGATTAATTTTATGTTGTTTCATATCATCCGTTATTTTTATAGTCATAAAATTATATTATTACTAATGGTTTTCTGAAAAAAACCATTAGTAATAATCGAAGAACCAGAGGGTAAAACTTATTAAGCTTTAAGATTTCTGGAAGTATTAAAAATATAAGGTATGAGCCTCTGAAATTCAGAGGCTCATTTGTTTTATTTGATCTGGGACGGGATTGATCTCCCTTCGATCGATCGGACCCTTTCCTCCACTGGTTACCCTGCAAATGAAAACAAAAATGCTGCTTTGGCAGCATTTTACGTATTTTAAACCTTACGCTTTTGCCAGCAAGCTATCAACGCTTCTGGTTTAAAATACTAAAGCCACGCTTTCGCGTGGCTTTTTGTTTTTCATTTGCGGTGCGGACGGGACTCGAACCCGCGACCCACGGCGTGACAGGCCGTTATTCTAACCAACTGAACTACCGCACCGATTATTGAGCTGCAAAATTAAGCTAATTTTTAATTCTGCAAAATTAATTTTATTAAAAATTTCGTTTTTGGTTCGGATCGTAACCGGATCAAAGGTGAATCAAAGTGGAAAAGATTATTAACGCTTTATCAACCTGTAAATCGATCAAAAAATAATACATTTGCTAAAGCATGTAAAAACACTGGTGTGAAGCGATTTCTTATCCTGGTATTCTTATTGTACAGCTTTAGCAAGCCTTCTTATTCTCAAAGTTTTACAGACAGCAACCTGCCCATTGTAATAATAAATACTGATGGAGGTATTGCAATACCCGATAACCCAAGGGTTTTTGCCACAATGAAAATAATTTACAGGGGAGAAGGCTTCCGGAATTACCTTACCGATCAGGATAATGCGGAATATTTAAACTATAATGGCAGGATAAATATAGAAATAAGGGGTTCAAGCTCACAGGTACTGCCAAAAAAGCAATATGGACTGACGACAATTAAAGCTGATAATATTTCAAATAATAATGTAAACTTACTGGGTCTCCCAAGTGAAAACGACTGGATACTCAACGGACTTGGATTCGAGCCATCACTTATACGTGATTACCTGAACTATAATCTATCGCGGATGATTGGTGAGTACGCAAGCAGAACTGTCTTTTGTGAAGTTATAATAAATGGTTCCTATAATGGTCTTTATGTTCTTCAGGAAAAAATAAAACAGGGATCCGGCAGGGTTGATATTATGAAAATCGGCACTGGCGACAACTCCTTCCCAAACGTCACCGGTGGATATATTACAAAAGCTGATAAAACGACAGGTGGTGATCCGGTCGCATGGAAAATGTCAAGTTACTGGGGGATAAACGATGTTGCATTCATCCATGAACTTCCAAAACCTGAAAATGTAACAACCTGGCAGAACACCTATATCCGGTCTGAATTTGAAAAGTTGAGTACTACTGCCTCTAGCGGCAATATATCTTTAGAGTACGGGTATCCTTCAGTGATCGATATCCCCTCTTTTATTGATTATATGATAATAAACGAATTGTCTGCAAATGCCGATGCATATCAGTTCAGTACCTTCTACCATAAAGACAGGAATGGGAAATTGCGGGCAGGACCAATTTGGGACATGAATTTAACCTATGGATATGACTTGGCTATATGGGGATTTGACAGGAGCAAAACCAATACATGGCAATTTTCCAACGGTGATAATGAAGGTCCTAAATTCTGGCGAGACCTGTTCAATAATCCGGAATTCAGATGCTACCTTTCAAAAAGATGGAACCAGCTTATTCAACCTGGCCAACCGTTAAATCTCTCAGCTATTGAATCCTTTATCGACCAGACTGTTGCGACTATAAGCGAGGCTGTTGTCCGGGAAAATTACAAATGGGGTACTGTACCAAATCATTCAAATGAGATAATTAAGATTAAGGATTTTCTGAAGCAGCGAATCGCATGGATAACATCATCTATTGGTCCCTGGTCAAATTGCAGTAGTGTGGAAACTCCTTCTCTTGTAATTACAAAAATAATGTATAATCCGGATACGACTATTGCTTTTCCAAACAGTAGTGACCAGGAATTCATTGAAATAAAAAACACAGGAAATAAGTCAGTTAACTTAACAGGGGTTTATTTCAGCGGGACAGGATTTGTTTACCAATTCCCGGTTTACACTATTATTATACCTAACGGAACAAAAATTCTTGCTGGCAATACGGCTGTTTTCAAGGCAAAATATGGTTTCAATCCTTCCGGACAATTTACAAGGAATTTAACAAATACCGGTGAGAACCTTGTCCTTGCTGACGGATTTGGAAATGTAATTGACAATGTTCAGTATTCTAATCTGGCACCATGGCCAAATGCTGATGGCAACGGGTATTTTTTAGAATTAACCGACCCGTTTTCAGACAACAGTATTGCAACTAACTGGACTGCAATTTCCGGGACTATTGTATCTGTTGAAGATGCTGAAAATGACCAATGGCTGAAATTTTATCCCTCACCTGTAAAAAATAATCTTACAATAGAGTCAGGAGGCAAAGAGTATGTCTTACAAATATTTGATTTCCAAGGGCGTATATTAAAAACTGTCTATGTTAATTCGGATACTTATAGCCTGGATATGACCTCTTATTTCCCGGGTATATATCTGATTAAAGTAACTACATCTGAAGGGAGTTTTGTCCGGAAAATCACAAAAGAATAAATCCGGATTCCGGAAACTATCATGTAATTGAAGGTTTGAAAAAACTAAAATTCACTCCTCCGTAATTACGATGCTCAAAAAATAATTTATGACCGGTGAAACTTAAGCCCTTTGGATGCTCAAGTATAAAAAATCCATCTTCATAAATCACCCCGGCCTGTGTAACAAGATCCGGCAGTTCTTTGAGCCATTTAAGATCATAAGGCGGATCGGCAAACACAATATCATATTTAACTGAACAAGTCTTTAAATATGCCCTTACATCAATATGTATAGTTCTGATATTTTCGATATCCAGATCTTTTATTATACGTTTAATACCTGAAATATGTCTCGGATCTTTTTCAACCAGATGCACAGAAACAGCTCCCCTGGACGCAAATTCATAGCTTATACTGCCCGTACCGGAAAAAAGATCTAACACGTTAATAGTTTCAAAATCAACCCTGTTATTCAGAATGTTGAACAGCCCTTCACGTGCAAAGTCAGTAGTCGGCCTTGCTTTTAAGTTTCCGGGAGGAACAATCCTCCTGCCTTTATATTTACCTCCTATTATCCGCAATTTACGACACTGAAAAGATTAAGAAACCGGTGAAGATCCATATCATTAAATACATAACTGAAGGTGAAATTACCTGATGGTTCGGCAAATTTTATATTTCGTACGTATATCGAAAAATTAGAGGAAAGATCATCATATTTTTCTGTCAGACCACTGAAGTAAATTGTCTCTTCCTGTTTGATATCCAGGTTTTTAAATACATTCAGCACGAAATAGAGGATGTCTGATATATTTCTGTAATTAAATGTATTACAGAATTTTAATAAGTTATTGTTAAAAATTATCAGATTAAAGAATTCCCTTTCAACATGAATATGAATACAATTCCCGTTTGCACTTTTCCTGCTGTGAGAAATATGGTCGAATAATGGTTTAATATGATGATATGGGTGTGCTCCGGGATAGAAACTATTTATTAGATCGTTTACCGGTTTTGGTACAGAGAACACAAGATATGCATCAGGATCACTTATTCTATTGGCAATGATCATATTACCATCTTCCTTAATGTGATTGAATTTGAAGTATTCATCTTTCTTAGCCGGATCAAAAAGAGGTGCCGGAATAAGGGTAAACTTTTTGGAAGGCATTACAACATTGACTTTTTTATATCGCTTTGTCAGGAATTCATCTTTGCTCAGCAACTCATTTATCTTATCGGAATTGAAGTATTTATTCTCTTCAGGTTCAAATGCACGTATCAGAACAAATTTGTTTCTTATTGTATCGAGAAGACAAAAAGAGAATCCGTCAGGGCTTACCTGAATTGATAACTCATAGTTTTCAGTCGAGTTTATATCGAGTGTCTCATCAAAGAGTTCAATATTCGGTGCTTTCAGAGGACTACGGTTTTTATTAATCAGAAGATTGCTTAAGTTTACAAACAAAATTATAAAAAATATTCATGTAGCAATTTAAGTTGTTATCAAATAGCGATGCGCGATACCATTATATATAATCAGTTGTGTAAAAATCTGGGGAATATTCCAACGGATGATCAATCTGCAGCACTGAAAAAAATAGCCGGATATATTTGTGATAACAATAACGATGTAATTTTTCTCATGACCGGATATGCAGGGACAGGAAAGACAAGCGTCATCAGTTCAATCGTTAAAACCCTCGATCTGTTAAGGATGCGTTCGGTTCTTCTTGCCCCTACCGGAAGAGCCGCAAAAGTACTTGCATCGTTTGCCGGCAGGCAAGCTTTTACCATTCATAAAAAGATATACAGGCAGAAATCCTCAAAAGATGGTCTGGGAAGTTTTACACTCGACAGAAATCTTCATAAGGATACTTTTTTTATTGTAGATGAAGCATCAATGGTCTCGAACAGTTCGGGCGACTCATCATTATTTGGTAGCGGTAAACTACTCGACGACCTGATTGAATATGTTTACTCGGGAACCGATTGTAAACTTATCATTGTCGGGGATACTGCCCAGCTTCCTCCTGTCGGGTCGGTCGTCAGCCCGGCTCTCGATGCTTCCGCTCTCGGAGAATACGGATTTGGTCTGATCTCCTGCGAACTGAAACAGGTGGTACGACAGAGCGAGACATCCGGAGTGCTCATGAACGCCACCCGCATTCGCCTGCAGGTTGCAGAAAATGATCTGGTTCATCCGTCTATTGATTGCATTAACTATAAAGATACTATCAGAATAACAGGAGAGGAGCTTATTGATGAGATCTCGGCAGCATATGGAACCTGCGGGATGGAAGGAACAATTATTGTTGTGAATTCAAATAAGCAGGCGAACCGTTATAACCAGGGGATCCGTAACAGGATATTCTTCAGGGAGGAGGAGATAAGCTCCGGCGATATGGTGATGGTGGTGAAAAACAATTACTCTATTATTGATGAAGAAGAGGGTGGGATAGGGTTCATCGCAAACGGAGATATTGCTGAAGTTAAAAAAATCAGAAAATATGAGGAGAGGTACGGGTTCCGTTTTGCAGATATGGTTCTGAAGTTTCCTGACTATAATCTGGAAATTGAGTCGAAGGTGATGATGGATGTTCTCCATCTTGATACACCTGCTTTGCCTTCAGAGAAAAACAAGGAGCTATACCAGAATGTTCTGGCTGATTATCTGCATATTAAAGCAAGAAGGAAACAATTTGAAGCCGTAAGGAATGACCCATATTTCAATGCTCTTCAGATTAAATTCGCTTATGCTGTCACTTGTCACAAAGCCCAGGGCGGACAGTGGGAGAGGGTCTTCATTGATCAGGGAATGTTCAACAGGAATGAAATTACTATTGACTACCTGCGTTGGTTTTATACAGCGATGACAAGGTCAACAGATAAGGTGTATCTGGTGAATTTTTCGGAGGAATGGTTTAAATAAAAAAAGTTTTGCTCCCTGCGATCGCTGTCTATGATTTCTTGAAATCTTTAATTTTCTTGTTCATTTTTTGCTCGCCCAAAAAACGAACCAAAAAAGGGCGCCGGAAATGACAAATTCAGTCCGTCCGTGCGCCTGCTACACAAGCCTTATTGGCGCTACCGGCCGGGCTGAATTTCGCACTATTTCCGGGTTGCCCTCGCACCTTCATTTACAAAATACTGTTAACATTATGAATACCTTTTGGATTTCAAACGGCCTCAGAGAATTTTGGGAAATAGTGACTGTTTTGAAGATTGCTGCAAGGGCCTGATGCAAGCAATACTGTCTGAACGATCCGCCAGTTGGCGGAGAGCGAGTTGTATTGCGTGGGCAAGATGAAAAACAGGAGCCCCAAAATTATCTGCAGCCTTGATTTTTTTTGGTTACTTTTTTGCATCAAGACAAAAAAGTAACTGGGGTTTGAGGCAACGCCCCATTAAGACAGCTTCCTGCAATTATCTTTGGTGATGAAAAACCGATGTCGACACTTTTGA
>Ga0265292_1002813_pt1 | contig 11499 bp, 11 predicted proteins | sample Munlanlewell296A_FD_189080 | JGI IMG/M metagenome (GOLD analysis project Ga0265292, IMG submission 189080) | Leachate microbial communities from a municipal landfill in Southern Ontario, Canada - Leachate well 296A | ecosystem: Engineered > Solid waste > Landfill > Unclassified | place: Canada...
GCATCCGTAAGGATGCCCTTTTTCATTTATATTTAAAAAAATTGAGCTATATTTCGCCGGAGATCAAACCATTATTTTAATAACTTTGTAACTTTTAATCTTCCAAAAAAAATTGAAATGATTACCCCTCAGGACTTATTAAAATACGGTATCACAGACATTAAAGAAATTGATTATAACCCTTCGTATAATTTACTTTTTGCTAAAGAGACAAAACCAGGACTAAGCTTATATGAAAAAGGAATAATCACCAGGACCGGAGCGGTTTCAGTTGATACAGGTATTTTTACAGGCCGTTCTCCAAAAGATAAGTATGTTGTTCTTGATGACAAAACCAGGGACACTGTATGGTGGAAATCAGATATGGCAAAAATTTCTGATAACAAACCCATCTCCCGGGAGATATGGAATCACTGCAAAAGTATTTCTGCAAAACAGTTATCAGGCAAGCGATTATTTGTTGTTGATTGTTTCTGCGGAGCAAATGAAAATACCCGGTTGAGTGTCAGATTTATTCTTGAGGTGGCATGGCAGGCCCATTTTGTAAAGAATATGTTTATCAGGCCAGAGCCGGAAGAGCTGAATGACTTCAAACCTGAATTTGTAGTACTGAATGCCTCCAAAGCAACCAACCCCGATTGGCAGAAGCAGGGACTAAATTCCGAAAACTTTATCCTTTTCAACCTCACTGAAGGTATTGCAGTAATTGGGGGAACTTGGTACGGTGGTGAGATGAAAAAAGGTATATTCTCCATCATGAATTATTACCTACCTCTCAAAGGGATAGCTTCAATGCACTGCTCTGCTAATGTTGGTAAGAATGGAGATACTGCGATATTCTTCGGACTCTCGGGAACCGGAAAAACAACCCTTTCCACTGATCCCGACAGGGCACTTGTTGGTGACGATGAGCATGGATGGGACGATGACGGTATCTTCAATTTCGAAGGAGGTTGTTATGCCAAATGCATCAAACTTAGCAAAAAGAATGAACCCGATATCTATAATGCAATCAGGCGCGATGCTCTTCTTGAAAACCTTGTTGTTCTGTCTGATGGAACAATAGATTTTAACGACGCATCAAAAACAGAAAATACCAGGGTTTCATATCCTATTTACCATATTAATAACATTGTAAAACCTATTTCAAAAGCAGGACATGCGAAGAAAGTAATCTTCCTGTCGGCCGACTCATTCGGAGTATTGCCTCCTGTCAGCCGTCTTACCGAAGAACAGACAAGGTATTATTTTCTCAGCGGGTATACCGCAAAGATTACAGGAACAGAAAGAGGAATCGTAGAACCTGTTCCATCATTCTCTGCTTGCTTTGGCGCCGCATTCCTGATGCTCGATCCGATCATTTATGCAAAGGAACTTACCAGGAAAATGAAGATGCACAACGCTGAAGCCTGGCTGGTGAATACAGGCTGGATGGGTGGTCCTTACGGCACCGGAAACAGGATCGACCTGCCTTCCACACGGCTTATCATAAATGCTATTCTTGACGACTCAATAAATAATTGTGAATTCATCACTCTTCCTGTCTTCAATTTAAGCATCCCTACAAAAATAGAGGGAGTTGATGAAAGTATTTTTGATCCGGGGGAAGCATGGAACTCGCCTGCCAAATGGCATATAGCAGCGACTGACCTGGCTTTAAAATTCATTAATAACTTCAATAAGTTTGCAGCCAACAACGAGACTGCCAGACTGGCCGATCATGGCCCGAGGATCTGATCTGTACAGGGTTTAATATTATTACTATATTTGCCTTCTCAATATTATTTTAAAGTATGAATATACTGAATGCATCACTGGTATTTGTACTGGCATACCTGCTCGGATCAATACCTGCCGCAGTCTGGATAGGAAAACAATTTCACAACATTGATGTGAGGCAGCATGGAAGCGGAAATGCTGGTACCACCAACGTAATAAGGGTGCTTGGATGGAAAACCGGGATACCTGTTTTACTTATCGACATCGCTAAAGGCTGGCTGGCTACTATGCTGCCGGTCTTTTTTAATCTGGCTGAGCCGGGCAGCGCACTGATTACCGATCTGCAGATCCTGACCGGAGTAACAGCAATCATCGGACATATATTTCCTGTTCTGGCAGGTTTCATGGGTGGAAAAGGAGTTGCAACTGTTTTCGGAGTCCTTCTGGCTTTACAACCACTTCTTACTATATCCTGCTTCGGTGTTTTTCTTGTCGTTTTGTTACTTACTGGTATTGTATCTGTCTCATCAATGAGCGCGGGAATAGTATTCCCGATAATGCTCTTTCTGCTTTTTGATACACCCTCCATAGTATTTAAAATGTTTTCAATAATTGTCGCTATTGCCCTTTTGATAACTCACCGTAAAAATATAGGAAGACTCCTCCGGGGGGAAGAGTCGAAACTGATAAAACTGGGGAAAAAAAGTAAAACATCAATTTGATCTTTTAACCACATCGGGCAAACCAAAAAGGTTGTATTAACTAGAACTGCTCCAGCAACTGAATCCGTTTACTGATTGGTGGATGTGTTGCAAATAACGAAGTAAGGGAAAAAGATGATTTTTCCTCTTTTACCTGAGGGTTCTCTGTTCTTCCGAGCCAAACGACGAGAAAAAGAAGAATAGCCATGTCAATCCGAAGAAGATTACCGGAAACATGACCAATATCAATACCAAATTGGTATTATTTTTCCAAATCTGGCTTTGTAAACCAAAATACCTCATAAGGTCAGAACTGGATTTTTGGAGGTTGTTCCGTAGCAGCGCGCCGATCACCAAGCTCAAACATCGGTTCGCGCTTAAAGTTAAACAGCGTGGCAATCAGGTTAGAAGGAAACAATTCCGTAGCAACATTAAGCTCTTTGGTCGCCGAGTTAAAGAATCTGCGTGCAGCAGCTATCTTGTTTTCAATATCAGATATCTCATTCTGAAGATCTAAAAAGTTCTGACTTGCCTTGAGATCAGGATATGCTTCAACTGATACTTTCAGTCCTTCAAGAGCAGTCGACAATTTGTTTTCGGCAACTATTTTTTCATTTATAGTAGTGGCCTTCATCGCATTAGACCGCGCTTCGGTAATTTCGGTAAGCACGCCCCTCTCATGCCCCATATAGCCTTTTACCGATTCAACAAGTTGTGGTATCAGATCGTGCCTCTGCTTCAGTTGAACATCAACATCAGCGAAAGCCTGCTCCCTGTTATTTCTCAGCTTAACAAGCCTGTTATAAAGCAAAATTGCCATCAGCAGAACGAGAAATATGATTCCGAGAAAAAATAATACTATTATCATCTTCTTATTTTTAATTATGGTTTAACAAACTTTCATGTTGAATTTATTCAAAAATAAAGATAGATATTTTTACTATATTTATCTCGTAGAGTTAAACCATTTATTATTTTTCGATATTTTATAATTCTTTAAACCTATCAGATATGGAAAAAAGTTTAAAAGGAACTAAAACTGAAAAGAACTTACTGAAGGCTTTTGCCGGAGAATCGCAGGCGAAGAACAGGTATGAGTTTGCAGCAAAGGTTGCGAAAGAAGAAGGTTATGAACAGATTTCAGGGATATTTCTTGAGACTGCCCGGCAGGAGCAACAACATGCCAAAAGATTCTTTAAGTTTCTTGAAGGAGGTATGGTTGAAATAACCGCAACATATCCCGCCGGTAAAATTGATACTACAAAGGAAAATCTTTTTGCTGCAGCAGAAGGTGAGCATGAAGAATGGAGTGATCTCTACCCCGCTTTTGCAAAGGTTGCCGAAGAAGAGGGGTTCAAGAACATCTCAACAGCTTTTAAAGCTATTGCTGTAGTTGAAAAGGGTCACGAAGAAAGATACAGAAAGCTGCTTGAGAATGTAATGAAAGATAAAGTATTCGAACGTGACGAAAAAGTTTTCTGGTATTGCAGGAATTGCGGATATATTCACTTCGGAACGAAACCTCTCAAGAATTGTCCGGCCTGTCTGCATCCCGAAAGTTATTTTGAACTATTAGCGAATAATTATTAATATGGTTGATGGGAAAAAAATGCTGGAACTGATTATCAGCCGGCAGAGCGACAGGAAATACAGTGATAAACCGGTTGAGAAGGAAAAGCTTGACAGGATAATTGAAGCCGGAAGGATGGCTCCTTCGGCATGTAATGCACAACCGTGGAAGTTCATAGTTGTAACAGAACCTATGCTGATTGGTAAGATTTCCGAGGCAGCTTCAGCCAAACTGATCGGGATGAATACCTTCGTTGCCCAGGCCCCGGTTCAGTTAATTGTTGTAAGAGAAAAGCCGAACATGTCATCGAAGGTTGGCGGTACTATCAAGAATAAGGATTATTCTCTTATTGATATAGGCATTGCATCGGAAAACATCTGTCTTCAGGCCAGAGCCGAAGGAATAGGTTCATGTATTATAGGCTGGTTTGACGAAAAGATGTTAAGAAAACTTCTTGCTATTCCCAGATCAAAACGTGTCGAACTGATAATCACAATAGGTTATTCACTGAGTGATCACAGGGAGAAAAAGCGAAAACCTCCTGAGGAGACTATATCATACAATAAATACTGATCATTATTTCAGTCGCTCCAGCGCACCCTTTATTCTCTTTACAGCCTCAACCAGAAGATCGTCGGAGGTTGCATAAGATATTCTCAGACAGTCTGGGGCACCGAAAGCATCACCTCCGACAGTTGCAACCTGTGCTTTGTCGAGCAGGTAGAGTGCAAGATCATCTGAATTGCCGATCTTTGTCTCACCATCGGACTTACCAAAATAATAGCTAATATCCGGCATCACATAAAAGGCTCCCTGCGGTACTCTCACTTTAAGTCCTTTTACATCTTTTAGCAGGCCACAGATAAGGTCGCGGCGGCGAAGAAATGCCTCTTTCATCATTTTTTGTGAGTCTCCTGTGCCCTGTATTGCAGCCAGTGCGGCGCGCTGGGCTATGGAACAGACACCTGAGGTGAATTGTCCCTGTAACTTATTGCATGCCTTTGCAATCCACAAGGGTGCGCCGATATATCCTATCCTCCACCCTGTCATTGCATATCCTTTTGATACACCATTAACAGTGATTACCCTGTCGTAGATAAAATCAAAAGAAGCCATACTTACATGCTCACCTGAAAAAATTATGTGTTCATATATCTCATCTGAAATAATGAATAATCCTTCATATTTTTCAACTACCCTGGCAATTTTCTCCATTTCATTCCTATCATAAACCATCCCTGTAGGGTTCGAAGGAGAATTGAAAATTATTAATCTTGTTTTGCCGGTTATTGCAGCCTCAAGCTGGTCGGGTCTGATCTTGAAATCGTTTTCAAGCTTCGCCTCCACAACTACAGGCGTACCACCGGCAAGGATAATCTGATCATAATAACTCACCCAGTATGGTGCCAGGATAATGACCTCGTCACCCGGATTGATCATTGATAATATTACGTTTATCAGCGAGTGCTTCCCTCCGGCTGATACAATTACCTGATCGGAAGAATAATTAACACCATTCTCCTCTTTGAACTTTTTCGAGATTGCTTCCCTGAGATCATTATAGCCTGGTACCGGAGGGTACCTGGAATAATTGTCATCAATAGCTTTCTTTGCTGCTTCTTTGATGTAATCAGGAGTGTTGAAGTCAGGTTCTCCGAGACTAAGGCTGATAATATCGATACCTTTTGCCTTTAATTCCCTGCTCTTCTGAGCCATAGCAAGTGTCTGCGAAACCGATAGAGATTTAATTCTGTCTGATAGATATTCCATACTTTTAATTATATAGTGACCACAAAAACCGAAAAGGACGCAACCAAATGTATGAAGTTAAATTGAAAAACAAAACATGAGGAGACAAATTGGTACTTTCAGATCAGCGGGAAAAACTATAATGATTGAAAATAAAAAGAAAAACTTAAGTTTGTATATTAATCCAATAATACAGAACAATGGAAATACTGGCAGATATTCTGAAAATCACCATCCCGGCACTGATAGTCTTTTTTACTGCATGGGTTATTCTAAAAAATATGATTAAGAACGACCAGGACAAAAGAAGGCAGGAACTGATCCTTCAGAACAGCCGGACAGTAACTCCCATAAGACTACAGGCTTACGAAAGAATAGTTCTTTTTCTGGAAAGGATCTCCCTCGAATCACTTCTGGTGAGAGTCAGTTCATCGGACATGACAGCCTCGCAGCTGCATTCAGCCCTTCTTAATACTATCCGGAGCGAATTTGAACATAACCTGTCACAACAGATCTATATGAGCCAGCAAGCCTGGGAAGTAGTCAGGAATGCCCGTTCCAATATGATCAAAATAATCAACAGTGAAGCTGAGAAGATGCCGGCTAATGCATCAGGCATGGCGTTTAGCAAGCAACTTCTGGAAAAGATTATGGAGCTCGAAAAGGAGCCGACACGGGCAGCAATAGATTATATTAAGGGTGAGATTGCGAGGATGATCTAAAGCAGCTCCACGCTCCTCTTCACGAATACACTAAGCTCTTCCCCCCGCAGCATATTATTTGCAAGTAAAGCCAGATCAATAAGTTGTTTAACTACCTTATTTGCAGTGCCATATGACTCAAGTACTTCTTTCCTGGCATTTTCAACAACAGAAAGATCCTTACGGAGTTTCTCAAGATCATCCTTTTCCAACTGGCTGATTTCATCCGCTTTTTTCTTATTATACTCCTGCTCCATGAAATCAATCTCTTCTTTTAGTCTCTTTCTCTCCACGTTGTTTTCAGTCAACTTAGCACCTGCCTCAGTCTGAAGATCTTCAGAAATTTTTACCACTAGCTGATGGTTTGGATTAACAACCAGATTATAACTATCGGGCAATTCACCATAAAAGTTCATCCCTCCTCCTATCTGCGACATCTCCTTCATCCTGCGCATAAACTCAGACTGAGTAATTATGACAGGAGCATCATTCTCATCGAGAGTTTCAAAAACGACATTATAGATCTCTTTTGATTTTACCCTGACGTTGAAAACACTTTTAAGGTCATCCTTTTGCTCTACAGATAATTTAGATTCACGCGTTTCCTCTTTCTGAATAAGCTTTTCAATAACATCGGAATCGACCCTCACAAATCTCGAATCCTTTAATTTTGTTTCAAGCTGATTAATAAGGTGAACATCCAGCTGTCCATCGAGAATTAAAACATCATAACCTTTATTTCTCGCTTTGTCGATGTATGTGTACTGATCTGTCTTGTTTGTTGAATAGAGATATATCAGCGTTTTATTTTTGTCAGTCTGGTTTTCCTTTATGATCTTCTCATATTCCTCAAATGTAAAGTACTTATCTTCAGTATTTTTCAGAAGTGCAAACTTTGAAGCTTTTTCATAGAACTTCTCTTCGGTTATCATACCATATTCGATAAACAGCTTAAGATTATCCCATTTTTTCTCAAACTCTTCCCGGTTATTTTTAAATATCTCACTGAGCCTGCCGGCAACTTTTTTGGTGATATGACTCGATATCTTCTTCACATTCGAATCGCTCTGGAGATAACTTCTTGAGACATTAAGTGGGATATCCGGTGAATCAAGAACCCCATGCAAAAGAGTAAGAAACTCCGGGACTATGCCTTCCACAGAATCTGTTACAAAAACCTGGTTGCAATACAGCTGAATCTTATTCTTCTGTATTTCGATGTTGCTCTTGATCTTCGGAAAATATAAAATACCGGTCAATTTAAACGGGTAATCAACATTGAGATGAATATGGAACAATGGCTCATCGCCCGCAGGATACAACTCACGGTAAAACTTCAGGTAATCCTCATCTTTAAGGTCAGCCGGTTTGAGAGTCCATGCAGGTTTGGTGTTATTAATAATTTTGTCTTTCCCGGTTTCAACCATTTTACCATCTTTCCACTCTTTCTCTTTTCCAAATGCAATATCAACAGGAAGGAACTTGCAATATTTTTTCAGGAGTTGTTCAATCCTGCTCTCCTCAAGAAACTCTTTTGAATCTTTATCAATATATAAAATGACATCTGTTCCTATGTTTTCTTTTTCAACCTCTTCAATGGAAAACTCCGGACTGCCATCACAGTTCCATTTAACAGCCTGAGCCCCATCCTGATATGATTTGGTTATTACTTCAACTTTATCTGATACCATGAACGAGGAGTAAAAACCAAGACCAAAATGGCCGATAATTGCGCTTGTCTGGTCTTTATATTTATCGAGGAAATCATTTGCACTTGAAAATGCGATCTGGTTCAGGTATTTATCCAGCTCTTCCTTTGTCATGCCTATACCATTGTCAGAAACTTTTATAGTTTTTTTCTTCTTGTCAACTGACACGTGGATGGTTGTTTCGCCCAGAACTCCCTTATAATCCCCAACGGAAGCCACTGTCTTAAGCTTCTGGATTGCATCTACTGCATTTGAGATAAGCTCACGGAGGAAAATCTCATGATCTGAATAGAGGAATTTTTTTATTATCGGGAATATGTTCTCAGTTGTTACGCCAATCTTTCCGGTTTGCATATCTTATAGTTTTATTGTTAAACATGAATAGTCTGCCCTTCACTTTCAAAAGATGTGCCGTTAGTTTCCGACTGACAAATAGTCATTTTTTAGAAATACCCCGGAAGCTTGAAATAAGCGATAGGTATTAATAGTGCTGAGAGCAGAAAAGATGGGTTTTAATATTCATTGCCATAATAGATTTAACGGTAATAAAGATACCTATTCTTTATTTCTGGCATCAACATTTATTTTTAATCTCCATAATCCATTTTCAAAATTGTATGCATCGTATGAATAATCAGAACCATAGTACTGACGGTCATCTTTCAGAGCCGGTGAGAAGGGAACAAGGTGATCAAAAACGATTGAGATGTCAGAGCTGAATTTTAAAGACATCATACCGGTTGATGCATATTCAAAAACTTCCCTGAATTTTATCTTCTCCCCTGAAGCAAACCATTTCTTTCCAAATATTATTGAAGCATCAGGAGTAAAGCTCAATACCTCTATGATCTTCCTGCTGATAAACGGGTTGCCATAATCAATACCCAGTAATATCCAGCATTTTTTATCATTTATTATGTATGGTTTAATATCATAATACAAAGCTCCATACCAGTCCGGTTCAGCATAAACAGTATCTGTCGTTACCTGATCCTCCCTGTAAGTAGATGTTAACCGGTAAATCCTGTTTTCTTTTCCCGGTTCAGTTTTTCTGATGAAATAGCAGAAATACCGGCTTTGACCACTCCCAAGAACCAGATTCCATGTAACGATTTTCAGCAGAGAGTCGGGAGAAGTGATCTGACCCAGGTAACGAAGGTTTTTGAACCTGTGATTAAACACAGTATCGGATTTAACATAGCTGTCGATAATAAATCTGATCGAATCATTGATCCGTAAACGGTCAATGTCAACGTAATTACTGAGCAGCCGGCCGTAAAGTTTCTCAAGTACCTGAGGCGTATTATTTACGGGTGCCTGGCCTTTGACTGTGCTTGTTGAAATGGCTACTATTATAATAAGGTATAGTAAAATATTTCTCATTTCTTCTTTGCATTATCCATTGCAACATCAAGCAGCTTTTTCACCTGTTGGCAAGCCATGGATATCTCATCTTCACTCATAGTCAATGGCGGAGCTATCCTGAAGGCATTGTTGCAGAAAAGAAAATAATCAAGAATCAGGCCATAATCCGGAGCATGGGCAATGACATACTGAACATATTCAGGATCTGTAAGTTGAACCGCCAGCAAAAGACCTTCCCCCCTCACCTCTGAAATCAGAGGGTGGTTGAGCTCCTTTTTAAACAGTGATGACTTTGTGTTACAGGTCTCGACAAGTTTTTCTTCAATGATTACGTTAAGTGAAGCAAGGCCGGCGGCACAACAGACCGGATGACCACCGAAAGTTGTAATATGGCCCAACGGTGGGTTTGATACCAGTGCTGACATAATCTCTTTTGAAGAGATGAATGCACCCAGTGGCATTCCTCCTCCGAGGGCTTTTGCAAGAAGCAATATATCGGGTACAACGCCGAACCTGTTAATTGCGAACATAAAGCCAGTACGGCCAAAACCTGTTTGTATCTCATCGAAAATCAACAAGGTGCCGGTTGAGTTGCATTTGCTTCTGATCTTTTCGAGGAAACCATTTTCAGGATAGATAACCCCGGCCTCTCCCTGTACCGGCTCGATAATTACGCAAGCTGTTTTGTCGTCAATTGAGTCCAGTGAATTTTCATCATTAAAACCAACCTGGTAAGTATCAGGCAGCAAAGGTCTGAAGGCATTCCTGTAAAATTCACTTCCCTGGATACTCAATGCGCCGTGAGTGCTTCCGTGATAAGAGTTATTGAACGATATTATACGACTTCTGCCAGTGAATCTTTTAGCAAGTTTCAGAGCGCCCTCGACTGCTTCACTGCCGGAGTTCACAAAATAGCAGGTGTTCAGTTCAGGTGGAAGAATTTCTGCCAGTCGCTCAGCATATTTCACCTGAGGGCTTTGAATAATCTCACCATAGACCATCAGATGCATATAGAAATCAACCTGATTTTTAACTGCTTCAACTACTTTCGGATGGCGGTGGCCGGTATTACTCACAGATACTCCGGAAATAAGATCAAAGTATTTTTTACCGTCAGTTCCGTACATAAACACCCCTTCAGCTCTGACAATTTCAATCATCATAGGTGCTGATGAAGTTTGTCCGAGATGCCGGAGGAAGAGTTGACGGTTTGTAAGCATGAGAAGATGAAGAAATTATTCAGAAATGGGAAAAGGGGTGTAAAAACACCCCTAAACAATCTCAATCAGTTAAGATTAAAGACCTTTGTTAAGAGCCGGAGCTGCTTTGAATTTAACAACTTTTTTAGCAGGAACGTTCAGTTTAGCACCGGTACGTGGGTTACGAACTACTCTTGCACTTCTTTTGTTAACATTGAAAGTACCCATGCCTGGAAGCTGGATTCTCTCACCTTTTTTCATTGCTTTTCCAAAAGCTCCAACAAATGAGTTTAAAGCTTTGCCTGCATCTTTAATAGAAAGACATGCATCAGCGGCGATTGCATTAACCAATTCTTTTTTTGTCATAATGTAAAAAATTTAAGGGTTAGACCAATCTTATAATTAAATACAAATTTATTTTTTTTTAATTCATGTGCAAACTTTTTTTTCCGTTTTTCCACAAATAGTGCCACTTTAAGGTCAAAAAAGCAATATTTTTGGACGAAAACCAGTTTTTGATCAAAATGTCGCAACTACTCACTGTTCTTCATCTTCAGAACCCCTTTTCAGATATTTTGTTCACATTTTGTTAATAAAAATTGCATATCACTGATTATCTTACATTTACTTATTTTTTTCAAAAAAATTCTAAAAAATAAAGTAATTATTTAGCTGGCCATAAAATTAGTTAACTTCATTAATAATCCAGCTATTGATTGAGTAAAAATCTCAAAATCCAGGTGTTGTTGACAATTCTGCATTGCGGATGTTAATAATATTCAGGTT
>Ga0265292_1002814_pt1 | contig 11492 bp, 14 predicted proteins | sample Munlanlewell296A_FD_189080 | JGI IMG/M metagenome (GOLD analysis project Ga0265292, IMG submission 189080) | Leachate microbial communities from a municipal landfill in Southern Ontario, Canada - Leachate well 296A | ecosystem: Engineered > Solid waste > Landfill > Unclassified | place: Canada...
TCTTCCGGCTTCAAATATATTCGCCAGAGCCATACCTGTGACATTGTTTCGCAGATGTCCAATGTGCATCGCTTTATTTGGATTTGGGGATGTATGTTCCACCTCATAAATCTTTCCTTCCCCCCACTCTCCCTTTCCGTATTCATCCCCGAGCTTGGAAACCTTGCCTGTTTCAGATAGCAACCAACTCTCCTTAATCCAAAAATTTATAAACCCCGGCCCCGCCACTTCAACTCGAGAAAGATCCACCACCTCGCCCAAAACTTCGCTTTTTTTTAATTTAACAACTATTTTCTCCGCCAACTCCCTCGGATTCTTAAACATTGCCTGCCCGCCTAAACTGCGAAGCTGTTGGAGGGCCACATTGCTAGCAAAATCTCCTTTAGTTTCATCCGCCGGGTGCTCCACCACAAAATCAACCTCTTTCCCCACCACCCCCTCAATCGCTTGTCTAATTTTGTCTGCCGGTTTCATCACCCCTAATTCTATTACATTTCCTATATTTGTATATTCATTTTTCCCCTCTACTAATTTAGGAGAGGGAGGCACCGCTACTGCGGGGGGTGAGGTAATTTACCTTCTTCCGCCTCACCACCTCTCAATCTGAGATATTCATCAAACTCATCTTCACTGCAGTCCTCCAACCACTCCTCGAGAACTTTCCTTCCCTCTCTCGTCAGCTGTCCATCTCTAAACAGGTCTCGAATCCTTTCCGGAATCACAACCTTCATACTACACCTCTACCAACTGCCGAAGCTCCCAGTCAAAAACTTTTCGACATCAAGAGCCGCCATACACCCCATCCCTGCCGCCGTGATCGCTTGGCGGTAACGAATATCGACCATGTCCCCGGCCCCGAAAACGCCGACTGCACTTGTCTGCGTCGGATAACTATTCAGCCAAATCTCCTGATTCATCTGGGATTTATTACTCGTCATATTAGTAATCAGATATCCGTGGCCGTCCAACTCCACTTGTCCTTTCAAAATATCGGTCGCCGGCGTATGCCCAATCGCCAAGAACAATCCATCCGCCACCACATCCCCTTCCTTCCCCGTTTTATCCTTTACCCTTATGCCTTCCAACTTATTACTTCCAATTACCCCCACTACTTCCGTATTCCACATCACCGGGATTTTTTTCTCGGTTAGAACCCTCTGCTGCATTATCTTGCTCGCCCGAAATTCTGCCTTCCGATGGATTATGGTTACCTTGTTAGTGAATCGAGCCAGTGCCAAGGCATCTTCCATCGCCGCGTCGCCTCCGCCCACAACGAACACCGTCTTATCTTTATAGAAGGCCGCGTCACAAACAGCACAGGTTGACATCCCCTTGCCATAATATTTTTCCTCACCGACTCCGATCATTCGCGAGGACGCCCCGAGTGCCAGTACCACCGCCTTCGCTTGATACTCCGTTTCTCCAACCCAAACTTTTTTTACCTCTCCGGCAAAATCGACCTTGGTCACATTCTCGTTCTTTATTTCCGCTCCAAACCTCTCCGCTTGTTTTCTCATTTCGTCCATCAGGTCCGGTCCTTTGATCCCTTTCGAAAAACCGGGGTAGTTTTCAACTTCCGAAGTGAACATCAATTGACCGCCGGCATTTTCTCCAGCCAAAACCAACGGCGACAGCGTCGCCCGTGCCAAGTAAATCGCCGCCGTATATCCTGCCGACGCCCCCCCTATCACTATTACATTTCCTACATTCATATTTTCATTTTTCCCCTCCTATAAATACTTCTCCCTTTTTCCCTCCTCTAGATTAGAGGAGGGATGTTCGTACTCGAACTGGGTGGAGTACTAAATAACTTTCTTGATCATCTCCTCATACCCTCCCCGCCCCCCAAACCCCACCTTCCGGTCGACCTCTTTGCCGTCCCGAAACATAATTACCGTCGGAATACTTTGAACGCCGTATTTGGCTGCTGTGCCCGTACTCGCATCGACATCGACCTTCCCTATTGAAACTTTATTTTTATATGTTTCAGAAAGTTCATCGATAATCGGCGCTGCCATTCGACATGGGCCACACCACTCAGCAAAGAAATCCACCATTACTGGTAGGTTACTCTTAATAACTTTTTCCTCAAAATCAGTGTCTGAAAAATGCATTGCTGCCATATTTATTTTTAGCTATTTATTAATTTATAGGAACCTTTTTAAGAGTTTAACAGATTCCTCTTTACTATTAGATGAAGAACAGGCTGTATCGGCTAATACTGTCCGACCAACACTCTTCAGAGAACTCATGGCCGCAACAATTTGGGTCATTACTGCATCACAACTTTTGTCATCATCAATCATCTTTGAAATTCCGCCCACCTGGCCAGCAATTCGTTTTAACATTATTTCTAACGACCTTTTCTCTTCAATAGTCATAATATCCAATATACCTACCGGGGTATACCTTGTCAATAGGGTTGTGGAAAGTTCTCACTCCTCTGAAAAGATAGATCGGGAAACAATATCAGGTACTCTACCCCCTGACTTTTGACGATTCTTGGCCAATCTGAGGCAGAACCGACGAAAATCGCCGAGGCCACACCATCGGCCACCATCGACGTCGATGCCAAGACACTCACCGATAATACAGACTCTGCCGGCAGTTTAGTTCGAAAATCAATTAGATGACGAAACTCTCCAAACTTTCGTTTTTGTGAAGAAGACGTTGCCAGGGCCCGATTTTTCAGGTCAATCTGGCCAATGGCTAAGTTTGGGTCCAAAGGATGCTCAATTACCACTCGCCAGGGAGAACCATCAGTCTTATCGGTTGCAAAGATATCACCGCCTCCATTTATCAGAAAATGTTTTATCCCTTTCTTTTCCAAAAAAACGGCAATTAAGTCAATTAGATAACCCTTCCCAAAAGCACCGAGGTCCAATTTAACCAACCCTTTTTTAAAGAGGGTCGGCCCCGAAAGCTCAAAACTTCCCAACTCCATTGGCAGTTTCTTTTTTTGAAATGAATACTTCTCGTCATATCCATAACTAGTCAAGACCGCCGCGATGTTTGGCTCGAAAGCACCATGGGTTAATTTCCTCAGGACCAGACCAAAATTAAGCATCTTCGCCAAATCAAGCGAAACCTTCACTTTTTCTTCCCCACCGGCTCCGATCTGATTAATCTCGCTTTCAGGTAAAAAACGCGAATACTTTTTTTCAAAATCCTCACATATCTTTATAATTGAAACCCTAACGTGATCTGGCATCTTTGGTTGATCAACCAAAATTTGCCAGCGAGTCGAGAGACTCTCAAAAGCAAAAGCAAACATCAGGACTTAAGTTGGGCCTTCAATTTAAGCAAGGCTTCATTAAAAGCCGTTGTTGTTAGCGACGCACCACTCACGGCATCGAAAGGTGCCAGTTCGGCAATTTTCTTTCCGACAATCGTTTTTCCTATTTCCGTTCGAAAGCCTTGCTGAGGAGATATGCTATCAGTGATTTTGGTAGTGATATCCATCTCAAACTTGATGACAACGCCATTATTAATGGCAAGTCTAAATGTATTTTGTTCTTCCCCCGCGGGGGTTTCATATTTCACCACCGTCTCATAGGCCCCAGCCTTATTCTTGAACCAGATTTCCTTCACCTTTGCAATTTGTTCCTCAGCCGGCTTTTGGGACAGCTGTTTCGTCTGGCAGCCTCCAAACACCAAAGCAGAGAATAGAACTATCGTTACCAATTTCAATGTCAAACGCGATCTATTCATCACTTCTTTTTAACATATTTAAAACCATGAAGCAAAGTATAATAACCTCATGGGTCCAATTCTCGAAACCGAGATTTATCTCGCCCTCCTCTATCTTCTGTCCATCTTCACAAAGTATCGTCAAGAGCTTGCCATTCACGAAATTAGCCGTCTAATTGCAGTTTCCATCGGCATCTATCTGCCCTTTCTAATTTTCAGAAAACAATCTCCGCGGTTAGCGAACTTATTTATTACCGTCTTTATCTTGCTCCTACTAGCTGACCAGAAAACCCCCTGGTTCCTTATGCTAGCTCTCGGTTCGGTCACCGCTGTAATCAAAATTATTGTTAGAAGTCTTCATCAGCCGATCTTTAATCCAGCCGCGGCCGGTCTGCTCGTCACCTCACTGATCGGGGTCACCACCACTTGGTGGGGGGTCAGTTTCTCACCCAGACTCCACTTTTACAATATGAGTCTTGCCATGTTACTCACGCTGCCCGTTGGACTTTATCTCATTTGGCTTTATAAAAAATTGCCGACCTTAATATTTGTTCCCTCTTCATTCGCCCTCACTTACTTCCTACTTACCGGGAGGTCACCCCTAACGATCCTTCTTGAAGGAACTTTCGCGTTTTTTCTCTTTATTATAGTCACCGAACCGCGGACCACACCAGTTATTAATCGTCAGGAAGCCATTTTCGGTGCCTTCCTGGGTTCAATGCTTGCTTTCTTATTTAAATTCCGCTTTATCTCTTCTCCCTATCTTATCAGTTTGCTGACCGCCAACCTTCTCTTTGCTATCATGAGAAAAATCTCTTCAAGAACGCCCACCCCACCAAAAGGTCAACGCCAAAACAATTGGTAGAGCTATGATACTAAAGTACCAAACGATCCGTCCAAATCTCATCCCCCCAAACTCAGACAACCGAACCAACACCACGAAAACCAAGATCCAGCCAACCAACAAACCTCCACCAGGCAACTCTGGATGGGCAAGTGTTGCCTCACCCCCGATTCTATACCAACTTAACCATCCGGGTGTTTTCATTATGAAAACGTGTAGTACCGTCAATCCAATCACTATACGCAAACCCCAATTTTGCAGTCTCCACCAAGTTTTCGTTCCAATAATGTTCTCAACTTTGTTATTTGAAATAAGGAAAAGTAGTACTAACACAACCAGTCCTAACAAACCATAGATGAAAGACCAGTTTATAGAAGAAAAATACCTTGATATTGGAAACCTTGATGGAAGAAAAAATAACGAGACTAATCCATGCACTAAAATTAAGAAAAATGCTACGATCCCTATCTCCTTTCGATATTGGAGATAGCGATCGAAAAAGTTAAAAAAGCGGCTTAGAGGACCAAGGATAAAAACTATCCCCAATAGCATTGCCCCATCACCAGCAAAAACCTTATTTGCAATATAAAGATCGTAGAAACCACGTCTATAGAAGATATAAAGTGAAAGTGAAACAAAAATGGGAACTGCCAAAAAAAAGGCCACCCCGTATTGTTTCAGTTGATATTTCCAATCAACCTTCATTTGCCGATATTACAGGAACCAAAAAATTAATAAATAGAACAGAACAGCCCCTCTGAAAAACCAATCAGCCTCCACCTTGGTCACATTTTTCACCTGCCAAAACCATAGTTCGATATCGCGGCCGCCGACGCGGAAGTCCCACCACAGGTCAAAAATTAGGTGCGTCCCCAACCCTAGGACAAAACCGCGGGGGAAACCCGTCCCCACCGACGTCGCTGTAAAAATAGCCAGTACCGCCCAGATTACGACAAAGAGGGCACTTCTCATTACCAAATGTTTTTGTTTGTCCCTTTCCGAGAATGCCATTGCCAAACCAGCCGTCAGTTTTCCTTTCCCAAACAATTCTTTTATTTTTACACTGAGCACCTCCTCCCGATTACCCACTAGGGCATAAACCAGACGATCAGAGAAAACAAACAGGAAGCCGATCACTCCCCCCAACCACCACCAAATCAAATTCAAATCAAAGTTCACCTGACCTTTCAGGAATCGCAACAAAGTCAAACCCAGAAATATCGAAAACAGAACCACCTGATGCCAAACCAACTTATTCATCTAAAAATATCTTATCATTGTCATTCTCCCCTAGATTAGGGGAGAAAGCCCGCTACTGCGGGAAGAGGGGTACTTCAAGACGGGGGATGAGGACATTCGTGCGAGTGCCATTTCGAGTATTTTTGCCACCCCACTGCCGTATGTATAGCCGGCCTTGCGAATTGACCTCACCAATCCTCCGGAGGTGGTAATGTCCGGGTTGGAATTAACGTCCAGAATATAAGGAATCTCGTCCCGGACTCGAATATCAATTCGGGCGTAGTCCCGCAAACCAAATATCTTGTAAGCCGAGACCGCTATCTCCTCGAGCTTTTTTTTCATATCAGGCGACAGTGGTGCCGGGCAAATCACTTCCGTTCCCACCCACTCCCTGGAGCCCTCTACCCACTTCGCGTCAAACCCGCAAATTCGGTCATGGTAATCATCAAAGGTCGAGAAATCAATCATCCCAATCGGGAGTGCCTCAGGGGTGTCGTTCCCCCATACCGCCACGTTATATTCATTTCCCTCAATGAAGTCCTCAACGATGACTCCATGCGGTCCATACATATTCAGGATATATTCAACCCGCCGGTGCAATTGGGCCTCATTATCCACCACCGCGTCGCGGGTAATTCCCGTCGAGCAATGTTCCCGCGCCGGTTTCACCAGCGCCGGAAAAGTCTTCCAACCGTTTGAATCGACGGAATCATATATTTTTGTCACTGGTGTTGGCAGACCCAATTCGATCATCTTCTTTTTTACCGCCACTTTATCAATTGTTTCCCGAAGACAGGCAGCGGAAGAACCGGTGAAGACAAATCCCAATTTCTCCAAGCGATCCGGAATCGTCCAATAATCAGTCCCATCATTCCCCCAGCTTTCGGTCCAATTAAAAACCACCGTTTCCTTCGGGTCAAATCCGGTAAAACACTCATCAATCGGCTCGGCAATTTTCTTTACAAAGATATTTGTTAACCCCACATCATTCAATTCTTTTACCAATTCCTCGACCGACAGAACCGACAGTCTCTTATCCTCTTCATTCCAGTCGTCCATCTCCGTAAAAATGATGAGAATTTTTTTATTCTTCAAGTCTGTCCCAAAACCATCATCCATTGTATGTTGCGTATCATAAATACATTGATGAATCAAGTAATATTTTCATCAACATTTTAAACAGCTACTTAATTATCACATATTAAAATCACCTGTCAACAACAAGAAAAAATTATGCAGTGATCGACTCCAAAAATTGCAATCGCCCGCTACTCGAATCCACCGTATATTTCACTTTTATTCCGTTAGGCAGTGCCAAAAATCGATGTGGTTTTTGCAAGTTTGGGAATCTTTCTTCCAACCAAGTTGGCTCTAGGTGATGACCAAAATCAGAAAGCACCGCCATCGGCATGATTGCCCCGCGCAAACGAATTCTTCCCTCGATCAACGCTTCCGGAGTCACTTTCTTTCCCCAGACAGGATAAGAATATTCACCAATCCCCACAAATCTTCCGACAATCATTCCCTTGATTCGACTCGCCCGCTTGTGATTTAGAATCATATCGATCTGTCTTTGCAAAGTTGATTTTTCGATCCACCAATCTTCCAATCCAAGAATCACGTCGCCTGATCCGTGCATCAGCGGGTCGTATCGAGTCCCCAAGGTGACAATCAAACTTTCCAAATTTGAAACCAACAGTGTTCCTTCAGCTTGTCCGGAAATATAGCTGGTCCAGTTGGCCTCACTGCCAATTTCCAGACCGGACTCTCCAAAAAGCATTCTCCGTAACCAAACCTGACTCTTTTCATCTTTTTCGGCAATCCCGGAAAAGTTGGGTCCCTGAATCGAGGCAATTCGAAAACTCACCAAGGCGTTCAGCAAAACACAGACATCAGAATAGCCGATAAACCACTTCGGATTTTGTCGCAACTTCTGGATCACTTCTTTGGTAAATACAGGCAGCACCTCGGTCGCCGCATAGCCTCCTTCCGCCGCCCAAATTACCTTGACCTCCGGGTCATCAATCATCTTGATGATATCCTCCCGTCTTTCCTCCGGTGTTCCGGCCGCGAAATCTCCCACCTGTGAAAACAAATGCTTTCCCAGTCTCGCTTTCAAGCCCCATTCCTGGATTTTTCTCACACCTGCAGTGATATATTTCTTCTCAATCGCGTCCGACGGCGCAATTACTCCGACCACATCCCCTTTTTGTAGTGCCGCAGGCTTCACAAAATCTCTCATAAAAACCATTATAGCAGGCTAAAACAGACTCTTTTAGCTTTACATCAATGTATTATGCCTATTTTGAGGCTAAATCAACCAATTTTCCTGAACCTAAAACACTAATATATCCAAACCTAAAAAATTTCCCTCCTTAGGCACAAATAACATATAATAACAGGCATGTTTGAATACAAAGTCACCAGAAAACTGGCCGGCCGCGGCCGAACCGGTGTCTTCACCACCCCCCACGGAGACATCCACACCCCGGTTTTTATGCCTGTCGGCACCCACGCTTCGGTCAAGTCCATCAACCCTGCCGATTTGGTCAAAATAAAAGCCCAAATCATTTTGGCAAACAACTATCATCTCTTTTTGAGGCCGGGAAGCGATCTTATTGCCAAAATGGGCGGGCTTCATTCTTTTATGAACTGGGACAAGCCCATTCTCACCGACAGCGGCGGTTTTCAAGTCTGGTCTCTCAAAGGAAATACTTCTCCGGCTGGTGTTGAGTTCCGTTCCCACCTGGATGGCTCCCTTAATTTTCTTTCTCCCGAAATCGCCATCGCCTCCGAAGTGAAGCTGGGCGCCGATATCATCATGGCTTTTGATCAATGTACCAGAGACACCGCCACAGTTGATGAAGCCCGAACCGCCCTGGAAATCACCCAAAACTGGTTACTTCGCTCAATTAAAGAGTGGAAGAGAAGTGAAACAAGCCTGCCTGCCGGCAGGCAGGCATTATTTGGAATTATTCAGGGTGCACTTCATGAAGATCTCCGTCGAGAAGCGACTCAGTTCGTTGTGGACCAAGATACTCCCGGTATTGCTTTAGGTGGGGAGACCATCGGCTACAACATGGCTGGCACCAAACAAGTCATCAACTGGATTGCTGATCTTCTTCCCGAAAACAAACCTCGTTACACCATGGGGCTAGGCTTAAAACCCTCAGACGTTCTCTCAGCAATTACTCTGGGTATTGATATGTTTGACTGCGTCGCCCCAACGAGGCTCGCCCGAAACGGCGCCCTCTATACCGGCAAAGTTATTATCAAAAACAAGGAGTATTTTTTTGAAAGCGAATACCCCAATGAGAGAATCAACATCGGCAACAAACAATTTGAGACCGACGCCAAACCCATCGATCCAGACTGCGACTGTGACACCTGCCAGCACTTCACCCGCGCCTACCTTCACCATCTTTTCAGAAGCAAGGAACTTCTCTACTATTCTCTAGCCAGCATCCACAATCTCCGAATGATGATCAAAACCGTCGAAGACGCCATCTCCTTGTCCTCAAAATAGCTATAGGGTATAATCCCCCCATGTCAAAAGAAATATCCTTTCACGAAGAGGTCGAGGTCTACTCAACGGGAAATTGTCTCACTAGCTCATTGGCAATTGTCACCAAACTTCTGGCACCCAACTATCGCTTCAACTCCGAAGCGGCCATTCGGGCCATCCCTGGCACAAACGACAGAGAATTGACCAATCTCTTACAACTTCTAACCGAAGAGGATCTATTTCCTGTCAAACACGAAATTATTGATATCAAAAACAAGGTGGCTCTCTATCGCGCACTTACAGCAGCGCTTCAGGGTGGGGCTGTCTGTGAACTCGCTGTCTATGGCAAACTCTGGCTAAATAAAGTATTACATGAGAATAGTAGCTGGGTCACCAAGAACGAACTTCATTCTGTCGTCATCTACGGCTATTATCAGCCGGACGACGACAAAAACCATGGTTGGTTCTATATCGCCGATTCATACTCTGGAGATTCAGTCTTTGTCGATTGGAAAACGTTTTTCGAGACAATCTATCGCTACCCAAACGGCACGGTCAACGTCAATATTTTCGACATGAGCCAAGACCACGCCAACCTCATCGATAAATTTGACACAAAAGATGATTACCTCGACGAAAGCGGCAAAAGAAAGATTCTCAATCGACTCACCGGAAGAACAAAGCGGGAGAAACTACGCAAAATTGTAAAGATCAAGAAATTAGCATCGCGTCGCCGAAACTAAAAAATCGATATTCTTTTTCGATTGCGTGTGCGTACGCCTTCCCGATTAAACTTCGTTTGAAACTGGTAAATTTTTCTTTTGTATTAGGCGCCGAGACAAAAGCCGATACCAGCATTAGCAAGGTACTCTTTGGCAAATGAAAATTAGTCATCAGCTGGTCCACAAACTTGAATTTATAAGGGGGATAAATAAAAATACCCGTCTCTCCTTCTCTGGGTGACAAGACTCCACCTTCATCGACACAGCTTTCCAAAACCCGGCTCGTCGTCGTCCCAATTGAAATAATCTTTTTTCCGTCAGTCTTGGCTTGATTCAATCTTCGAGCCGTCTCCTCATCCAGAGAAAATCTCTCAGTGTGCATTTTATGATCCTCAATCTTTTCGGTCTTAACGGATCGGAATGTCCCCAAACCAATATGAAGTGTCAAAAACTCCAGTTGAACTCCCTTATCACGCAGAACGATCATCATCTCTTTGGTGAAGTGAAGTCCCGCCGTCGGTGCCGCCACCGAACCTTCTCTTTTGGCATACACCGTCTGATAAATTCTTCTTAGTTCCCGTTCCGTCTTAAGACTATGAATATAAGGCGGGATGGGTGTCTTGCCAAACTCAAAGATTCTCTCGCGTAGGTACTCCCCCCGATCAGCAAACCTTAAGGTAATTATTTCTTCGTTTCTCTCGACCACTTCAGCCTTCAACACCCCTATCTCCAGTTTTTGACCTGCCTTCAGACCCGGCGTCGAAATTGCCTCCCACGTATTCTCATCGATGTGTTTCGTCAGCAACAACTCTACTTTTCCACCGGTTAATTTTTGTCCGAAGAGGCGCACCGGCATTACTTTTGTCTGGTTAAAAACCAACACATCATTTGTTCCCAGTTTTTTGACCAAATCAGAAGCCAGGCCATCTTCGATTTTTCCGGTCTTCCGGCTGACAAACATTAATTTGGCGCTGTCTCTGGGATAAGCCGGCTCCTGAGCAATCCGCCCCTGCTCCAAATGATAATCAAACAATCCTATTTGCATTTTTTATCACCCTCATCATACCAAAATCATTATTTTTCGCTAGCCGCAGTTTTTAGTTCTTTGACTTTCCACATAAACAGCCTCCCTTTATTTTTGGCATTCACCGCCCCCTTCACAAACATTCTCGCCTCCTCCAGTATCGGCCTTGGGGTATCCTTCGCCAGCCTCATATACAAACTGGTGTGGGCCTTATCGGATAGCTCCAAGGCGAGCCGGTATGCATAATCCTGCCACTCTCGGCTAATTCTTCTTTGTTTATCCTCATCAACTTTATATGTTGAAAGTATTTTCCCTAGCCCACTAAATGCCATAACTCATAATTCATAATTCATAATTCATAATTCAGGTTTACTTCAGCTTTCCTTTCGTAAACCGCTGGTCATTAAAATCCCTACCGCCGAAAAGGCAAAAATTACCCACCACAGAAGACCGGCCGGCACGACCGAG
>Ga0265292_1002815_pt1 | contig 11491 bp, 10 predicted proteins | sample Munlanlewell296A_FD_189080 | JGI IMG/M metagenome (GOLD analysis project Ga0265292, IMG submission 189080) | Leachate microbial communities from a municipal landfill in Southern Ontario, Canada - Leachate well 296A | ecosystem: Engineered > Solid waste > Landfill > Unclassified | place: Canada...
AAAGCTTCAAGCTTGAACTCCCGCGAGTACTCGCGATATTTCCTGTCGTTCATGTCTGATCTCCTGATCTCTAAAAGTCTACCCGATCAGGACATTTTTTGTGTCCACTTTTTCGCGCATTTCCACGCGAAGCATCCTGTGGAGAGGTTGGGAGGGGGGTCTTTACGGTAATTCGTCAAAGCTGCGGCAGCGCGGTTCGCTCTGCGAGTTAGGATAAAGGCAGACCACATTCCAGCCGTTGTCAAAGCGGGCAATCACCACCGAAATCTCGTGTTCGGAGCCGGCCGGGCGCGGGATGGCGTATACCGTCAAATTCTTGTTTTCCCAGGCTAATTGATAATTCTGGCTGGCATTGGATCGAAAGTCAGCCACATCTTTGCCGCGCAGCGGTGCGGGCAGTTCGTCCGTTGACGCGGCAGCCAACCCTGCGGTCATCATCTGCTGATTGCGCGCCATCACCGTCCGCGCAGGGACGGTCAGAACCAGCGTCCAGCCCAAGGCGCCTGCCGCGACCACCAGCAGCAGCGGCAGCCACCCACGCTCAAGCAGGGTAAGGCGTTCGTTGCGAGAATCCGTCAGCTTATTGATCATGGCACGAACAAGAGCCATGACCGGGAAGAGCATGCCGGTAAACGGCAGCCAGAGGAAAACTATCCCTATGGCGGTCGCTGGTAGCATGAAAAGCGGCGTTCTGCCGATGTTCATCGCGACCAGCAACGCCAGTGTTGCTCCTGTGCCCGCGCTCATCAGGATGCCTGGAATGGAAGGTTCCACCCAGGCGCAAAGCAAGCCTAACAGCGCACCCATGAGGAGCGCCAGCAGGCTGTTGCCAATAGGGCCAAAAGGTGGCTGGTAAAGCGGAATCCCTGGCAGGAGCAGGGGATTCGCCACCTGGGAAACGCCCCCAAACGCCAGCGCGATCAAAGCCCCAAGGATGAGTCCGGTCCAGCGCCGGTAAGTTTGTTTGGCCACAGGAAAATTGTACCAGAGGAATGTGCCAGGTATCACGTACCACGTGTCATGCATCCAGGGCTAGATCCCAACGGGTGCGTTGCTCCAGGGTTAAAAGGGTAGCCAATCTGCTCAAGATAAGGAGCGATGCACCTGCTCGAAAGCGACATTGGTTATTCTCGTAAATTTCGGATTGAAATGCAATTACAACGCATCAAGAGTATTCAACAACCCATAATGGTGGACACTTGGGTCCACTCAGCCCAAGTTCACCCAAGGGATGTATAATTTTCCTGTACAATCCCAGGTCTGAGGCCGCTATGAAATCCGCCGACCGCGTTATCATCACCATATTGCTCATTCTGAACCTCGCCGCATGTGCTTCTCCAAAAGTCGAGATTTCGGTGAGGGATGCCTGGGTGCGTACCAGTGTGGTGGATTCACCGATGGGGGATATCATCCATCTTGGAGACAGTACCGCATACATGCTGATCCAAAACGACGGAAGCCAGGCTGACACGCTAACTGGGGCAGAAAGCCTGGCGGCGCGAAATATAGAGATCCACCAGACCACCATGGTCAATAATTTTCCGAGTATGCTGCCGGTTGCGTCAGTGCTGATTCCCGCCAATAGTAAGGTTCGGCTGGAAGATAGCAGTTGTCACCTGATGCTAATCGACCTAAAGGAAGATTTGATTTCCAGAGAAGAGATTGAAATCGTATTGATTTTCGAACTGGCCGGGCGGATTCCCGTCAAAGTTGTGGTAAGGGAATAACCGGGTGCTTTATGCTTGCAAATGTTACTAAACTTATATAGAATATAATTATTGGACATTATTATCGAGACCGAAACAAAATTTATCCTGGCCTGTCTCCTGGACAAAAAAAACCAGAAAGGAGTGGGGAAAATTTACGGATACGAATCAAATGCATCCAAAAAATATTGCAGCGGTATAAATACCGTGCCTACTGGCCAATGTCCATACCGATAGTAGAGAGGATTAATAATGAAACGAATATTGCTTGCAACGGTGCTCGTTCTTTCTCTGGTTTTTAGTTTCTTTGGCACGGCCAGTGCGGTCACCGACGGCTACCCGGATGGCGACGGCCACCCGTACGTCGGTTTGATGGTCGCGCAGGCTGCGGACGGTACTCCCCTCTGGCGCTGCAGCGGCACCTTGATCGCACCGAAAGTATTTCTGACTGCCGGGCACTGCACCGAAGCTCCGGCTGCGCATATCGAGATCTGGTTCGATGCCGATCTAACCAATGCGGCTGCCCACAATTATCCATTTGTTGGGGACGTCGGCGGGACGCCTTACACCCACCCGCAATACAACCCCAATGCCTTCTACCTGCATGATCTGGGTGTGGTTGTGCTGGATAAGAAGGTAAAAATGGCTGAATACGGAGTCCTGCCAGGATTAAATGTGCTGGATTCCCTTGCCACTCAACGCGGCTTACAGGACGTGACCTTCACCGCAGTGGGTTATGGGCTGCAAATGTCCTTCCCGGATGCTGCCAGTTGGAAGGAGAATAATTTCCGCATCCGCATGGTTGCCAACCCGCACCTGGTGCAGATCAACGGCGGGCTGGTGGGTGACTTCTCGCTGCTGCTTTCGAATAACGCCAACACCGGCGGCACCTGTTTTGGTGATTCAGGCGGCCCGAACTTCATCGACGCGTCCAACGTCCTCGCGGGTGTAACCTCCTTCGGCCTGAACGGTAACTGCGCCGGCACCGGCGGGGTGTACCGCGTGGATAAGGCGGATGATCTGGACTGGTTATACGGCACGTTTGGAGCGCTTCTGCCGTAAATTTCGGAAAGATTGAGATGTTCGGTAATCTGCAGGGACGTCCGAGTTGGACGTCCCTGTTTTTTTACTGCAGGGCTGTCTAAAATGCTGCAGGGCAAGCTAAAGGGCAAGCTAAAGCTTACCCTACAATCGAATACCCGGTAAAATTGTGATTCTGATGAAACAAATAATATTCGTCCTTGTTTTTCTGGCCATAGCCGCCTGCGCGCCAACGCCAGCGCCGCCGACTACAACTGCGACAACCTTCCCCAGCGTAACCCTGCCGGCGGACACGGCCACGCCGCTACCGACCGTCACCGCAACGATCACGCGTACGCCAACCATCACCCGTACACCAACCATCACCCCAACCCCAACCATCACGCTTACCCCGACCTTTGACTTCCCCATGGTGGTGGTCAGCGTGGCTGCGGCGCACTGCCGTTACGGCCCCAACCAGGCTTACCTGCACGCGGCTGATCTGTACCAGGGCGACCGGGGCGAGGTGCGCGAGCGCTGGTACCTGAATGGCTGGCTGCGCGTGCGTTTTGACAAACTGAGTTACCACTGCTGGGTAGCGCCCGGCGCGGTGGAGGTCACTGGCGACCTGAATACCGTAATTGTGCTCAATCAGATCGATCTGACCCGTGTAGGCACCAATCAGTATGGCCCGCCGCAGGGATTGACAGCATCCCGCCAGGGGAATGAGGTCACGATTAGCTGGAATCAGATGGTGATGACCGAGGACAAAGACCGTGGCTACTTTATCGACATGTTCGTCTGCCAGAACGGGGGATATATCTGGTGGCCGGTGTCCTTCCCCAACCAGTTCACCACATCTTACACGGTCACGGATGAGACTGGCTGTGCCCAGTCTTCCGGCGGAGTGATTTATACGGTCGAAAAGCACGGGTACAGCCAGCCAGAGACCATTCCCTGGCCGTGATGGACTGTAGCTGTCTTGCTGCCCACAGGGCACGCTGCGCGTGAACGAAGTGAAGCATCCAGGTTTCACACCTGATCAGCCAGACCCTTCACTCCGTTCAGGGTGACATATCTTTCGGTAGGGGCGCTGCGCCCTTGCTGGGCTCATGTGCGATGTACTTCAGCGCAATGACTCCTTGCCTATTTTCATCAATAAATACAGGCGGGACGGTCTTGACCGTTTCCGAAAAATAAAACACGTAATACTGCCCGTGTGTTTGACACGTGGCACCTGGCACGTTACCTCATCTTCCCGGCTTCTTCGATATACGCCAGGCTCTGGTGGCGGAAGTAGGTATTGTACAACCCGGCATAATTCCCGCCTATTTCCATCAACCGGGTGTGGCTGCCTTCCTCGATAATTCGGCCGTGGTCGATGACCACAATCCGGTCCGCGGCTTTGACCGTCGAAAGGCGGTGCGCGATCAAAATGCTGGTTGTGCGTTCAAGAATCAGGTTGAGCGCCTGTTGAATCTGCCACTCGGTGAACGGATCGATGCTGGCGGTGGCTTCGTCGAGTACGAAAATTGCCGGGCGCTGTACCAGGACGCGCATGAGCGATACCAGCTGGCGCTGACCCATCGACAGCCGCCCGCCGCGCTCACCGACCTGGGTTTGCAGGCCGTCCGGCAGGGTTTCCAGCCACTCCCCGTCGCCAATTTGCCGCGCCACGCGTTCGATCTCCGCGCCGGTCACGTCGCCGCAGGCATACTGGATATTTTCGATTACCGTGCCCGAGAACAAAAACGGCGCCTGCGCGACGATTCCAAGCTGCTGGCGGTAAGCGCCCAGATCAAAGGAGCGGATGTCGCGGCCATCTACCAGGATGCGGCCTGACTGAAATTCGTAGAAACGGGCGACCAGTTTGGCAATGCTGGATTTTCCTGCGCCAGTTTGCCCCACCAGCGCCAGGTTCTCGCCGGGCTGTATGGTCAGCGAGAAATCCTCGAGCACTGGCTCGGTGTCCTTGTAATGGAACTGGACGCGGTCAAACTCGATTTTTCCGGTCAGCCGCGGCGGGTAGTCTGACCCGGTCTGCTGGACAGCAGGCAGGGCGTCGATCAGGGCATAGACGCGTTCGGCAGCCGATAGCCCGTTCTGAATCTGTGTCCAGAAGGAGGACAAATTCATAATCGGGTACATGAAACGGTCGTAAGACAGCAGAAAGAGGTACCAGGCGCCAACCGTCACAACGCCCTGCGATGCGCTCACGCCGCCGTAGTACAGCAACAGCGCCAGCATCCAGCCGGAAAGCATGTTCATGACCGGGAACACGCTGGAAAGCACCAACCCGCGCCGGACGTTGACGCGGTAAGAGGTGGTATTGGCGCGGGTGAAGGTGGCATGGATGGCTTCTTCCTGGCGGAAGTTCTTGGCTATCGCGATCCCGCTGACGGTCTCTTTGATGGTCTGGTTGACGTTGGCCATAGCGCGCATACCGGCGCGAGTCACCACGCGCGCCAGGCTGCGGTAGCCAATCGCCAGCAATGCCACCACGGGTATGATGGTCAGCATGATCAGCGTCAATCGCCAGTCGATGCGGACCAGCACAACCGCCAGAATGGCGCCCTCGACGATCTGGGTGATCAGGTCGGTGATGAGGGTGACCAGTTGGCCAAAGTCCTGCGTGTCGCTGGTGATGCGCGAGGCAATTTTGCCAGAGGGGAACTCATCATAGAAGGAGAGATCATGGTTGGCGGCCGCGGTGAAGGCGTCCGAGGCCAGTTTGAGCACAACGCTGGCGACTGCCTGGACGATCAATCGGCGCGAGACCCAGTTTGCCACCCACACCAGCACGCCGAGCAGGAGCGTCAGGCCACCGATGATCAACGCAATGCCGGTGTTGAAACCGGACTTCATCAGGTCCAACCCGCGCGAGGTGATGATGGGCAGCAGCGCGCTGGCGCCGGCGATCACCAGCGACAGTAATGCCGCCCAAGCCAGTTTGCCAGTGTGCGGTTTGAAAAAGCCGACGCTACGCCGGATGAGTTCGCGGTCGGAGTATTTGCGGTCGTATTTTTCAGCGTCGAGACCGGTGAAGAAGCCCATAGGGGGTTATTATACCTTGCACCGGGCAAAGAAATTACCACGGCACGATCGGCCTGCCGTGTCCTTGTAATTATCATACTAGGCACGGAGAAGATCAAAAGGGGGTGTCTGTGAGTTTTCTCCGTGCCCTCAGTGTTCTCCGTGGTAGGGCATTTTAACAAGGCGCGCTGCGGTTGGAGACCGGTGCGATCATTAAGCGTAAAAGCGCAGCGAAATAAAGCAATGGCAGGGAACGGATTAAACACAAAAAGGGTGCAACCAAAACGCACCCTTATCGGTACCTAATCTGTTTGTGTTACGTGACGCGTGATGCGTGACACGTGTCGTATCTTACGCCTTGCGGGTGTTCTCTTCGATGTCCATCCAAAGATAGACCACTTCCGCCAGCCACTGCAGTACTGCGAACAGGAACAGAGAGATCACCAAAATCAATAACGGGGTGATGAAGGCCTGAACAATCTGAGAGAAGGCGACGCCGGGACCAGCTCCGGCGATGCTGGTAACCAGGCTGTAGGAAAGATAACCGAAAATGAAAACACCGATCGCCAGGATGACCCATGAGATAATGTTGGTCATGGTGGAAATACGGGTAATGCGGCCGGGGCGGTGGTAGAGATCGGTTTCTTCAACAGATTCTACTACGGCGGTTTCTAAGACTTCTGTATCCATTCTATCTCCTCTGAGAAATATTAAAATTCCAACAGGATGGAATTATTTTCGACTTATTGTATCACTTTGCCGGGATTCAAAGCAGTTTATCAGCAATTTCTCATTGAACGCCAGGGGTGCTCCTCCCTGAGCGCCTGTTCCAGGTTGGATCCCTGGGAAAAGCGCCTGGCAGGCGCAAAACTTGCACACTATTTTGAGAGGTATCGCCAAGGATTGTCGGTATAATTATTTGATCCAACCAAGACGAAAAGGGGTTCCTGTGGCCAGGGTACTGGTTGTCGATGATGATCTGGTAATCAATCAAATGATACAGGCGAATATGAGAATCGCCGGGTACGATGTGTTCGGCGCGCTAAATGGTCAAGAAGCGCTGCGCGACCTCGAAAATGTAAATCCCGACGTGATCATTCTGGATGTGATGATGCCGGGAATGTCCGGTTTCGAGGTCTGCCGCCGCATGCGCGAAGTCACCAATGCCCCGGTTCTTTTTCTCACCGCTCGCAGCGAGGAAGAAGACCTGGCACAGGGCTTTGATTCCGGCGGTGATGACTACATGCGCAAACCATTTTCGCAGCGCGAACTGGAACTAAGAATACGCGCTCTGCTACAGCGCGCGCAGCGGGCACAGGATCAATCCGGACAGCATACATACACGGATGAACATTTGCACATCGATCTGGATGAGGCGACCGTTAAACGGGCGAACCGGGTGATTCACCTGACGCCGACCGAATGCCGTGTACTGCGCTGCCTGGTGCGCAACCGCGGCATGGTATTGACGCATGCCGACTTGCTGCGCGAGGCTTGGGGGGAAAATTACACTGACGCCGTCGCCAGTCTGTCGTTGTATGTGCGCTATCTGCGCGAAAAGATCGAGGATGATCCGTCCAAACCGCGTTACATTCACACCAAATGGGGTGTTGGCTACTGGTTTGGCCCGCAGCAAACGATCGATGTAGGTTAGTTCAGCGTCTTGTCAGGGCGCACCGCGCCAGATAACCGGGCTGGTTTCCACATCGGTCACCAGCCAGATGCCGCCTTCTGAATCGCTGCCGCCGGCGCGGAAGTCCAGGCTGGCTTGCTCGCTCCATTCACCCGATGCTTCCAGCGCGTATATCTTCGCTTGCTCGAGCGCCCAAACCCGATTACCGGGCAGGAACAACAGTTGCTGACGCTGCAGCCGGTCCAGTGTACGGACAATTTCCCAGCCTGTCGCCTGCGGGCGCAAGCGGACTTTTTCGAATACCACACCGTCCACGTCCGTTAACTGGATTAAGGGCCACAACTGACCCTCCAGGTCCAGCGCCAATTCTTCGACCAGCCCGTAATAGCGGCCGGAAGGCAGCCGGGGCAGGGTCAGTTCTTCCCAGCCGGAAGAACCTTTTATCCGCCAGATTTTGCCTTCGCCCGCGGCATAAATGGTGCCATCCGGAGCGGCCTGCAGCCCTGTCAAGCATGGATTATCAACCGGGAAACCGGCATCGCTCCAGCTCTCACTGTCGTAGCGGCGCACGCTGCCCCCGGTTAACATCACCTCGCCGCGCCAGTCACAGGCACCGGCAATGGCTTCACCGGTGTTGGGGTTGACTGCCAAAACCAGCGCAGTATGGACGTAGGCCTCGCGGCTGCGGTACAATCCGCTTTCGGTAGCGCCGAAGATCCTCCATCGGTCGCCGTCAAAATAACGCAGGTCGGTCGCAGTGGCCAGCCAGACCTCGCCGGCGCGCCCGTTAACCAGCCGCGAGCCGCCCAGCGGAGCGTCGAAGAAGCTGGCGTTCAAAAGCCAGCCATCCGTCGCGTCGTAGGCGGTGACTTGCGTACCGTTCCAGGAGGTGATCGCGGCGCCATTGGCGGGGGTCAGCCAGGCGTGGCCGGAGGCGTCGATGCCCAGCAGCCGGTTGGGAGTGCGCAGCTCGTTCACATCCCCGGAGGCGATATCGACCTGGAGCAGGCCGTAACTGCCAGTAATGATAGCGCGCTGGCCGGAGCGCGGATAAATGCCGTTGACCAGACCCGGGCTCATATTGCGCAGCGAAAACACCACGCGAAACAGTCCCGCTTCGATTGGCAGCGGCGTGGGAGTCAACGTACCCCGAGGTATTTGCGTGGGCGTCAGACTGGGGCCAGCCGTCAGGGTAGTGGTCGGCTCAGGCGTGGAGGTGATGGTCGCGGTCGCTGTGTGGGTCGCAGTGGGGGAGGCGGTGTTCGTTGGTTGTTCGGTGCTAATTTTTTCGAGGGTGGGGGAGGCGGTCGCTGTGGCGGTCCGATTTTGTGGGGTCAGGGGGAGGCCTGAGGAAGCGCAGCCGGCCGCAGCCAGCAGCCAGCCGGTCAGGGAAAGGAAGACGAAGAGGTGGAGGTGCAGGGATCGTTGCATAAGCTTGCCGGGATAATTTCTTCTCATTTTACACTGAATGTTTCAAGAAATAATGCGCATAGCCATTGTATTAACAACAAACCTCATTCCTCACCACCCTCTAAAAACCAAACCACTTATCTACTAAATTCCTCACCCCATTAGAGATCGCGCAAGCACCCTGTGGGGAGGTAAGGTGAGGGGATTGGCTCATCCTGACACTGGCTTATCGGCGATGTGTCAGCGTTATAGACTCGGATCATCCCCTTTTCTCCAAATCGCTCACCAAATTACATTAAAAAGCTAGATCCCTTCCAGGTGGCATATACCATGCACCCTCCCATCTGTGGGAACTTTTTTCATCTGAACAGCGACTAGAATCGTGCCCATCTGAACTTAAAAATTGTTCTTTTATTGGAGAATCAACATGAAGCGAATTGCAACCCTCATCCTGTTATCGATCGTGGCGCTTTCTGGCTGCGGAATCGGCCCCAAGGGCATATCCTCTGCCACCGGTGAGGCGCCAACACCGGAAATTGCCGATACTGCCGCGCCGGTTGAACCAGCGGCGCCGACCGATCAACCAGCCCCGACCGACGCGCCTACCGACATACCCGCGCCGATCACGACGGTCGGCCCTGAATACCGGATGCTGGCCTACGTGGCCCACGACGGCAACGTATACTTGAAGGATTTGCTCACAGACAAGGAACTGGCGCTCACCAATGACGGTCCCCCCAAGCTACCCGACCTCGAGGAGATCGTCAATTATCACGATCTGGCCTGGTCTTCCGACGGGCTGCTACTGGCATTTCTGCGTGTGACAGCCACGGCTACCGAATTCGAATGGGATTATCAGTTCAAACTGTGGGTTTTTGATGTTCTGACTGGATCGATAAGCGAGGTTCTGACGGATGTTCGGACAGCCGGTTTTGCCTGGCGCCCGGGGACGCACCAGTTGACCTACGCGCTCACCGTCCAGGAAGGGTATTTCACCACAGGAGCGGAAGTCAATTCCGCCAGCGCCACCGGCATCTTCTCGATCGACGTGGATGCTGGCAGTGATCCGGTTGAAATCGTTACCCCGAGCGGCGGTTTCTCCCTGGTGTCGCCGCAGTGGTCCGCGGATGGTCGTATTGTGGCCTTCTCCGAGGTTTTCGGCATGGAGGGCATGGGAAATTTCGCTTATTACGATTTCGACGCGGGCGAGTATGTCCGCCGTGAACAGCAGGTTGGCAATTACGATCTGGCGCCCGATGGCTCGCGGCTGGTGTTTGACACGCTGACCTACATACCGGAGGGCATGGAACGCATCTGGGTTGTCAACCTGGACTGGACAGGCGCGCAGCGCATCTCGCCGCAATACGGCGAGGGGTATGCCTTTGGTCCCAAACTCTCGCCTGACGGCCAGCAGGTGGCCTACTGGAAACGGTTGGGCATGCCTGGGGAACCATTGGCCGACCGAAATGAATTATTCGTCCAGGCGGTGGCGGAAACCAATGACCCCAAATCCTATGGGATATTTCAAAGGCCCTACAGACTGGAGTGGATGGCAGACGGCAAGAGTTTGATCCTGGATGTAGGCGACCTTGAGAAGCAGAAAATCCTTACGATCAGCCTGAAAGATGCCTCCGTGGATAAATTGGCCGACGGAATTTATCCGGTCATGCGGCCGTAAGATTTCGACGCTGTTTTAGTAGGGGCGGCTCGCGAGCCGCCCCTACCGTTGTTACTTGTCGAAGCGCTACATAAAACCCGCTTATAACCGGGTCACGACCAGCGGTTCGCCGTCAGTGACGACAACGGTGTGTTCGAACTGGGCAACCGGCTTCTTGTCGGCAGTGGTCAGACCCCACCGGTCATCTTCTTCATATATATCCCCGGACCCCGTGGTGAGGAACGGCTCGATTGCCAGCACCCAACCGACTTGCATGATCCGCCGGTCAGAAGAACGATAAAAGTTGAAAATGGTACCGGGATCGTCATGCAGGGTATGACCCACCCCGTGGCTGGCCAGCGCTTTGACGATGCGGAATCCGCTGCGGTGGGCTTGTTTTTCAGCAGCGCGCCCGATATTGTTGATCGGCCGGCCGGCGCGGACTTCTGCGACAGCATGTTCCAGCGCTGCCCGCGCGGTAGTGAGCAGTTTTTCAGTCTGCGGACTGACCGGCGGAATGGCGACGCTGCCGCCGTTGTCGGCAAAAATGCCGTCGAGCGAGGCTGAAACGTCGATGTTGACGATATCGCCCGGCTGAATCACTTTGTTCTTGTCCGGGATGCCGTGCGCCGCCACCGGGCTAATGGAAATGCAGGTAGCGCCCGGAAAACCGTATACGGTGGGTGGGGCGGCAACCGCCCCGGCCTCGCGCAGCAGGCGCAGGCCCAACTCGTCCAGCTCCAGGGTAGTCATGCCCGAGCGCACCGCCTCAGACATGGTCCGCAGCGTCTGGGCGACGATGCGCCCGATTTTGATTAGTTTTTCGAGTTCGGCCGGGTCAGTGAAGGTCATAAGCGTGTCATGTGCCACGTGTCAAGTGCCATGTGTTTGTTTCCTCCCCTATTTTGGACTTGCCCTTAAAAAGTGGACACGATTAATGTCCAGAAAGTTGTTCAAATTGCACAGGGCTCACATAACCCAGCGATGAATGTAATCTTTGGCGATTGTACCAAACCTCAATATACTCAAAGA
>Ga0265292_1002818_pt1 | contig 11482 bp, 11 predicted proteins | sample Munlanlewell296A_FD_189080 | JGI IMG/M metagenome (GOLD analysis project Ga0265292, IMG submission 189080) | Leachate microbial communities from a municipal landfill in Southern Ontario, Canada - Leachate well 296A | ecosystem: Engineered > Solid waste > Landfill > Unclassified | place: Canada...
GATGGCGGCGATCATGGGGGGCAGGATCCGCCCCGGCTCGGTCGTGGTCATCCGCTACGAGGGCCCCCGCGGCGGCCCCGGGATGCGGGAGATGCTCTCCCCCACGGCGGCGATCATGGGGATGGGGCTGGGGACGAAGGTCGCGCTGATCACCGACGGGCGGTTCTCGGGCGGCACGCACGGCCCCTGCATCGGGCACATCTCCCCGGAGGCGATGGAGGGGGGACCGATCGCGCTGGTGCGCGAAGGCGATCCGATCGTCCTCGACATCCCGAAGCGGAAACTTTCCCTGGACGTCCCCGCGGCGGAACTCGCGCGGCGGCGGAAGGGGTGGAAAGCCCCCGCCCCGAAGGTGACGAAGGGATACCTCTCCCGGTACGCGAAGCTCGTCCGTTCGGCCGGCGAGGGCGCGGTGGTCGTGTAATGCACGCGAGGAGGTTTTTTCCATGCAGATGACCGGTGCGGAGATCTTCGTCAAGGCGCTCGCGGACCTGGGGGTCGACGTCGTCTTCGGCTACCCCGGCGGGGCGACCATCCACATCTACGACGCCCTGTTCAAGAACGTGAAGGTACGCCACATGCTGTGCCGCCACGAGCAGGGGGCGGTCCACATGGCCGACGGCTACGCCCGGGCGTCCGGGAGGACGGGAGTGTGTCTCGTCACCTCGGGGCCCGGCGCGACGAACACGGTCACCGGCCTCGCCACGGCGTACATGGACTCGATCCCGATCGTCGTCTTCACGGGGCAGGTTCCCACCCTCCTGATCGGCAACGACGCCTTCCAGGAGGCGGACATCGTCGGCATCAGCCGGCCGTGCACCAAGCACAACTACCTCGTCAAGGAGACGAAGGACCTCGCCCGGATCATGAAGGAGGCGTTCTACATCGCCTCCACGGGTCGTCCCGGTCCGGTGCTGGTCGACATGCCCAAGGACGTGCTGGCCGCCTCCGCGCGGTACGATCTCCCCAAGGAGGTGAGTCTCCGGGGGTATCGCCCCACGTATGAAGGGCACCCGCGCCAGGTGGAAAGCGCGGTACGGCTGCTGCTGTCCAGGGAGCGCCCGGTCGTCTACGCGGGGGGCGGCGTGATCCTGTCGAACGCCTCCGGGGAACTGGCGGAGCTTTCCCGCGCGCTCTCCCTCCCGGTGACCACGACGCTCATGGGGATGGGGGCGTTCCCGGGCTCCGACCCCCTCTCGCTGGGGATGCTGGGCATGCACGGGACGTACGCGGCGAACATGGCGATCTCCAACTCGGACGTGATCCTCGCCGTGGGCGCGCGCTTCGACGACCGCGTGACCGGGAAGATCAGCGAGTTCGCGCCGCACGCCAAGATCATCCACGTCGACATCGATCCCACCTCGATCCAGAAGAACGTGCGGGTCGACATCCCGATCGTGGGGGACCTGAAAGACGTCCTCCGGAAGATGATCAAGCTGGTGAAGGGGAAGAAAGAGGCGACCGCGTACCGGGGAACGACCGCCGCATGGCGCGGGCAGATCGCCTCGTGGGCGAAGACCCACCCGCTGACCTACAAGCCGTCGAAGGGGAAGATCAAGCCGCAATACGTGGTGGAGCAGATCCACAAGCTCACGAAGGGGAAGGCGATCGTCGCCACGGAGGTCGGCCAGAACCAGATGTGGGCCGCCCAGTTCTACAACTACGAACAGCCGCGCACCTTCCTCTCCTCGGGGGGGTTGGGGACGATGGGGTACGGGCTCCCGGCGGCGATCGGCGCGCAGGTGGCGATGCCGGGGCGCCTCGTCATCGACATCGCGGGGGACGGCAGCATCCAGATGAACATCCAGGAGCTGGCCACGGCCGTGCAGTACCGCATCCCGGTGAAGGTCGTGATCCTCAACAACGGGACGCTGGGGATGGTCCGCCAGTGGCAGGAGCTCTTCTTCGACGGGAACTATTCCCAGACGTGCCTCCCCCGGATCCCCGACTTCGTGAAGCTGGCGGAGGCGTACGGGGCGAAGGGGTTCCGCGCGACGAAGCCGGAGGAGGTCCCCGAGGTGCTCCGCAAGGGGTTCGCCGCCGACGGACCGGTGCTGATCGACGTGATCACGGATCCTGATGAGATGGTCTACCCGATGGTCCCCGCGGGAGCGGGGCTGACCGAGATGCTGCTGGTCTGACGCCCGACGGCCACGGAAGGAGAGGATAGCGATGCGCCACACGATTTCCGTCCTGGTGGAGAACGAGTTCGGGGTGTTGAGCCGCGTCTCCGGGCTCTTCTCGGGCCGCGGGTTCAACATCGAATCGCTCTGCGTGGCGGAGACGATGGATCCGGGGGTCTCCCGGATGACGATCGTGACCAGCGGGAACGACCAGATCATCGAGCAGATCCTGAAGCAGTTGAACAAGCTCATCCCGGTCCTGAAGGTGATCGACTTCACGGGCGTGGACACGGTCGACCGGGAGCTGGTGCTCGTCAAGGTGAACGCCGACGGGGACGGGAAGCAGGAGGTGCTGCGGCTGGTCGACATCTTCCGCGCCCGGATCGTCGACGTCGCGCCGCGCTGCTGCACGATCGAGATGACGGGGGGCGAGGGGAAGGTGCTGGCCTTCCTGCAGATGCTCCGGCCCCTGGGCATCCGCGAGATCGTGCGGACCGGCAAGATCGCCATCTCCCGCGGGATGTAGGGGCCGCGGGAGTTACGCAGGAATTCCGAGGAACGAAGAAACGGAGGGAGAGGAAATGGTCACCGTTTACCGGGAACAGGACGCCAAGCTGGAGACGCTCAAGGGGAAGACGATCGCGATCCTCGGATACGGCAGCCAGGGACACGCCCACGCGGGCAACCTGAAGGAGAGCGGGTTCAACGTCATCGTCGGGGAGCTCCCCGGCGGCGAGAACGAGAAGAAGGCGAGGGACGCCGGTTTCGAGGTTGCGGACGCCGCCTCGGTGGTGAAGAAGGCCGACGTGGTCGTCATGCTCCTGCCCGACGAGCTCCAGGGGGGGATCTACCGTACGTCGGTGGGGCCGAACCTGCGCAAGGGGGCGTACCTGATGTTCGCGCACGGCTTCAACATCCACTTCGGGCAGATCGTGCCGCGCCCCGACGTCAACGTCTTCATGGTCGCCCCCAAGGGGCCGGGTCACCTCGTCCGCGCCCAGTACGTGAAGGGGGAAGGGGTGCCGGCGCTGATCGCCGTCCACCAGGACCCGGCGGGGAACACGAAGGACGTGGCGCTCGCCTACGCGGCGGGGATCGGCGCCGCGCGCGCCGGGGTCATCGAGACGAACTTCCGGGAGGAGACGGAGACCGACCTGTTCGGCGAGCAGGCCGTCCTGTGCGGCGGGGCCACGGCGTTGGTGATAGCGGGGTACGAAACGCTGGTCGAGGCGGGGTACTCCCCGGAGATGGCGTACTTCGAGTGCGTGCACGAGCTCAAGCTGATCGTCGACCTCATCTACGAGGGCGGGATCTCCACCATGCGGTACTCGATCAGCAACACGGCGCAGTACGGCGACCTGACGCGGGGCCCCCGCATCGTCTCTCCCGAGACGAAGGCGGAGATGAAGCGGATCCTCGAGGAGATCCAGAGCGGTTCCTTCGCGAAGGAGTGGATGCTGGAGAACCAGGCCAACCGCCCGGTCTTCAACGCCCTCACGCGCCGCGGCGAGGAGCACCCGATCGAGGAGGTCGGCCGCAGGCTGCGGGCCCTGATGCCGTGGATGTCGAAGGGGCGCCTGGTCGACAAGACGAAGAATTGAGCGGAAGGAAGGGCCCGATGCTCGCGCCGGAGGGATGGCCCTTCGTCCTCGGGGGAGCGGCGTTCGCGGTCGTCGTGTACCTTCTTTGGCCGAGAGGGGTCCCTCTTGCCGCCCTCGGGCTTCTTCTGGCCCTGTTTTCCCTCTGGTTCTTCCGCAACCCCGACCGGACGCCGCCTTCCGGGGCGGGGGTCGTCGTTTCTCCGGCGGATGGTAGAATCGTCTATGCGGGGGAGTCCCCGCCGGGGCGGTACGCGACGGAGGCCGGCAAGAGGGTCAGCGTCTTCATGTCCCCCTTCAACGTCCACGTCAACCGGGCGCCGGTGACGGGGCGGGTGGCGTCGGTCCGGTACCACAAGGGGGCGTTCCACGTGGCGAGCGTCGACAAGGCTTCGCTGATGAACGAGCAGAACGGCGTGGCGATCGTCACGCCCGGGGGGCGCACGGTGACGTACGTCCAGATCGCGGGGATGCTCGCCCGCCGGATCGTGTGCGACCTCAAGGAGGGGGATGCCGTGCTCCAGGGACAGCGGGTGGGGATGATCCGTTTCGGCTCCCGGGTCGACCTGTACCTCCCGGCGGAAGTGCGGCTGTCGGTCGTCCCCGGGGACCGCGTCCGCGCCGGAGAGAGCGTGATCGGAGTCTTTCCGTGAGGCGCGGGAAGTGGCGAGAGGGGGACGGCCTGCGGCGGGGGGTCTACGTCCTGCCCAACCTCATCACGTCGGGTTCCCTGTTCGCCGGGTTCCACTCGATCGCCTCGACGTACAACGGCAACTTCGAGAAGGCGGCGATCGGGATCATCGTCGGGGTGATCCTCGACGGCCTCGACGGCCGCGTCGCCCGGATGACGCGCACGACCACCCGGTTCGGCGTCGAGTACGACTCCCTGGTCGATCTCGTATCCTTCGGCGTGGCCCCGGCGTTCCTCGTCTACGGGTGGGCCCTCTCCGCGTTCGGCCGGTGGGGATGGCTGGCGGCGTTCCTCTACCTCATCTGCGGGGCGCTCCGGCTCGCGCGCTTCAATGTCCAGATCAACACGGTGGAGAAGGGGCAGTTCAACGGGCTCCCCATCCCGGCGGCGGGGACCTTCGTCGCCTCCATGATCCTGCTCTTCTACTACCTGGGCGGATCGGGGAGCTTCAAACACTTCGCCGTCCTCCTGACGATCTACGTGCTCGCCTTCCTCATGGTGAGCACCGTCAAATTCTACTCCTTCAAGGACCTCGAGCCGTTCCGGCGGCGCCCCTTCAACACGCTGGTGGTGTTCGTCTTCCTCGCGCTGCTGCTTGCGGCGGAGCCGCAGGTGATGATCTTCGTCTTCGCCACCGCGTACATCGTCTCCGGGCCGGTGGGCGAGGTGGTCGACGCGATCCGGCGCCGCCGGACAAGGCACACGGAAAGCGAGAAGCCGGTCCATGGGCATGACGCTCACACAGAAGATCCTCGCTAAGCACGCGGGAAGAGACGCGGTCGCGCCGGGAGAGCTGATCCTGGCGAAGGTCGATCTCGCCCTCGGCAACGACGTCACCAGCCCGATCGCGATCCAGGCGTTCCGGTCTCTGGGGGCCACGGCGGTGTTCGACCGCGAGCGGATCGCCCTGGTGCCCGACCACTTCGCGCCGAACAAGGACATCAAGAGCGCCGAACAGGTCAAGATGATGCGCGAGTTCGCGAAGGAGTTCGGCATCGTGAACTACTTCGAGGTCGGCCGGATGGGGATCGAGCACGTCCTGCTCCCGGACGAGGGGCTGGTCGTTCCCGGCGACCTCGTGATCGGCGCGGACAGCCACACCTGCACCTACGGCGCCCTGTGCGCCTTCTCCACCGGGGTGGGGAGCACCGACCTCGCCGCGGCGATGTTCTCGGGGGAGGTGTGGCTCAAGGTCCCCGAGACGCTGCGCATCGTCCTTTCGGGCCGCCCCGCGAAGTGGGTCGAGGGGAAGGACGTGATCCTGCATATCATCGGCGAGATCGGGGTGGACGGGGCGCTCTACAAGGCGATGGAATACGCGGGGGACGGGATCGCGCACCTGTCGATGGCGTGGCGCTTCACCATGGCGAACATGGCGATCGAGGCGGGGGCGAAAAACGGGATCTTCCCGTTCGACGCGGCGACGAAGGCGTACGCCGACGGAAGGGCGAAGCGGAAGTACGAGGTCGTGACGGCCGATCCCGACGCGCGGTACGCGGACGAGATCTCCGTGGACCTGTCCGCGCTCGAGCCGGTGGTCGCGTTCCCGCACCTGCCGGAGAACACGAGGCCGCTGTCGAAGGTGGGGAACGTCCCGATCGACCAGGTCGTGGTGGGGTCGTGCACCAACGGGCGGATCGAGGACCTGCGCAGCGCCGCGGCGGTGATCCGGGGGCGGAAGGTCCACGACGGCGTGCGGATGCTGATCTTCCCCGCCACCCAGGAGATCTTCCTGCAGGCGATGCGGGAGGGGCTGATGGAGGCGTTCGTCACGGCGGGGGCGGCCTTCTCCACCCCCACCTGCGGGCCGTGCCTGGGTGGCCATATGGGGGTCCTGGCGAAGGGGGAGCGGGCGATCTCGACGACGAACCGGAACTTCGTCGGCCGGATGGGGCACCCCGAGAGCGAGGTGTACCTCTCCAACCCCGCCGTGGCCGCGGCCTCCGCGGTCCTCGGGCGCATTGGAGGGCCGGATGAGCTATAGCATGGAACTGAGCGGCAAGGCGTGGAAATACGGGGACGACGTCGACACGGACGTCATCATTCCCGCGCGGTACCTGAACACTTCCGACCCGGCGGAGCTCGCGCGGCACTGCATGGAGGACATCGACGCCTCGTTCGCGTCGAAAGTCACGATGGGCGACTTCATCGTCGCGGGGAAGAACTTCGGGTGCGGCTCCTCGCGGGAGCACGCCCCGATCGCGATCAAGGCGTCCGGCGCGTCGGCGGTCATCGCCCGCTCGTTCGCCCGGATCTTCTACCGGAACGCCTTCAACATGGGGCTGCCGATTTTCGAGGCCCCCGACGCGGTGGACGAGATCGAGGCCGGAGACCGCCTCGCCGTCGACATGGAGCGGGGGTCCTTGCGGAACGAGACGAAGGGGAAGGAGTACCGTTTCACCCCGATCCCCCCGTTCATGCGGGAGCTGGTGGCCGCCGGGGGGCTGCTGAACTACATCGCGAAGCGGAAGAAGGGGAGCTGATGGCGGCGAAGAAGATCTGCGTTTTTCCGGGCGACGGGATCGGTCCGGAGGTGGTGCGGGAGGGGCTGTCCGTCCTGCGGATCATCGAGCAGGCGGCGGGGGTGCAGATGTTCGAGACGGAGGAGGAGCTGCTGGGCGGCGCTTCGTACGACGCCCACGGGGTCCCGATGGCCCCGAACGCCCTCGCGCTGGCGAAGGCGTCCGACGCGGTGCTGCTGGGCGCGGTGGGAGGCCCGAAGTGGGACACCCTCCCGTTCGCCGTCCGTCCCGAGCGGGCCCTTCTGGGGCTAAGGAAAGAGCTGGGGCTGTTCGCCAACCTGCGCCCGGCGGTGGTCTTCGCGCCCCTCATAGACGCCTCCCCCCTGCGGAGGGAGCTGGTCGAGGGGATCGACCTGATGGTGGTGCGCGAGCTGACGGGCGGGATCTACTTCGGGGAGCCGCGGGGCATCTTCATGATCGACGGCGTGGAGACGGGGATCAACACGGAGATCTACACGCGTCCCGAGATCGAGCGGGTCGCCCGCGTCGCGTTCGAGCTGGCCCGCAAGCGCTCCCGGCGGGTCACCTCCGTGGACAAGTCGAACGTCCTCGAGGCGACGGAGCTGTGGCGCAAGGTGGTGTCCGAGGTGGGAGCGAAGGAGTACCCCGACGTGGCGCTCTCCCACATGCTGGTCGACAACTGCGCGATGCAGCTCATCCGCAACCCGCGGCAGTTCGACGTGGTGGTGACGACGAACCTCTTCGGCGACATCCTCACCGACGAGGCGTCGATGATCACCGGGTCGATCGGGATGCTGCCGTCCGCCTCCATCGGGGGAAAGGTGGGGATGTACGAGCCGATCCACGGCAGCGCCCCCGACATCGCGGGGAAGGGGGTCGCCAACCCGCTGGCGACGATACTTTCCGTCGCGATGATGCTAAAATATTCATTTGATATGCCCGCGGAGGCCGCCCGGATCGAGAAGGCGGTGGAGCGGGTCCTCGCCGACGGGTACCGGACGGGCGACATCTATCGCGAGGGCGAAGGGAAAAAGGTCGGAACGACCGAGATGGGCGACCGGGTCCGGGACGCCGTCCTGAACCAATACCAGACGAGGTGACGCGATGAGCGGCAAGCGGTTCAACGTGGCCGTCGCCGGCGCGACCGGCGCGGTGGGTGGAGTCTTCCTGCAGATCCTGGCGGAGCGGAAGTTCCCGATCAGGAATCTGCGTCTTCTTGCGTCCGAGCGGTCCGTCGGCAAGCGGTTGAAGTTCGCCGGCGAGGAGCTGCCGGTGGAACTCCTCTCGAAGGATTCGTTCAAGGGGATCGACATCGCCCTGTTCTCCGCGGGCGCATCGCGCAGCAAGGAGTTCGCCGCCGCGGCGTGGGCGTCGGGCGCGGTGGTGGTGGACAACTCCTCCGCCTTCCGGATGGAGCCCGACATCCCGCTGGTGGTCCCCGAGATCAACCCGCAGGCGATCGCGCAGTTCAAGCAGCGGGGGATCATCGCGAACCCGAACTGCACGACGATCATCGCGATCATGCCGCTGAAACCCCTGCACGACTACGGCACCCTGAAGCGGGTCGTGGCGTCGTCGTACCAGGCGACCTCGGGCGCGGGGGCCAAGGCGATGGCCGAGCTGGTCGCGCAGACGAAGGCGTACGCCAAGGGGGAGCCGCTCGAGGTGTCGGCGTTCAAGCACCAGATCGCCTTCAACGTCATCCCCCACATCGACGCCTTCCTCGAGAACGGGTACACGAAGGAAGAGATGAAGATGACGAACGAGGGGCGCAAGATCATGGGGATCCCCGACCTGCGCGTCACCTGCACCACGGTGCGCGTGCCGGTGCTGACCGCCCACTCGATCTCGATCAACGCCCAGTTCGCGAAGAAGATCACGCGGGAGAAGGCGAGGGAGCTGATCGCGAAGTTCCCCGGCTGCCAGGTGATGGACGACCCGGCGAACAACGTCTACCCGATGCCGCTGTTCGCGGCGGGGAAGAACGACTGCTACGTCGGCCGGATCCGCGAGGACGACAGCGCCGAGAACTGCCTGAACCTCTGGGTGTGCGGCGACCAGCTCCGCAAGGGGGCGGCCCTCAACGCCGTGCAGATCGCCGAGGTCCTCGCGCAGAAGTATCTGCAGCCCGCCCACGCCTGACATGCCGACACCACCCGCCGAGGGGTATTTTCGGCGGAAGGTACGGCAGGAGAAGGATGCTCTAAGGTGCAGGCGCTTTCGGGGGACATTCCTGGTAGGGGGGGACATTCCTGGTTCTGACCCGGGAGAAGGGGAGGAGTGTCCTCCCACTGCGGGGAGGAGTGTCCCCCGCCCACAACCCGCACGCCGGTAGTATGGAAGGACGACGCCGGGTTAAGCTCGCCGTCGCGTACGACGGGACGGCGTACGCCGGGTGGCAGATTCAGCCGAACGGGCCGACCATCCAGGCGACGGTGGAGGAGGTGCTTGCCCGGATCCTGCAGGAGCCGGTGCGGGTTCGGGCCGCGGGCCGCACCGACGCGGGAGTGCACGCCCGGGAGCAGGTCGTCGATTTCGCCGACGCCGGTGTGCGGGACATCGAGACGATCGTCCACGGCGGAAACGCTCTTCTCCCTCCCGACATCCGCATCCTCTCCGCCGAGGAGGTTCCGGAGTCGTTCGACGCGATGCGCCACGCGACGGAGAAGGCGTACCGGTATTTCCTGTACCTATCCCCCGTCGATTCGCCGTTCCTCTCCCGCTACGCATGGCACATCGAGAAGCCCCTCGACCTGGCCGCGGTGCGGCAGGGGCTGTCGCACCTGGTCGGGGAACACGACTTCAGCTCGTTCCGCGGGCAGGGTTGCAACGCCCGTTCGCCGGTTCGCACGATCTTCCGGGCGGAGGTAGCAAAGCACGACGTCCCGGGGCTGTTCTCCATCGACGTGGCCGGCGCGGGGTTTCTTCGCCACATGGTGCGCAACATCGTCGGAACGGTGGTGAACGCGGGGAAGGGGAAGCATTCCGCGGATCACGTCGGAGAAATCCTTCGGGCGCGCGACCGGTCCGCCGCCGGGATCAACGCCCCCCCCCACGGCCTCTTCCTCTGGCGCGTGTCGTACTGATTGACCCCTGCCCATATCCGTCGGTCGAAAGGTACGTAGACGAGCGAGCTTGACGGCCGGCTCTTCCCTATCCTGTTGGGTCCTCCCTTTGCATGGAGGAAGGGATATGAAGATAATCGCCGAGATCGAAGCGCTGCCCGTTATTGGCGCGTTCTCCCTTCGGACCACTTCGGAACATCGTTCGATGGAAGCCGACGGATGGGACTTGCATGTGTCCAGGACCTATATGGGCATCGGCGGTGGCGTCGGCGAGGATCGTGTCGTGCGGGCCGGGGGTCGCGTTCCCGATCCCTCCGAATCGGTTGCCGCGCAACGTTCGCCCGAATCCGCACTGCTTCGCCAACTCCGTGATGAGGTCCGGAAAAGACACTACAGCAGCCGGACCGAAGAAGCCTATTCCGACTGGGTCGTCCGCTACCTACGCTTCCACCGGTTCCGCGATCCGCGCGAAATGGGAAAGGAAGAGGTCGAACAATTTCTATCCCATCTCGCCGTCGAAAAGGACGTCGCGGCCTCCACGCAGAACCAGGCGCTCAGCGCGCTCCTCTTCCTGTATCGTGATGTGCTCGGGATCACGCTCGACTGGCTCGACGGTGTAGTGCGCGCGAAGCGACCGAAGCTCCTTCCGGTCGTCCTCTCAAGGGACGAGGTGACCGCGGTTCTCAGGTATCTGTCCGGGGCGAACCTCATCGCCGCCATGCTGATGTACGGCGCCGGTCTCCGTCTCCTCGAATGCCTGACGTTGCGGGTCAAGGACATCGACTTCGGATACCGCCAAATAACCGTGCGGGAGGGGAAAGGAAACAAGGATCGCATCACCGTTCTGCCCGCCTCCGTCGAGTCCCGCCTCAAACTGCACCTCGAAGATGTCCGAATTCATTTTGAAAAGGATTTGAAGGAAGGCTGCGGCTACGTTAGACTGCCGAAAGCGCTTGGCCGAAAGTACCCGAATGCAGACCACGCATGGGGATGGCAATGGGTGTTTCCCGCGCATCGGCACTATCTGGATCCCGAATCCGGAATTCGGTGTCGGCACCATCTGGACGAATCCGTCCTTCAGCGCGCCGTCAAAGAAGCAGTGGCTTTGGCCGGCATCAAAAAGCATGGCACCTGCCACACATTCCGTCACTCTTTCGCCACCCACCTGCTCGAGGACGGATACGACATCCGGACGATCCAGGAACTGCTGGGCCACCGGGACGTCAGTACCACGATGATCTACACCCACGTCCTCAACCGCGGCGGGCGGTGCGTACGAAGTCCGATGGACATCCTTCGATAAACCCCTTCGCCGCCTATCGCCATTCACCATACCCAGCTTCTCCACAGCCTATCACCCCAACCGCCCTCTCCCCGTTCTCCCCAACTCTTCGGACTCGTGCAGATTCCAGATTCACCGGAAATTTTCCCGATATAAATAGACTTCCAAATAGAACCTTGATAACACCTGCAAACACGGCTCCGTCGCAGTCCAATTCTAGTTAGACGCACATTCGAAAAT
>Ga0265292_1002819_pt1 | contig 11478 bp, 8 predicted proteins | sample Munlanlewell296A_FD_189080 | JGI IMG/M metagenome (GOLD analysis project Ga0265292, IMG submission 189080) | Leachate microbial communities from a municipal landfill in Southern Ontario, Canada - Leachate well 296A | ecosystem: Engineered > Solid waste > Landfill > Unclassified | place: Canada...
CTTTGCGAAAGAGCTGGAGGGAACCGGGCTTTCCGATCTTCCGTTCAACCCGTTCGACTCCGCGGTCAGGCGCGTAAAATTCCATTTCAAGACCGCTCGAGGGGAGATGAGTTCTTTTGCAGCGACCATCTTCCTTGCGGCGACCGGCGTGGATGCGGCAACCGCGATCGGCGAGGAGTCGAAGCGGCCCGGGTGGGGGCTGTTTTTCGCGACTCCGTTCGCAGGGGACGGCGACGAGGCGTATATCCGCTTTAGCGGCCCTCCGGGGGTGATCGGCGGCAGCGACAACGCGTTCAAGATCTACTCCGCCTCACTCGTGGCAAAGGGGCTTGTGCCCGCGTCGTGGCTGAAAGACAAGATAGTGCTCGTGGGCGCCTCCTACGACGACCTGAAGGACACGTACATCACGCCCTACTACGCCCGCTCGACGAATTACGCGACCATGTCGGGCGTGGAGATACACGCAAACATCCTCTCGATGCTTCTCACCGGCCAGTTCTATTATGCGCTGCATGCGTGGCAGGCCTGGTCGCTTGCGTTTCTGTGCGCGCTCATCGCGGCGCTGGCTACGACCGGCCTTTCGCCATGGCGCGCAGGGGCGGTCTTTGCCGGCGCCTGGGCCGCGGAGCTTGCGCTCGCGGTGTTCGCGTTCCGTTCTTGCGGCGTTGTGATACCGATCGTGGCCCCTCTCGCTGCGGCCACCGCCTCGTTCGGATCGGGCCTCGGATGGCGCGCCCTGACAGAGGGACGCCAGCGCAGGTTCATAAGAGGGGCGTTCGAGCGCTATGTGCCGCCGGCCATAGTCGAGCGCATGACTGAAAACCCGGAGCTGCTTAAGCTCGGCGGAGAGGCAAGGCAGGTTACGAGCCTCTTCACCGACATCGCCTCGTTCACATCGATCTCGGAGCGCATGGAGCCCACGCAGCTCGTGGCATTTCTGAACGAGTACCTGGGAAGGATGAACGAGGAGCTCTTCAGGTTCGGAGCTACGCTGGACAAATACGAGGGCGACGCGATCATAGCGTTCTTCAACGCGCCGCTCGACGTGCCCCGACATGAGCTAGCGGCAGCGCGCGCGGCCATAGGGATCAAGCGCGCGGGTGTTGCGATCAGCGCCAGATGGCAAGAGCGATGCGGCCGCGACATCGTGACACGCATCGGGCTGAACGCGGGTCCAGCGGTCGTCGGGAACATGGGCTCCGAAGGGCGGTTCGACTACACGGCCATAGGCGACACGATCAACCTTGCGAGCCGCCTCGAGGGCGCAAACAAATTCTACGGCACCACGATCCTCGCATCGGAGAGCGTGATTAAGGCAGTTGGTGTCATTGCGAGCCCGCCAGCGGGCGAAGCAATCCCCCGCAGCCAATTGATTTCAGGGGATTGCTTCGGAGCAAACGCTCCTCGCAATGACACACAAGAAACTTCTTTAATCGCGCGGCCTGTGGATCGAGTGCGCGTGAAGGGCAAGGCGAAGCCGATCCTGCTCTATGAGGTGATGGGCACGGACGGCGATATCGACGATGCGACGAAGCGGAATCTGGTGAAGCCGTACACCGAGGCTTTTGCCGCATTCGAGAGGCGCGAGTTAGATCTTGCGAAGCTGGCAATAGCGGATATCGTCACAAAGTTTCCGGGCGACGGGCCTGCCCGCGAGCTGCTCGCGCGCTGCGAGCGCGCTCAGCGCGAGCCGGGCTGGGACCTGGTGACGGAGTTGAGTTCCAAGTGACACCATCCCCCTCCTTTGTAAGGAGGGGTTAGGGGAGGTAGATCCTGATCTACCCCCTCCAACTCCTCCCTGCCTACCGGCAGGCAGGCTTACAAAGGGGGAGGGGATGAAAATAAAGGAGGAGTCCAATGAGGATGCGATTATTTTCAGCAGCAATCGTTCTTATTATATCCGTCCCGTTCGTCGCGCACGCATCCGCGGTGCTGCTCGACGCGAAGGGGAGCGTCTCCGTTACGCTCCTAGGCAATAAGCCGTCGCCCGCAAAGATAGGCCTGGAGCTGCCTGACGGGAGCGTGCTCAAGGTGGGCAAGGGCGGAAAGGCATCGGTCATGCTGGACACCGGGGCCGTGGATGAGATCACGGGCGAGGCGTCGTACACGGTCGGCCCCAAGGCAAAGTCCTCAAAGCGCACGGAGCTGGGAAACGGCGTCAGAGTCGCTATGAGGGAGCTTTCGGCAGGAGGGCCAAACCCGACGGTGCACGGCATGGTGAAGGAGGCAGGAGGACCCGCGTCCAAGATGCCCTCTCTCGATGCGTTCGGCGCGGGCGGGCTGCGCGCGATCTATCCGATCGGCACCGCCATCAGGCTCGGTCCAACGATCTCGTTTCGCTGGGAGGGCGCGCAGAATGTGAAATGGCCGGAACCCGTCATCGTCATCGACGATGCATCGCAGAAGCACGTCGCCGTGAAGGCGATCAGGCCAGGCTCATCCGAATACTCCGCGTCTCCAAAGGAGCTCGGCCTCGCTGCCGGAGGCAGGTACACGTGGTATCTGGCCTCGAACAAGGGAGGCGTCGCCGGGAAGACCTCTCGCTTCGAGTTCACGACTATCTCACAAGCCGACGAGCGCGCGCTGGATACGGACATCGCAAAGGCGAAATCCCTGGAGATGAGCCAGGACGGGAAGGAGCTGCTCGCGGCGCAGCTCTTTTATCAGCGCGGCATGTATGACGACATGGTGCGCAAGCTCGCGCCCCTGTGGCAGAGGACGCGGGCTCCGTTCGTAGGCAAGCTTTTGAAATACGGGTATTCCCAGATGGGCCGAGGCAAAGAGGCGGCAGGGTTTCAGTGAAACTTGCGTGTCACACCCTAGCTTATTTCCTTTTCAAAATCATCCAGTTGCCTCTTCGTCAGCATGTGTTCAATTTTCCGTACAAGTGAGCGCAGGTGAAAGGGCTTTGAGACGTAGTCGTCGGCGCCGTGCTTGAGCCCTTCAATGCGGTCTGCCTGCGCGTCGCGCGCAGAGACGATAAGTATAAGGATATCCTTTGTAGATGCGTCTGATTTCAAGCGGTTACACACCTCAATGCCGGTGACCTTCGGCATCATGATGTCTAAAATGATGAGGTTTGGTTTGTTGTGGATTACTGCCTGGAAGGCCTCTTCAGCGGAATATGCGCTTTCAACCTCATAACCCTCTTTTGTGAGGAGCTTTCCCAGCACCGTATGAATCTCCGGCTCATCGTCCACGACGAGGATGCGGGAGCGACCTTCCTTTATCTCCATGATATTATTCAATTAATAAACATTGCACTAGCCCGTCAAGCGAAAAAGGGAATATTCGGTAAATTTAGTTTGAAAAAGTTGATTCCAGAGGAAAACTCCCTTTGCGTTCAGTAATTTTTCTTGCAGGCCTTAAAAAGTTTCTTTACTATTCGATTCGTAAGACGTGTTTTGCCTCGCACAGAGAGGCGGGGCAGCTTGACAGGGGGAAATCGAATAGTTAGAGGGTTGTAACTTTTTTTTGCTGCGCATCAGCGGCGTCGGGGACGCCGCGCTTCATAGCGCAGCCGCTCATTGAATCCCATTGAACCCAAGCGGAAATCCAGGCCGAGAAAGGGGGTGCACTCTCCGAATGGCCAATCCGCGGGAAGACGTTATCTTTGTCCGACATCTTTGCTCGGCAGGAGCCGGCTATGCGGGAATGATCCCGAGAGCCGGAAGCAAACAAGGAAAAGGAGAGTAATCAACATGAAGAAATTTACATTGGCAATTTTGGCCATTGCCCTCGCAGCGTTTATCGCGACGAGCGCCCAGGCCGAAGAGAAGTACGTTGCTGGCGGCTTTGAAGCTGCTGGTCACGTGACCGCTGGCGGTGGTTATCAGCACTTCAACAACAAGGTGCAGACCTACTTTACGTTCGACGGTGACTACGGATACTTCGCGGGCTCGATCGGCAAGTACCTGAACCAGGCACCTGCCGCCCGCACGGATCACTTCACCTTCTTCGTGGATGAGGTCGAGTTGGATCTCATGAAATCGTTCGGCGAGAACGTCCGTCTGCGTGCAGACCTCGACTTCAGCCGTACGGCTTCATCCGGCATGTTCGTGCCGGCGTTCGTTCTCGAACAGGCATATGCCACGGCAAACATCCCCGTCGGCAACGGCATCGAGTTCTTGCTCGGTCGCTTCAACACCCCGATCGGTTTCGAGGCAGTTGATGTGAATGAGAACGACACGATTTCAAAGTCGGTCATCGCAACGGGCCTTCGTCCGTCGAACACGACCGGCGTGAAGATCTACTACGCTTTCAGCGATCTGGTTGACTTCCATTTCTATATCGTCAACTCGCTGACTCAGGACAGCAACGTAAAGATCAACGACGTTCCGTCGATGGGCTTCCGCCTCGGTTTCAACTGGGGTGAAGAGGGCAACGAGAGCACGTTCGGTATTTCCGGTCTGTTCGGTCCGGAAACCCGCGCCAGCAACAGGCACTTCACGTACGCTGGTGATCTCGATTTGAATTGGTGGGTCACGGAAGCATTCGCATTCGGACTCGAAGGTATCTTCCGTCGTGACAATGCATTCGGTGGCGTGAACACGAATTACTTCGGCGGTTTGCTCAACCTGCACTATGCGTTCAGCGATGTGTGGGATGGAACGCTCCGTTACGCGTTTGCAAAGCAGACGAAGCCGACGAACCTCGCCGCTGCAACAGCATGGACGAACCTGACTGGTACGCAGCAGCAGATTCATCAGATCACGCTGGCCGGTGGTTATGCTATCGCCGACGGCGCGAAGCTGAAGCTCGAAGGCCGCTTTGATATCGTGAAGCCGGCCTCGGTAGTTCTCCCCGGCAACACGGAGTACGTGTACGGTGGAGCGCTGGCGTTCGCGTATGACTTCTAATTGAAGCCATACTGTTGAGATGCAAAAGAGAGGCCCCGGAGAAATCCGGGGCCTCTTGTTGTGTGCCGAGCAGGGCAACGTAGTGCCAGAGCACGCGGTGACCCGCGGCTGACTCCGTGCCATGAAGTGCGCGGGGCTCCCCCGTCCATTGCTCAGAAAACCGACACGGAATAAAGCTGATTTATCAGGCTAACGTTCAATACCTTGCCATCGCGGTCCCCATTTCTTCGCAATAGACGGGGCAACCCCGCTCGCTGCATGCCAGTCTGCAAGTTGTATCATGGCGCATAACGAGCGGGGTCCCCAGTCCAGCTTCGAGCAATGGGGACCGCAGAGCTAGTAATTCACCGTTAGCCTTATAAGTTGACCCAAACTCGGTGTCGGCTTGCGAGATGATGGGCTGGGGACACCGCTTACGCAGTGGCGATGGACAAGGTTAGAGAGAAAGGCTGCCAGCCGCAGATCACCGCGTTCTTTGGCACGGTGTTGGTTTAAGGTCGTTCCAGATTTCGCGGAGGAGATTCGACGGCCGTTTCCAGGCGTGCAAAGAGAACGGCACGATGCAGCCGCACCGCTCGCAATCGGCCTTAGGGCCTATGACGCAGGGCTTCTTGATATTTCCCCACGTATCGAATGAGGTGCCGTTGCGGACGAAGACGCAGTTTGAACCGACGCAGGCGCTGCTGTTTTTTTCGCGCATGAAGTCATGCGTCGCAGCCGGCCCGCCTATGAATTTACCATATTTTTCTCGAAGCGCATTTATCCGATCTATTGCCCGGTCGCGCTCGGCGAAGTTAAGCCACATATCCTCCTTCACGCCCTTGATCGGGGTGAAGAAGTCGAAGAGCACGTGCCGGATGTGGGGCGTCTCGCTCCATTCCGCGGTGAGCTCCTCTATGCAGTCGATGTTCGTTCTGCTGATGCAGCACGCTATCGCAACGTTCTGTTCGCCTCTGAGTTCCGCCGCGTTCTTTTTTATCTTCGCATAACACCCGTTGCCGCGGATCGCGTCGTGCAACTCCTCTGTGCCGTCGATCGAGATGTGGAACTCCACGTTCGTCCACTCCGGCAGGGGGAGGGTGCCGTTTGTCACCACGCGATTCGCGCGGAAGAAGCGCCTGCCTAGGTCGATGAGCTCGCGGCGGAGCAGCGGCTCGCCGCCTACCCAGGTGCAGCTGAAGAAGGCAGCCCTTCCGCGCTGCATGGCCTCGATTCGGCGAAGCCACTCCTCGATCGGGAGTTCCGGGCCGCGCTCCTGGTCGTACGAAAAAAAATAGCAGTGCTTGCAGCGCAGGTTGCACTTGTTCGTGACGTCGATGGAGCAGAAGGTGTTGCGCGGCAGGGGCATCACCGTAAGAGCGAGCTTTGGCAGGATCTTCCCCCGCCAGAAGCGATGCCCGGGTTTTTTGGGTTGAGCGGTCATTGCGTAATTGGCGTCTCTATCGCGCGTCGCCGCCAGTTACAAGCGGAATATTTCTCTGGCGCCGCGAAACAACCAGCGTGCCGTAACTATTCAGGAGGGGGAGTCGCCTTGTGCGACGGCGCCATTCGCTACGCTATTCCTTGCAAATTCCTCGACACATTCATCCCATTTGGTGTCTTCCCGCTGGTCAGGCCCCAAATGGGGGAATGTGTTGAGGAATTCACTTCGTCATACGCTCCGCTCAAAACCGCGCCTGATTGTCGCGCAAGGCGACTCGCCCTCCTGAATAGTTACAGCGTGCCAAAGTACGCGGTGACCCGCGGCTGGCATCTCGCCTGCCTGCAGCGAGGTTATGCTCCTCGCCACATGCGGAGCGGTGTCCCCAGCCCATCATCTCGCAAGCCGATAACGAGTCTAGGTCAGCTTATAAGGCTAACGGTGAATTGCCTGCCACCGCGGTCCCCATTGCTCGAAGCTGGGCTGGGGACACCGCTCGTTATGCGCCATGATACAACGTGCGTAATGGCACGCAGCAAGCAGGGTTCCCCCTGTTTATCGCAGATCGTCTTACGGCGCGAAGCAAGCGGTGACCTGCGGCAGGCTTCGAGCAATGGGGACCGCGTAGGCTTAGAATCCACCGTTAGTCGCATAATCTGGGCATTACTCCGTGCCGGTTTGCGAGATGCCAGCCGCAGGTCACCGCGTACTGTGGCACAGTGTCGGCTTGCTGAGCGATGAACGGGGGAACCCCGCGCACTTCATGCTATGGAGCAACCTTGACATCCACCTGTAAATAGTGCACCCATGCATGACTAAACCCCCAATAATTCAACATATTAGAACGTTCTGGATGCTATGAACCTTATTGCCAGCATAAGCCCGGTGTGGATCACGTTAGGCCCCATTGTCGCTATAAATGCGATTTTATTGGCCTCCTACCTCCTCTATCAGCTCTGGGGGGCAAAACGCATCAAGCGCGAGTTCGCCGGGGCAAAGAAAGGCGAGTCCAACTTTCTCTCCAGCGGGACGCGCGAGTGGTGGTTCTGGACCACCGATCCAGTCGTGCGCTTGTTCGTGAAGCTGCGAATGGGGCCCAACACGATCACTATGATGGGCTTTCTCGTGGCCTGTCTGTCCGGCTACCTCTTTGGCTGCGGCTGGTTTGGATACGCGGGCTGGGCAATGATCTTAGGCGCGTCGTTCGACATGTTCGACGGCCGCGTCGCGCGCATCACGAACAAGTCATCGCGCTCCGGCGCGTTCTTCGATGCGGTGATGGATCGCTTCAGCGAAGGCGTATGCATGCTGGGGCTCGCCTACTATTTCCGGGACAGCTTCATGCTCGCGCTAGTCATAGCGGGCCTGGTGGGTTCGCTACTGGTGAGCTACACAAAGGCGAGGGCCGAGGCCGTGGGCGTCGAGTGCAACGTAGGCACCATGCAGAGGCCGGAGCGGATCGTGGCCATAGGCGTTGCCGCGGCCTTCGATCCGATCATGGGCGTCGCGCTGCAGAGGTGGTGGGAGACTCCCCCTCATATCCTTATAATGCTCTCGCTCGGGCTCATCGCGCTGCTCACCAACTTCACTGCGATTTATCGGATGATCCACGTGATGAACGCCCTCGACACGGTCGATCGCCGCGACCGAGACTCGATACCGCAGATAATCACGAAGCTCGGCACGCAGGCGGGCCGCGAGATGCTCTGGGATCGCGCGCGCTACGGCTACGATCGCAGCCGCGCATCGTTCTCGCACGTGGTCCTTTTTGCCGCGAGCGGCGTGTCTCCGGAAATCCTCACCGACCTCATGCGCAAGGGCGATCTCCCGAATATCTCGCGGCACATAGCCGAGAGGGGCAGTGTCGTGGAAGCGGTCGGGGCATTTCCTTCGACAGTGGGGCCCGCCGCCGCGCCGTTTGTCACCGGCTCGTTCCCTGGGACCTGCGATATACCCGGCTCCCGGTGGTTCGACCGCACGGTACAGGCAGGGCGCGTGCTGTCGATGAACCGCTTCAGGGACTACATCGGCTGGGGCGCCTATGCCATGGACTACGATCTATCCAAGTCCGTGCGCACGATCTTCGAATACTCGCGCCAGGCCGTTAACATCTTCGGCATGCTCAACCGGGGCTGCGGTTTCGTGCGCGACCCGGCCTTCTTCAGGATGCACCGCCGCTACAATCAGGCGCGCCGCCGCGAGGACCTGGAGAAGGCGGACGAAGCCGCTTTCTACTGGTTTTCCTCCGCAATGCGCCGTGAGACGGATTTTGTCCTCTACCGGTTTCCGCCGTCCTTTGCATTCAGCGAAAACATGAGAACGACCGAGGCGGCCCGCGAATCGCTGCGCCGAATCGACGCGTACATAGGCAGGGCCGCGGATGTCATCCGCAACAACGGGATGTACGATCAGACCGTCCTCATGCTGGCGGCTGATCACTCAGTGGGCGAGGCGCGCCGCGCGTTCGATCTGGACGAGTTCATCGGCCGGCGTTTCAAGCTCTGTGGTGCGGAGCGCAGGGTGCGCGAGTGGATCGACTCCGACGCCATATCGCTCCCATCCGGTACGTCGATGGCGCATCTCTATTTGAAGCTCGGCAAGGGTTGGGAGGATCGCGCGTTCTTCGAGGACGTGGAGCGCAGGGGACTCTGCGGCTCGCTGCTCGAGCAGGAATGCGTGGACATAATAGCCGGCCGCAGCAGTGAGGGCGGCATCGTGGTCCAGAGCCGCAGGGGCCGTGCGCACATACTCGAGGACGCGGACGGGCGCATCACCTATCTTGCACGCAGCGGGGATCCGTTCGGCCTTACGGGCGTGCCCCAGGTGCTCTCCTCAACGGATGCGCTCAGGGTCACTGCACGTTCCGATTATCCCGACGGCATCATGCAGGCGATTCAGATCTTCCGCTCCGGTCGCACAGGAGATATCGTAGTGAGCACGGCGGAAGACGTCTCGTTCGGCGCGGAGGCGAAGGGCGCCACGCACGGCTCGCTCTGCAGGCGGCACATGGTCGTTCCGTTTGCCGCCAGCGTGCCGATCGTGGCGAACGAGATCCGAACAGCGGATGCGTTTGCGCTGACCCTCTCGCTCCTGGGCATAGACCAGGAGCACGAGCTGGACGGCGTTGTGCCCGCGTGCCGGGAGGCAGAGGCCAGCGAGCAGAGGGCTACCATATGAAGCAAAATCCTACGGAGCGGGCTGAAGGGGCGCTGATGCTGGACGAGGCGGTGGACCTCTTCATCCAGGGCGCGGGCAAGGTCTCCGGCGCCCTGCTGGGGATGATCAACCGCGTCGGCGGCCAGATCTACGCGCTGCTCTTTCTCTCCGACGAGCCCCTCTCCCTCGACGACGTCAGCGAACGGCTGGGAGTGTCCAAGAGCAACATCTCCATCAACATCCGCATGCTCGAGGAATTCAACCTCGTGCGCAAGGTGTGGGTAAAGGGCTCTCGCAAGGATTACTACGCAGCGGAGCGCACCTACCCGAAGAAGGTCCTCAAGGATTTTCTCGACAAGATCCGCGGCACGCTCACCGATGCCATCACGACCATCGAGCGCACGCGCGCGAAGGCCACTGAGGCGAAGGTGGCGCTGGACAAGGAGGAGCGGCAGCGCGCGGAATTCATACTTCAGCAGGTCAACCTGATCGGGCTCTTCTACTACGCGGCGAATAAATTCTTCGACGATTTCTTTGCCGGGCGCCCGGTGAATATCGATCTCCTCCGCCGCGTGATACTCAATCCCGACGACCTGAATAAAGGCAGATAATATTCCCCTCCTTTGTAAGCCTGCCCGCCGGCTGGCAGGCGGGGAGGGGAAAGGGGAGGTAGATCCAGTATCTATCCCTCCCTCACCCTCCCCTTACAAAGGGGAGGGGATTTTAGAACACGTATCCGAATGTGAAGTGCAGCTTGCCCATCGGCTCGCCGGTACGGTTGAAGAGCTTGAAGCCGTATTCGAGGCGTATGGGTCCCACCGGAGTGAGATAGCGCAGCCCCACGCCGATAGATTTGCGGATAGAGAAGCCGTTTATCTCGGAAAAGTTGTTCGTGAGCGAGCCCATGTCGAAGAAGATCACGCCTCCGAAGTGCTTGAAGAGCCTCACGCGCAGCTCCTCGTTTACTATCCAGCGCAGCCTTCCGCCCGTGGCCTTGCCGTTGGCGTCGAGAGGTCCCAGAGAATCGTAGTCATACCCTCGTATCGTGTTGTCGCCTCCCAAAAAGAGCAGCTCGTTGGTCGGCACGCTGACGTTGTGGCCTATGTCCTCGATGCGGTCGAAGCGCAGCGCGGATGAGAAGATCACCAGACGTATGAGCTTTTGATCGTATTCGAACTGCCAGGAAAACTTTGCGAAGTTGGCCTGCTGGCCTTTGATCTCGTCGTAGATATCGACGCCCGCGGCGGTGAAGTAGCCCTTGGTCGGCTCGGAGAAGTTGTCGCGCCGGTCGTAGCTGGCGAAGAGCGCGACGCGCGATATCGTGCTGTCGCGCAGGCTGTCCGCGTCCGCCGCGGTGGAGTCGCCCTCGACGAAGTAGTTTCGATCGAGTTCCCACCTGACATTGAAGCCGAGCTGCGAATAGCGCTTCGCCCAGCCGATGGCGCCGGCCATCTGCATGTAGGTGTAGGCCGGCTGCTGCTGGTACTGGATCCAGGCGGACGTCGCCATTTCGACGCTGGAGCCTACGAAGCGCGGATCAAGCCACGCCACCTCCGCGCGCGAGAGCTTGCGGCCGGCCGTTAGCTTGAGCGAATTTGTCTTGGCCCAGCCGAACGCGTTTATGTTGCTGAAGGCCAGCGTGCCCGTCATCGAGTTGTCCGTAGAGTAAGTGAGTCCCATGTCGATGAGGAACGGCCTCTGCTCCTCGACCTTGACCTTGAGGTGCACCGTCTCCTTGCGCTCGCTGATCCCTATCGTCTCGATGCTCACCAGGTCGAACGGACCCAGCCTGCGGATGTTGAGCTGGCTGTCGACGATTTTCTTGTAGCTGAACGGGTCGCCTTCTTTGATATCCATCGCGCGCTTGATGGCCTTCTGGCTCGTGAGCACGTCGCCCACGATCAGGATATCGCCCACGCGCACCAGCGGCCCTTCAGAGATGTTGTAGCGTATGACCGCGCGTCCGTTATCGTCGTGCTCCCAACCCTGCTGCGCGGTCGCGTAGGGGTGGCCGTGGTCCGCGTAGAACTTCACGAGCCGCTC
>Ga0265292_1002820_pt1 | contig 11474 bp, 10 predicted proteins | sample Munlanlewell296A_FD_189080 | JGI IMG/M metagenome (GOLD analysis project Ga0265292, IMG submission 189080) | Leachate microbial communities from a municipal landfill in Southern Ontario, Canada - Leachate well 296A | ecosystem: Engineered > Solid waste > Landfill > Unclassified | place: Canada...
TGGGTCGAATGCAATGGTCGCTTCTGATCACATGTTTGGTGAGCGGGGCGATTGCGTTACTTCTGGCCAGCAACGATTCGAACAATGCAACGCCCGCCGAGACGACAACGACAAGCACAGTTCCACCAGTTACAACAACAACATATGTGGAACCTGTGTATTATTTGGTCAAATCGGGCGACACATTATTCAATATCTCCCAGAGATACAACCTCGACATGTTGAAGCTCATGCAATTAAACGGCATTACCGATCCCAATCATGTTGAGGTTGGGCAGAATCTTCTTCTTCCACCGCCGACCGGTTTTATTCCGGTAGCACCGTCGACAACCGCGGCTCCTTAACCAAAATACTCAAATAGCGGAGAGTCTCCGTTGTTTGGCGATCTCGGCGATCTCGCGCATGATGCGAGCAAGATCAAAGTCCTTTGGCGTGTAAACCGCAGCGACACCAAGGTCTCGCAATTTGTCGCGATCCAGTTCGGGGATAATTCCTCCAACAATCACTGGCGCATCGACGCGTAAACGGCGAAGTTGGGCCAGCACGTCGGGAATAAGCGCAAGATGTGAACCCGAAAGTATGGAGAGACCAATCACATCGGGATCTTCGTCACGCGCGGAGGCGGCAATTTGTTCGGGTGTGAGTCGTATGCCGCTGTACACCACTTCCATACCGGCATCGCGGGCGGCAACCGCAATTTGTTCCGCTCCACTCGAGTGACCGTCCAATCCCGGTTTGGCGACAAGGAATTTCGGAGGACCACCGGGAATTGTGCGGACAAAGTCCGCTACTTCTTGTAGGTCTCTTAACCGCCTTCCGGCGGCCGCACCGACTCCGGTTGGTGCTCTGTATTGTCCAAATTCGTCGCGCAAGACTTCGCTCCATTCGCCGGTCGTACCTCCGGCTTTGGCCAAGGCGATCGACGGTTCCATCAGGTTCGTTCCATCGTTTGCCGCGAGCCGCAGATCATGAAGGGCAGCATCGACGTCAACTTGGCTTCGCTCAGCACGCCATGATCGAAGGTCGCCGACGAGTTGGGATTCGATCCTTGGGTCAACTTTGAGGAAATTCTCCGCACCGCTCAGTGGTGATGCGGTGGTCTCGGTGAACTTATTGACGCCGACAACAATCTGATCGCCGGATTCGATGCGCCGAGTCCGCTCGGCCATCGAAGAGACCAAGCGGCCCTTTAGGTCGTCCACGTTTTCGAATGCCCCGCCTCGATCGACGATGGCGTTCATTTCGGCCCACGCCTCATCGCCCAATTGCGCAGTTAACTTTTCGATTACCTGAGATCCGGCAAAAATATCGTCGTATTCGAGTAGGTCGGACTCGAAGGCAAGAACCTGTTGCATGCGCAGAGACCACTGCTGGTCCCATGGCCTCGGTAGACCGAGAGCCTCGTTCCACGCGGGTAATTGAATGCTTCGTGCCCGCGATGATTTGGAAAGGGTGACGGCGAGCATTTCCAACACGATTCTTTGCACGTTGTTCTCCGGCTGCGCTTCGGTTAGTCCCAACGAATTGACCTGGACTCCATAGCGGAACCTACGCAATTTTGGATCGGCAATTCCGTAGCGCTCGCTACCAATCCGATCCCACAGTTCGGTGAATGCACGCATCTTGCAAAGTTCCTCGACAAACCGAATGCCGGCGTTGACAAAAAATGAAATGGAGGCGAATACCTGTGCAAAATGCTCGTGGCCGACCTGGCCGCTTTCCTTCACTGCATCAAGAATGTCTATGGCGTTGGCAAGGGAGAATGCAATCTCTTGAACCGGTGTGGCACCAACTTCCTGAAGGTGGTACGAGCAGATATTGACTGGATTCCACTTGGGGGCGTGTTTGGCGCACCAGGCGACCATGTCGACGGTAATTCGTCTTGATGCGATCGGCGGAAATATGTAGGTCCCGCGCGATAGGTACTCCTTTAATATGTCGTTTTGCGTTGTTCCGCGTAGATGGCTTGGCTCGACGCCTTGCTCTTGCGCATTGGCCACATACAGGGCGAGCAGCCACGCTGCGGTCGCATTGATTGTCATCGACGTGTTCATTTGTTGCGGGGGAATTCCGTCTAAAAGCGAGCGCATGTGACCGAGATGGGCTACCGGTACCCCGACCTTTCCGACCTCGCCCTTGGCCAACGGATGATCTGGGTCGTATCCAGTTTGAGTTGGTAGGTCAAAAGCTATGGATAGACCGGTCTGTCCCTTGGCCAGATTGGTGCGATATAACTCATTGGAAGCCGAAGCACTTGAGTGCCCGGAATACGTACGCATCAACCACGGATCATCGCCACGAGAATGCATCGGCGGGCGATCGACCATATCTAAAGGTTACGGGTTGACCGCAACGGCAAGGCGAGCGAGATAGTCGTGACGATCAATTTCCACTGCGCCAAGAGATGCGAGGTGTGGAGTCTGCCACTGCACATCCAGCAAAGTCATCGATGAATCGTTCATCAGGTCGACGAGGGTCATCAGCGTCACCTTTGACGCATCGCGAGCGAGGTGAAACATTGATTCCCCGGCAAAGAATTTTCCGATTCGTACTCCATATAGACCGCCAACGAGCTGACCGTCCTCATTGAACGCCTCGATGCTGTGCGCCCACCCGAGTTGGTGCAAGCGAAGGAAAGCGTCAATGAAGTCTTGGTTAATCCACGCTCCCGGTCGATGTGGCGCGGCACAACTCCTCATGACGGACTCAAACGAAGAGTTGATCTGGATTGTGTATCGTTTCGCGCTCCGACGCATCGACCTCGTGACGATGAGTCCGTCGAGCGGAATTATTGCCCTCGTGAGTGGCGACCACCACGCAAGTTCCGACGACGGAGAATCAGGTTCGGCGGGCATCGCAAACACTCCGCGCCGATATCCGTGAACGAGTGTCGATGGCTCCAGATCGGCGCCACTGCCCACGAGGTCGCTGTCCGGCCAATTTTCATACGGCGGAAATTCCCAACTGCAAATCTCAAGGTCATTGGGGATCGAGTTCCACGACGTTTGGTTTGTCATGGGACTGTATTTCTTAGACCCTGCTGCTAATACGTGTAAAAGCCTTGTCCTGTCTTGCGGCCAAGTTTTCCCTCGGCCACAAGCCTTCGCAAACTAGGTCGCGGCTGGTAATTGTCATCGCTGAACTCAGCGTAGAGCGCATCAAGAATTGATACAGAGGTATCGATTCCGACGAGATCAAGCAAGGTAAATGGACCCATGGGAAAGTTGCAGCCACCCATCATTGCCGTGTCGATGTCACTCATCGATGCCGTTCCGCTTTCAAGCATGCGCACGGCGTTGTTCAGATAGGGAAATAGCAGTGCGTTGACAATGAACCCTGCTTTGTCCTGTACGTGCACTCCATCTTTGCCACACGCCTTTACGAAATTGACGACCTTGGCGATTGTTTCGTCGCTCGCAGTAAGTGGCCTGATGATTTCGACCAATGGCATAATCACAACCGGGTTAAAGAAGTGAAGCCCGCATACACGATCTGGTCGTTTTGTCATTCGTGCCATTTCAATCACGGCGAGCGTGCTCGTGTTGGTCACCAGAATTGCCGCCTCATTAATTACCGAATCGAGTTCGGCAAAGAGATGCCTCTTGGCGTCAAGGTCCTCAACTATTGATTCGATGACTAGGTCACAGTCCTTGAGATCGACAAGTGATGACGTTGCTCGCACAAGGGAAATTGCCAGTGACCTTTCATCTTCGGACAACTTTCCTTTACTTACTTGCTTGGACAGGCTGTTGCTCACCGTGGCAAGCATGGACGCGGCGCCGTCTTGCGTACGTGCGCAGACGATGACATCGATGCCGGCACGGGCGACAACTTCGGCAAGGCCAGCCCCCATGATCCCCGATCCGCAGATACCAACTTTGGCGAAATTTGCAGAGGTATCGCCAGACATTGTGAGCGACTGTAGTGAATGATGCACCGTTCGCCAAACCTCGATTTTGAGTGTAGAAATGTGCCTACATGAACGGCGTCATAGTTCTTCAAGGCGGTGGACCATTTGTTCGAAACGACGCAGTCGATGCAAGCGTGTTGTCCGGACTGGATGGTTATGTGGCAATTCTGCCGACCGCCGATGCATTTGAGAATCCGGAATTGCTTTTGGAAGAGAGCAGCAACTGGGCTCGACGACTTGGAGTGAGGACTAAACCGTGTCGTCTGTACACCCGATCCGATGCCTCCGATCCCGCTTTGATCAAGATAATTTCCGAAGCCGCCGCGGTGTTCATCGTCGGGGATTCTCCGATGCACCTCAAATCAACATTGATCGATAGTCCTGCTCTCGAGGCGATCCGTCATCTCGCCGATAGTCGCATAGTTGCCGCCACAGGAGGAAGCGCCGCCGCACTTTGTGACCCGATGGTCGATCCGCGCGGTGGTGCATACACACTTGGTCTCGGTTTGGTCGGCGAACTTGCGCTGATTACGGAGTCAGAAACGTGGTCGCCGGAGCGTTTGACTCGAAGCCGATCGCTGGCCAATGTCACCGTCGTTGAATTGCCGACCGGTGCCGCCATTATTTGTCGACAGAATGAATGGAGCCTTGTTGGGGATGTCGCTGTGCACGGAGAATTACCCGTGCTCGTTTAGCTCTCGGTGATCGTTACTGAGATGATTTCCAAAAGTTCGGCTGGCGGCGTTCCATTAGCGTTGGGATCTGGATTGCTCGCGTTATTGAGTAGGGGAATGGTCGTATCGAGTCCATCGGTGACCTGACCAAACAGCGAGTAATCGGGCTGCAGAGTCGTTCCGTCGTTGCCCGTGATGACGAAGAATTGACTTCCATTGGTATTGACACCTGAGTTGGCCATGGCAAGTGAGCCAATTTTGTAGTCCCCGGCCTTCGGAAGCTCGTCGGCGAACTGATAACCGGGACCACCACTCCCAGTTGCAGTCGGATCACCGCATTGAACGACAAAGTTAAGAATTGCCCTGTGACAAAATGTTCCATCAAAAAAGCGGTAACGGGCGAGGGTGACGAAATTGTTGACGGTCAGCGGTGCCTTAATCGGGTCGAGAACAACTGTGAAGTCGCCCTTGTTCGTCTTGACCAGTGCCGAATAACTATGGGTGGAATCGATGCAGGTTGGCGGAGCATTTTCGAATGACGCGGCACGAGTCTCGGAACCATCAACGGCCGGACATGGCGTATCACCCGTGATCACACGCCCAGGGATTGTCGTTGGCGGAACGGTCACGGTTGTGTCGACCAACGTTGTGTCGGCGATCGAAGTATCGGTTGTCGACGACGAATCTCTGCCAGAGACATAGATGATTGCCGTCAAGGCAAGAACTGCGGCGAGACCGATAAGTACTCTGACAATGCGCTTACGCAATCGTTGTCGTTGGGCTTGCTCGGCGAGTTCGCTAAGACGTTGACGTCGATTTTCTTTTTTACGAACTCGCTTGTCGGTACCCATGGCTCACCAAGGTTACTGGTGCACCGCTAGCGTTAAGAACCTGTGGCTGTGATTGTTCAGAAATATGGTGGCACCTCAGTTGCTGATCCCGAAAGAATGCGCAATGTCGCCCGTCACATTGCTTCGGTTCGAAAAAATGGTGATGACGTTGTGGTTGTGGTGTCGGCGATGGGCAAGGCAACCGACAATCTCGTCGAATTGGCGCACCAAGTTTCAAATTCTCCACAGGGTCGAGAGATGGACATGTTGCTAACGACGGGCGAGCGTATTTCGATGTCGTTACTGTGCATGGCGTTGCACGATTTAGGTTGCGACGCAGTGAGTTTTACGGGAAGTCAGGTTGGGATAATCACCGACACGACTCACACAAAGGCAAAGATTCTCGAAATTAAAGGGGATCGGGTGCGAGAGGCCCTTGTAAATGGCAAAGTCGCCGTGGTTGCAGGCTTTCAAGGTGTAAGCACGGACCGCGAAATAACAACACTTGGGCGTGGTGGCGGAGACACGACGGCGGTCGCATTGGCAGCATCATTGCCCGCCGATGTTTGCGAGATCTATACGGATGTCACCGGAGTATTTAGCGCGGATCCAAGAATCGTTCCTCGGGCACGCAAAATTGATCGGTTGAGTTTTGACGACATGTTGGAAATGGCAGGTGCGGGCAGCAAAGTTCTTGCCCTTCGCTCGGTCGAATTCGCTCGAAATCACAATATTCCAATTCACGTTCGGTCGAGTTTTACGTGGGAGGAAGGCACCTGGATTCTCGGTGTTGACGATGAAAGGATGAAGAACATGGAAGGTCCAATTATTTCTGGTGTCGTGCACGATGTGGGTGAATCAAAGGTCACCTTGCTTGGCGTGCCGGACAGGCCGGGAGTGTCGGCACTGCTCTTTGAGTCGTTGGCAAGGGCCAACGTCAATGTCGACATGATTGTCCAGAACACTTCTATAAACGGCACTACGGACATTTCGTTCACAATGCCAATCGCCGATGTTGCCGTTGCAGTGCCAATCGTCGAAAAAGTAGGGGCCGAAGTTGGAGCAACCGGTGTCACCCAGGACTCAAATATCGTCAAACTGAGCCTTGTTGGAGCAGGCATGAAGTCGAGCCCCGGTGTCGCCGCCAAGATGTTTCGAGTACTCGCCGACAACGACGTCAATATCGAAATGATCTCGACGAGCACTATACGAATATCCGTCGTCGTCGAGCAATCTAAATTGCAGTCGGCAGTTCAGGCCCTGCACACTGCATTTGACCTCGACAGCGGCGAGGAGTATTCGGCCCCACTTCCAAACCGAAGTTAGGCGTCACTTTCGATGGCCAGACGACGCGCGCAATTTGTTCCATGGCATAGCGCAGGAACAATCACCGAAACTGGCATCAATTTTGATGAAGTTGTTCGCGAAACGGGTTGGGTATTCAACAACAAAACCGGAGATTCGCTCACTCTTGACTCGTTCGTCAAAACCGGAGACGCAGAAGTTCGCCGGTACATGCGCCAGTTTGGCTTTCCGCCGGAGCGTCTCTCCACCAAAACCATTCTTGAAATCGGATGTGGCATAGGTCGAATGACCGCTTCGTTTTCCAATCAGTGTGACCGCGTGATCGCGGCAGATGTGGATGCTGCATTTCTCGAGCGATGCCGTGAAACCGTGGGCCTGCACGGCCGGGCAGACCGCCTGCAAACCTCGCTTGTGGCTGACGGCCGATCAATTGCGTTACCAGATGATTCCGTTGATCTCGCGTTTTCGTATATCACACTGCAACATTGCGATCGGGACGATGCCTTGGCTCTCACCCGCGAGGCGATTCGCGTCGTTCGTAGCAGTGGAACGATCGCCCTCAATTATCGACTTCGAAAAGGTAGCGATGTTCTGCTGGTCCCTCTTGGTCGACTCGTCCGCCTGCTGTGGAGAATTCCAATCGTTGGCAAGCGGATGTCGACATGGCGGTGGGCGACGAGGTTGGGCTGGCAAGCGAATCGTCTGAACCCTGACGACGTATTCGACTATTTGCAAACCGATCCAAACGTATTCACTTCGTTGCGTGAGGTTCGAGCGTGTCATTCACCTTTTCATTCGCCGACAACGAAAACCACTGGCGTCACCGTTGAAGTTCTTAAGCGAGTCAATGCAAGTCATTGGTGGTTAGTTGCAAACATCACCAAGTAGCCTGAAAAGATGCGCGTTGGTGTAGTAGGAGCGACCGGAACGGTTGGCACGGTGATGCGTCAACTGCTGCTCGAGCGAAAGTATCCGGTTGACGAATTACGACTATTCGCTTCGGCACGGTCGGCCGGAACCAAGGTCGAGTGGGATGGACGCCCAATTCTCATTGAAGACGCCGGCGAAGCAGACCCTGCTGGTCTAGATGTCGTGTTGTTTTCCGCTGGGGCCACCGCGTCGCGTGAACTCGCACCAAAATTTGCAAACGCGGGCGCCACAGTGATTGACAACTCATCGGCGTGGAGAATGAATCCAGAAGTTCCGCTCATTGTCTCCGAGGTCAATCCCCAAGACGTTGATCAGGCACGAATTGGAATTATCGCCAATCCAAACTGCACGACGATGGCGGCGATGCCGGTTCTCAAACCGCTTCACGACGCTGCCCAACTTATTCGCCTAGTAATTAGCACCTATCAGTCGGTGAGTGGATTTGGGGTCAAAGGCATTGTCGAACTGAACGAACAGATACTTCATGGGGCCAAGACTGCGCAGGACTTAACTTTTGACGGTGAAGCGATCGACTTCCCGCCTCCATCGGTATTTGCTCGGCCAATCGCCTTCAACGTTTTGCCGATGGCGGGAGTATTGGTCGACGACGGGACATTAGAAACCAACGAGGAGCAAAAACTGCGCGATGAAAGCCGCAAAATTTTGCACATTCCTGAACTGAGAGTCTCCGGTTCGTGTGTCCGAGTGCCGGTCTTTACGGGCCACTCGCTATCGATCAACGCAGAGTTTGTTCGTCCATTGTCCCCACGTGAGGCAACCGAGATACTTTCCAACGCGCCGGGAGTAGAGGTCGTCGATATTCCGAACCCACTGCTTGCCGCGGGCAAGGATCCAAGCTTTGTTGGACGGATAAGACAGGATTCGTCGATTGACGGCAACCGCGGACTGGTTTTCTTTGTCTCCAATGACAACCTGCGCAAAGGCGCGGCGCTTAACGCACTTCAGATCGCCGAGCTACTCGTTCACTAAAACTTTTCCTTTACGGTTCGTATTTGGTGTGGATATTATCGGTGCCGATGACCTTGCGCGCGACCTCAACGGAGACCGGAGTTCGAATCGACGATCCACCTGTGACGCATGGTCAAGTAGCCAGAACCCTCGGTCCACTCGTCCGCATGTTGGTGGACGATGCACCCGTGAGTTTTGAATTTTGGGATGGTTCGACATTTGGACCAAACCGAGCGATTGCAAATATTCGCCTGAGATCTAAGGACGCGTTACGAAGACTCTTTTGGTCGCCGGGAGAACTAGGTATCGCTCGGGCGTTCGTGAGCGGGGAAGTCATCATCGACGGAGACCTAATTGAAACGCTCAGGGCGTTGCGTTCTGGTGGCAAAAATATTCGCCAAGGTCTAGCGGTGGTTCCGCGAATTGCGGCCAGCGCAGCTCGATTAGGAGTGATCGGTCGACCGTTGCCAGCTCCAATTGAGGAGATTAAGCCTCGCGGCATCCGCCATTCCTTAACGCGCGACGCCAAAGTGGTCGGACACCACTATGACGTTGGCAACGATTTCTATCGACTCGTACTCGGACCATCGCTGACCTACTCGTGTGCGTATTTCACCGATCCAAACGATTCGTTGACCGAGGCCCAAGAATCAAAATATGACCTCGTATGCCGCAAACTTGGGCTACATGAGAGAACGGAAATGCGCCTGCTTGACGTCGGGTGTGGATGGGGATCAATGGCACTCCACGCCGCCAGTCGTTACCGGGCTCGTGTCGTCGGTGTGACTATAAGTAAGGAACAGTTCAAGACCGCTACAGAACGCGTCAAAGAGGCTGGCCTATCCGATCGCGTTGAAATTCGACTCGAGGACTATCGCCAACTCGCCGGCGAACGATTTGATGCGATCTCCTCCATTGGCATGTTTGAGCATGTTGGAAAATCCCGCATCGGCGACTACTTCGCGACACTTTCATCACTCCTATCGCCCAAAGGACGGCTGTTGAATCACGCGATTTCTTCGGTCGGCGGTTCCAAACTCGGTCGGCGCTCGTTCATGTATAGGTATGTATTTCCCGATGGGGAACTGCTCGATGTCGGCGAAACAGTCTTGGCTATGGAGGCGGTCGGGTTCGAGGTCCGCGATGTCGAGTCGCTGCGCGAACATTACGCGCTGACATTACGGCAGTGGGTCGCCAACTTGGAGGAACATTGGGACGACGCGGTCAAACTCGTCGGAGTCGGGCGCGCTCGTGTGTGGCTGCTGTACATGGCGGGTTCGGTGGTGGGCTTCGAAGACGGCGGCCTCGGCATTCACCAAGTTCTCGGAGTTCTTCCGGAGTCGGATGGCACAAGTGGAATGCCCCGTACTCGCAACAAATGGTTAACGACCTAAGAATTCGAAACGGTTTCCACAATCAAGAGTCGGGGAAGGGAGATTTGAACTCCCGGCCTCCACGTCCCGAACGTGGCACGCTACCAAGCTGCGCTATTCCCCGGTATTTTCTCGTCGAATCCTAACTGTTAACCGCCTCGATGTGTCCAGCAGATTCAGTGTCCCCTTCATGCCATAGTTCCAACCGTGACACCGCAAGTGCCGCACGTCGCAATCGAAGTGCATCAAGGGGCTTGATCAACCAACCCTGGGCACCGCTTCGCCTAGCCAGGTGAACATCGGCCGGCCTATCGAGCAACATCAGGATCGGAATATTTGGAATGCGACCATCGCTGTGATCGAGTCGCAAGTCCATCGCCACCGCCATTGCTCCCATCGATCCACTCTGCATATCCAATATGGCCAGATCGGGAGTCCGCTTGGCAATTGCCTCCGGTACGTCCCGTCCGTTTTGACATACGGTGAACGAAGTATCGGGAGTTCCCAAAGCGGCGAGAACTTCGTCGAGCACCCATTGGGCATCGGTGGCTAGCAAAACGTGCACGTCGAAATACTACTTAGTCAAGTTTGACGTATCGCGAACGAGGTGATCGGCGACCATGCCAAGTGCCTCGGTATTGGCGACATCGTGGGCGAAAAGTGGAACGTACACAACCGGCGCGGGAACAACATGGGCGACAATTCCCGCAACATTTAATGCTTGATCGCCGGCGCGTCGATTCAGTTGGTCGAGATTGCGCCGCAACTCCGAAAACTCGTCGGTTGAGCTACCGCGGTTACTGATTTTGGGGCCGTCGTCCGCGAACGACGGTTGAATGCGATTGATGATCAGCGCCGCGGTTGACAAACCTTCTTCGTGCAACTTGGAGACGAAGTAATCGGACTCGTCGATCGTCTCCAGATTTGGCGAAGTAACGACCACATACGACGTGCTTGGTGAACGAAGCAGATTCACTACCTGTTCTGCGCGATGTCGGAATCCGGCGTCCATTCCATCGAACGCACGAAAAAAGGCCAATGCGTCATCGAGAGCCTGTGCGCCAACGATTCGAGCGATGGCTCGAACAATCGGTTGCATCGCCGCGGCCAATACCTTCAGGCCGCTGCGGGCGGGCGTGAGTAAAAGTCGATACAGGCGATGATCAAGAAATCGAATTAGACGATTCGGTGCATCGAGAAAGTTAAGAGCATCGCGCGTCGGGGGAGTATCTATCACTACTAGGTCGAATCGAGCGTCTCCATGAAGCTGTAATAGTTTTTCGGCCGCCATGTATTCCTGGGTTCCGCTCAGGTTTTTGGAAATGTTGCGAAAGAAGCGGTTGGACATGATGCGCTCAACTTGTTCCTTATCCGCGCTATAGGTTCGGACCACTTCGTTGAACGTCGCCTGAGTATCGAGCATCATCGCCCACAGTTGGCCAGGGCTTGCTTGAGGCGAATCGATTTGGTGAGGCTCATTGCC
>Ga0265292_1002821_pt1 | contig 11473 bp, 19 predicted proteins | sample Munlanlewell296A_FD_189080 | JGI IMG/M metagenome (GOLD analysis project Ga0265292, IMG submission 189080) | Leachate microbial communities from a municipal landfill in Southern Ontario, Canada - Leachate well 296A | ecosystem: Engineered > Solid waste > Landfill > Unclassified | place: Canada...
ATATAAAGCATATTTATATCAGGAATAGGAAGTAGAGAAGAAAAAATCAAATTCAAACGAACAAAATAATATAACCATTGGTTTCTTCAAAATACAAATAATATCTGACGGATAAGATACTTTTTTATGGCCAGAAAAAGAGCATAATGCTAAAAAGCTATTTAATCTGTTTAATTCATAAACTTAAAATTAAACATAAAATTCGACTTTTGCGCTTGTCATTATTTTGAAGGAGGTCGTGATTTAGTTTTATGGATGAGATTTTTCGATTTTTATCTGGATTTACCCTTGATTTCTTAGTGACAGCATTTACTTTTTGTGCAAAACCTTCCTCTTAGGCATTCCTTTCCCATTTATGTTATTGATTATCAGGCTATATATTTGAGATACTGTGATTTAACATTCCTACGTTCGAAGTGTCATCAATCTCTCATAACCTTTTATTTGTTCATCTTTTGTCGTGCAGAACTGTGGTAATTCTATTTTTATCTTGGTTCTCATTTCTTTAACCCATGCAGCTGTTTTAATAATTTTAAGTTGTATGGTTTTCATGGTTGCATTGGTATACTCGCTACCTTTTAATACTTGTTTTTGCAATTTGCAATGTGTGTAGAAGTATGTATGCCATTGAGTGTAGAAACATCGCTCCTTATGCGGTCACCGCTAAAACTAAGTTCAATATTTTTACCTTGTATCGGAAAAAGGTTAAGTTTCTCTGTGGCAATCTCAGTTTTTTTATCTAACAGATGCATCTATTAATTTAGAAAATTAGGTGATATAATTTTCAATTTAGAATTTTAAGTTTAATGTCATTTATTTAGGATTTCAATATCATTCTTGTCGAAAACTAATTTAAGAACTTGATCCTTGGTATTGCTATTCAGTTTTATTTGCAATATCGCTTCTACCGGATCTGATTTTTGTTGCTTTTTATAGTCGATAATATAAGTTACGCTTACTCCAAGCGCCATAGCAATTTGCAATAAAAGCTCATAATCCAACCCCCTTTCTCCCTTCTCTATTAATGAGTATCCGGCTTGTTTCATGCCAACTGCATCTGCAATATTATCCTGCGAAAGTCCTTTGTCTTTCCTTATTGCAGCAATATTCTCAAGAAGTTCAAAATTCTTATCGCTTTTCCTTTTCATGTCATTAAATTAGGCATTTATCAAATAAGCATTTTGAAAGTTGCAGGAGGAGTGTCTACCATCCGGTGCATAAGGTTATCAAAAATATTTCCTTTCATATTGCTTCGATTAAACCGATAAGTATACTCATTGATATATGCCTGTAAATGCTCTGTATGGTGTTCAAATTGTCGTTCCATGAATATTAAGTTTGCCCAAAGGTACTCATTTCAATGTTGTTCTCAAAATGTCTAATTCAATCATTTCATTAATGTAATTTATTGATATTCAATATAAAATTACATTTTGTATAAAATAATTGCAAAAAAGTTCAATATAAATTGCATATCGTAATTTATTGTATCATATTTGCAATATATAAAGAGGTAAACCGTCCCTCATATAAAGCACGGCATTATAAATTAATTATAGGAGATTAAAAAAATGGCAGTAGAAAAAGCAATTGGCTCTTCGAGCCTGGTAGAAGTGATTGACCGTATCCTTGACAAAGGAGTAGTAATTGACGCATGGATTAGAATATCATTAGTTGGTATCGAATTACTTGCAATTGAATTAAGGGTAGTTGTTGCATCTGTTGAAACTTATTTGAAGTATGCAGAAGCAATCGGATTAACTGCTAAAGCTGCATAAGCATTTAGCAGTTTACAGTTATTTTTGCTAAAATGTCCTCTCAGGACGAACACCTGAAAGCAGATTTTACCAAAAATATCTTTTACCAAAAACCTTATCCACCTAATTCAATCAAAAATAAATCCATAATAATATGAGTACTGCGCCCGAAATTAATTTAAATGGATTTCTTACCGACATTACAACTTCTTACGAAAGCCGGATTCAAAAAATTCAAACTGCCTTTCAATCTTCAGAAAATATTACAGAATCATCTCATTCCCTGTTCAATAACGTTCATAATTCCTTAAACGGCCTTACAAAGGAAAGAGATATATTAAATTCCAGACTTAGCGAAACTCTGGCAAAAAACGGTTCCCTGCGAAAAAAAGATTACAATACCATGATGTCGGGTATTCTCGATATAATCGATGAAAAGAGAAGAGAAGCCGAAAGCCAGTTTTTAAATTTTATTGAAACCCAGAAAGAAACTACTCAATCGCTTAAGAATGGCCTGTTGGGCATCAAAGATATTACCTCACCAGATGCCCTGGAAAGAATAAGCATCATCAAAGAGCAGCTTTCTCAAATCCCAAAACTACAGGAAATGAGAAAGGAAAAGGTAATGAAAACATTCATGGATTTTCAGAAAATACATAACAGAATGATGGAATGCTTTGAAAAGTTGCTTGAAAAAGGTGATCACATTCTGATAAAGGATATAAAAAAAGTTAAAGATCAAATAATTAAAGAAATCAACCCCGTAGGACAAGTGTCCAACAGGGTAAACTAACACAGTTATCAAATAGGAGATAAAAAAATGGGACTAGCATCAGAAATGAAAAATTTGAGTAAAGAAGTACTTTCTTCATTCAAAATATTTCTAAAAAAATTGTTGTATACCTCGAAAACTTCCTTGAAAAGGCGATCACATTCTGATACAGGGAATAAAAAAGGTTAAAGATCAAATAATTAAACAAATCAATTAACATAGGTAATTAAATAATCATTAAACAATAGGAGAAATTAAAATGGGACTAGCATCACAAATGGAAAATTTTTGCGGAGAGTTAATTGCTTCATTCAAACAACGGACCAAGGAAAGCGAAGCTTCATTCAAACAACGGGTCAAGGAAAATGAAGAACTCGTAATTGAAGTTCAAAAAACTCTCAACGGATTCCGGAAGGACCATCAGGAGATGGCAACTGAAGTTCAAAAAACTCTCAAGGGATTCGGGAAGGATCATCAGGAGATGGCAGTAGCCTTAAGGGCAGGCCTTGCTAATGGCGAAGTAGAAAGGCTTAAGGAATTTGCTCCCCTTATGCCAGGCATAAGGAAGGAAATTTCGGAGATTTTCTCATACACCCATGATTTGCGTGCAAAGTTTGTTAAAGAAATTCAGGAAATGCAGGTTGAGGTTCATGATTTGCTTGCAAAGTTTGATAAAGAAATTCAGGAAATGTCGGTTGAGGTTCATGATTTGCTTGCAAAGTTTGATAAAGAACATCAGGAAATGTCGGTTGAGCTTAGAAAAGATCTTGCTGATGGCGAAGTAGAAAGGCTTAAGGAATTTGCTCCCCTTATGCCAGGCATAAGGAAGGAAATTTCAGAGATTTTCTCATACACCCATGATTTGCGTGCAAAGTTTGTTAAAGAACATCAGGAAATGTCGGTTGAGGTTCATGATTTGCTTGTAAAGTTTGATAAGGAACATCAGGAGATGGCAGTAGCCTTAAGAGCAGGCATTGACAAGGACGAAAAAACCAGGTTGGAGGAATTTCCTCCGTTTATGAAAAGCATCCAAAAGGAAGTAAAAGAACTCAGAAATGCCGTTCAAGTAGAACTAGGAGAGGCATCGGCCGCGTGGAAAAAGTTGACGGACATCATGGCCCAATTAAGAAAAACAGGTGTTGTTACTTCGCCTAAGGAGGTAATAAAGAAAGAGGCAAAGAATGAGATCCCTGCTGAAAAAGTAATGGAAGCTGCCCCGGTTAAAGCTGAACCTAAACCAGAAGCTCCAATAACAATAGAGGCAAAGAATGAGATCCCTGCTGAAAAAGTAATGGAAGCTGCCCCGGTTAAAGCTGAACCTAAACCAAAAGCTCCAATAACAATAGAGGCAAAGAATGAGATCCCTGCTGAAAAAGTAATGGAAGCTGCTCCGGTTAAAGCTGAACCTAAACCAAAAGCTCCAATAACAATAGAGGCAAAGAATGAGATCCCTGCTGAAAAAGTAATGGAAGCTGCTCCGGTTAAAGCCGAACCTAAACCAGTAGTTCCGATGACTTTGGAAGAGAAGATAGTAGATTTTATCAACAAACATCCCAAGGGTGTGAAAATCTCGGAAATGGAAAAACCACTTGGCGAAACAAGGATGAAGTTAGGATTCATTGCCAAAAGCTTATTGGATTCCGGAAAAGTTCAAAAAATTGACAACGTCTATTTCAAAGTAAAATAACATCCTGGTACTGAACTGGAGTCGAAGTAATTTATTACTTCGGAGGGTATAATTATTTCGACTCCACAATTTTTAATTCATAATTCCATATAGGTCATGAATAAAATAACCAAATGTGCATTTTGTAGCGGAACAGGTAAAGATCCTTATACTTTGCTCTCGCCAATGTCGTCCTGCCAGGTTTGTAAAGGAACTGGTCGGGTTGAAGTGGAGGAGCCTTCAGTTCCCTGCGTTTTTTGTTCGGGCACAGGCAAAAACCCGTTGGGGGCCAGAGTGCCGTGCATTGTATGCCACGGAAAAGGAAGTAATTACTGCGAGAGTACGACAATTTGCAACTTATGTAATGGAACAGGAAAGGATAGAGTTGGCTTACCCTGTTTGAGTTGCAAGGGTAAAGGATTTTGTTAAAAGTATTAGTTATTAACCACAGAAAAAAAATTATTATGACAGTGGACGACGAATTTTTAGAATTATTAAGTAAAGAGGGCGGAAAAGCTCATGTCCATCTGGTAGCACATAAGATGAATATTAGTTTCGATTATGCCCGAAGTGTTTTAAACAGTCTCGGAAGACGGGATTTAATTGATTACTTTAGCGATGAAGTTGCTGTCCTTACTGATAAAGGTAAAGAGCGTTTAGCGAAGGAAGTATTCGTGAAAAAAAGGGAAAGACTAATACAGGATGAAGAGGCGAGGAACATTTGGCATAATAAAAGGGAAAAGCGAGACGGAAGCCCCTCACTTTAGATAAAGAATTAATTAAGAATCAAAAAACTATATACTATGACAAAGGATGATGAAGCTTTAGGACAAATATGGATGGAGGGCGGAAAAGCTCATGTCCAGCGGGTAGCGACTTTGATGAATATCAGCTTCGATTATGTCCGGGGTATTTTATACAGTCTCGGAAGACGGGATTATCTTGATATCGGGGCTGATGAAATAGCTGTACTTGCTCCTAAAGGTGAAGAGCATTTAGAGAAACAAGGTATGATAACATTTGAAAATGCCGAAGAGAGAAAAAAAAGAGAAGCTAAGAGAATGGAGAAGGAAGCTTTAGAAGAAATAAAAAGAGAAGAAATCAGAGAGATCAGAATGATGTTTGATAAAACAGTATCTCATGAATAAAATAATCAAATGTGCGTATGGTAAAGGAACGGGAAAAAGCCACGATGAATTGCCAGGTCTCGTTTGCAAGGGTAAAGGATTTTTTAAAAGAATTAATTAACTACAAAGAAACTATTTATTATGACAGTGGATGACGAAATTTTAGAATTATTAAGTAACGAGGGCGGAAAAGCTCATCTCCATCGGGTAGCGAATTTGAGGAATTACAGTTTCGATTATGCCCGGAGTGTTTTAAACAGTCTCGGAAGAAGGGATTTTATCGATTTCTTTAGCGATGAAGTTGCAGTTCTTACTGATAAAGGTAAAGAGCGTTTGGCAAAAGCGAAAAATCCTCTCCCCACTTTAGCTGAAGTGGAAAAAGCAGCGATGGATCGTAGAAAGAAACCATACCTTGAAAAGGATGAACAATAATATCAGGAAATGTATTTTTAAAATCAATAGGAAGTGAAAAAAATAATCAAATGTGCATATTGTAAAGGAACGGGGAAGGATTACTATTTTCCCAATTCGATATCGGGCTGTCCGGTTTGCCGAAAAACAGGAGAGGTTGAAGTGGAGGAACCGGCAGTAGTTTGTGTTTATTGTTCGGGCACAGGTAAAAATCCGCTGGGAGCCAGAGTGCCGTGCCCGGTATGCAAGGGACAAGGTAGCAATCACTGGGAAAGCGATACAGTTTGTACCCAGTGCAAGGGAACAGGAAAATCGAGCGATGGCTATCCCTGTACACTTTGCAAGGGCAAAACAAAAAGCAATAAGGGTTTCGGTGGTTCTTCCGGTTATGGTTATACGCTGGGGTATTAGTTTTTTTATTGTGGATAAGAAAAGAATAAAGATATGATGGACAATGCCGTAAACAATATAAGGAAAGGTTTGCTGAAAAGATTGGAAGCAATGGCGAAGCAGCAGGCCCTCAAGGAAGAATTCGTAAATAAAAGGGAAATGATAATACAGGAAATTGAGGAAGCCAGGAACATCTGGATAAACACAATGGAACAATTGCCCAAAACTGAATTTCAGGAATTTTAAAAATAATATTTAATAAAATAATAAAGGAAAAAATTATGAATAGTCAAATAATGAACAATGAAACGAATACCGTGCTTGAACCCAAGCCAATGGCCAATTTCGTTGAAACAGAGTATATTAAAGATATTACAAGTCGAAGCCACAACTATATAAAAGCCGGATTCCCGGTGCATTTCAGGGGGCCGTCGGGAACAGGAAAAACAACCATTGCCATGCATCTGGCCAGTAAAATAGGCAGGCCGGTGGTCGTCATACATGGTGATTCGGAGTATAAAACCTCCGATCTGGTTGGCAGCGAATCGGGTTATCGGTTCAGGAAGGTGGACGACAGGTTTATCCATTCTGTTCATAAAATTGAGGAGGATATGGAAAAGAAATTTGTGAACAATCGTTTAACTATTGCTGTTAAAAATGGGTTTACACTGATATACGACGAATTTACCCGCTCGCGAGCCGAAGCAAATAACATCCTGTTACCAGTCCTTCAGGAAAGAATGATGACCACCTCGTCAGGAAAACAAGACGAATACTATATGAAAGTCCATCCGGAATTCCGTGCAATCTTTACTTCAAATCCTGAAGAATATGCCGGAGTTAACCGGGCACAGGATGCCCTGCGCGATAGGATGGTAACCTTGGATGTCGATCATTTCGACTATGAAACCGAGTTGCAGATTACACGGGCAAAATCGGAGCTTTCGTTGGAAGATGCTGAAAAAATTGTGAAGATTGTAAGGGGTTTGCGCGAATCGGGAAAAACTGAATTTGACCCGACCATCCGTGGTTCAATCATGATCTCAAAAACAATGGCAACTTTAAATTTAACACCTTCTAAAAATAACGAAATGTTCAGATTGATCTGTCAGGATATTCTTACTTCCGAAACCAGTAGGGTTGGCTCAAAAACCAATCAGGGAAAGGTAATGGTAATTGTTAATGAACTGATTGATCAATATTGCTGATAAATTAAAATAATCATTTAATTATTAAATACAAAAAATATTATGCTACTAAATATACCAGCAACTAGAGGGTTGCAAAACATAAATAAATCAGTTGACACCTGCAGAAGCCCTTTTAATAATAAGGCGGGAGTCAATTACTTAAAACTCCACATGCTTGAAAAGGAAAGATTAAGGTTGCTCAATGAGGAGAAAAAAATACTTTTTAGGCTTGAGTTCGTTCAAAACCGGCAGAAGGATATTCGGTTGTATGTTGAAGAAAAAACCGGACAAGTCCAAAATTTTAATCAGGTAATAAAGAAGCAGCAAGCCGAAAAGTTTAAGAATTTTAAATTTATGTCGCTAGACTACTAAAAACAAAGCGTTATGGCACAACAAGAAATCATGCATTCAGTTGGCGGTTCAAACCTTGCCGATATACTCGAAAGAGTACTCGATAAAGGGATCGTAATTGCCGGAGATATCCAGATTAAAATTGCCGATGTTGAGCTTCTCACTATCAAAATAAGACTTTTAGTTTGTTCTGTGGATAAGGCACTGGAGATGGGAATAAGCTGGTGGCAAACTGATAGCTATCTTTCCTCAAAAGCAAAAGAAGCTGAGATAGAAATTGAAAACACAGAGCTGAAAAAGAGATTAGGAAAATTAGAGGAGAAGATTAATGCATAAGAAAGCATGAAAAATGAAATCAAAGAAAGTGTGGAGGCTGCTAAGTCTGGGCTGGAACAACTTACAGGATTTATTGATCCTCGTGTCATCGGAATAAACCAGGAATCTGATGAATGGCACATTACTGTTGAAATAACTGAAAAGTCTTCTGCAGCACCTAATCTTGATCTCCTTGGAATTTATGATGTCCGGGTTGATGCTTCGGGGAACTTTCTTGGTTATGAGAGAATAAGAATGAGGAAGCGTTGTGAAAAAGATAATTACTGAAACTAAAAAAAATCAACAAAATGGAAAACGATAAGGATAAAGACAAGAAGGACGAAGGCAGTTTTGAACTTTTCGGACTTGGCGGTCTGTTCAAAGGCATCGAAAAACTGGTTGACCTTGCAGGAAAACTGGAGGAAAAAGGTGGAATCAGCAAGGAAGGGGAGATCAATTTTGATCACATCAAAAAAGGCATGAAAGGTGTTTATGGTTTTACTATTAACACTGCAGGTGGGGGTAAACCTAAAGTAGAAACATTTGGAAATATCAAAAAAACACCTGAAGGGCCTAAAGTGGATGAAGAAAGAGAGCCTATTACCGACATTTTTGATGAAAAGAACGAGATCGTGATTATTGCCGAAATGCCTGGAATAGAGGAAAATGACCTTGAAATCGACCTGAAGGAAGATATTCTTGAAATTTCGGCGGTCAGCAAAAGCAGAACATACCGAAAAGAATTACTGCTCCCGGCTAAGGTGATCAAATCAAATCTAAGGCACAAATTTACAAATGGCATCCTTGAGATCAGGATAAAAAAATAAATGACATGGCACTCACGGGCTTAGAAAACAACGACCTGAAACTCATCATTTTTGGCGGCAAAGGCGGTGTTGGAAAAACCAGTTGTGCCATTGCCACAGCCCTGGCGTTATCAGAAAATTTCAAAACGCTGCTCATCTCCACCGATCCGGCCCATTCCATATCGGATTGCCTTGAACAGCAAATTGGTTTTAAAGTAACAAAGGTAAAGGGAGTGGATAACCTATCGGCAATTGAAGTAGTTGCCGATGAGGCGCTTTCTGTGTTTAAGGCAGCGCATCAGAGCGAACTGAAAAAGCTCCTTGAAACCTCTACATATCTTGACAATGAGGATATTGATGAGATGCTGACCTTATCGATACCCGGCATTGATGAGATCATGAGTTTTAAGACGATCATTGATTTTATTGAGGAAGGCGGATACGATAAATATGTTGTGGATACAGCGCCGACCGGTCATGCATTGCGACTTATTTCATCTCCAAAATTATTGGATGGATGGATAAAGATGGCAGCCAGAATGAGATGGAAATACCGCTATATAATCACCAGTTTTTCGGGTTCTTATATTAAGGATGATGTAGATACATTTTTGTTAAACCTAAAGAAAACGGTTAAAAGAGTCGAAAGTATTTTGCGGGACAATACAAAATGTGAATTTATACCGGTTTGTATTCCCGAAGCCATGGCAATTTCGGAAACCGACCGTTTGCTTTTAGACTTAAGTAAATCCGGAATAATTTCGAGGCAGATTATTGTAAACAATGTTATGGTTTCGGATGGTTGTGATTTTTGCAGAAGAAGAAAGGCTGGTCAATTGCCATATTTACAAGAGATTAGCAAAACTTTTAACAATTTAAATAAGGTTGAAGTACCGATGTTTGCTGAAGAGATCAAAGGGCTGGAAGCCTTGTATCAATTAAAGAACTTTCTTTTTGAAGATCACCCATTCAACTCTTCAACCCTTTCAACATTATAACGACATAACACAATAACGATATAACCAAATATACCATGACCAATACCAAAGACGAAATAATATTACGTGTAAAGGAAGCCCTGGTTAAAGATGTTGGAAGGGCAATCGCCAGAATCGATCCGAAAGACATGAAGTTGATCGGGTTGGAGAGTGGCGACGTTATCGTGATTGAAGGGAAACGTGCCACCCCTGTTAAAATCATGCCATGTTATGCCGATGACAGAGATAAAAGTATTATCCAGATTGATGGGATTACCCGGGAAAATGCTCAGGCTGGAATCGATGAAAAGGTAAAGGTTACTAAAACTTCGTGCCGGCAGGCACTAAAAATAAAACTTAAACCAAACACCAAATCAGGTTCTTTATATAAAGCTGATGATGCGAAATATATAGCATCACTTATAAATGGCCTTTCTGTAATAAAAGGAGATAAAGTGAGGGCAACATTGTTTGGTTCCCGTGTGGTGGATTATACGGTAACCGGCACTAATCCTGAGGGCGTAGTACTAATTCACCCAACTACAACTTTCCAGCTTGAAATGGCAAAACAGGATGGTGAAAGTAAAAGCAAGGTTTCATATGAAGATATTGGTGGATTAGGTAATCAGGTTCAACGCATCAGGGAAATGATTGAACTACCTTTGAAATATCCCGAGATATTTGAACGGCTTGGGGTTCAGCCACCGAAGGGGGTTTTTCTTTATGGGCCTCCGGGAACTGGCAAAACGCTTATTGTTAGAGCAGTGGCCCACGAAACGGATGCCTGGTTTATCAATATATCGGGTCCCGAAATTATGGGGAAATTTTACGGGGAAAGCGAAGGAAGGATCCGTAAACTTTTTGAAGAGGCCCAGGCACATGCACCTTCCATAATTTTTATTGACGAAATTGATGCCATTGCTCCCAAAAGGGAAGATATGGGCGGCGAAAAGCAGGTTGAAAAGCGTGTTGTAGCCCAATTGTTGTCGTTAATGGATGGTTTGGAATCGCGGGGTAAAGTTATTGTTATTGGTGCAACCAATATTCCAAATTCCATAGATCCGGCATTGAGAAGGCCAGGTCGGTTCGACCGTGAAATTTCGATTTCCATTCCGGATAAAAAGGGAAGGCTTGAAATCCTTCAAATTCATACCAGGGGCATTCCTATGTCGTTGGATGTTGATATGGAAAAACTGGCAGAAATAACACACGGTTTTGTGGGTGCTGATTTGGAAGCTTTAGCCCGGGAAGCCGCCATGACTGCTTTGCGGAAAATACTCCCACAAATCGATTTCGAGATGGCCGAAATCCCTTACGAACTTTTGATGTCGCTCGAAGTAACCATGGATAACTTTTTTGATGCGATGAAAGAGGTGGAGCCTTCGGCCATAAGGGAGGTTTTTGTGGAGGTGCCCAATGTGAAATGGGATGATGTTGGCGGCCTTGATGAAATAAAAGAGGCTTTAAAGGAAACTGTGGAATGGCCCCTGATATATGACGACCTGTTTAAAAAAGCCGATACCAAGCCTCCCAAGGGAATTATCCTTCACGGGAAACCCGGCACAGGTAAAACCTACCTGGCAAAAGCACTGGCAAGCGAGAGCGGCGTCAATTTTATTTCTGTAAAAGGTCCCCAGATTCTGAGCCGCTACATCGGTGAATCAGAAAAAGGGGTGCGGGAACTCTTCAGAATGGCCAAACAAGCATCGCC
>Ga0265292_1002822_pt1 | contig 11472 bp, 12 predicted proteins | sample Munlanlewell296A_FD_189080 | JGI IMG/M metagenome (GOLD analysis project Ga0265292, IMG submission 189080) | Leachate microbial communities from a municipal landfill in Southern Ontario, Canada - Leachate well 296A | ecosystem: Engineered > Solid waste > Landfill > Unclassified | place: Canada...
GGGCTTCTTTTATTCCGTATGTATCTGACCTAAAAAATGGATTGACTGCAGGTAATTATTTGATTAAAGCAACAAAAGAAACGGTTACGACAATCGAACCATATGCGGACCTGATAGGTTTTAAAAAAGGTGAAAAGTCATTTTCAGAAAAGTCTGCCGAGGATAGATTACAAACAGCAGTTTTAACCTTAGATAAAATGGTCCAGAAAGTTGATCCAATAGCAGAAGATATCGATCAGGCAGGAAAAAGTATCGCAAAGATAAATCCTAATCGTTACCCAAAAAAAGTGGGTAAACTAATTCTTCGCGATAAAATTATTAACATTAAAGATCAGTTTGAGGGGATGACAGAACTTTTTGTTAATGCAAAACCATTAATTAAGAGGTTGCCGGAAATTCTTGGCAGTCGAGAGGAAAAAACCTATTTAATTTTGTATCAAAATGATAAAGAAAGAAGAGCAACCGGCGGATTTTTGACATTTTACGCAGTATTCAAAGTGAGAAATGGCAAGATGAACATATATAGATCTGATGATATTTATTCCTTAGATGCCTCTATTGCAGATCATCCAAAGGCACCTCCAGAAATATTAACCTATCATAAAGGAGTTAGTCAGTTTTATATTCGTGACAGTAACCTCTCTCCGGATTTTGTTCAGTCAATCAAGTTGTTTGAAAGTCTTTATCAAAAAAGCGGAGCCAAAGTTCCATATGATGGGATTATTGCGCTGGACTCAAAAATATTAGTCGATATGTTGACAATATTCGGGGATGTTGATGTTAATGGAATTAGATTCAGCGCCAAGATTGATCAAAGATGCGACTGTCCGCAAGCAATTTATACACTCTTTGATTTGGTTGACAGGCCAGTTGGTTATTTTAGAGACAATAGAAAAGGAATTTTGGGTGATTTAATGTACAAGTTATTTTATAACGCGATCGGTTTTTCCCCTTCAAAATATTGGGGAACTTTAATGCAGACGATGTTTAAAAATCTTGAGGAAAAGCATATCCTTGTTTATTTTAATGATTCAGCAACTCAAAAATCATTGGAACAGTTAAATTTTGCCGGAAGAATTAGAGACTATAAGGGAGATTATCTCCATATCAATAATGTTAATTTTGCCGGAGCCAAATCAAACATGTTTGTCAATGAAAGTATAGATTCAAAAACCAATGGACTAGACCGAGAAGTAACTATTAATTTTGTAAATCCATACCCAGCTTCAGACTGTAATTTGGAGCGAGGTGGTCTGTGCTTAAATGCAACCCTACGCAATTGGATACGATTCTATGTTCCTCAGGGCTCAAAATTAGTTAGCCTTAAAGGTTCGACAAAAAAAGTCCAAACTTATGATGAATTAGGAAAAACTGTCTTTGAGGGATTTTTAGAGATTGTACCGAAAGGTCAAGGGGCCGTTATAGTCAAATACACTTTACCGCCAAACGTAGATACTAAAAATTATTCTCTCTTGATCCAAAAGCAGCCTGGAGTAGAAGAACAGAAATTAAAAGTAAGTCATAATAACAAAACTTTATTTGACGGCTTGTTGAGAACTGATAAAGTGATAAAATAAATGAGTTTTAATTCCAGAAGTTTAAAAACTGAGGCGGTTGTTTTGAAAAAGAAAGATCTTTTAAACAAAGATGTTTTAATCAGTCTATTTACACAGGGTTTAGGTCGTTTGACAATATTTGCCAAAGGGGTAAAAAAAATCACCAGCCGGCGCTCACCCCATCTTCAGACAGGAAATTTGATTAACGTTTTAGTCAGTCATAAGAACGATCATTATTATCTTCAGGAAAGTCAAATACTTTCCGGTTTTTCCGAGTTGAAAAAAGAAGAAAAAAAAGTCAAACAATTATATGCATTTTTGTTTGTCCTGGATCGGTTGTTACCGGAACAGCAAAAAGAAACAAAGATTTATAATTTGACTAAAAATTTTTTAATAGATCTGACAAAGTTAACCAAATCAGAAGTGATTTTAGATGATTATTTAATTGAAATCATGAAACTTATGGGTTATTTGGATAAAAAGGTAAGCAAAGCAGAACTAAAATCATTAATTGAAGAAATTATTAATGAAAAAATCCCCTTGCTTCCGTTATAATAATATCCATGGACAACATTATAGCATTAGCTAAAAGACGGGGATTTTTTTATCCGTCATCAGAGATTTATGGGGGATTGGCAAATACTTGGGATTTTGGTCATTATGGTGTGCTCTTGAAGAATAATTTGCGTGATCTATGGATCAAAAAATTTGTTTTAGAAAGACGCGATATTGTTATGGTCGACTCTTCAGTAATTTTAAATCCAAAAGTTTGGGAAGCATCTGGTCATGTAACTGGCTTTAATGATTCTTTAGTTGATTGCAAAAGTTGTCAATATCGTACACGGGCTGATCATTTAATTGAGGCAAAATTAAAAGACATCAAAGTTGAAGGTTTACCGGTTAAAAAGTTGAATGAAATAATCAAAACCAATAAATTAAAGTGTCCGCACTGCGGATCGTCTGACTTAACTGACGTCCGAAAGTTTAATCTTCTTTTTGAAACAAAAATAGGCATGGTGGAAGATAGTAAATCAAAAGCTTATTTACGGGGAGAATTGGCTCAAGGAATCTTTATGAACTTCAAAAATGTCGTTGATACAATGAGAGTTAGGATGCCCTTTGGAATTGCTTCTCAGGGGATCTGTTTCAGAAATGAAATAACCTTGGGTCAGGGAGTCTTCCGGACTCTTCAGTTTGACTTGATGGAATTTGAATATTTTATCCGTCCGAAAGATTGGGAAGCTATTTTTGAAATTTGGAAAAAAGAGATGTGGAATTGGGCCTTGGAGTTAGGTTTACCAAAAGAAAAAATTCGTTGGCGGGAACATAAGGATTTTGAAAGATCCCATTATTCAAAAAAAACAATGGATGTTGAGTATGAGTTTCCTTTTGGTTGGAAAGAAATGTGGGGATTAGCTTACCGGACTGATTACGATTTAAAAAATCATATGAAAAATTCCGGGGTTGATCTAAGTTACCGCGATCCAAAAACAAACGAAAAACTTGTCCCTCATGTAATTGAGCCAACTTTTGGACTGTCAAGACTGCTTATAACGATCCTTATAAATGCCTATCATGAAGAAGAAGTGAATGGTAAAAAAAGAGTTGTTTTAAAATTAAAACCGAGCTTATCTCCGATTAAAGTAGCTATATTTCCTTTACAAAAGGATGAAAAACTGAAAACTAAAGCTTTAGATCTTCTTAACAATCTAAAAAAGATTTATATCTGTGAATTTGATGACTCAGGAAACATTGGTCAAATGTACCGGCGCCAGGATGAAATAGGCACCCCTTTTTGTGTTACAATTGATTATAAAACGATTGAGGATGAGACTATTACGGTTAGAGATAGAGACACGATGAAACAGGAACGAATCAGTGTTAGTAAGTTAAATAATTATTTAGCAACTAAACTAGAGTCATCCCCGTGAAGACGGGAATCTACGCGGGAATGACAGTAGTTATAAATTTTAATTAAAATATGAAACTAAATCATAAAACAATGATGGTTATAGGTGGAATATTTTTGCTACTTTTTATTTTGTCTGGTTATTGGTTGTTTATTGGAAGAAAAGCTTCTACCAATAAAATAAATAAGCAAACAATTCCTTCGGATGGAGCTATTCCTACCATTGATAGTTCAGTGAAAATTAGTTTGACAGCATTAACAGGAAAAAAAGAAGTTTTGCTTTCAATAAAAAATATGTCCTTAAACACGACAGGTTTAGAATATATATTGTCATATGAAACTGTAGAAGGGGGATTACAAGGTGTTAATAGTACGGCGGAAATAACCGGACGCGATTTTGAAAAAAAAATAACCTTGGGTACCTGCTCATCTGGGACGTGTGTTTATCATAATATTAAGGACAAAATAAAAGTAGAATTGGTTTTTAAAGGAGATTATGGAGCAAGGTACTTTACTAAAGAATATGAGTTGTAAATTAGAAATAGAAAGGGGTGTTTTAGTTTATGCCAATAATTAAATCAGCTATAAAAAAAGTTAGAAAAGATAAAAAAAGAACCAAAGTAAACAGTCTTTATATCAAATCTTATCAAACGACATTGAAAAAAATCAGAAAGGGAGGGGCTGATGTAAAAAAATTAATTAGCTTATTTTATTCTCAAATTGATAAAGCCGTTAAACACCATGTGATTCATAAAAATAAAGCTACAAGATTAAAATCACGAGTCAGTAAAAAAATTTTAAAAAAGAAATGAGATACAAAATAAATTTGTTAGAAAAAAAAGATATTGGTCTCTTGGACAAATTAACTTTTTTCAGTCTCAATTATTTACGATATATTATTGTTATTACCCAATTAGTTGTAATTGGAGTCTTTTTTTATAGGTTCCAAATCGATCAAAAAATTATAGACCTAAAGGAGGGAGTGGAACAAAAAAAAGAAATAGTTAAAATAGTTTTACCGCTTTTGGATGAAGTAGCCAAAATTGATAAAAAGACATTAATTATAAACGAAACTCTCCTTAAGCAAAAAAAATTCAGTGAAATGGTTGATTATTTTATTGCTTCATTTCCGGAAACAATTTCTTTAACTAATATGGAAGTAAAAAACGAATCTATAAAAATTACAGGTGATGCCACAAATGCACAGCATCTACAAGCTTTTTATACCTTATTAAAAAAAGAAAATAAATTCAAAATGGTAAGCCTTCAAAATATAAAAAAAACGGAAACAGGATATAATTTTGTATTATTTTTAGAAAAATTTATTAATACTTAAAAAAACTATGAACTTAGGTGTAATATCGAAATCAATTTTTGAAAAAAAAAGCGGGGATTATATTTTTATTATTTTTTTCCTCCTTATTTTTTCGGTCTTTATTATTTTCGCAATAAAACCATCGTTAGCTACGGCTTATTCGTTAAAAAAAGAGGAAATTGATTTAACAAAGATTGACCAGGTTTATGAAGAAAAGATAAACAACATTACCCTAATTCAAACACAAATAGAAGAAAATAGAGATAATTTACCTTTACTCGATCAGTCAATTTCTGAACATCCGGAGGTAAATAAAATTATTGAAGATATAAAAAAAATTGCTGATAAAAATTCTCTAACGCTTAATAAAGCCAGTCTAGTTGACATAAATTTTTCCAAAACAAACGAAGAAAAACAAAATGTTAAATTAAAGATGGAGGTGACTACCAGCTTTGAAAACTTAAAAAAATTTATGACAGACATACTTGATCAAAGAAGATTAAAATTAATTGATGAGTTGATAATTAGCAGGGATAAAGATTCAAGTGACTCTGGAGGTTTAAAAGTTAACTTAACAATTGATGGTTATTATTTATGAACAGAAAAGAAGTATTATTATTATCGATAGGAATTTTTTTGACGGTAGTTGCGTGGTTAATTGCGGATATTTATCATGCCTCAACTGAGGATAAAATAAAATCAAGGATGAGTCTGCCTCAAGTATATCAATATAAAATAAGTAAAGATCTGTTTGAAACATTAAAAAATAAAACTGAATAATTATGATATATTCCGACTTTTATGTACCCAGAGAAAATAAACTCCCTACAGTGATTGGTTTTTTGTTTATATTTTTTATTACCGTTATTTTTTCAAGATTTTTCTTAGGTTTGGCTGGCTCCTCTAAAGCATCATTAAAGGTAGCAAAAAGAGTTGAAATAGTAAATTTGTCACCAACTCAAACTAGTATTTTTTGGCAAACAGATCAGAAAGAGTCGGGTTGGATTCTTTATGGGGAAGCAGAAAATAAAGAAAATAAAATCGTCTTTGATGAGAAGGACCTAAATAATTTAGGTGAAAAAAAAGGTAAATTTATAACTCATTTAGCAACATTAAAAGAATTAACACCAGGTAAAAAATATTTTTTTAAGATGGTCAGTGACAATAATCAAATTATTGTTCAACCGAATGGCAATTCCTTTAGTTTTATCACTCCTCAAAGCAACCTCAACAGTTTACAGAATATTAGCCCGGCTTTTGGTAAAGTATTGCGGTCTAATTCTATTGATCCATTGATCAATTCTTATATTCTTTTAAATGTTTCCGGTGGATATCCGCTTTTAACCCAAATAAAATCAGAAGGTGATGGTAGCTGGCTTATTCCTTTAAATCAAATATACAGTAAAGATAGCCAAAATATTTTATCATTATCTGATAAAGATAAAATAATAATAGAAATTATAACTAGCGATGGAGAGGGATTGACGATTACGGCTGTTAAATCTAAAGTTTCCCCTTTACCGCAAACAACAGTTTTTATTAAAGATAAAAACTTTTCTTTTGTTGAAGATGACAATGTCTTATCAGCGACCGCAAATTTGGGTATTATAAATAATAACCAAACGGAAATTCTATATCCGAAAGAAGGCTCCTTAATTCCCGGAAGTATTCCTTTAATCAAAGGAGTGGCTTTGCCATCGACTAAAATAGAGATTACGGTTAATTCTAAAAAAACTTATTCGGCGGTTACAACAAGTGATAGCAATGGTAATTGGAGCTATCTTCTTCCGGAAGATCTGGAATTGGGACCGCACACGATTGTGATAAAAACAAAAGATAAAGAAGGAAAAGAAATAACAATAAAAAGAAATTTCACTATGATTGCTCAGCAAGGCAACGAAGGAAAAGTATTGGGAACAGCTACAGGTGAGCCAACAATTGTTTTTACCGTCACCCCTATTCCCCCTGTTTCTACAACCCCTCTCAATATAACCACGACTCCACCAGTCAGTGGAAATAATTTTTTATGGACGGTTTTTAGCAGTTTATCATTGATTATTATTGGAGGGGGAATTCTTCTTGCTTTTTGAGTTAATTTTTCGTTAAAATGATTCTATGGATGTTTTTAATCTTTTGTCTTATATTAATAAAGTAAGTCTATTTGCTTTTTTTATTACAACTTTAGTTGTTGGCTATCAAATTTATATTTTAAAAAAAGAAAAATCTAAAGAAAAAGCACCAAAAATTCCGGATTTTAAAGAGAAAAATAACTTTAATGCAGCTGCTAATTTTACTAGTCTTCCAAGTTCTTTAACAAAAAAAGAACTGAAAGCAATTAATTACTCAAAGTCGGTTTTTTTAATTATCTCTTTATTGACGATAATTATTGTTATTTTTGTAGTATCTTTAATTAATAAAAATAGTTCTACTCGCAATCAGGCGTTAGTTAATCCCCCAACTGTTATTTCGCCAGCGCCGACTCGTAAACTTATATCACCAACTGTTGTGCCAACCGTTATGTCAATCGTTACGCCAACCGTTACATTGACACAGACACAATTGACTCCTACGGTATTGCCAACAATCATTCCTACTGAAATCATTTTGGCACAAGCCCCCAGCTCTACACCAACATTAAATCCGACCAATGGTCAAAAAATCACCAATAGTGTGCCCAAAGTTCTTCCGGAAACAGGCAGTATTCAAAAAGGGCTCTTGATCATCGGAGTCGCCATTTTAACGATCTTCTTCTCTTTTTGGTTTTAACTCTCCGCAGTTGGTTTTTTGGGTAAGTAAGCAATCAATATATTGATGGACGATCTCAATATCGTCGTTGATGGGAATCAGAACCCAAAGCCCATCATATCTCCCAAGATTTGTTTCTGGATTTATAAAAAAATCTTCAGAAAGAACAATCTTTTCCTGTCTAAAATTTTTCTTAAAGACAATATTCTTTAAGATAATCGTCACCTGTTGATTGTCAATATTTCTCTTAACTAATTTATCCATAAGATCATAAAGTTTTTTGTATTGGTTTAAATCAAGCTTTTTAACAAAGGCTATCAATTTGTTTTTAATGGCTTCAATAACTTTCTGTTGTCTTTTTTCCCGGGCAAAATCGGTGCCTTCGGAGCCCAAAGCGTGACGGGATCGAACAAAATTTAGAGCAGTCTGACCATCCATAGAAGATACTCCTTTAGTAAAAAAAATTGTTTTATAGCGGCATTTATATTCAAGATCATTATTACATAAATCGTTTTCCTTTCCAGCAATTGGAAATTCTTTATCAATAAAAGAATTTTCAACATTAATTTCAACTCCACCGATAAAATCAATCAATTCTTCAAATTGGTCAAAATTAATTGTGATGGCATAATGAATAGGTTGACCAATAATTATTTCTACTTCAGCTTTAGCCAAAATGAATCCAGCTCCTTTTTTCTTTGCTTCACCGTACGCATAGGCAGAATTAATCTTGTCATTTAGGGCTTCGCTCCAGACATCGCGCGGAATCGAGATGGTCGCCAAATGATTGGCTTTCAGGTCATAACTGACAACAACGATTGAATCGGAAAGATTAGGCCCTTCACGATCGGCCCCGGCAATCCCAAGAAAAAGAATATTAACGTGATTATTGTAAGTTTTCAGACCGTCTAAAGAAAACAAGGTTTTGATGGGGGAGACGTGAAGGGTTTTGGTGACAAAAATATAATAAGGACGGATTAGGATTACAAGTGTTATTAAAAAAATAGAAGCAATAATGGTTAGTTTAGATTTGAGAGACATTATTAAAAAACTGTTAAACTGTTAAAACCCTGCCTGCCGGCAGGCAGGTTAAACAGTTAAAAAAACTTTTAAAACTTAAAATATTAAACGTTTAGCAGTTTAGTGTTTAATGGTTTTTTTAAGTTCTAATAGTTTAGTGTTTAACAGTTTATCTGCCTATTAATTAGTTTTATTTAATTTATAATTATACTTCATGGATCTTAATATTCTCAAACATCTAAATACAAAACAAAAAGAATCGGTGATTAGTTATAGCGGACCAACGGTCATTTTGGCCGGAGCCGGATCAGGTAAGACAAGGGTGCTGGTCACTAAAGTTGTCTATCTGATCAAAGAGAAGAAGATAAGATCTTCATCAATCGTGATGCTGACTTTTACCAATAAAGCCGCCGCTGAGATGAAGGAGCGAATCGGTAAACAACTTGGAGGAATTGTCAAATTAGGTTTTATCGGAACATATCATTCTTTTTGTGTCAGGATTCTTCGTCAATTTTGGGAATCAGCCGGATTAGATAAAAATTTTATCATTTATGATGATAATGATCAGAAATCATTGATCAAACAAATAATATCAGAAAAGAAATTAGACAAAAAAACACCTGGTTATTTTGCCTATTATATTTCTTTGGCCAAGAATCAGATGATTACACCGAAAAATTTTTTAGAAAATTTTAAATTTCACCAATCGGCTTTGGTTGCTGACGTTTATTATCATTATCAGAAAAAACTGGAAAAAAATAGAGGTGTTGACTTCGACGACCTGCTGATCAAAACCGTTTATTTACTACAGAAAAATGATGACGTTCTGGACTATTACCACAACAAATATAAATATTTTCTCGTCGATGAATTTCAGGACACAAACTTTGTCCAGTACTTGTTAACCAAGTTATTGGCGGAGAAGTCAAAAAATGTTACTGTTGTTGGTGACTTTTCCCAAAGCATCTATTCATGGCGGGGCGCCGATATTACCAACCTCAAAAAGTTTGAAAAAGATTTTAACGGCTCTAAAACTTTTTATCTTGAAGAAAATTACCGGTCAACCCAAAAAATTTTAGACTTTGCCTTTAGTGTCATTTCCAAAAACTCAACTCATCCGATTCTTCATCTGTTTACGGATAATAAACCAGGTGAAGACGTAGTTTTTTATCAAGCTGATAACGAACAGTCAGAAGCAATATATGTTGCTGAGGAAATTATTAGGTTGATCAGTGTTAATAACATTATTAAATCGCCAAATTTTGCCGTTCTATATCGTACCAATGCTCAATCACGCGTATTGGAAGAAGTCTTTCTACGTTATGGGATGCCTTATGTTCTGGTTGGGGGAACGAGATTTTATGAAAGAAAAGAAATCAAGGATATTTTGGCTTATCTAAAATTATTAATTAATCCAGTTGAATCGGTATCTCTTGAAAGGGTCAAAAAACTTGGCAAGAATCGTTTTGTAAAATTTAAAAAACTTTATGAAGAAACAAAAGATAGATTAGAGATTTATTCAACCGATGAAATCATTGAAAAACTTTTTCAAAATGTTGACTATTTAAAACTGTATGATGTTGAAGACGAAGAAGATTTCAGCCGGTTAGAAAACATCAAAGAATTAAAATCGGTCGCCGTCAGCTTTCCTAAGTTGATGGATTTTTTAGAGCAAGTGGCTCTCGTTGAATCTGAATATTCTCAGCATGAAAAAGAGACGAAGGTCAACAACAGGCGGTTGGTTTTGATGACCCTACATCAGGCCAAGGGGCTTGAATTTGACCATGTTTTTATCGTTGGCGTTGAGGAGGGTTTGCTTCCGCACTCACGTTCGATCGATGATCAATTTCAACTTGAAGAAGAACGCCGTTTATTTTATGTAGGCATTACCCGGGCCAAAAAAGCTCTTTACATTACCAATACGAGAAAGAGATTTATCTTCGGCTCTCAAGGCTACTCAACTCCTTCAAGGTTTATTGCGGAGGAAGAGATTTCATATTTATAGGTTAGGACAAGGTGGCACGATTAAAAAAATAAAAAAAATTCTTCGTTTTTTTGTTCTTGACATAAGTTTTGTACTTTGGTATATTTGGTTTATAAAATTGAGGGAAGATTCTAATTTAGGGTCTCCCTCCTTTTTTATGGCCAAAAAATTCAAAAAGATTTAGAATTAACAATTAATCCTTTAACCCAGCATCAAGATTTTTTGCAAGCAATATCTGCATGAAAATTGAAAATTTATTCCGCCTGTTGCTTATGATACAATGTGGGCATGTTAGAATAAGTATCTAGTGAAATCAGAGTTCACAAGGCTCCAGAGAACTTTTTGGGTCAACTAGGTCAAACCTATCTTGTTTTATTTTTTAATAAAGACACACAAGCAGAAAATCAATTAGGCTATATTTTGGAAGACGGTCGATTTAGTCCTAGAAAATTAAAAAAAGTTATAAAAGAAAAAGAGAAAGAATTTGATGCTGTGACTACACCGCTTAATGTCGAATTATTACACTTAGCAAAAAAACCAATTGGAATATTTACAAACTTAAAACATCAAATTTATTTCTTCAGATCTAAATTCCTCTAACCCGACCTTTTTAAAATAGAAAAGTGATAAAATAGCTTCATGACAGAATTTGGATACAATCCATTCATGGTAAATGTTTGGATAAAACAGATTGGACCAGTTAATAAAGATCTAATTAGTAAAATTGCAGTAGGTGGACCGGTATGGGCGAGGCAACCTTATAGACAAGAGGTTGGAATAGTCAGTGCTTATTACGGAGTAATGGATAGGCGGGGTAAATTATTCCCCGATTATGTAGAAAGTGCCCTTCATTTTTTTGAATGGATGAAGTCTTTAAATCAAAAACAATTTCCTGAATTGGAAAGACATAAAGGCAGGGTTAAGCCTTTGTTTTTGGAGGAGG
>Ga0265292_1002823_pt1 | contig 11472 bp, 16 predicted proteins | sample Munlanlewell296A_FD_189080 | JGI IMG/M metagenome (GOLD analysis project Ga0265292, IMG submission 189080) | Leachate microbial communities from a municipal landfill in Southern Ontario, Canada - Leachate well 296A | ecosystem: Engineered > Solid waste > Landfill > Unclassified | place: Canada...
CCCCTATCGTAGCCGAGGACGGGGATGGCGTCGAGTGCCCTCGTCTTCTTCGACGCCTTCTCAAACCCGTACAGGACCTCGTGTAGGTTTAAGGAGGTCGTGGCGATCTCCTCCCCAGTTTCCCTGAGCCTATCAGCGGCTTCTTCGCCCCTCTTGGAGCGCTTGTCTAGTATCTCTATGAGGACATCCGAGTCGAGGATGATCATCGTTTGAGGCTCCTTGCCTCCTTGATCTCCGCGAGGATCTCGGTCTTCTCGGCTGGGGTGAGTTCTACGCTGCCCCTGAGGGAATCTAGAACCGTGGCGGCGTCGCCTCCCTCGATGAGCCTCTCGAAGAGGTCGCTGAAGCTCTCGTCCTCCCTCTTCCTCTTGGCGAGTTTGTTGTAGACCTCTTCTTTGATGGTGATGGTCTTGGGCATAGCCCCCACCCTGTTTATGTTTAAACATAAATATAAACAGGGTTATATCGCCAGAAACGGGTGCGACCAGACAAGTTACGAGTCTAGCTATTGGCCCTCTTGCGCCTGTATTCGACGAGGCGTTCGTTCAGCTTCTTGTCCGATATGGCGAGAATCTCGATGGCGAGCAGGGCGGCGTTCTTCGCGGCGTCTATGCCGACGGTGGCGACGGGGACGCCGGAGGGCATCTGGACGATGCTGAGGAGGGCGTCGACGCCGCCGAGCTTGACCTCCTTGGGGACGCCGATTACTGGCTTGATGGTCTGGGCGGCGACGGCTCCGGGGAGGGCGGCGGCGAGGCCCGCTATGCAGATGAAGACCTCGGCGTCCGTCGACTCGACGTACTCGGCGAGGGCCTTCGGGTTCCTGTGGGCTGAGAGGGTCTTCTGCTCGTACTCGGCGCCGAACTCCTTGAGGGTGCCCGCCGCTGCCTCGCTGAGTTCCTTGTCCGAGTCGCTCCCGATGATTATGGCGACCTTTGGCATGGGTTAGAATCCCCCGGGTCAGCTTATGAAAGTAGCCCCGCGGCGTGGTAGGTGTTATATTGCGTGGGCGTGCCTCAATCGTTTCATCTGGTCCCCTCCATGAAGCTCCCCGAGTTCCTCAAGGGAAACGCCCTCATAATGACGGTGTGCGAGTGCGTCTGGAGGTCGACGGTGGACATAGTCGTGCCCTTCGTAAGCCTCTATGTGCTGGAGCTGGGAGGCAACTACCAGACGATAGGGTACATAATGTCCGGGGCGAGCCTCGCGAGCATGCTCCTATACCCCCTAGGGGGCTACATAGCCGACTACCAGGGGCGGATCAAGCTCATAGGCTACATGACCTTCATGTACGCCTTCGCGTTCCTCGTGACGGGTCTCGGCGACTCGTGGCAGTGGCTCGCGCTAGGCATGTTCCTACAGAACCTGACGACCTTCTACTGGCCCGCGATACAGGCGCTGATGGCCGACTCCATACCGCCGCGGCACCGGGGGCTCGGCTTCGCCGTCATAGAGTCCGTGCCCGCCGCCTTCGGGCTCATAGCGCCGCTTGCGGGGGCGTTCTTCATCGGCTCGCTCGGCATGAGGACCGCGATGAGGGGCCTATACTTCAGCTCCTTCATAATCGCCTCCGCCCTCGCCCTGTTCAGGCTGAGGTTCCTGAAGGAGACCCTCACCGACCCGAAGAAGCTCGACGCGTCTCCGCGGGGCATCGCCCGCCTACTCGTCGACTCGTACCGGGGCGTCTTCACCACCCTCTCCGGGATCACGAGGGAGCTCTGGATCGTGTCGATCCTCGTGACCGCCCTCGTCTTCTCCGCCTCGTTCGCGAACAGCTTCTGGATAATCAGGGCCACACAGATCATAGGGCTGAACCTGTCCGAGTGGGCCACCGTGATCATGCTCTCCGGGGTCGTCGGCGTCGTGCTCGGTATCCCGGCGGGGCAGCTTGTTGATAGGCTGTCGAAGAAGCTGGTCGCGGGCGTCTGCATAATCGCCGGGGGCATCATCTCGTTCCTGTTCCTCGCGGCGTCCTCCTACACGGAGGTGCTCATGCTGGCCCTCGCCGGGTCCATGGTGGACTCCTTCCTGAATCCGTCGCTGAGGAGCCTCTTCGCGGATCTGACCCCCAGAAGCGTTAGGGGGAGGGCGATGGCCCTCGTCGGGGGAGGGGGCCTGCACATGATGAGGAACGTGATCGCCAACAGCATACTCGCGAAGACCTTCCTTACGATCGGGGCCTTCCTGAGCGGGTACGTGTACGGCTTTGATACATCGCTTCCTTGGTTGATCCTCGCGGGGGCGATGCTCGTTATCGGCGTGCTGTTCATCCTGCTCGTGAGGGATCCCGCCAAGCCTGAGGTCTAGGCGGGGAACACTTATCACGGGGCCCGGGTAGTCTACTCGTCATGGGTGTGCTCGGCTCAATCCTGTTGCCCGTGGGTTTCTTCATAGCCCTGGTCGGCGTCATCCTCGCGACGAAATCTCCGTTCATGAAGGAGATGCTGGATCAGGTCGAGTTTCTGCAGAAGAACCGACGGCTGCTCGGGGTCGCGATGGCGATAGTCGGGTTGGTTTTGATGGCGCTGAGCATCGGCGCATAGAGGATAAATCAGCGACACCGTTCTCATACACCATGCCTCGCGTGTCTCTCGTCTCGACGCTGCACGATTCATCCGGGTGGAGCATAGCCCCCCTGAAGGAGCAGGCGCCCCTCCTCGGCGAGCTTTACGACCGCCGCGTCGTGGTTGTGACGAAGATGACGAGCCCCGCGGTCGTCGAGGCCCTCGAATCCTCGGGCTGGGTCCTCGCCGCCCCGAAGAGCAACATCGGGGTCGACTACATCACCGACTCCCGCCGTAGGGTGCTCAGGGCCGGCCTCGAAGGCGGCGCGGACTACCTCCACCTCGTCGACATGGATCGGGTCCTCCACTGGGCGGCGAACTACCCTGCGGAGCTACGGGAGACTGTGGCGCGCATACCCGACCACGACTTCACGATATTTGGTCGGACGCCGAGAGCCTTCATGACACACCCGAGCAGCCAGATCGAGACCGAGTCCATACCCAACAAGGTCTTTTCCCTCATCTACGGGGAGGACGTGGACATAACCGCCGCGTCACGCGGTGTCTCGCGCGAGGCCGCCGACATCATCCTCAGGCACTCCCGCGGCAGTTTCTTCGACTCCGACTCGGAGTGGCCTGTAATCGTGCTGTGCAAGTCGAACCTTAAGATCGGGTACGTCGAGGTGGAGGGGTTGGAGTGGGAGACCCGCCTCAAGAGGCAGGAGATGACCCTCCCCGACGGCAGGAGGGTCGACGTGAAGGAGTACTACGAGTCGAACCCCGAGTCGTGGGTCTATAGGACGATGCTCGCCCACAGGATAGCGAGGGCGGCGCTGGACACGTACCGTGGGGGCCGCTTTTAAGACTCGTATATCCGCCCCTTCTCGGACTCGCCGCGCCTGACCCTCTCCCACATCTGCTTGGCGAGGGTGTCGGCCATCGGCGTGGGGTAGTCGTTCGTTATGCAGCCGAGGCAGAACTGGTCCTTCGCCATGCCGGTGCACGCGAGGTAGTCGTCTATGCCGAGGTAGTTGACGCTGTCCGCCCCGACCTCCTTCGCTATCTCCTCGGGGGTCATCTTCGCGCCGATGAGCTGGGAGTAGGTGGCCATGTCGATGCCGTAGAAGCAGGGGCCCAGTATACGGGGGTAGGTTATGAAGAGGTGTATCTCCCTCGCCCCCGCCGCCCTGAGCCTCTTGACGGTCCCCTTGGTGGTGTCGCCGCGGACTATGCTGTCGTCGACGACGGCGAGGCTCCTCCCCTTGATGAGGGGTTCGAGGATGTTGACCTTCCTGAATATGACGCTGCCCCTGTCCTCGGCGTCGGTTATGAAGGCGCGCTGTGTTACGTACCTGTGCCGCCTCGTGGCGCGCTCCCAGGGGATTCCCGCTGCCTCGTGGAAGCCGTAGGCGGCGTCGTCCGCCGTCTCGGGGAGGCTGACCACTATGTCGCACCTCTTCGCCTTCTCGGCGTAGACGCGGGCGAGGGTGCGGCCGAAGTCGACGCGCGCCTGGTAGACGAACCTGCCGTTGACTCTGCTGTCGGGGCGCATGAAGTAGGCGCACTCGAAGGCGCAGAAGGCGCGCCTGTGGCTCTCTGCGAGTTGCCTCTTTATGACCTCGCCCTCCTCAACGGACATGAACTCGCCGGGCCGGAACTCGTGGTCCCACCTGATCCCGTTGATGTCGAGTCCGACGCTCTCGGAGCTGAAGGCGTGGACGCCCTCCGACTTGCCGTAGCAGAGGGGCTTGACGCCGATGGGGTCCTTGAAGGAGAACAGGGTGCCGTCGTCGACGATGCCGGTGACGGCGAAGCTGCCGTCGATGCCCTCCATGCAGGAGCGCGCCGCCTCCTCTATGCTCCCCGTCTCCTCCAGCCTCTTCAGGAGCAGGAGGGCGAGGGCGTGGGTGTCCGAGTAGCTCTGGTCGACGCCTACCCTCCTCTGGAGGTCGCGGACGTTGACTATGTTGCCGTTGAAGCTGATTGCGAGGCTCCGACTCGCTCCTTTAACCACGATGGGCATGGCGTCGCGCTGCCGCGCGCCTAGGTCGAGCGCCCCCGAGGTTGCGTAGCGGACGTTCCCTATGCCTACCGAGCCCTTTAGGCTCTTGACGTTGAATCCGAATCCCTGGTTCGGCGGTATGAGCCCGAGCTGCGTGTAGCAGTCGATCTCCCCGCTCCACGTGGCGAAGCCGTGGCTCTGGTGCCCCCTGTGGTTCTGGGCGAGCATCCCCCAGTAGAGGGTGGGGAAGACCTCCCCCTCGACCATGGCGCCGAAGACGCCGCACTTCTCCGCCAGGCTCACTTGATTTCCCTCATGACCTGGTCGACGTTCTTCAACGCGTAGTCGCCGAGGGCCTTCTTGCCACTCAGGACCTCGTAGCTGGCGACGCAGCGCATGGACACCTGCTTCACGACCGGCGCGGGTATCTCAGGGGCGGGGCCATCTCCCATGTAGCCGACCTCCCGCAGGTAGGCGCGCAGGAACTCCTTGTCTAGGCAGTGGGCCTCCTGCGGCTTGCCGGGCTCGTAGAACTTCTCGGCCCAGAAACGGGCGGAGTCGTGGCTCGGCGGCTCGTCGATCTGGATCAGTTCGCCGTCGAGGCGGCCGAACTCGAGCTTGAAGTCGGGGATTATGAAGCCGCGGCTCTTGGCGTGGCCCTGGTAGGCGGCGAAGAGTTTGAGGGTGGATTCTTCGAGTTCCGCCCACTCGTCCCGTGTGACGAGCTTCTGGGCGATGGCCTCCCTGCCGCTGATCTCCATGTCGTGGCCCGCCTCCGCCTTCGTCGTGGGGGTGAGTATGACCTCGGGGAGTTTCTCCGCCATGGCGAGGCCGCCGGGGAGCTTCACGCCGCTCACCGTCCGGGTCCCGTCCCTGTAGGCGCGCCATGCGGAGCCGTAGAGGTAGGCGCGGCAGACGAACTCGATGTCTATCCGCTCCGCCTTGCGGACGCGCATGGAGCGGCCGTCCTCGACCTTGATGAAGTGGTTGGGTATGACCCTCCTCGTCTTGTTGAACCAGAACTCGGCGAGGCGGTTTATGCTCTCCCCCTTGTGTGGTATGAGCGTCGGGAAGACCACGTCGTAGGCGCTTATCCTGTCCGTGGTGACTATCAGCATCTCCTTCCCGAGGTCGTAGACGTCCCTCACCTTGCCGCGGCGGGGCTCGACGCCCACGACGGCGTCCGAGTACCTGACGACCTCAACCTTCCCCCCGGCGAGGGGGTCGTCGACCATGTAGGCTTCCTTCAACACGGGCACAGCTCCAGACGTGTTAACGGGTTAATACTGATACCCGAGGTTGCTCGGTATATGAACTTTCTTTTAACATATACGTGTCAATTAACACGTTTAATGCAACGACCTCGGGCGTCGTCCCCGCGTCACACTTATACCCGCACCGCCCTACTTCTCAGCGGTTTGGTCTCAAGCAAGCTGAAGAAGGGGTTCGAGGGAATCGTCGCCGCTGGCGTCAAGCCGTTCGCCGACGCGGGTGTGACGCCCAACATGGTTACCGTCCTCGGCCTCCTCGCCTCGGTCGCCTCGGCCTGGGCCTACTACAGCTGGGTCTCGTCGCCGCTGCTGCTGCCCGCTGCTGGGGCGCTAATACTTGTCTCTGGGCTGTTCGACGCGGTCGACGGCGTGATAGCCCGGACCACTGGGAAGGTGACCAGCTTCGGTGGCTTCTTCGATTCCGTCTCGGACCGCTACGCGGACGCCTTCGTGTTGGCGGGCGTCACCCTCGGTGGGCTCTGCAACCCGATAGCTGGCCTCGCGGCGCTCATCGGCTCGCTGATGGTCAGCTACACGCGCTCGCGGGCGGAGGCGGCGGGCGTCCCCATGGCGGGGGTCGGCCTGGCCGAGAGGGCGGAGAGGATGCTGATACTCGCCACCGTGACCTTCATGGCTGTCTGGTGGCTCGACGCCATCAACTACGGCGTCATACTACTCGCGGTCCTCTCACACCTAACGGTGATACAGAGGACGCTCCACTTCCGCAAGAACTCGAAGTAGCCTGAAAGCGGAAAAGACTGGGTTTAGAGGCTGGAGCCGGAGCGAGTCCTGCGGCGCTTCGGCACGAACTTGCGCTCGTCCTTCCCACGCACCTTGACGACGCCGCGGTGAACCGCGCAGCTGATGCAGTAGTACTTCGTCACCTTGGTGCGCTGGATGGTGGAGCCCTGGTTCTGGAGCTCCTTCAGGAGCCGGGAGTCGACGAGGCTAGTGTACCTCGTCTGCCTCTTGGCCTTGTCGCGGGGCACCTGAGCCCCACAGATGCTGCACTGCACCAACCCGGAGCTCCCCTTGTTGCCGCCGCTGTGGCCTCCGCTGCTCCTCTTCTTCGTCAATATTGAAACCTCAGCAGATTAGTGAGGCACCTTGTTATAAATCCTACTGGTCAGGGCTCCATATCCTCGATGAGTGGCTTCAGGGATTCCAGGACTGTCTCGGCGACCCTGCCGTAGCCCACCGGGGTCAGGTGGACGCCGTCGTCGGAGTACTCCCCCCTGAGGTTTCCCTCCTCATCCGATAGTGCGGGGAAAAGGTCTGCAAGTGTCACGCCTTTCTCATGGGCGTGTGCCCTGATCAGCTCGTTCAGCCGCCTCATGTTCGGGCTGGTGCGCCGGGTCGGGGTGAGGGTGCAGGCCACCGGCCTCGCATTTATCCCCCCGCAGAGGGAGTAGAGCCTCACGAGGTTGGCCATGACCTGCTCGGGGTCCCTCGCGGCGCCGAGGTCGTTTATGCCTCCCCAGACCACGACGGCGTCGGGCCGTTCGGCAACCACCACTCTCCCGAACCTCCAGAGCATCCCCTCGGTGCTGTCCCCGTTGACGCCGGCGTTCACGACGAAGGCCTGAACCCGCCCCCCGAGCCTCTCCCTGAGGAGGGCCTCAAGCTGGGCGGGGTAAGGCACCCTCGGGTCGACGGCGTAGGGGTCGAGGGTCCTGTACCCGGCGGTGAGGCTGTCCCCCAGCGCGACCACGACGAAGAAACCGTCACCCATTCGCGCAGTCACCCGATGCTGGGGGCCTAGTTCAGGGAGGCGATGAGCCAGCGCAGCTCCTTGACGTAGTTGGCGTCGAGCTGATGCGCCTCGGCCCCCTCGACCATCAGCTCCACGTAGCTTCGAGCCGGTGCGTAGGGCCCCGAGGGCTTGACGCAACGGTAGAGGTCCGCGCTGTGCCAGCGTTTGTCCTCGCCGAGGACGAGGTAGGTTTCCCTCGTGTAGTGGCCCTGTGGGACGCTCTCGACGACGTCCAGCTCCTCGAACTCCTTCTGGCTCACGTCGTAGATGACGCCGCGGACCAGCTCCCCGGGGGCGTGGACTATGCTGCTGATGCCCCCCTGCCGCTTCTGGCTGAAGAACGGGAAGACGATCCTGTAGTTGGGGAGCTCGGCCCTCATCTGGAAGACGGCGGTGGGGCAGTACTGCCTGAGGAACTTGGGGGAGAGGTTGGAGCCGTAGGCGAAGTGAAGCATCGCATCTAGTTCACGCTTAAGCAATTTGAGGTTAACCCCGCCCGCCACGTTTAAAGGGGCACGGGGCGACTAGCACGAAGCTCGGGCGTGTGATGGGCGTGGCGGGCTTTCTCGGCTTCATGAAGGGCAACGTCCTCACCCTGACCGTCTGCAGCATCCTCTGGAGGGTCAGCATCGACGTCATCTGGCCCTTCCTCGCCCTCTACATAATGGCGCTCGGCGGCGAGTACGAGACGATAGGCCAGGTTATGGCGATCGGCAACCTCGCCTCCCTCATCCTCTACCCCCTCGGCGGCTACATCGCCGACCACCAGGGCCGAATAAAGATAATGGCCTACATGACCTTCGTCTACAGCTTCACATTCCTCATCTTCGTCTTCACCGACAGCTGGGTCTGGGTGGGGGTCGGCATGTTCGCCCAGAGCCTCATAACGTTCTACATACCGGCTATGCAGGCGCTGATGGCGGACTCGCTGCCCGCGGGGAGCAGGGGCGTGGGCTTCGCGGCCACCATGGCGATACCCAGCGCCTTCGGCATCGCCTCACCCATCATCGGCGGGTGGCTCATCGACTCCCTCGGCATAAAGCCGGCAGTCAAGGGCCTCTACCTACTCGGCTTCTTCGTGGCGCTCCTCGTCGCCACCCTCCGGCTCAGGTTCCTCAAGGAGACCCTGCAGTCCCACGGTGGCGTGAAGATCACTGTTGGCTCGGTCCCTGGCCTCATCCTGAAGTCCTACGGCGACATCGTGAGGATGGTCCGGGAGGCACCGCGTCGCCTCGTCACCCTGAGCCTCCTCATCGCGGGCTGCACATTCGTGGTCAGCCTCGTCTCCCCGTTCTGGATCATACGCGCCAAGGAGACCGTCGGGCTGTCGACGGCCGACTGGGGGGTCATCCTCCTAGTAAACGGCGCCATCAACGTCCTCCTCAGCCTCCCCGCCGGCGGCTACGTCGACAGGCACAGCAAGCGGCTCATAGCCGGGGTCTGCCTCATGCTCGGGGCGGTCCCCGTCTACCTCTTCCTCTTCGCGAGCAGCTTCTGGCAGGTCCTCCTCCTGGGCGCCCTCATGACGCTGCCGAACACGTTCCTCAACCCCTCGTTCCAGTCGATGTTCGCGGACATGGTCCCACGCGAGAAGAGGGGGAGGATGATAGCGGCGCTCGGGGGCGGCGGCGTCTGGCTGATGGGGGGCGCCTGGGGGACGGGCGTCATCTCGATGCTGAGCATGACTGCGGGCAGCCTCCTCAGCGGCTACGTCTACAGGCTCAACTCCTCGCTGCCCTGGATGATCCTAAGCGCGAGCCTCGTGGTGCTCGGCGTCCTCTTCGTGACCCAGATAAGGGAGTCGGGCAGGATCGAGGACTAGACGAGGCCGAGGGCCGCGGATAGCGCCCCCAGCTCGGCGCTGAGGAGGCTGTCGCCGGTCCCGATGATTATGACGTCGCCCCTCTTCGGGTTGGCCGCGCCCTCGACGAGTTCCCGTAGCGCGGGGTCTGGCGCCCTCTCCATGCCGGGTATCCGCGGATCGTCTCCGTAGACGATCGTGGTTGCGCCCTTCGCCCCCGAGAGTAGGGCGGCGTCCCTCTGCTCCACACCCGCCCGGACTCCCCCAGCCGCCCCCCTGACCAGCACCGCGTAGTTGCGCCTACCCACCGTGTCGTCCGTGCTCGGCGCCTCGCCGACGCTCTGGATGACGGTGCGGATATCCTTCAGGAGAAGCCCGCCCCTCGTCGAGGTGGTTATCCCTTTGGGCGTGACCTCGATCAGGTCGGCGTCTCTCAGGTGCCGGATCAGGGTCCTAGCTACCCCCTCTCCGACGCCGAGCCTGGCGCCGAGGGCGGCCCTCCCGATTCCCTCGCCCGAGGCGAGCTCTAGGGCCTTGACGACGTGGGCTTCGCCGAAGGAGGGGGTCCTGCCCGGGGCCGACTTCTCGACGATTCGCCGGAGGACGGGTCTGAAGCTCATATCAACTCTCATTCCGGCTCTGCCCGCTTAAGCCTTAGGCAACCCCTAAATATCTGGATGGATAATCCAGCCATGATGAACTCCAAGCAGGTCGCCCTGACCGCCGTGATGTCGGCCCTCGTGATAGTCGTCGCCTACAGCAGGGGCCTGGCGGTCAGCAGCCTCCCCGGGGTCTTCGAGTTCATGACGGTGCTCATCTTCGTCTCGGGGTTCTGCTTCGGCGGGGCCGTGGGGGGGAGCGTCGGGGTGATCGGCCTCAGCATCTACATGCTGATTCCCTACCCTTTCGCCCACCCCGCGGCGTGGCTCTACACGACGTCGCCGGTGCTCCTCGTCGTGATGGCCGCCCTCGGCGCGATGTTCGGCCTCGCCGGGGCCCTCGTCTCGAAGACGCTCAAACCCGACAGCTGGAAACGGTTCAGCGTGAGCCTCGGCGTGCTGGGGTTCGCCCTGACCTTCGCCTACGACGTCGTCTCTAGCCTAGGCTTCGCCCTCGCCTACCCCGCCTTCACCGACCCGATCCAGGCGGTCTACCTCACATTCGTCCCGCTCTACTACCCGTGGCCCCCCATCGTCCACACGGTGACCAACACCCTCATCTTCGCCCTCGTCGCGCCGCCCATCATCCAGGGGATAAGGAGGCTCCCGGAAACGTTGAATACCGGCGAGCCCAAGCAGAGAACGGCCCAGGCTTGATCGAGTATTTCCCCGCCGCGGACATCAAGAACCGCGTGGATGAGATCATCGACACCCTCCACTTCGACCACTGCCGCCCCCGGGACATCTACTGCGTCCGCAGCAGGGGGAGCTCCGCGAGACGCACCATAGCGCGCATCCACGGCCTCGGCAGGATCTGGCAGCTCGCCATGAGCATCGAGGCCACCTACATAATCGAGGTGATCTCGGAGCAGTTCGACCCCCTCAGCAGGGACGGGCAGGACAGGGTGCTCGTGCACGAACTCCTCCACATACCCCACGGCTTCCAGGGCGGCTTCCGCCACCACCACGACTACGTGACGAGGGAGAACGTCGACGTCTGGTTCAAGAGGCTGCAGGACAAGCGCAGGGACTCGGGCCGCCTCAGAAAGGGTTAAGCCCGGCCGCTACCGAGGCGAGATCGGATGTTCCCAAGCCCCCAGAGCTTCACCATCAAGGCGCCGTCGACGCTACGTGGCTTCATGGAGAGCCTGGGCTCCGATGTACTCTACGCCTACGAGAGGAAGGTCATCGTGGTGTTGGTGAATGGCGAGAGGCGCTGGCCCTCGTCGATGTTGAGGGCGGGGGACAAGGTCGTGGTCTTCCCCATCGTGACGGGCGGCTAACCTGTGACCCTGATCGGGACACGCTCCGCCTGCTTGTTGTAGGCCGCCACGTCCCCGGGGCCGTAGGGGTGGCCCATAACGATGCTGATCCGGCCGTACATGTTGTTCATGTCGGTGGGGGACATGTCGAGGGAGCCCGAGGGGTGGCTGTGGGCCGTCCCCACTATCGAGAAGTCGATGGGAAGCATGTGTATGGGGT
>Ga0265292_1002824_pt1 | contig 11466 bp, 13 predicted proteins | sample Munlanlewell296A_FD_189080 | JGI IMG/M metagenome (GOLD analysis project Ga0265292, IMG submission 189080) | Leachate microbial communities from a municipal landfill in Southern Ontario, Canada - Leachate well 296A | ecosystem: Engineered > Solid waste > Landfill > Unclassified | place: Canada...
CACGCGAGCGATACGATAGATGAAACTCGCAAAACTGTTGACCGGATCGGCCGCGAGCAGCTTGAGAACAACCCGCATGCCGATTATCACCTCGAGGATTCCGAACAGCAGCCAGATTATGCCGGTTATCCGGCTGATCTCGTTTTCCCGGTGAGCCGCTTCGTCTTCCGCCACCTCGGTCTCACCGTACTCGTCGCTTTCGTATTCCATCTTGTCATCTCTCGGTTCAGGACTCATCGCTTCTCCATTCTCGATTTTCCCGGGTTGTCCTTGTTAACTTTAATTCCACTTAAGAAAAAAGGTTAAACATGGCAAAACCGGTTTTTTCCCCAGGGCTGACTGAATCAGGGCCAGGAAAGGGGGGAGCCTCACCGACGACTAACAGTATTCAGCGGAGCCTCAATCCTCCCACAGCCCCGTCAGCTCGAACTTCTCCACGTCCACGAGACCCTTGTCCGTCAGCTTAAGCTCGGGTATCACCGGAAGCGCCATGAAGGACAGCGTGATCAGCGGGTCGGTAAGCACACAGCCGAGGTCGTGCGCAGCGCCGATGACCTCGCTGACGGCGGCCGCCACATCCCTGGCAGGCTGGTCGGACATCAGCCCCGCCACCGGCAGCGGCAGCTTTGCCAGCACCTGGCCGTCTTCAACCACGACCGCGCCGCCGTTCATCCGGGCTATCTCGATGACTGCCTCCCGCATGTCGGCGTCATTCGCGCCCACCACAATAACGTTATGGGAGTCGTGTGCCACCGATGTCGCCATGGCTCCCTTCTTCAGGCCCATGCCCTGCAGGAAGCCGAGACCGACGTTTCCCGACGCCGTGTGGCGTTCCACTACGGCTATCTTGATGATGTCACGCTCCTGGTCCGCAACTACCTTGCCGTCTTCCAGCTTCGGATCAAGCAGCAAACTTCTGGTGACGATCTGGCCGGGAACGACGCCTATCACTTTTATCTTCCCGCCTTCTGCATTGACGGACATGTCGACCAGGCTGGCGTTGTCGATGTTCACCGTGCCACGGATGACGCTCGTCGGCGGCTCGGTCTCGAATGCCAGGGCGCGGCCCTTGTCGGCGACGACGCGGCCGTCCTTGATAACGCGCGAGACCGTCACCTTCTCCAGATCGTCGAGCACCGTCAGATCCGCCTTGAAGCCCGGCGCCACCGCCCCGATGTCCCTGATGCCGAAATAGGACGCGGTGTTGATCGTCGCCATCTGGATGGCCGTCATCGAAGGTACGCCTTCGGCGATTGCCATGCGTATGTTGTGGTCGATGTGACCCTCTTTTAAGAGATCACCGGGGTGGCGGTCATCGGTGACCAGCATGAACCGGCGCGAATTCTCCGGGGTTATGATCTTCACCAGCTCCTTCAGGTTCTTCTCCGTCGTGCCCTCGCGCACCATGATGTACATGCCCAGCCGCAGCTTTTCCCGCGCCTCGTCGGCGCTGACGCATTCGTGGTCGGAGCTGATGCCGGCGTCGATATATGCACAGAGATCCTTGCCCGAAAGGCCGGGAGCATGTCCATCGACCCTGCGCCCGTCCGCGATCCTTATCTTGTTGAGCACCTCGCGGTCACCGGCCAGAACGCCCGGATAGTTCATCATCTCGGCGATACCGATCACCCGTTTGCGCGGCAGCATCAGGGCAAGATCACCGCTGCTCAGCACGGCTCCCGATGTCTCCATATCAGTGGCGGGAACACATGACGGCAGCATGATGTAAAAGGCCACCGGCAGACCGGCGCTGGCGCGCAACATGTAATTGATGCCCTCGATACCGAGCACGTTGGCGATCTCATGGGGGTCGATCACGACCGACGTCGTCCCCCTTGGCGAAACCGTGCGGGCGAATTCCGGCGGGATGAGCATCGTGCTCTCCACATGGATATGCCCGTCGATGAATCCCGGGCATAGGAAACGCCCCTCGAGGTCCATTGTCTCCTGACCCTTGTAGGAGCCGAAACCGGCCACGCGGCCCGCGTGCAGGGCCACGTCCGTGCTGATGATATCGCCCGAGAGCACGTCCACCACGCGCGCGTTTTTCAACAGGAGGTCGGCGATTTTTTCACCGCGGCCTACCTGGATGATTTCTTCGATATTCAAAGTCGGACTCCAGTCATTCAGTTACCAGCACTCCGTAGATATCGTTGACGTTCGTCAGGGTCGGGCCGGTTACTATCAGGTCGCCCAGCGCCCGGAAAAATGAGTTTGAATCGTTGTTGCCCAGACTACGGCCGGCGTCGAGTCCGAGCGAACGCGCCCGGGCGACAGTGTCACCGAGCGCCAGGGCTCCCGCCGCTTCGGTCGGCCCGTCGGTGCCATCAGTGCCGGCCGCGAAAACCAGCGACCGTTCCAGCCCTTCCATGCGCAACGCCGCCGCCAGCGTGAACTCCTGGGCGCGGCCTCCCTTGCCGGAGCCGGTGACGGTTACCGTGGTCTCACCGCCGGCCAGCAGGCAGGCGGGCATCGGCAGCGGCCGGGCGTTATGCTCCTCGTCGCGGGCGAGCGTGGTGAACAATCCTGCCACATCACGGGCCTCACCATCCAGCATTGATGTCAGGGAAAAAACATTGTAGTCGATCTCTCCAGCGGCCGCGGCCGCGGCGTCAAGGGCAGTCCGGCAGGAAGCGAGTACAATGTTGTTCACCCGCTCGAAAATTTTATCACCCGGCTTTGGTGTTTCAGGGACCTCGCCCATAAGCCCGGCCCGCAGATGTGACAGCAGCGGGGGGGCCGCAGACCCTTCAAGGCCATATTTGTGCAGTACGTCAAAAGCGTCGGCATAAGTCGATGTGTCGGGAACGGTCGGCCCCGAGGCGATGACATCGAGGTTGTCGCCGATGACATCCGAGATGACAAGCGTCAGCATGCGCGCGGGCCAGGCAGCCCGGGCCATGGTGCCACCGGTCCCACTGAAGAGATGTTTGCGCACGGCGTTGATCTCGCCTATCGCGGCGCCGCTTCTCAGCAACGCTTCCGTCAGTTCCTTGAGGTCCGCCAGTTCCAGCTCCCCGGCCGGCAGCGACATCAGCGCCGACCCTCCGCCCGAGATGAGGAATATCACCAGATCGTCCTCGCCGGCCTGTTCGGCCAGTTCCAGCAGCCTGCGGGCGGCCGCTGCTCCGCGCTCGTCCGGAACCGGGTGCGCAGCCTCGAGCACTTCGACCTTCGAGAGGTCATCGCGTCCGTAGCCGTCCTTGACCGAAACGATGCCCGCGGTAATCCTCTCCCCCAGCGCAGTCTCCGCGCCGCGTGCCATGGAGGCGGCGGCCTTGCCAGTACCGATCAGGTAGATGTTTTTGAAGGATGCGAGGTCGTAATCCTGGCCACCTGCGCTCAGCCGAGAGTCCCCGGCCGACAGGGCCGCATGCGTCAGCTTTTCGGGATCGGTCCCGGAGATCGCGGCCCGGACGATAGTCCATGCGTCCTTTCGAAGATCCCTTTTCAATATCACTTGAGCCCCAACAGATATTCATGGGCGGATAGCGCTGCTTTGCAGCCTTCTCCCGCCGCGACCACTATCTGTTTGTCCCTCACCTGGGTGACGTCGCCGGCGGCGTAGATGCCCTGCACTCCGGTGCGGCAATCGCAATCGACGACGATCTCCCCCCGGCGGTTAAGCTCGAGCAGATCGACGGCAAGGCTGGAGTTAGGCTGCAGCCCGACCTCGATGAAAAGGCCCTTGACCTCCAGTTCCAGACGTTCGCCGCCCTCAACCGCGCCGATCACCACGGATTGGACGGAGTCATTCCCTTTTACCTCCAGGGGCTGCCAGAGCAGATGCGTTATAATGCGCTCCCCGGCCTGCACCTTGCCGATCAGAATCTCGTCGCCGGTAAGCTCAGTCAGCGACACCAGCTGCACCTCCGGGCAGATGGCCGCCAGCTCCAGCGCCGCCTGCATGGCGGAATTGCCGCCCCCGGCCACCATAACTTTCTCGCCGGCGAAGATCGGCCCATCGCAGGTGGCGCAATAGCTGACGCCACGCCCGGCATATTCCGTCTCTCCGGGAATGCCGAGCTTGCGCGAACGCTTGCCGGTAGCGATGATCACCGTGCGGCCCCGCAGCACCTTGCCTCCGCTGGTCGTGACCCGCTTGAGGCCGTCGACCACATCCAGCCTGCTGACGGCGTCGCCTGTTTCGAGCACGATGCTGAACTGTTTGGCCTGCTCCTCGAATTTTGTCATCAACTCGGGCCCGGTTATGTATTGGAAGCCCATGTAGTTCTCGACGCCCGCCGTCCACATCGGCTGACCACCCAGCTGATCCGTGACAATCACAACGCTCATCGTCTTGCGGGCCGCATAGACGGCCGCCGTGAGGCCAGCGGGGCCGCCGCCTATGATAATCGTGTCATAAATCTGCTCCCCGGCCTCTGCTCCCGCTGATGGTTCCCTGCCCAGGAGCCGGTCGATCTCGCCTTTCGCGTCCATGAGCATGAATTCGTTATAGCCGCCGATATACTTGTCGCCGATGAATATCTGCGGTGTATAGCTCATTCCCGTGCGCCGCTTCATCTCCGCGATCGCGTCCGGGTCGCCATCGACGTTGATGGCCGTGTATTCCATGCCCCTCTCACGGAGAAGCGCCTTTAAGCGGATGCAATGCTGTCAGGTGGGCATCGAATATATGGTTACGGGTGGGGCCATTAAGAGCTCCTTTTATTACAGCCGGTATTAATTGTTTCTACCCGCGCGGATTCCTCTGGAAACCGGAATTTCCTCCCCGCCCGGTGCCGCTTTTTTGCGAGAAAGCAGCAGGGACGCGCCTTCGGCGCGTCCCTGACGATATCCGTATCACCCTGAAATGATTACTTGACCGTCACTTTCCCCTTCATGCCCGGGTGAATGGTGCATTCGTACTCGAAAGTGCCGGACTCCCTGAAGGTGTAGCCAAAATTCTTGCCTTTGTCCAAATTGCCCAAATTGAAAACATTGCTGCTGGAGGTCACGGTATGCGTGGTCGAGTCGTCGTTGATCCACGTGACCTTCGCTCCCTTGTCAACTGTGAGGTCGGCCGGGGTAAACTTGCTGCCCTGCATCCTTACTTCCGCCTTATTGCCGGAGACGGTTGTCGCGCCCACTCCATCAGAGCCGCTTCCATCTGAGCTGCTCGAGCCACAGCCGCTCCCCATTGCGAATATAATTCCTAACATCAACAAGGCGGATAATATTGCAAAAGCCTTCTTCATGACCTGACTCCTTTAATACTATAACCGGACGACCAGGGCCGGATAAAACAATCACCCGGCACAGGATCGCCGATCTAGTCCTCGACTATTATAATCTCCGCCGGGCACTCGTCGGCGGCGCTCTGTATGGCGTCGCGGAGACTTTCGTCCGGATCGGCGTTGATGACAGATGCCAGGCCGTCGTCGTCCATCACGAAAACCTCTGGACATTCGTCACAGCAAATCGCGTCTCCGAGACACTCGTCCCTCGGTTCGATCTTGACTCTCATTCCTTTCTCCTTTCTTATTTGGGCAGCGCAAACATAAACGCACTAGAGAATTTAACCTTAAATAACCGCAGAAGCAAAATCTGAAACCAGCCGGATGCCGACAATGCCGTTTGTATCCGAACCACAAGGGGCCTGACGGCGAATCCACCCTCCTGTTGTTAATCAGCCTGTGTGTGTGTATTCTTTTTAAGCATGTCCTGAATCGAAAGTGCGTGTAACGGGAGGAGCCCGATGGAACTTAATATCCAGAGTGAAAAAACCCCTGATGGAATCGTTATCATCGAAGTCGCGGGAGAGCTGGATCTTTATACCGCGCCTCGTCTGAAGGAGACCCTGCTGACCGCGCTCGAAGGCGATACGCTCAAGATCCTGGTCGACATTGCGGGTGTCCACTTTATCGACAGCTCCGCTCTTGGCGTTCTCATCGGAGGCGTCAAGCGGCTCAAGCCCAAGGGTGGAAAAATGGTCCTCGTCAGCGTCGATGAAAACGTCAACTGGATCTTCCAGATAACGGGTTTAAACAGCGTATTCGACATCTTCGCAACCCGTGAAGATGCTTTGAAGAGGCTAGCCGGATAGGCCACAAATATTTTTAACAGTACCCTTGACGGCAGCGCCGTCCTCAAACTCAGGCACAGTCTCGACAATCTCAGGTAACGCATATCGCTTCAACTGGTTTTGACCATACTCACCCCGGGTAATCTATTGACGCCGCGGGTTTCATGAAACTGCCCCTGGATGGGCCGAAATGACTGGATTACATGAACAGGGAAACGCCCTCGTCGATAAGCTCGGTTGTCTGTGTAAAGCAGGTCCCTGATACAACCCAGGTCCGGGTTGATCCCGAAACCGGGAGCCTGATCCGGAAAGGGGTGCCTTCCATCATCAATCCTTTCGATCTGCACGCGGTCGAGGCCGCCCTCGATCTTAAGGACAAATTCGGTGGACACGTGACCGCCCTTTCCATGGGCCCGCCGCAGGCCGAGGAGGCGCTCAGGAAAATTCTTGGCTTCGGCATCGACCGGGCCATACTGTTATCCGATCGCGCCTTCGGTGGCTCCGATACCCTGGCTACCACGTACGCCCTGTCGTCCGCCATAAAAAAGATAGCCGGAGAGCAGCCGGTTGACCTGGTCATATGTGGAAAACAGTCTATCGATGGCGACACCGGCCAGGTCGGTCCGGGACTCGCCCACAGACTGGGTTTCAGCCAGCTCACCTATATATGTTCACTGAAGGAGATCGATTTTAAGGCCGGCGTGATCCGCGCTTGGCGCCAGCGCGAGGACGGCCGTGAGTTGCTGGAGGCGAAACTGCCGGCGGCGCTGACCGTAACAGAGACCTGCAACCAGATTCGATATGCCGCGTTACCGGACCTGATCGCGGCTGCTGATAAACCGGTAGAGGTGTGGAATGTGGACGACGTGGGCGCGGATCGCGCGCTTCTGGGAATCAAAGGGTCTCCGACTCGTGTTAAAAAGATATTTGCCCCGCCGGCACGCCAGCGGGGAGAGATTTTATCCACCCCGGGAGGCGATCCGGGAGAGGCCGCCGCGCTGCTGATGGACCGCCTTGCCGAACGCGGTATAACGCTCGGAGGAAGTCGTGGCTAATAACAGCCGGAACAATACGGACGACTCTCCGACCAAACCGGCCGCCAAAAAAAGTAAGCGCACCCGTGGCGACACAACGCCCGGTGATGTCTGGGTGGTCGTCGAAAACGAGGGCGGCACAGCCGGTCGCGTCTCATGGGAATTATTGGGAAAATCCGCCGGGCTGGCTGCGGATCTTGGCTCAAGACCGGCGGTAATCATCCTTGGGGAAGATGATGAACGGCTCGCGCGAGAGGCTTTTTCTTACGGTGCCAAGGTTGCCTATGTTGCCAGCCACCCCGCCCTGACGCCTTTTACCGCCGACCCCCACTGCCGCGCCCTGTCGGCGCTGGCCAGAAAATACAAGCCTGAGGCCATTCTGCTGGGCGCGACCACGCGGGGACGCGACCTGGCCTCAGCGGTCGCCACGAATCTGAAGACAGGGCTCACCGCCGACTGCACCTCGCTTGAGATCGACGAGGAAACGGGGTTGCTGAAACAAACCCGTCCCGCTTTCGGGGGCAACATCATGGCGACCATCATCAGCCCGGACACCCGGCCGCAAATGGCAACCGTCAGACCGGGCGTTTTCCCGCTTCCAGAAAAGCTCGAAGGCGCCGAAGGCGAGATCGTCTCGTCGAAACCACGGCTGGGCGATGATCTGCCGGTCAGGCAGCTTAAGTTCATCCCCAATCCGCCGGACGGGATTTCCCTGCAGGGCGCAAAGGCGATAATCGCGGGCGGGCGGGGCATGAGAAAAGCCGGGAATTTCTCGCTGCTCGAAGAGCTGGCCACCGAGCTGGACGGAACCGTGGCGGCCTCGCGCGGCGCTGTAGACGCGGGCTGGATCTCACACCAGCGGCAGGTGGGACAGACCGGACAGACAGTCAGACCGGTGCTTTACTTCGCGATCGGGATCTCGGGAGCCATACAGCATGTGACTGGAATGCAGGAATCCGATGTCGTAATTGCGATCAATAACGACCCCGATGCCCCTATTTTTGACGTTGCTGATTTCGGAATCGTCGGAGACCTTTTCGATGTGATACCGGCGCTGATCTCCGAGATCCGGAAACGCAAGGCGGCCGGGGAACCTGCGGCCACAAAAAAGACTTCAGAGCAAGCCGCGCGTGGCGCGCGTGGAGGCGGCGAATGAATCCCGCAAACCAGGAAGCCACCCACCGGACAACCCCGTCCCGCTTCGAAGCGATCATCGTGGGCGGCGGCCCCGCGGGTCTGGCGGCGGCTATCACAATGGCGGAGGGCGGCCTTAAGGTCGCCGTTATCGAACGCGGTGACTGGCCGGGCAGCAAGAACATGATGGGCGGCCTCATCTATTCCCATCCGACTTCGCGGATAGTACCGGATTTCTGGAAGGAGGCGCCGCTCGAACGGCACGTCGTGAGACGGGACATGTGGATAACCACGGCCGACTCGACCCTCAAGGCCTCCTACGAGACGACTGATTTCGCGCTTGAGCCCTATAATTCCTTCACGGTTTTTCGCTCACGTTTCGACAAGTGGCTGGCTGAACAGGCTCGCGCCAGGGGCGCCTATATCATCAATGAGACGCTGGTCGAAGACCTGCTCTGGGAATCGGGGAGAGTAATAGGCGTTCGTACAAGCAGACCCCAGGGGGACCTGGAAAGCGACGTGGTCATCCTTGCCGAGGGAGTCAACCGCTTCCTGACGGAGAAGGCGGGACTTGGCGAGAAAACCCGTCCGGCGACGCTGGCGCTGGCAGTAAAAGAGGTGCTCGCCCTGCCCAAGGATAAAATCGAGGACCGCTTCAACCTCGAGGATGGAACCGGGGCCGCCCTGGAGATAGTGGGCGATATCACAGGCGGCCTGCCGGGCACGGGGTTCATCTATACCAACCGGGATACGATATCCATCGGTGTTGGTGTGATCCTCAAGGGTCTTGTTGACCGGGTGGGCGAGGCTTATGAACTACTGGAGCGTTTCAAGCGCCAGCCGCAGATCAAACGTCTGATCGACGGCGCCGGGCCGCGAGAATACGCGGCGCACCTTATCCCCGAGGGCGGCTATCGTGACATGCCACAGCTTTACGGCAACGGTGTGCTTGTGGCCGGAGATGCCGCCGGCATGGTCAACGCCGTGTTTACCGAAGGCGCCAACCTGGCGCTGCTCTCGGGCAGGATGGCCGCTGAAACCGTTATTCGCGCCAACGAGTTGGGGAATTTCAACGCGGAAACTCTTTCCTGGTATGGGGAGCGATTGGAAAAAAGCCTGGTCATCAAGGACTTGAAACAATACCAGGACGCGGCGCCGTTCCTCTCATCACACGCGCACATGTTCAACCTCTATCCGGAGGTCGCCTCCGCTGCGATGAAAGAATTCCTGACGGTTGACTCCCTGAGCAAGGCCGACAAGATCCACCTGATCATGAAACTGTTCCGTTCCCAGGTTCCCACGCGGCGCCTGATACGGGATATGTACGACGCCTGGAGGGCCATCCTGTGAGCGATATCAAGAAAGAGGCAGCCGGACATGATAAGCGCGGCGGCGGGAACCCCGGTGGAAAACCCTGGCCGGCGCCAAAACTGAACATCACCGCCAAGCTCGGACTGGTCAAGTTCATCCCGGACGAGAAGTCGCACCTGTCGATTATCGATCCGGAAGTCTGCAAAGCCCGCTGCCCCCAGAAATTCTGCACGCATACGTGCCCGGCCCAGGTTTACAGGTGGGAAGATGAGGAGAAGCTGATATCGATAGCGTTCGAAGGCTGTCTCGAATGCGGCACCTGCAGGAGCGGCGGCTGTCCCTTGGATAACATAGAGATGAGCTATCCCAGGGGAGGATTCGGGGTGCAGTACAGGTTGGGATAAGATGCGGCTGCGGCGGCCTAATGGTCCGACCGGTATTCCGTCATTCTGAGCGAAGCGAAGAATCCGTTTGAAAAACAATATATAAGACCAGACAAAGGAGACGAAAAATGAGCGACATCTCAACTGATCTCAACAATCTGCGCGAAGACATCAAGGACGAACTGCTGGCGATCAACCATTATCAGGCGCATATCGACGCCACGGACAATACTGAAATCCAGAAACAGCTGGCCCATATCCGCGACGAGGAAAAAGAACACGTGGCCGAACTGGTCAAGTTACTGCGCGCCCTCGATCCGACAGAAGACGAGAAGTTCCAGAAGGAAGGCCTCTAGCCGGGGGAAACGTCACACGCCGGTAATGTCATCGGAACCAGGCGTAGGATCCCGGTCTGATCGTTAAGAAAATCCCTCGTTGAGGAAATACCACCCCGCGCTGGTGATCCAGAGCGCCGTCACCGCCGCCAGCAGCAGCGCTCCGAGGAGTGGCAGCCGCGCATAGTAGCGTGTGAACACCCTTGCGATCATGATCTTGCCCACTATGAGCAGTAGAACCGTGACGCCGAGCAGTGAATGGGTAATCACGCGGACGGTACCTGTCTTCGGAAGCCCGAGAACATAAACACAATTGTACGCCACGATCAAAATTATTATCAATCCCGCGTAACCCTGAAAATGATGCAGCTTCACGGCCTGTCCGCGAATGCTTGCCGAAAAATTCCCGATCCGGCCGCGTGCTACACCGATGGCAAGCGCCTGCAGCACCGCCAAACCCAGCAGTACCGTAGCCAGTATGCTTTTTCCAAAAAACGTCAGCTCCAGTGCCCCGGCGTTCCTGAACATCCGGCCCCCTATGAATATTTATCCGGCTCTTCCATGAAACTGTGACGGCATTCCTTCAGATGAACGAAAAAATGCGCCAAAGCACACCCGATCCTCATTGCCCGTACGCCAATGAGGACAGACTGTCAATTACTCGAAAGCATCGCCTGACGGGTGCGGCGGGATTTCGCGAAGCGGCGGCGCTCCACGCCGTCAAACTCATTCTCACCCAGTCTCCTGTCGACGATGACCTCTTTCTCCAGTTCCCCGCTCTCCTGCCAGCGAACCGTCAGCATCTCCGCCTTCTCCCAGGCGTCCGGTTCCGCACCATTCAGAACGATCAGCGTCTGGTTCTCCTGCCTGATTTCAGCAAAGCAGTGATTGCAGTATGCGCACTCGGCCAGAACCTCGGGAGCACTGGTGTGGTTTTTCTCACCACAATATGGGCACTCTACGGCTTCCATGGTTATCCCTCCTTGAACCTCACAGCATTAAACATCCCTCCTACTTTAATTTTACCCCCGCATGCGGCGTTTGGATATTAATATTTATAGGGGTTTTCATCCAGATTGCAGGATATTCATGCATTCCGGGCGAAGATAGCCAGGAATTGAGAAGGCCTCGCTCAACGCAAAAGACTCGCATGTTTTCCGGCATGTCCATGTGGCATGCCGTGGCCGTGCTGTGCAGCTGCGCCCTGCTTGCACTCCTGCTTTCCGGATGCGGCGAAGAGCCTG